>OGPS01000126.1_pt1 | contig 79606 bp, 76 predicted proteins | sample 1552931 | NCBI WGS metagenome assembly OGPS01 (sample SAMEA2580252, study PRJEB22360) | human gut metagenome | biome: human gut; feature: human-associated habitat; material: faeces | place: Denmark | collected 2008/2010 | reverse complement strand
ATGTCTTATGTGCGCCGCCAGCGTTTATCCTGAGCCAGGATCAAACTCTCTTGTTAATGGTATATATTCTTCGCATATTTCTATGCTACCCATATATCTTTTTTGAGTTATTTAGCTCTTTATTTTGCTGACCATTTTTTTATAGATAGTTTGCTTCTATCTTTATTATTGGTTTCTTTTCTCAAAGGTTTATTGTTTACTTTTCAATGTACTTCTTTTTGCGTTGTTACCCTTTTCGGTGTAACGTGTTTTATTTTACTACTTTGTGCTTAAAATGTCAACACTTTTTTGAAAGTTTTTTAACTTTTTTATTTGAGTACAAAATAATAAATTAGTAAGTACTGTCTATTTAAAAAAGTCTTGCTTTTTTACTAATTTAATAACTTGTTTTTCATTTGTTTAAGCACTAAAATTATAATACCATATCCCTGATGTAATGTCAACACTTTTTTGTCGATTTTTTTGTTTTTTCAGATTTTTTTAATTTTTATATTTCTACCAATATAACATCATCTCCTATACACTTTATATTGCTCCATTCTATTACAATTTCATTTGAACCCGAAAACATATTCAATATCTTATTATTACCTGGAACTATTATTGATGTTATCATTCCACTTTCCAAATCTGCACACACATCCTGTACAAATCCTAATCTTTTTCCATCTTTGATATTTATAACTTCTTTATGTTTAAAATCTAATCCTTTATTACCCACTTGTTGCTTCTCCCTTCATATTATTTACTTAAATATATTTACAATATATTAATATGCAATAAAAAAGTTGCTAGTACATCTTAGCAACTCTTTATTTTTGTATTATTATTAATAGTATTAGTTCTGTTTATATATTCTTTTTATGTGATCTATTGCGTTTTTTTCAAGTCTTGATACTTGTGCTTGTGATATGCCGATTTCGTCTGCTACTTCCATTTGTGTTCTTCCTTCAAAAAATCTTTTATTTATTATCATTTTTTCTTTATCATTAAGCTTTTGTATTGCTGATGAAATTGTTAAACTGTCTGCCCAGTGTTCATCTGTATTTTTTTTATCGCTTATCTGATCCATTACATATATATTATCTGTGTTGTCTCCATATACCGGTTCTTGTAATGATATTGGCTCTTGTATTGCATCCATACTAATTATTATATCTTCTTTTGGTACATTTAATTCTTTTTCTATTTCTTCTATTGTAGGTTCTTTTTCATTTTGCTTTGTTAGTTTTTCTTTGGCTGATAATACTCTGTATGCCAAATCTCTTATAGACCTGCTTACTCTTATGGAATTATTATCCCTTAAATATCTTCTTATTTCTCCAACTATCATTGGAACTGCATATGTCGAGAATTGTACATTTAGTGTAACATCGAAATTATCTATTGCTTTTATTAGTCCAATACATCCAACTTGAAATAAATCATCTACATTTTCTCCTCTTCCATAAAATCTTTTTATTACACTTAATACCAATCTTAAATTACCATGTATAAATTTTTCTCTTGCTTTTTCATCTCCATTTTTTATTTCAATAAATAATGCTTCTTTTTCTTCATTTGATAAAACTGGCAATTTTGCTGTATTTACTCCACAGATTTCAACCTTATTTATCAAATTAAAAAACCTCCTTTGGAAATAATATCAATTACATTATTTCCAAAAGAAGTATAATGTATACTATTTTTATAAATTCAATGTATTAGTATGCTTATTATCTTCCATCTCCAATTTCTCCATTTTCATTGCTTTCCAATTGATTTTTTTTAATTCCATAAAAATATTGAAAGTCTGATGATACTTGTTTAAATGCTGATACTACATCTTCCGGTTTCATTAACGGATTAACATTTTCTTTATTGTACCTACCATTTGTGCCTTTTTTCATTGCATATATCAATTTATTTGTAAATTCTGATAAAAAGTAATATCTATTTTTGGGGTCAGGTACTTTTCTTTTGGCTATATCTTCTACTCTTGCATATGGACTAGTAATTCCTTTATCTGTTGCAATTAAATCTGCAATATTTAAAATCATATCATAATCATCATATTGCATATTTTCTAACACTTCTGTTATATCATCTACTTTTGTCCCATCTTCCCAAGAAGGTTTACCTTCGGAGTTTATATAAAATCCATCTTCAGCAGGATCACAATTTGCACATCTTCCCGCATTTATAAACGAATGAGTCAATGTAGCTCTCGCTTCATTTTCCCACCCTTCATCACATAATGCTTCAAATCCTTTTATAACATGGAAAAAATCGTGTGTAAACTTTCTTCCATAATCATGCAATACTCCCAATGTTTTTGCTTTTTTTGCATTCATTCCTAATTTTTTAGCCAAGTTTTCTGCTGCCTTCGCCATATATAAAGAATGGCTAATCCATGAGCTTGTATTAATGCTTGTATTTGGTATTATATTATCTCCTAAATGCCTACCATCAACTTCTATGCATTCATATGCTAAATCTAATAAATACTCACTGAAGTCTTCCAAATTTGAAACTTCTTTTAATTGTTCTTGTGTTATTTTATAGCACTCTTCCTCTGTCAAAATAATATTATTTTTTCTTAGTTTTTCCTGCATTTTTTTACATAGATATGATAAGTCCTCTTTTTTTACACCTTTTATCAATAGTAAAAATGCTTCTCCTGCATTTTTGTCAGTTTTAGCATTTGAGTATCCCTTGCAGTTCATTGCACGTTTTTTATAATAATTATTACTAAAATTAAGTTCCATATGTTCACCTCTTTTTTTATTAATTTTATCACGTATCTAATTAATGTCAATATTTTATACTCATAATTTCTGTTATTTCCTACCCTGTTTTACTCATTATTTCTTTTTTCATTTTATTTATAATCTTCTTTTCTAATCTAGATATATAACTTTGTGATATTCCGCAACATATCTGCTACTTCTTTTTGGGTCTTTTCATTTCCACTTACAAATCCAAATCTAAGTTCCATTATATTTTTTTCTCTGTTATTCAACTTTTCCATAGATGCTTTTAATAATTTTCTGTCCACTTCGTCTTCCATTCTTCTTGAAGTTACATCTGGATCTGTTCCTAAAATATCCAATAACAATAATTCGTTTCCATCTCCGTCTTGATTCAATGGTTCATCTATTGAAATTTCGCTTTTAATTCTATTGCTTCTTCTTAAATGCATTAGTATTTCATTTTCTATACATCTCGAAGCATATGTTGCAAGTTTTATTTTCTTATCTGTATTAAATGTATTTATTGCTTTCATTAATCCTATAGTTCCTATTGAGATTAAATCCTCTAGCCCCACCCCGGTATTTTCAAACTTTTTAGCTATGTATACAACCAATCTTAAATTTCGTTCTACTAATGTTTTTTTTGCCAGTTCATCGCCTTTTGCCAAAGAATTTAATACTGTTTCTTCTTCTTCCTGTGAAAGTGGTGGCGGCAAAGTTTGACTGCCTCCTATATAATATATTGGCATTTTTTCTATTTCATCATTCCCTATATAATTTACATATATAGTATTTATACTTTCCTTTAAGATTTGTAAAAGATTCACCTTACTATCATTCCCTTCTATTTATAAAATTTCTAAACTAATAAGTGCTGAATATGTATTACTATTAAAACTCTCATTGAAAATTCCTATTATTGCATTATTAACTTCTTTTTCCTCATCATCTATTATAATTTTTACCTTATCTGCTTTAAATCCAAGCATTAGTCCATTTTGTCTTCCTATTGAGTTATATGGTATTATTCTAAATTTTGACATATACTCCACATTTTTTTCTGTTACTTCCTTTGTGTCACCCCCTATAATCTTTTCAAGGTTATTTAATATCTCTTTTGGTAAGAAATCATATAGCATTTCTTTTTCAACTACTATTACAGGCATTAAAGTTATTGGATCTTTTAACATATTTCCTGTATCTAGCAAAGCATTCATACTTATACTTTTCTCATTTATCTTAATTTCTAGCGGATATATAATATCTTTTTTAGAAGCTCTATTTTTTACAATTTTAAATGCTATATATGTAACAACAAATCCCACAATCCCTCCTAGTAGTGCAATTTTTATTGGGTATGTTCCTATATAGACTCCATTTTTCATTATTATATTTTCCGGTTTTATAAAATATAATAGTGCAAATGCACAACCACCAAAAGCAAAAGATATTAAATAAAATATTATTAGTTGCTTTACTATATTTTTAATATTTCTTGGCATATACGCTATGTAAACCATAGCTATTGATAACACTATCTTCATAATCAAATTAGAATATATTGGTAATATTTGCATATATAACATAATTGAATATATTGCACCTATTCCGCTTGATGCAACTAATCTTATATGACTTATTTTTAATTTCATTATATATGCTGTTGCAAAAAGAATAATATAATTCATGCATAGATTTTCTAATAAAATAATATCTATATATACTATCATATTTTCACCGCTCACTCTTATTTGTTTTTGCTAATAAATTATATAACTAGTCTGATTAAAAATCTGTCGTTTTGTGAGCAAGAAAAAAAGAAATAATCTACCTTTTAAGACTATTTCTTTTTATGTTTTATGTATTTTTTTTAATATCTACATTTTGTTTTAATTTTCGTTATTTATTTTTTATTTTTTCTTAGAAATGATGGTATGTCTAAATCACTTTGAGAATTATTGTTGTCTGAAGGTGTTGGAATAGAGTTTAACTTCCTATCCCATGCTTTGTCTACAATGTCTCCAACTGGTGGCATATTTGGTATTGAATTCTGCTCTTTTTCAAATCCTGTAGCAATTACTGTTATTACTATATCTTCATCTAGACTTTCATCTATAACTGCTCCAAATATAATATTAGCCTCTGGATCTACACTTCTTTGTACTAATTCTGCTGCCGTATTAACTTCATGTAATCCTAAGTTTGTTCCACCTGTTATATTTATAATAACTCCTCTTGCTCCTTCTATTGATGTTTCTAACATTGGACTTTGCACAGCTTGTTTTGCTGCATCTTCTGCTCTGTTTTCACCAGATGCTCTACCTATACCCATGTGTGCCATACCTGTATTTAACATTATTGTTTTAATATCTGCAAAGTCTAAATTTACAAGTCCTGGAATAGCTATTAGATCTGATATACCTTGAACACCTTGTCTTAATACATCGTCTGCCATTTTAAACGCTTCAACTATTGATGTTTTTCTATCTATAACTTGTAATAATTTATCATTTGGAATTACTACTAAAGTATCAACTTTTCCTTTTAAGCTTTCTATTCCTCTTTCAGCTTGTGATAATCTTTTTTTGCCTTCAAATGTAAATGGTTTTGTAACAACACCTATTGTTAAAATTCCCATTTCCTTTGCACATGCCGCAACTATAGGTGCTGCTCCAGTACCTGTTCCTCCTCCCATTCCGGCTGTAACAAATACCATGTCTGCTCCGCGTAATGCTTCTGCAATTTCTGTTTTACTTTCTTCTGCTGCTTGCGCTCCTATATCTGGGTTAGCACCTGCACCTAATCCTCTTGTTATTTTTTCACCTATTTGTATTTTGGAAGGTGCTTTTGATAGTAATAAAGCTTGTCTATCTGTATTAACTGCTATAAATTCAACTCCTTTTATTCCAGAATCAACCATTCTGTTTACAGCGTTATTTCCTGCCCCTCCTATACCTATTACTTTAATTGTTGCTGTCCCATCTAGCATTGCGCTATCATCATTTCCATCCATAAACATTATATTTTCCTCCTTTATATTAGTTGTCGAAATTCAGATGTCTTATATTTGATATCGGATTTCCGACTTCTACTATGACCTCTTATTCCTGACCTCTTATGTTCTGTTTTATTTTTAAATTAACAACAAATTTATTATGAATAAAAGAATTCCTTAATTCTTTCTAATATTGAATGTAATATATTTTCATTTGACTTTGTTTCTATACTGCTTGAAACATTTTTTGCAAATGCCCTTGATGAAATATATCTTACAAGTGCATATGCAGTTCTATATTCTGGTCTTACTGTACTTATTAGTCTTCCTGTTGAAATTTTAACTGGTATATTTAATGCAATTTTACCAGCAACATCACTTTTGTTTATATTTGTAATTCCTTGTCCTGTAAGTATTACATTATTGATTCTTTGTTTTATACCTTGCATTGTAATATCTTTATTAATTAAAGAAAAAATTTCTTCTATTCTGGCTTCTATAATTTCTATTAATTCAGAACTTTTAATTATCTTTCTATTTTCATCTTTACATGTAGATAATAAAATTTCATTATCATTATCTATGAAAGACTTCATCGCCAAGCCATATTGTTTTTTTAATTTATCTGCTTCTTCTTCTGATATGTCAAGAACCAAAGCAATATCATTTGTAATGTTGTCTCCTCCTAAAGGTATGGTATTTGTATAAACAAATGACGAACCTTCAAACACACCTATGTCTGTATTTCCAGCTCCAATATCTAGCAGCATTATATTGTCACCTAATTCGTTGCTATCTAGAGCTATACATCTTTCTGCAAGTGTTACTGGTACTAACCCATCTATTTCTATATATGCTCTTTTTAGAATATTGGTTATTTTTTTTATATACTCTTTATCTGCTAAAATAATTTGAGCTTTTAACGTAAAGCTTGAACTTAAGCTTCCTACTGGGTCTTGTACAATTCTGCCATTCTCTAGGATAAATCTGTCTGTAACTATATCTATTATTTGTTTTCCTTCTGGAATATCTATGTCACTAACTTGCATTATACTTGCCGAAACATCCTTCATTGATATTCCAGCATATCTATCTTTTGCATCTTTTAATATACTATTTTGGACAATTGTTACATATTTCCCTGGAATTGTTATGTATGTCGAATTAATTGTTAAGTTGGCATCAATTTCTGCATTTTTTATTAATTTTGTAACTGCAAGAACAATTTCATCTTCATCAATTATTTTTCCTTTTTTTATACCTCTGCATTTTTGGCTGTCTGTATATATAACTTCTATTTGATTAAAATTATTAACCTCCCCAATAACTATGCTTACTTTTGAGGTTCCAATGTCCATACCTACAATTATATCTCCTATTGCCAAAGTTAACCCTCCAATTTGTTTTAAATATCGTCTTTAGAATATTACATTTTTCTGCAAAAGTCAATAGAATTTGTAATATTTTTGTAATATTCTCGTAATAAAATTGCAATGTATTTCTATTAAATTTTTTTAGCCTTTTCTTGTCTATTTTTCATGAATTTTTCTATATAATACCTTCTAGTCATAGAAAGGTTATTAAACATTCTTCCAACAAAAACAACAATTGCTGCTAAATAAATATCTACATTTAATTTTTGTCCTAAATACGTTAATAAAATAGAAAGTATGGCATTGCCAAAAAAGCCTGATACAAATATTTTTAGGTCAAAGTTTTTGTTTAATGTTGCTACAATTCCACCAAAGACAGAATCTAGTGCAGCTATTATTGCTATTGCTAAATATCCTGAATATGTATATGGAATTATTGGCATAAAAATACCTATTATTGCACCTATAACACAACCTATTATTATTGCTATTAAAATCATGTTTTCTCCCTCCACTTTAGGAAAATATTATTTTTTGATATATTTTATTTCTGTCTCACCATTATATTTTAAAATTTCTACTTTTTTGTTCGCTACTAAAGTAACTGTTTTACCACTATTGTTATATTTATCTATAAACCCACTATTTTTAAGGCTTAATATACTTGATAAATACGCTTGGTTTCCTATCGCTTTTACCACATATGGAGAAGATAGTCTCTGGCCTCCTACCATTATAAGTGTATTACCTACTTCTACAATATCTGTAGTATTAATTATGCGTACATCATTTATTGAAATTGCTTCTGCACCAGCATATCTTAATTCATTTATTAGTTCTAATAGATCCTCTGCAACTATTACTTGATTATTATTATCTGTTAAAGTAACTATAATTCCTTCACCATATATGTCTGTATTTCCAACTATTAAATTTGAATTTTCTAATTCTTTGTCTAATAGTTCAGATGCTTCTTCACTGCTTTCTATTTTTTTATTATATTCATCTATTGTTGCTATAGTTTCTTCATATTTTTCATATGTTTCTTCATATTTTGTTTTCCATTCTGATAATGTCGTTCTTAGTTCATCTTCTTTCATGTTTTCTATAGCTGTTATATCTGTTTCTTCAACTGTTTTAAATTGTACAAACATAACACAAATTAGAACTATACACACCAACCCAATTATTATGCCCATTACAAGTTGCTCTTTATTTATTTTCTTCAAATATATCACCTCTTAGATTTAATATATTTTGGATTTATAACTCCATTATATTTTTCTATTGTAACACTTTCCATTCTCTTTTTTTCTACTATTATTCCGTCTTCTTCCATATAATATATGTATCCACCAGGCATCATTAATGAACCATAAAATAAATCTGTAGGACCTATTGCTTTAATTGTAAACGGTGATGTTATTTTTTCTCCGTTTATTTTAATAACACTACCTTCACATGTAATTGCAGATGTTGCAATTATCCTTTGTCCATTTATAGAAATTGCTTCTGCATTTGCATGCCTTAACATGTTTACAATTGCTGTTAAATCCGTATTATGTACTACTAATTTGCTCATATCTAATATCTGTGTACTTAATAATTCAGAAGAAATGTTAGTATTATCTTTTAAAATTATTTCCATTCCTGGTCCAGTTACATCTGTTAGTCCTAATAATATATTGTTATTTTTTAATTCTTCCTGTTTGGCACTAGATGTACTGCTGTCTTGTGTAGCTATGTTTCTTACTTTTTCTAGTCTATTTTCTGCTTGTCCTAATTGCGAATATACACTATCATATTTTTCTTTCCATTTTAGCACTTCATCTCTTAATCCATTTTCTGTTAGTGTTTGTCCAACTGTTGCGCTAGCGTTGTTCATTGTTTTTATTTGAACTATTATTGACATTGTCAATATAAAACACATTATTCCTAATGTAATTGATATTTGTTTTTTATTCATTCTCTCTCCCATCCATTTTTATACTTTTTCTCTAAACACTGCACCTTTATTGGTCAAATCCGTGTTTACAAGGATTTCGCCTTCTACTCCTTTTTCATCGTTTAATATCTTTTTCACATATGCCATTTTAGTACTTAAATTTGAAACATCCCCCAAATGTATAGCTTTTTTTTCTTTTTCCAAAGTAAGTATATAATCTTGTCTATTTGAAATATCAATTTTGGTTATTAAGTCTACTAGCTCGTTTGCATTTGCTGATTCCATTATTTGTAACACTTCTCCTAATTTTACCAAATCCTCACTTATTAGCCTTTGCCCTTCATGTAGTTCTTCCTCTGGTGTAGAAATGCCTACTATAGCAGGCATCTCTGCTTTTTGGCTTGTTATTTCTAACATGTATCCTTGGTTATTTATATATATGTAGCTATTGGCAAATGGTATCATATAAGTCGCTACTCTTTCTACTACTATAATTTCTACTTTATCTGGCAATTTCCTTCTTATTTTTACATTTTCTATATATGCATTTGCCTTTACTTTATTTTTTATATTCTTCTTTGATACTTTAAAAGTATTTTCATCTGTTTTTAATTCAGATAAGCTTATTATTTCCTCTTTACTTAGTTTGCTGTTTCCTGTAACATTTATCTCTTTGATATTAAATAATGGAGACAAGGCAACATATATGCTTACTCCTATAATTACTATAATTAGAGTTAATACTTTTACTATCTTCAAAATTGCTTTTTTCTTTTTTATTGCCATTTGTTGTTGTTTAGTAAGCTTCTTCTTGGCGTTTTGCTTATTTTTGTTAGTGTTCACACTTGTTTTTTTATTTTTTTTGTTTTTCTCCTTATCATCTGAAATTCTGGGCATACCTATAACAATTTCTTTATCGAAGTCAAATAATTCGTTGTTTTTATTTCTAGCACTTACATTATTTGACTTTGTTTTTTTGTTGGCTTTATTTTTTTTATAATGTATGTCTTCTTTTGATTTCTTTGTCATTTGCCCTTTCCTTCCTCTCTATTCCTTTTCTTCTTTTATTGTTATTTTTGCACCTAACTTGTTCAATTTTTTATCCAAGCCTTCATATCCTCTTAAAATATATCCTATTTTATTAACTGTTGTCGTTCCTTTTGCAACTAGACCTGCTACAACTAATGCTGCTCCACCTCTTAAATCTGTGCTTTCTACAGTAGCTCCTGATAATTTTTTGCATCCCTTTATTACAGCAATTCTTCCTTCTACTGTTATCTTGGCCCCCATTCGTTTTAACTCACTTACATATTTGTATCTATTTTCAAATATATTTTCCACTATAACAGAATTTCCCTTTGCAATTGTTAGTATACTTGCAAAAACAGATTGCATATCTGTCGGAAAACCCGGATATGGCATTGTTTTTATATCAACAGCTTTGATTTTTTTAGGTGCCTTTAAGCAAACACATTTATTCTCTATCTTTATTTCGCAACCTGTTTGTTCTAGTTTGTTTAAAATTTGATTTATATGTTCTGGAATTACTTTATTTAGTTTAACTTTTCCACCAGTTATAGCAACTGCACATAATAGCGTGCCTGCCTCTATTCTATCTGGCATTATGGAATATGACACATCCTTTAATTTTTCTACACCTGTTATTTTAATTATGTTTGTGCCTGCTCCTTCTATTTTAGCACCCATTTTATTTAAAAATTTTGCTAAATCCACTATTTCTGGTTCCATAGCAGCATTAGAAATCTTAGTTATACCATCTGCGTAAACACTTGCAAGTATTATATTTTCGGTTGCACCAACGCTTGGGAAATCTAAGTCTATATTTGTGCCTATTATTTTATCACATTTACATGTAATAAATCCACTATCTTCTGAAATATTTACTCCCAATTTTTTAAAAGCTGCTAAATGTAAATCTATAGGTCTTGTTCCAATATCACATCCACCTGGATATGAGAATGTTACTTCTTTAAATCTTCCTAATATAGCTCCGGCCAATATTACTGTTGACCTCATTTGCCTCATTAGTTGTTCTGGAATTTCTCTTTTGGTTATCTTCTTAGAGTTTATCTCTATTTTACCATTATTCTTCTTAATTTTACAACCCAAATATTTTAAAATTTCTTGTGTTATTTTTGTATCATGTATATTAGGTACATTGTATAACTTTGTATTTCCTTTATTTAATATTGTTGCTGCTAATATTGGTAATGATGCATTTTTTGAACCTGATACTTCTACTTCACCCTCTAATCTTCTGCCTCCTTCTATTATGTAACTAGACATTTTATTCACCCTTTCTATTTTATTTTGCTATATTTTATGTCTTGTTTTCATAAATTGTGAGTTTTTGATTATGTGAGTACAGTTCTTCTTTAATTGTTCCTGATAAATATTCTATATCTCATTTGCAACTCCTCCCTTTATTATATATACCACTTCTAGTATTACAATAACAGTCTTGTTTTTTTTGTCATTTTGTGGTATAGTAATTATAGTTAATAACTGTGCGGAGGTTGATTTTATGAAATTTAAATCTAATTCTGGAAAAACATTATTTATGACTATTATAATTGTTTTTATTTTAGTTATTATTGGTGCTATTACTTATTTTGGGATAATCTCTTATCCAGAAGTATTTAATGATATAAAAGTTAAAGTTCAACAAACTTTTAATAAAAATGAAAAAAACAACACTAGTAGTACTTCAGATACTACTAGTGAAAACAATGATTTATAAAATTTCTTTTATATTTTTAATATTAGATACTGTTTCAATATATCCTTTATTGTAACAGTCTTTTATTTTTTTTACATTAAAAACATTTCCAGATGGAATTTTTACATTTATTACATAATCACATTCTTTAACTGTTCTTTCATCTTTTTCATTAAACATAACGTCTATTGCCTTAAATGCTACATCATATGCGCTTTTTGGATTATCTGTAAGGTCTGGTGGAAATTTAATTGCAATTTTTTTGTCTACTTTTAGTTTTTCTAATTCTTCTACTGGTACATTGTCTAATATTCCACCATCTACAAATTTATAATTTTCAAATTCACATGGTGCAAATAATCCTGGAAAACTGCAACTTGCTCTTACTGCTTTTCCAATAGAAATATTATTTATATATTTTTCATCATTTTTAACTATTCTATTTGTAAATACATGTTTTTTGCAATTAATTATATCAACACTTGAAATAGCTATAGGCATTTTTATATCTGTTATATTATACAATCCCTTGTATTTTGCACACTCATCTATTACATTCTCTATTGTTTCTCCTGACAGTGCACCATAGCCTAAGAGTCTTTTTGAATTCTTTATATTTGACATTAAATATCTAGGCTCCGCTCTAAATATGTCCTTGGCAAAATAATTGAATAAATCTAGCATTTGGTCTGCTGTATATCCCATTGCTACTAACACTGTAATTATACTGCCTATACTTGTTCCTGTTACAGCACTTATTTCTATTTGATTCTCTTCAAATGCTTTTATTGCCCCTATATGTGCCGTTCCTTTTATTCCTCCACCAGATAAAGCTAGTCCTATTCTCATTTTTTCTCACATTCCTTTCTTTTACACATTAAATTTCAATTTTTACATTTTAACTACCAATTTATTTATTTTTGAACTAACATATGACTCTAGTTTTTTCATAAACTCTTCAGATTTAATCTCACTATTTGCTACCATTTCTAATCCTTTTTCCCAACTTGCCGTTAATTTTGGGTTTAACATATCTGGCATAGAGTTATATACTACATCATATATTTTTTCTCCGCTTCTCGGTCGGTGTTATAATTTGTGTCTTTGTATTTATAGATATGTAGTTAATTCTTTCTAATTTTTTTATAATTTCTGCTCTAGTAGCACTTGTGCCTATTCCAGCTCCTTTTATTTGTTCTCTTAACTCTTCATCTTCTATTAGTTTACCCGCATTTTCCATTGCCAATATAATAGAACCAGAATTATATCTTGAAGGAGGAGTTGTCTCAGATGTCTTTATTTCAAAGTTTGTAATTTCTATGTCTTGTCCTTTTTTTAATTTATTAAGTATGTCTAAATTTTCTTGTGAATTTTCTTTTTGGTTGTCCTTTAATACTTCTAAATATCCTAACGCAGTACATACTTTACCATTTGCAAAGAATTGTTCATTTTCTATGTCGATCTCCACTGATATTTTACTAAATTCTGCTGATGGATAAAAAATACTTAAAAATCTTTTTACTATTAAAATGTACACTTTTTTATGTAGTTCTATTAAATAATCATAGTTTTCATAGCCTTGACCTGTTGGTATTATCGCATAGTGATCCGTAATTTTACTATCATCTACATATTTTGTCTTTATTAAATCTGTAGAGTATTTTTCTTCCACCATTTTCTTTATATATTTTTGTATTTCCTCATTTTTAAATCCCTTTGCTATTCCATTCAAATTTTTTGAAATAACTTTTGCGACAGCCGTAGATATAACCCTAGCATCTGTTCTTGGATATGTTACCAACTTTTTCTCATACAAATTTTGTATTATTTCCAATGTTTCATCTGGTTTTATTTTAAATCTTTTTGTGCATTCATTTTGAATTTCCGCTAAATTAAACAACAATGGTGCTTTTTCTTTGGTTTTGCTTTTTTTTACTTCTTTTACAACTGCATTTTTACCCTTAAAATAATTTATAAATTCCTTTGCATCATTTTCCCTTTTAAAACCTGATTCGTTATAGAGTTTTGGCGAATTCCATAATATTGATTTTTCTCCCACTTTCCATTCTGCACTAAATGCATTTTCTTGCTCTCCAAACTTTCCAATCACCTTGTAATATGGAATTTTAACAAAATTTCTAATTTCACGCTCTCTAGAAACTACCATGCCTAAAACACAAGTCATAACCCTTCCAACCGATATAGATATTTTCTCTTCTCCCAAGTCTTTTGCCAACCTTTTACCATATATTATAGATAACAGTCTAGAAAAATTAATTCCTATTAAATAATCTTCTTTTGCACGTAAATATGCCGAATCTGATAAACTATTATATTCATCTAATGGCTTAGCTTGCTCTATTCCTCTTCTTATTTCTTCTTCTGTTTGAGAATCTATCCATATTCTTCTTCTTTGTTTATTTTTAAGTCCTATTTGCATTTCTACAAGTCTATATATATATTCTCCCTCTCTTCCAGAGTCAGTTGCAACATATATACATTCAATGTCTTCTCTTGTTAACAGTTCTTTTATTATATTATACTGTTTTTCAACATTTGGTATCACTTCATATTTATATTCTTTTGGCATAAATGGTAATGTGTCTAATCTCCAAAATTTTAATTTCTCATCATATTTTTCCGGATAAGACATTGTTACTAAATGACCCACACACCACGTTATTATCCAATTGGCAGATTCTATATATCCATTTTTTCTTATTCCATTTTCCTTTAAAACTTTTGCAAATTCCATAGCTACTGATGGCTTTTCCGTTATTAGTATATTTTTCAAAAAAATCTTCCTTTGCTATAATTTATTCATATTTTACTATATCAAATTCTGAAGTAAAATTTTGATTTCCGTATGCAAATACTATGTATAATTTTCCTTCTTCATTCAAAAAGAAATTAGTTATATTTTCTGTTTTATATATTTCACTTTCTAAATTTCTTTCATATACAGGGTACCCAGAATTTATTAATATTGTCTCTTCCTTTTTTACACTTTTTAAGACATCATTTATTTTGTTCTGTAATTCTTGTACATTTATATTTTTTTGTTCAATTATATTATTTAAAGAAACTTTTTCTTTTGTCTCTATATTGTAGTTATATGTTTGAATTATTATTCTTTGTGGATTATTGCCCTGCTTTAATGATGATTTAATAATAATAGATAAAATATTATCATTTAAATATCCTACATAATCTATGCTGTATATGATTTTTTCAGCATTATTTTTATTTTTTCTCACTTCATTTGCTTTTTTTACAAACACCTCTTGAGTTACCTTATTAAATTCTTTTGGTATATTTCCTTTTATATTAATCATTGGTATGTTTAAATCTATATCATAAAATTTATTTTCCTGTTGTATACTATAAGCTATATATACTATGCTTTTTTCTGTATTAATTCTTTCTATTTTTGAAATATCCTTTTCTTCTACATTAAAACTATTGTTAATAGTTTTAACAAATTCATTTTTTAACTCTTCCATAGTTTTTTCTTTTTCTGGTTGAACCGGATTTTCTATTACATTTTCATCTGTTGTATTATTAGTTGGTATATCAGAAGTTTTGCTATCCCTCTTGCCAAAAAATTGTGCATATGCTCCTAAAACAATTGATAATACACATATTATAGATATGATTATATATATTTTTTTTGCGTTTTCCATTTTTTTGTAATACCTCCATTTACATTTTAGCAAATCTTCATCTATTATACCATTTTTTTGCAGAAAATACAAATTTTTTAATTGACTAGTTTGCCTTTTTGCGTTATTATATATATTGAATTAATTTATAAGATTGGAGATTATTTAATATATGTTATGCTCAATATGTAATAAAAATACAGCTGTAATTTTTATAAACAAACAAGATGAAACCGGTAAACAAGAATTACAAGGTTTATGCTATGAATGTGCAAAGGCTAAAGGAATAAATCCTATAGATAGTTTAATGAAACAAGCTAATTTGTCTGAAAATGACTTAAATGACATGACTAAGCAACTAGAAACTATTGTAAAAGATATGGCAAATAATATAGATTTATCAAGTATTGACCCTTCTAGTTTTACATCAGATGATTCTACTAACTTTGAAGATAATCCTACTCCACAGTTTAGTGCTATTCCATTAGGTTCTATCTTTTCTAATATGTTTGGCGAAAATGCCGAAGGTGCACAAGAATCATCTTCTGACAGAAAAAAAGTTAAAGTTGATAAAAAAGTTAAAGATAAAAAGAAAAAAGCTTTAGATACATTTGGAACTAATTTAACGAATAAAGCAAAAAATAATCAATTAGATATGGTTGTTGGTAGAGATAAAGAAATTCAAAGAATTATTCAAATTTTAAATAGACGTTCCAAAAATAACCCTTGCTTAATAGGAGAACCTGGTGTTGGTAAAACAGCAATAGCTCAAGGATTAGCCATAAAAATTGCTAATGGAAATGTACCTGCGAAATTATTGAATAAAGAAGTTTATTTATTAGACATGACATCTGTAATTGCTGGAACACAATTTAGAGGACAATTTGAAGCAAGAATGAAATCTATTATAGATGAATGTAAAAACTTAGGAAACATTATATTAGTTATAGATGAAATCCATAATATTATAGGTGCTGGTGATGCTGAACATTCCATGAATGCTGCAGATATTTTGAAGCCTTCTCTTTCAAATGGAGAAATTCAATTAGTTGGAACCACTACATTAAAAGAATACAGAAAATATATTGAAAAAGATAGTGCTTTAGAAAGAAGATTCCAACCAGTTATTGTAGAAGAACCTTCAATTACAGATTCAATAGATATTCTTGAAGGTATAAAAAAATATTACGAGGAATTTCACAAGGTAAAGATTTCTACTGATGTTATTAAACAAGCTGTTATAATGTCCGAAAAATACATACATGACAGATTTTTGCCAGATAAAGCTATTGATATATTGGATGAAGCATGTTCTAGAATCAATTTAAATAATAAAGAACTATATCAATTAGAAATTCTAAAAAATCAATTAAAAGATGTTCAAGAAGATAAAGAAGAAGCTGCTTCTGCTGATTCAACAGAAGATTATAAAAAAGCTGCTGAATTAAAAGCCAAAGAATGTGCTTTAATAGAACAGATTGATAAATTAAATAAAAAAATGAAACTTGTTAATTTAACTGTTCAAGATATTGCTGAAGTAATCGAGAGTTGGACTAAAATTCCTGTTAAGAAAATAACTGAAGAGGAAACACAAAAACTTTTAAATTTAGAGGGAAACTTACATCAAAGAATAATTGGCCAAGATAATGCTGTAGAAGCTGTTTCTAGAGCAATAAGAAGAAATAGAGCTGGATTAAAAAGTACAAAAAGGCCACCTTCTTTTATATTTGTAGGTCCTACTGGTGTTGGTAAAACTGAGCTTGCTAAGGCCTTAGCATACGAGATGTTTGGAAATGAGGATTCCATTATTAGAGTAGATATGTCTGAATATATGGAAAGTCATTCTACATCCAAGTTAATAGGCTCGCCTCCTGGATATGTAGGTTATGATGATGCAGGCCAACTAACTGAAAAAGTTAAAAGAAACCCTTATTCAATTATATTGTTTGATGAAATAGAAAAAGCACATCCTGATGTGTTTAATATATTGCTTCAAGTTTTGGATGATGGCAGATTAACAGATGCTCAAGGAAATACCATAAGCTTTGAAAATACTATTATTATAATGACTTCTAATGCTGGTTCTAACCTAAATACAAATTCTATAGGGTTTGGTGGTACTCAAATTAATAATTCTAAAATATTAGATACTTTAAGAGAAACTTTTAGACCCGAATTTTTAAACAGAGTAGATGAAATTGTTATATTTAATCAACTAACTAATGAACAATTGTTACAAATTATAAATTTAATGTTAAAAGATACTCAAAAAGCATTGTCTAATAAAGATATTACAATGGTACTTACAGAATCTGCAACTAACTTTTTATTAAAAGTTGGTACTGACGTAAAATATGGTGCAAGACCTTTAAGAAGAGCAATACAAAGATATTTAGAAGATGAACTGTCTGACATGATTTTAAAGGGTGAATTAAAAAACGGACAAAAAGTATTAATAGATTGTAATAATGAAAATTTAACTTTTAAAATAGAATTATAAATGGAGGAAAAAATGTTTAAACATGTGCCAAATATTTTAACACTATCCAGATTTGCCTTAATCCCTTTTATTGTATATTTTATCGATGCAGAAAATTACCTTTTGGCATTTATATTTCTTACTATTTCTGCCTTAACAGATATATTAGACGGTTTTATTGCCAGAAAATTTAATTTAATAACAAATTTTGGAAAATTAATAGACCCTTTAGCTGATAAAGCAACTCAAGTTTCTATATTGATAATACTTACATTAAAAAATGTTATACCTTTATGGATTTTGGTTGTTGTTTTCGTAAAAGAACTTCTAATGGTTTCTGGTGCATCATTTCTATATGGTAAAAAATTAGTTGTTTCTAGTAGATGGTATGGCAAGCTTACTACCGTATTATTTTACATTGCAATAGTTTGCTCATTTATTGTACGTGTTTGGAATGGTTCTTTATTTGGGCACCCGGAATATAGTTTACCTCTTTTACCAAACTTTGATCAATATATATATTATTTAGCACTTATTGCCACAATTTTTTCGTTAATAATGTATTTTAGGGCATTCTATCAACAAGGTTATTTAAAGAAAGAAAATTTAAAAATAGAGAAGTGAGAATATAGCCAGTGTTTTTACACACTGGCTATACTTTTATTCAAAATCTTCTAATATTGAATTTAATTTTTCCTCTCCTATTGCATATATTCCCTTTTTTAGATTTATCAAATCCACTTCTGGTAAATACTGAACTTGTATTTGTGTATTTTCTTTAAATACTGCTTCATTTTCTTGATTTACCTTATAAATTGCTATAACCCCATTGTTTTCTTTCAATACATAATGTCTATCACAATATTCATCTTTCTCCATATACAAAACAATCTCAGAAGAAGTGAACTTTTTTATCTGCCAATCTTTATAATATTGTTCTATATCTTTTTCTTCTTTATTTATTAATTCTTCTGGTATTATTTCAGTTTTTTGTACACTATGATTGCAAATTTTATAAACTGTATTTTTTTGTACAATTGAATTTGGAGATGTTTTTACCGTGTTTGAAGAAGTACTTACTGTTCGATTTTCTTCTTCTATCATTTTTCTTTTAAGTTCATCAGCTAATTCTTTTGCTTTAATCGAATTCTGGTTTAATGTATTGTTTATATTATATATATATATTCCTGTTATCCCACCTATTGCTAATAATACAATAGAAATTATTACAATAATCCAAACTTTTTTCATACTATCACCTTATATCTTTTTTTATAGTATGAGAAAATTTTGTTAAATTTATACATTAAATTTCTATGTAATTATATTCACATGCCCTTATAAGCCTATTTATTATTGCCAATCCTAATCCTTGCTTAGTTACACCTTCTATAATAACTAAATCCGCATTGCATTTGTCTGCTTTTCTTAATAGTGAAAATATATTTTGTGCAACATCTTCTAATGTAGCTCCCATGCTCAATTTATTCTTTGAAATATATTTAGGCATATTTCCCTGCGTTCCTAATACAACCACATTTTTGTAGTCATTTGATATTTCGTTTATTTTATTTATCATTTTAGCTTTGTCATTGCTATATACTAAAACACATTTAGTTTTTGGAGCATAATGTTTATACTTCATTCCTGGTGAAGCCACCGGTTTGTCTGTAACTTTTTCAAAAACATTTTTATTAACTTCCACTTCGTTTGCAACACTTTCCAATTCTTCTAATGTTATTTTACCTGGTCTTAAAATTTCTATTTTTTTATCTATTACTCTTATAACAGTTGATTCTAAACCTATTATTGTTTTACCACCATCTATTATATAGTGTACCTTACCATCTAACTCTTCTATAATGTCTTGCACATTTGTGCCACTAGGTCTTCCAGATACATTAGCACTTGGAGCTGCTATAGGTACCCCTGATAGTTCAATTAATTCTCTCGCTATCTCATTACTTGGCATTCTTACTCCTACTGTGTTTAATCCTGCTGTTACACTGTTTGGTATAATATTTTCACTTTTTCTATTAAAAATTATAGTAAGTGGTCCTGGCCAAAATTTATTTATCAGTCTTTTCTCTATTTCGCCTATGTTTTCCACAATTTGCTCTAACATGTTGATATTTGATATATGTACTATAAGTGGGTTGTCACTTGCCCTTCCTTTTGCCACAAATATTTTTTGTACAGCATTAGTGTCTAAAGCATTAGCGCCTATCCCATATACAGTTTCTGTTGGAAATAATACCAACTTTCCTTCTTTTATTCCATTTGCTGCTTCCTTTATTTCTTCTATTTTTACTTCTTTTTCTTCATTAAAATATATAGATTTCATTTAATCACTTTCCTCTGTAACAATTTTACAATATTATTTTGATTATGTCTATAATATTTTATTTTTTAAAATTCTAATCCAAAACTTACACCTAAAGCACTGTTTAATTCATTTATTATTCTTTCGTCATTTATATGACCTATTTTCTCCTTCAACCTGCTTTTATCTATTGTTCTTATTTGTTCTGTTAAAACAATAGAATCAGCTTTTAACCCACTTTCTTCTGGACTTATCTCTATATGAGTAGGCAACTTATTTTTAGTGGTTTGTGATGTTATTGCCGCTGCTATTACTGTTGGACTATGCTTATTTCCAACATCATTTTGTATAATCAGAACTGGTCTTATTCCTCCTTGTTCTGACCCAACAACAGGGCTTAAATCAGCATAAAACATATCTCCTCTTTTTATTACCATTATCTTCACTCCCAGTATTTGCATATTTAAGGTTTGTTTTTTAATATATTTTAGTATTAGTTGAGATAAAAATAATAGTAACTACTAGCCTTTTTACATATTTACATATACATTTTTTAATCTAAATGCCAACACATCATCCCTTTTTAAACTATTTATTTCTATCTCATTATATAATATGTAAACGGTTGTATTTTTGCTAACGTTCTTTATTTGCATTTTTATAGGTTTGCCTGTTTTTCTATCTATATATAACTTTTTATTTAATTCATCTGCATCTTTTATTTCCATTATTATGATTCCATTTTGTTCTATAATATTTTGTTTTCCTGTTTCTATCATCTTTTTGTATTCTTCTGTAAATGTATTTAGCCACAGAAAATTACTTGTTACATCAGAGTAATTTTCATATACAGTACTTAGATTCAACTTAGTATTATTTATTTTCAAATTGTTTCCGTCAAATATTGTTTCTAAGCCTTCTATATTACTTGGCTCTAATACTATTTGTTTTTGTACATTAGGTTCTGCATATTTTTGTTCTAGTACATATTTATTTTTGTTTTTATTGCTTTGTATCTCAACTTCAATTTTGGCATTGTATGATCTAATACTTAAAATATATTCTTCAATTTCCTTTAAATTTTTGTTACTCATATTATTTCCACTTTTTAAATTTTTATAATTATTTTTTATAAAAAAATATATAACTACTGATGTAACCAAAACAGCCAAAATGCCCAATATAATTATTAATTTCTTTTTTTCCATAATTAATCTAACTCTCTCCTTCCCTATTTTTACAGTCTAAAAAAGAGAATAGAAATATTCTATTCTCTATATATTTTTATTCAATTATTTTTAAAGTATTCTATTAAACATTTTTCTAATTCGTTTTGCTTTTCTATTTTATTTATTTTTTCTCTTATTTCTGTTGCGTTCCTCATATTTTTTATATAACAACTTATATGTTTTCTCATTTCTTTTATTGCAATTTCTTCGCCCTTTTCCTGTACTTCTAAATTAATGTGATTTAATATTATACATAGTTGCTCACTCCTAGAAATAGGCTCAACCTCTTTTCCCTGTAAAAAATCTATTATTTCTTTAAATATCCATGGCTTTCCAATTGTTGCCCTACCTATCATAATGCCATCTACACCAGTTTGTTCGAACATTCTTAGGGCATCTTCCTTCGTTTTTATATCTCCATTTCCTATAACAGGTATTTTTACTGCATCCTTTACTTTTTTAATTATATCCCAGTCTGCAACTCCAGAATAAAACTCTGCTCTTGTTCTACCATGTATAGTTATAGCCGAAGCTCCCGCCGTTTCTATTATTTTTGCTACTTCTACAGCAACAATATTTTCTGAATTCCAACCTTTTCGTATTTTTACGGTTACCGGTACTTTTGCATTTTTTACAACCACTTTTACTATTTGCTCTAGTAATTCCAAATTTTGCAACAATCTGCTTCCATCCCCATTTTTCACTACCTTAGGAGCTGGACATCCCATATTAATATCTATAATATCTGCTGTATCACTTACATAATTCGCTGCAAACTCCATTGATTGAATGTCACTTCCAAATATTTGAACTGCAATAGGCCCATCCTGCTCGTTTACTTTTAACAATTTTTTTGTCTTTTCATCATTATAATATAAAGCTTTGCTACTAACCATTTCTGTATATGTAAGTCCTGGGCCAAATTGTTTGCAAACTGTTCTAAATGGCAGGTCTGTTATTCCTGCCATTGGCGCTAAAAATATATTGTTTTCTAATTCTACATTTCCTATCTTTATTTTTTTTAAATACATTTTCCCCTCATTTACAATTTTTTAGTAATTTCTTCGAAGTGCGGGCGATTAAAATCGCCCCTACATTTTTCATAGATTACTTTACACTATCTTATAATTACAACTTATTCTATAAATAATACTTTTTGTCTTCTTCCACTAATATTTAATAATATTCCTATCATTATTATATTGCTCAATAGTGAGCTTCCCCCATAACTTACAAATGGAAGTGGTATTCCCGTTATTGGCAACAAACCCATTGTCATTCCTATATTCTCCAGCATATGAAAAAAGAATATTCCTGCAATTCCTGCTGCAATATATGATCCTTCTAGATCTTTTGCAGTTTTAGCAACATATATAGCCTTTGTAATTAGCACAACATATAAAACTATTATTCCTGCTGCAAATATAAATCCCAATTCTTCTCCAATAACAGAAAAAATAAAGTCTGTAGTTTTAGGATACAAAAAGCCTAATTGAGTTTGATTTCCCTTTAATAGACCCATTCCAAATAATTGACCTGCACCTATTGCAAGTTTTGATTGTATAATATTGTACCCTGCCCCCCTTGGATCCAAATTTGGATTTAAATATACATCTATTCTTGTTTTTGCATGCTCTGGCAATATAAAAAAGTAGAGTAATGGAACTGCTACAATAACCACCGCTATTGCAATAATTATATATTTTTTATCTATTCCAGCCACAAATAACATAAAAATTAGTGCCATAATAAATGCTATTGCCGTTCCATAGTCTGGTTGTTTAATTATTAGTAATACCGGAACCATTGCTACACCTAATATTATTGCTAATTTATATATTACATTTATTTCTTTTTTCCCTCTTGCCTGTATTTTCACTATTGTATATGTTAAGGATAATATTATTACAATCTTGGCTAATTCTGCTGGTTGAAATGATACTGCACCTATATTATACCAGCTTGTTGCACCATTTATTGGAGTTGTAAATAAAACTCCTGCTAGCAACAATGTAATAATCCCATATAATATTGGGGCTATTTTTATTAGTAACTCATAATCTATTGCTATAATTGCTATTAATATTGGTATACTTACCATTATCCAAACTATTTGTTTTTTTAGTTCATCATAATTTGAGTTTTGAGTAGCTGAAAATAGGGCTACCAAGCCTATTATAATTAATATAACAGTACATATTAGTATTCCCCATTCCATATTTTTAAGAATTCGTTTCCTCATTGCTTACCTCATTATCATTATCATTTTCGTTTGAAACTATATCTTCTTTATTCTCTTTTTCATTTTTTTCGTTTGGTGATTTTCCTATTGTTCCTAGTTCCTTCTCCTCCTCATTTTCTTTTGTTACTTCCTTTTCTGATTCCTTTTTTGTGGATTTTTCTTCTGTTTCTGGTTTTTCTTCTTCAGATATTTTCTCAATCTGTTTTAAGTCTTCTTCCTTTTCTTTTTCTGTGCTTTCTTCCTCTTCCTTGTTTTGAATTTTTCTTGCTTCATTTTTTATAGTCACTATTGGAATATTAGCATATAGTGAAGGCGCACCTACTGTGCCATCATCACCAGATTTATTTGTAAGTCTAACATCTATTGCTTTTTCATCTATCTCTATATATTTTTTTATAACCTCTATTATTTCTTGTTTCATCATTTCTAGAAAGTCTGCTGATATATTTGCTCTATCCTGTGCCAATACTAAGTGTAGTCTTTCTTTTGCCGTTTCCTTAGAATTTTCTTTTCCATTCTTTCCTATGTTTTTAAAGAAATTTATTATATTCTCAAACATCTTATACCCCCATCAGTAATTATTTTTTAGAAAAACGATGCTTTAATTTAGCAAAAAAACTTTCCTTTCTTCCAGGTATAGTCACCTCTATGTTTTCTCCTAATATTCTTCTAGCTATTTCTATATATGCTTTTCCAGATGGAGCCTTATGGTTAGATACTACTGGTTCACCTTTATTAGTTTGCGTAATTATATATTCATCATCAGGTACAACTCCAATTAGGTCTATTGATAGCAAGTCTACAATATCTTCTACATCCATCATTTCGCCTTTTCTTACCATTGCTGGTCTTAATCTATTTACTACTAATTCTGGATTTTTTATTTCTGACGCTTCCAAAAGTCCTACAATTCTATCTGCATCTCTTATTGCGGAAATTTCTGCGGTTGTTACTACTATGGCTCTATTTGCTCCTGCTATGGCATTTTTAAAGCCTTGTTCTATTCCTGCTGGACAATCTATAATTATGTAATCAAACTCTTCTTTTAGTTTTTCTGTTAATTCTTTCATTTGTTCTTCATTTACTGCACTTTTATCTCTTGTTTGCGCTGCTGGAAGTAAAAACAAATCCTTAAAACGCTTGTCCTTAATTAATGCCTGTTTCAATTTGCATTTTTCTTCAACAACATCTACTATGTCATACACTATTCTATTTTCCAGTCCCATTACAACATCAAGATTTCTTAGTCCAATATCTGTATCTATTAAAACTACCTTTTTCCCTCTTAATGCTAAAGCAGACCCAAGATTTGCTGTTGTTGTTGTCTTTCCAACACCACCTTTTCCGGATGTTACAACTATAACTTCTCCCATCTTTATTTGTCCTCCTTTAAACTTCAGAGAATTTTAATTTCTCATTTTTATTTATTATAAAAGTGCTTTTCAATGTTTATATTATATACGGATTTTGTCCAAAGGTCAATGTATATAAGAAAAATATCAGAGAAATTAATCATATTCATGACAATTTTATTATTTAGGGTGTATAATAAGTATATAAAATAGGCAATTACAGAAATGTAGTTGCCTAATATAATTGTGAAACTACACCTTTGGGGATATAGTTCATATCAGATACTTAATTTTTCTAAGTCTAATAATGCTTGCCATCTTTTATCTACTTCATTTTGAAATTCTTCTAACATCCATTCATTTCCAGGTTTAAACATATGTTTAAATCTTTTTTGTGGTTTTAAAAATTCTTCTATTGGTAGTTTTTTAGCAGGTTTATATGTTATTTTATATTTTCCGTCTACAACCTCATATAAAGGCCAATAGCAAGTTTCAACAGCAAGCTTATTTATTTGCATTAGCATGTCTGTAGGATATCCCCAACCTCTAGGGCAAGGAGATAATACATTTAAAAAAGCAGGTCCTTTAGTATATATAGCTTTTTCAGATTTTTCATATAAATCTTTAAAATTATTGACTGCAATGGTTTGACCAACATATGGAATATGATGTGAAACCATTATTTCTGTTAAATCTTTTCTAGATTGCATTTTTCCTGGAATAACACTTCCGGCAGGTGATGTAGTAGTATCTGCAAATCTTGGTGTTGCAGAAGAACGCTGAATTCCAGTATTCATGTATGCCCCATTATCATAGCACACATAAACCATATCATGTCCTCTTTCCATTGCTCCAGATAGGCTTTGCAATCCAATATCATAAGTTCCTCCATCGCCACCAAATGTAATAAATTTTACTTCTTGATTTTCTGGGAGCTTACCTTGTTTCTTTAATGATTTGTAGGCTGCTTCCGCACCAGATGCTGTTGCCGCAGCACACTCAAAAGCTGTATGAATATATGAATCTGTCCAAGCAGTATAAGGATATAAAAATGTTGATACTTCCATACATCCAGTAGCATTAGAAATAACTGCTTTATCCTCTGGTTTTAATGCTCTTAATACCATTCTGGCAATTGGAGGAGCACCACAACCAGCACACATTCTATGACCAGCAGTAAGTCTTGATGGCTTATTTGCCATAACTTCTTTTAAATTATATGCCATTATTTATCCCTCCTAACACTTAAATATCTATATGGGTTTTCTACTTTACCAGAATTTGCAACTTCCTGTAAATCTGCGTATACAGTGTGAATATCTTTTGTAGTAGTATCTCTACCACCAATACCATAAATATAGTTTATAGCTGGGACATTTTTACCATTAACATACATACTTGATGTAACATCTTCAAATAATGCTCCGCCAATAGCATTTAAAGAATCCGCTTTATCTAATATAGCTACTGCTTTCAAATGGCCTAATGCATTTGCAACTTCATCAGCTGGGAAAGGTCTAAATACTCTAATTTTAAGAAGACCAGCTTTTATGCCTTTAGCTCTTAATTCATCTACAACAGCTTTTACAGTACCCGCAGTTGAATTCATACATACAATTGCAAATTCTGCATCATCTAATCTGTATTCCTCAAAGAAAGAATATTTTCTTCCAGTTAGTTCTTCAAAATCTTTACTTACCTTTAAAATTACATCTTTTGCTTTTTTCATTGCTTCAGCTTGTTGATACTTATGCTCAAACAAATATGCTTGCAAGTCTAAAGGTCCTATAGCCATTGGCTCTTTTGCATTTAGTAAATAATGTTCTGGCTTATATTTTCCGACAAACTCTTTTACTTTTTCATCTTCTATTAATTCAATATTTTCAATAGAATGTGATGTTATAAAACCATCTTGGCAAACCATTAAAGGTAAAAGTACATCTTTATTTTCTGCAATTCTGTGCGCCATAATTAAGTTATCATATGCTTCCTGATTATTTTCAGAAAATAACATTATCCAACCGCTGTCTCGAACTCCCATAGCATCAGAATGATCATTGTGTATATTTAATGGGCCAGATACCGCACGATTTACTAAAGACATTACAATTGGAAGTCTTAAACTTGAGGCAATATATATCATCTCCCACATTAAAGATAATCCATTAGCAGAAGTTGCAGTCATTGCTCTTGCACCAGCGGCTTCTGCACCAATACATGCACTCATAGCACTATGTTCACTTTCAACAGCAACAAATTCCGTATCAACAGCACCATTACTAACAAATGTTGAAAAATATTGCGGAATTTCTGTAGAAGGTGTAATAGGAAAGGCAGCTACAACATCAGGATTAATTTGTTTCATTGCAGTAGCAGCAGCTTCATTTCCACTTAAACGTTCTCTTATACTCATAATTAAATCTCCTTTCTTTACTCTCCTTCATTTTTCATTTCTATAGCATTAAAAGGACAGACCTTGGCACATACGCCACATCCTTTACAGTAATCAAAATTAAAATCTTCTCGATTTCCATCTTTATTAACAGGAATTGCATCTTCTGGACAAACAGGAAAACATAAGCCACATTGCTTGCATTTATCACTAATGTATATAGGCTTAATACTCCTCCAATCGCCAGTTTTAAAATTTGTAGCATTCCCTGCTTGATAAATATTACCACCAATAGTCATATTTTCAGCTGTAGTATTTTTATTTATATTTGACATATAAAATTACCCCTTTCTTATGAGATTAAATTTACTTGATTTAATGCAAGTTGTAAAGCTTTCATATTGCCATCTATGACTTCAGGTTTTTTTGCAAATTTATGCTTAAAAGATCCTTGCATATCATTTAAAAATTCTTCATCTGTCATAATTCCAGTTACTTTTACAACTGCAGCAAGCATAGGAGTATTTGGAAAATATTTTCCAAGAGCCTCCATAGATATTTCTCTAGCATCAATTGTATAAACTTTTCCATTGTATCCATTCAAAACATTTTTTAGATAGTCATAATTTTTAGTTGTATTAATAATTATTGCACCATCTTCTTTTAACCCAGCTGTAACTTCTACACTTTCAAGTAATGTATCATCAACTACAACAACATAATCAGGTTCATAAATATTACTATGTATTGTTATAGGAGAGTTACTTATTCTGTTATATGCAGTAATAGGAGCACCCATTCTTTCAGGACCATATTCAGGAAAACCTTGAATATATTTGCCAGTATTAAAAGCAGCATCTGCTAACAAAAGAGAAGCTGTTTTAGCACCTTGGCCACCTCTACCATGCCATCTAATCTCAATTAAATTATTCATTTAAAAGCATACCTCCTTATATAAATATAAGTAAAGTATATGATTAAAAAAAATATCTGTCAAGACTTGTTTTTTATTTATACAAAAAAACAACACATTTGTTAGTATGTGTTGTTTTTTTAGTATTATGTTATTTACATGTGGTTTGTTTCATCTTGTTTTATTTCTTCTTTATTTTCAGTTTCAGCTACTACTGATTTATTTTTGTTCTTATTTATTATTAGCACAATTGCCACTGCTATGCCTGCTATTACTATTACCATTATAGCATATATTATTACTGGACTTTTTGCAGCTTCAAATTTTACTTCATTTATTTCCCCTGGCATTAATACCCACTCTAATGTTTTTCCATCTTTTGATACTGTTGTAGCATTGTTATTGCCTGCTTTAAATGGTAATGTAATTTTATATACCATTTTCATTTTCTTTATCATTGTGTTTAACATAGCAGATGTTTCTTCTGTAGACTCTTCTAGCATATTTGTTAAATCCAATTTAGCATCTTGAGCAAATTTTGTGTTTAATAAATTTTTCTCATATTTTATTTTATTATTTTCATCTGCTTGCTCACCTTCTGTCAATAACCCTAATTCTATATCAAAATCTTCAATATTTTCAACACTTTTAGTAGCTCTAAAACCATATGTATTATCGTCTTCGTATGCCTCAGTTGTGTATCCTTCTGATTCTATGCTTGCTTTTGCTTCTCCCATTGTTTCATCATTTTTCAATGTATCTGTTGAAATTCCCATGTCTTTTAAAAATTGTTTATCATATCCCATTAAATATGATATTTCTGCACTTCCATCATTGTTTAATTTTACCTCATAATTTATGTTCATGCATCCTGTTAATGTAATTAATGTTACAGCTAATATAGCTATTATTGATATTATTTGTACTGCTTTTTTCATTTTTATTTTTCCTTTCTTCGAAGTGCGAGCAATTAAAATCGCCCCTACATTTTTCATAGATTACCTTACTCTATCCTTCGTGTTTATTCTGCTAACTCTGGTGCTTCAACTGGGCAAACACCTGCACATGTTCCACATTCTATGCATTGTTCTGGATCTATTACATATTTTCCCTCGCCTTGTGCTATGCACTCTACGGGGCATTGTTGTGCACATGCTCCACAACTTATACATTTATCTGTTATCTTATATGCCATATTTTTCACCTCCCTAAAAATACATCTTTTGTTTATTATATATCATCATCTGTCTTGTTTTGTGTATCCATTTTTTCTAACTTTTCTAGCTCTTGTAGTTCTTTTAAATGTTCTTTTTCTTCAGGATCCTCTTCTTCATTTTCTGGACTTTTTATAAGTGTAACATCTTTAGCATTAAATTTTTTGTAAAAAGTTTCATCTCCATCTTTTAATTTTACCCTTATAATCTCTTTAAGAGTTTCTATAGATTCAACTATTCCCTCACCATCTTCTGTTTTTACTATTGAACCTACTTTAGGTATTCTGCTTAATTTATCCTCATATACATCTTGTTCATATTTTAGGCAACACATAAGTCTTCCACAATTTCCAGAAATTTTAGATGGATTTAATGAAATATTTTGCTCTTTAGCCATTTTTATAGAAACAGTTTCAAAATTTCCTAAAAATGAGCAACAACATAATTCTCTACCACAAACACCATTGCCACCAATTCTTTTTACTTCATCTCTTACTCCTATTTGTCTTAACTCTATTCTTGTTTTAAATACTGCTGCCAAGTCTTTTACAAGTTCTCTAAAATCTATTCTTCCATCTGCTGTAAAGAAGAATAAAATTTTACTGTTATCAAATTTATATTCAACATCAAGCAAATTCATATCTAATTTATGTTTTTTTATTTTTTGTTGGCATATTTCAAATGCTTCTTTTTCTTTTTTCTTATTTTCTTCATTGTGTTTCTTATCTTCTTCTGTAGCAATTCTAATAATTGGTTTCAATGGTGCAACCAATTTTTCATCTGGTAATTTTCTGTTGCATATTGCTACCTCTCCCATTTCCTCACCTTGAGAAGTCTCTACAATAACATAATCCTTCAAATCAACTTGTAAGTCTCCTGGATCAAAAAAATATATTTTACCTGGTTTTTTAAATCTAACTCCAATGATGTTTTTCATTCAATTCCTCCCATATTTTAAGTAATAAAATGTCTATTGACATATCATAATTTGCATTATTATCTAATCTTTTTTTTGTTTCTTCTACACTATTTATGCAATTTGCATATTTAATTTCATTTTTTTTGCATAATTCATTATATAGTATAATATTTATATAATCTAGCATATTAAAAATATCTTCTTTGGCTTTATATAACACTTCTGCAGTATTCCATATTTCTATTATATCATTTTTATCAATATTTAATATTATTTTTTCGACTTGTTCATATTCTTCTATTTTTTCTTGAATAGTAATTGCTTTGCCTATACTTCCATTACAAAGTTCAAGCATGTTTTTATTTAACACTTTTTCTTTTTGCCTTTGTACTATATAATTTTCTATTTTTTCATTAGACAAGCTTTCAAAATATATTTTTGTACATCTCGATTTTATTGTTGTAAGCAATTTATTTTCATTTGACACTATCAGAATTATTACTACATATTCTGGTGGTTCTTCCAATGTCTTTAATAAGCAATTTTGAGCTTCTATTGTCATCAGTTCACTATTATTAATTATATATACTTTTTTCCCTGAATTTATTGGCTTCTCTATTACCTTTTCTTGTAATTGTCTTATTTGTTCTATCTTAATACTCTTACCATCTTCTGCATCTATCTGCATAAAATCAGGATTGTTATTTCCCAAAAATTCTATACATGGCTTACAATTCCCACATGGTTTTTCCTCATCAGAAACACAAAATAACATATTAGCAAATGTTTTTGCAAACATTGCCTTTCCAATTCCTTCTGTGCCTACAAACATATAACTGTGTAAAACATTGTTTTCATTTATTGAGTTTTTAAGCATATTTTTTACTTTATCATTTCCTACTAAATCTTCAAATTTCAACTATTTTCCTCGCTTATTTTATTTTACCAAATAAATTAAAAGGCCAAAATCTAATCCATACTTTACTTTCTATTCTTTCCAATGGAATACAGCCAAACCTTCTGCTATCTGAAGAATGTTTTCTATTGTCTCCCATTGCAAATACACAATTATCTGGAACAATTATGTCTGTATATGCTCCATTTTCTGCTTCTGTTACAACACTTTCCTCTAAGTAATCTTCCTTAAGTTCTTCCCCATTTATATACACTTTTCCATCTTTTATTTGAACATGTTCTCCTGGAAGTGCTATAACTCTTTTAATATAGCTGTCCTTTCCTAATTCTAATACATAGTATACAAATTTAGAAAAAAACGTAGTTGGTCTTCCACTGTAATCTGCTATAGGATTAGTTAAATCAACTTCTTCTATTGTTTTATATCTTGGCATGTTTGGAGCCTCAAATGTTATTATATCTCCTCTATTTGGCATTACCTTTTTTGTTCTGACCCATCTATTTAATATAAGTCTTTGATTTTGAACTAATGTTGGAAACATTGATGTTTGCTTAACTATTGTAGGTGTTCCTACATAATATCTAATTATTAAGGCAAGTATAAATGCTATTATTATACAAATTATCCATTCTAAAATATCTTTTGTTTTACTATCTAGCTTCATTTACAGCGCTCTCTCCTTTACTTTATCAGTATTAATTTTACTATTTATTTGTATCATTTGCAATACCTTTATTTTACTTTTTCGCTGGTATTCTTATTATAACTTCTGTTCCTTTTCCTAATTCACTTCTAATATCTATACTTCCTTTATTTTGATCCAATATTTCTTTTGCAATTGACAATCCAAGCCCAGTTCCTCCCATTTCTCTTGTTCTCGCCTTATCTGCCCTATAAAACCTGTCAAATATTCTAGTTAAATCTTGCTCCGAAATTCCAATACCATTATCAATTATTTTTATATATGCATCATTATACACAAATCCAACATAAATTTTAATTTTACCATTTTCAGGAGTATATTTTATTGCATTAGATAATATATTTAAAACCACTCTTTCTATTCCATATTTATCTGCACTAACTGGTGGCACATTTGCAGTTACAAAACATTCTACATTTTGATGTTTTTTCTCTATTTCAAATTTTAATCTTTCTTGACATTTTTTTGTTAGCTCTCCTAAATCAAATTCAGTTTCTTCTAATTTAACTTTTTTGCTATCATATTTAGAAAGAGTTAGCAAGTCTGTAACAAGTCTTGCCATTCTTCTTGCTTCTGAACTTATTACACCTAAGAATTTTTGTTGTGTATCTTTGTCATATTCTCCCTCCAATAAAGTATCCGCATACCCCATAATAGATGTAATTGGCGTTTTTAATTCATGAGATACATCTGCTACAAATTCTTTTCTCATATTATCTAGTTTAACATGCTCTGTAATATCCTGTATAACCACAATTAACCCTGCTTGCCTATTATTCTCGTCTTGGAATGGCACAAAAAATAGATTTACACATTTATCTTCTATTGTTAATCTATGTTCTGATGAAGTCCAATTTTCCAGATATATTATTTTTTCTAAATTTATATTAAGTTTAAGTTTATTAAATATCTTTTCAAATGAATTGTCTTTTTGCTCTAATTTTAATAAATTCATTGCTGCTGTGTTAATATGTATTATTTTTCCTTCCATATTAAATGCAATTACTCCATCTGTCATATGCAACAATATAGTTTCTATTTGTTTTTTTTGCCTTTCTATTTCATTTATATTTTGTTTTAATTCATTTGTCATTAATGTAAATGCATTAACTAGTTCTCCAATTTGGGTATCTGTTCCATTTTCACTTTCTAATTTTACATCTTCGCCAGCTGTTATTTTTTCTACACTTTTTATCAATTTTGTTATTGGCTTTGTTATAGATTTAGAAATAAAAATTCCCATTATTAATATAATAATAAAAAATGTGCCCAAGCTCACAGCCGAAATAGATTTTAAATTTTCAATTTGATTTGTCAAATTTTGTTGCAGTTCTACTTGATTTTGCATATTTTTCAAATTCTCCAAAATCGATATGCTGTAACAAGATATCCCTACTATAAATGCTATTCCTATTATTAAAAATATTAATAGTATCCTAAATTGAATATTTTTTGTCATTTTGGTTTACATTCCTTTCTGTCTTTATATAGGTTTATTTTTAATATGATAAATTATAAAACGCAGTAAAGATTGAGTTGCTCTTTACTGCGTTTTTATCTATTTTGAAGCTATATAATAACCTACTCCTCTTTTTGTAATTAATATTTTAGGACTTGATGTATCTTTTTCTATTTTTTCTCTTATTCTTCTTACAGTAACATCAACTGTTCTTATATCTCCATAATATTCATATCCCCAAACTTTTTCCAATAAAGTTTCTCTTGTTACTACTTGTCCTGGCTGGTTTGCCAAATATTTTAAGACTTCAAACTCTCGTATAGTTAAATCTATTACTGTTCCTCTTACTTTTACCTCAAATTTTTCCAAATCTAATGATAAGTCTCCTACTTCTATTTTAGAATTTTCGTTTTCCTTATATTTTTCTTCAGAAACATTTAATGAAACTTCTGATTTTCTTAAATTAGCTTTTACCCTTGCTATTAGTTCCCTTATACTAAATGGTTTAGTTATATAATCATCTGCTCCCAATTCTAATCCTAATATTTTGTCTATTTCTTCATCCTTTGCTGATAACATTATTATTGGTACATTTAGTGTATGTCTTATTCTTTTGCAAACTGTTAATCCATCCACTCTTGGTAACATTATATCTAATAAAATTAAATCCGGCTTTTTTTCCAGTGCAAGCTGTATTGCTGTCTCTCCATCATATGCTTCTAATGTATCATATCCTTCTTTTTGTAAATTATATACTAAAATTTCAACAATTGGCTTTTCATCGTCTACTACTAATATTGTTCTTTTGTCTTTTTTTTCAATATCTTCCACGAGAAAATTCCACCTTTCTTCACTTCCATTTATATATATTTTATATCACATAACTGGCTTTTTAACAAGTTCTTTTTTTAATTTTGTTTATTTATTGGTTACTATTTTTTCTTCCTTGTTTTTCTTTTAGGTTTTGTAACCTCTTTTTCTTTTTCTGGTTCCCACTTTTCTCCTATTTTTGGTTTATTCCAAGAAATATAGTTGCATGTTTCTGGGTTATGTTCGCAAATATAATACTTTTTCTTTCTTTTTGTTTTTCTTACTTGTACTTTTGCTCCACATATCGGACATGGAACATCAATGTTTTCTACTATTGGTTTTGCATTTTTGCATTCTGGATAACCCGGACAAGCTAAAAATTTGCCATATCTACCATATTTTATTACCATCATTCTTCCACATTTTTCGCATGGAATATCTGTTACTTCATCTGCTATTGTAACATGTTCTAATTCTTTTTCTGCCTTATCCAATTGCTCTTTAAATGGTGGATAAAATTCTCTTAATATTTGTTTCCAATTTTCTTTTCCTTCTGCAACAGCATCAAATTCTTCTTCTATTTTAGCTGTAAATTCCACATCTATTATATTTGGAAAGTTTTCTACCAATAATTTATTTACAACCTTGCCTAATTCTGTTGGCATTAGCTGTTTTTGTTCTTTTTCTATATATCTTCTTTCTAATATTGTTGTAATTGTTGGAGAATATGTACTTGGTCTACCTATGCCTTTTTCCTCCAAGGCTTTTACAAGGCTTGCTTCTGTATATCTTGGTGGAGGTGCTGTAAAACTTTGTTTTGAATTCAATTTTTGTTTTATAACTGTTGCACCTATTTCTAATTCTGGTAAAGATAGTTCAACCTCTTCTTTTTCATTTTCTAGAACTTCAACATATAGAGTCATAAATCCCTTAAATTTCAAGTTTTGTCCTGAAGCTCTAAAATTATATGTATTTACATCTATATTAGCAGATACAGTATTATAAATTGCTGCTGACATTTGACTTGCTATAAATCTATTGTATATTAATTTATATAATTTATATTGTTCTGGTGTCAAATACTGTTTTATAGTTTCTGGCTCTAAGTCTATATATGTTGGTCTTATTGCCTCATGTGCATCTTGAGAATTTTGTTTTGTTTTATAATATCTATTCTCGTAGTAATTTTCTCCATAAGTTTTTACTATATGTTCTTTTGCATATGCTCTTGCCTCTTCAGATATTCTTGTAGAGTCTGTTCTCATATATGTTATTAATCCTACTGTTCCCTTTGCTCCAACATTAACTCCTTCGTATAATCCTTGTGCTATGCTCATTGTTCTTTTAAGAGTAAATCCTAATTTTCGTGAAGCTTCTTGTTGCATTGTGCTTGTTGTAAAAGGTGGAGCTGGTGTTCTTTTTTTCTCACCTTTTTTTACATCTGTTACTATATATTGCCCTTTTTCTATTTGCTTTATTATATAATCTACATCTTCTTTAGAATGTAATTCAAGTTTTTTTCCTTTTTTACCATAAAAATTTGCTTCAAATGTTTTTTCTGTTTTCGGTTCTAATAACTGTGCTGTTATATTCCAATATTCTTCTGGTATAAACTTTTCTATTTCTTCTTCTCTATCAACTATTAACTTAACCGCTACAGACTGAACTCTACCTGCTGATAACCCTCTTTTAACCTTTTTCCATAGTATTGGACTTATTTTGTATCCTACTATTCTGTCTAATACCCTTCTCGCCTGCTGTGCATCTGTTAGGTCTTTGTCTATTTTTCTCGGACTTTTTATAGATTTTTGTATCGCCTCTTTTGTTATTTCATTAAATGTAACTCTGCACACTTCATCTTCTGGTATTTCCAATATATATGCTAAGTGCCATGCTATTGCTTCTCCTTCACGGTCAGGGTCAGTTGCCAGATACACATATTTTGCATTTTTTGCTTCTTTTTTTAATGTTTTTATTAAAGCTCCCTTTCCTCTTATATTTATATATTCTGGAGTAAAATCATTTTCTATATCTATTGCTAACTTAGATTTTGGCAAATCTCTAATATGTCCCATAGACGCTAATACTTTTACATTGCCACCCAAAAACTTTTTAATTGTAGTTGCTTTTGCTGGTGACTCAACAATAATTAATTTGTCTGCCATTTTTAATTTTATGCCCCCTTTTATTAATCTGGAAAATTTTTCTTGTTACTTATCTATATAATAATAGCCCAATTTTTTTCTTTTGGCAAGTAAATTTTAAATTTGTATTATTTTATTTTTAATTTACTCTTAACATTCATCCTTCCTTTTTGATCTATTTTTATAATTATTTCTCCCTGTAAATCTGTTCTATAAATCCTGCACTTAATGTTTTCTAAATTTTTAATTGTTTGTTGATTTGGATGACCAAAAGTGTTATTTTTTCCAACTCCTATTAATGCTATCTTCGGTTTAACCGCTTTTATAAATTCTGGTATTGACGATGTTTTTGAACCATGATGAGCTACTTTTAATATATCTGCCCTTATTTCTGCTTTTTCTGCTTTTAATATTTGCTGTTCTGCCAACTTCTCAATATCTCCTGTAAATAACATTTTAAAATTATTGTAATTAAACTGTGCTACTATTGAATTATTGTTTAACGGATTTTCTGATAATAGTCTACTTGTTGGGAATAATATTTTAAATTCTGAATATCTTCCAATTTTTATTTTATCCCCTTTCTTTACTTCTATTAACCTAATTTTTTTATGTATCATCAACTTTTTAGATCTTTCATAATTTTCACTATGTTCTGCTTGCTCGGAAATAATTATATTTTTAACCTTCACTTTTTCCATTATAGTAAGTATTCCTCCGCAATGGTCAGTATCAAAATGTGATATTAAAACATAATCAATTTTCAAAATCCTCCTATCTAGCAAATATGGTAAAAGTACTTTTTCTCCCACATCAAAGCTATCACTGCCTCCTCCATCTATTAGCACCGTTTTTTTGTCTGGAGTTATTATTAATGTACTATCCCCTTGTCCTACATCTATAAAAAATATTCTTAATTTTTGTGGAAATATATATATTATAAAATTAATTAGAATTAAAACAATTAACAAACATATTATAATTTTGCATTTATTATTTTTTTTGCTTTTTATGCAATATAGTATAATTGCATAATAGGATATAACATTAAACATGTATGGTGTTACAACTAAAATATTAGAAAATGGTAATTTGGAGCATATCTGTGATATTTTAATTAATATACTTAATATTGGTTTTATAAATATCGCAATAAGCCTTGTTAGTGGTTTTACTGTAATTGATGCTATTATAAATAAGAATCCAGTTATTACAATTATTCCTAAAATTGGAGAAGCCATTATGTTTGAAATTATAAATGTAAAAGATACTGTGTTAAAATGATACATCATAATTGGAATAATTATAATGTTAGCATATATAGAAACTAATGCCATTTGTTTTATATAATTTATTACTTTACTATTTGATTTTTTCTCTTGTATTCTTTTTATAAAAATAATTATCCCAATTGTCCCTCCATATGATAATTGAAATCCCAAATCTAACAAACTATATGGATTAAATATTAGCGTAATTAATGCTGCTACAGAAATATTTGTATATACATCTGATTTTCTATATATTATGCCTGAAAATAGTGTCAAAACCGCCATTATACAAGCTCTTGTAACAGATGGTGTAAAGTTTGTTATTGCCATAAAAACAAGTAAAAAAAATATACAAACTATTTTTCCATTTTTCTTTCCAATAATAGAATTTTGTAATACATATGTTAGTCCAAGAATTATGTATGATACATGAGCCCCAGATACAGCAAGCATATGTGATAAATTGCTTGTTTTAAAACTCTCTTGTATGTCTTCACTTAATTTGTCCTTATCGCCCAATAATATTGCTAACAACAAATTGCCTTCTTCATCTGTTAATGTTCCATTTCTTGTATCTTTAATATATTTTTGTATATTGTGTATAAAACTACCATTACTTGATTTTAATATTTTAGCTTTTTCTAGTTCTACAGTTCCTATAATTTTTTTAGTTTTTAAATATTGCTTATAATTATATCCTTTATAATTTCTTGCTTCTTCTGGCTGTTTAAATTCTCCTTCTATGTATAGTGAATCTCCATATTTCATGCTTGGAATATCTTGTGACATTTTTATATTTATTAATATTTTTTTATTATTCCTTACAATTTTAGCAGTACAAACTTTTTTATACTCTTTTTCTTGTATGTCTGAGATAATTGTTACCATTTCTTTTATTGGCATATCACTTATTTTGCTATACTTGTTTTCTAAAATACTAACATAACCAATGGATATTATTAAACATATTAAAATCACTATTATCTTTTTATTTTTTGTTATTAATAAAATTATAATAGCTATTGGTATACTTAAAAAAGCTATACTTCCAAAGTATAGCCTCATTATTATTCCTATTATATAGCTTATCGAGGCAACACAAAATAATCTTTTAATATTTATCACTCCTAAAGTGTATGCCCCCTATTTAATTTAAAATATTCTTCTAGCTGCTGTGTATCTGTCATAATATCCACCATCTAGTAAAGTAGAAATTTTAACACAATATCCTGTTCCTGAAGAAGCATGTATAAAATTTCCATCTCCTATATATATTCCAACATGTCCTATACCATCATATGTTGGATAATCCAAGAAAAATACCAAATCTCCTGGTTTCAATTTGCTTTTTAACTCACTTTTATTAATGTTTAGCTCTGTTCCATAACGTGATTGTGATGTTGCTCCATGTGGCAACGAAATTCCAAAATGCTTGTACACATACATTGTAAATCCTGAGCAGTCAAAAGAATTTGGTCCAGCTGCTCCATAAACATATGGGCAGTTTAAATATTGTTTTGCATATGCCACAACATCTTCGCCTTTAGTTGAAGATGTTGTTTCTGTATTATCATTTGCTGTTTCTGGTATATTTGTTGTAGTTCTTACTTCTGCACTTCTAGACGTTGTTTCCTTTTTTTGATCTGATACAAGCCTTTTAGCAATATACCCTACATCTTCTGAACTTTTAACCTTATACCAATCTCCTTCTTCTCCTATTAGTATAATTTCTGTATTTAACGCAAGTACCTTTATTATATCACTATCTGTTGTAGCACTTTTTCTCATGTTAACTGCTGTATCATTTACATATGCTGTCTTTTCTTCGTATTTTACATTATTATTTTCTTCATTCTTAATTGTAGTTCCTGCATTATTATTTGCTTGATTATTCTTTGTACTTGTTTCTGTTGATATTATGTCTTTTCTTATCCAACCGCTTATTTGATTTGTTTGTATATATGCCCAAGTAGTTGTTGTATTAATAACCTCTATTTGTGTTCCTTGTTTTAGTGAACCTATATTTTCTGAATAAATAAGTGGTAAAATTTTTATACTTGTATCTTTTAATACTTTATTACTAATTGTTTCTGTTTGTTGTTCATCTGGTTTTTGAGGTTTTTCTGTATTAGTAGTAGTTGGTGTTTCTGCATTAGCTTCCGTTTTTTCAGGTTCTTGCTCTTTTTTTGCATAATCCTTACTTATATATCCTATCATTCCTAAATATTTAACTTTATACCAATTTCCCTCTTCTGCAATTAGTTCACATTTATATCCTGTTTGAAATGCCATTATAACTTCTGAATCTGTAGATGCTTCTCTTCTAAAATTCAAATTATCTGTTGTTACCTCTACTGTTGTTGCTTTTGATATGTTTGTAGTAAAAAACATAGTAAATAATATTATTAGTACCATTAATATAGTCATTTTGAAGATTTTCATATAAAAACTCTCTCTCCTTCAATTATTTTAACACGTATAGTATATAATTAAAAACAAAAAAAGTCAAATGAAAAATAGACTTTTCTAAGATTGTAGGTTTGTCAAACATATGTCACACTTCACTACAAATTACTGCTCTATAAATACCTTCTGTGATTTACTAGCTCTACATCCCAATAAACTGTAAATATTTTTCATTTGGACTTTTCCAATTTAATGGTTTCATTGGAAAATTATTATATTCTCTTGTCCAATGTCTTAATTTTTCTTTAAAATCTTCAAAACTCACAAATATTCTTTTATAATAAAATCTTTCTTGATCTTTTCTATGACTTCTTTCCACCTTGCCATTATGTCTTGGTGTTCTTGGCTTTATTAATTTATGTTTTATTCCTAATTCTTCCAATTTCTTTTCAAACATTGTTTTTTCATTCGCTTTTTGAGAATTTAATCTATTTGTAAACTCAAATCCATTATCTGTTTGAATACATTCTATCTTATATTTAAATTTTTTTATTATTTCTTCTATAAATTTCGCCGATGCATATGTACTATGTTCTTTACTTGCCCACAATACTCTTTGTCTTGTATATTCATCTATTGCTGTATATTGATAATATTTTTCTTCCTTATCTTTTAATTCTTTACTCATGCATTCTCTTGGCACATATTTTACATCTACCTGTATTCTTTCTCCTGGATGTGTCATCTGCTGATATGGTTTTGGTATATACTTTTTCTTTTTACTTGGTGTTTTTTTATATAATTTTAATCTTTGCATTACTCGATATAAACTTGTTATGCTCCTTGTATATCCTGCTCTTCTTAATTTTATCCATAATACCACTAATCCTGCATCTTTATTTTGTGCCTTATACTTTTTTATCATAATTATTTCTTTTTCTGTATGCTCATTTGGATGGCTCTTTGGTCTTCTTGACTTGTTTACTAATGATTTTCTTGTTCCATCATATTTTTCTCTCCATCTATATATCGTCTTTCTATGTTGTTTATATCTTTTTGCTGCTTCTGTCACTCCATGTTTTAAAGAATATTCTACAACTGATTGCTTAAATAATATATCTTGTGTTATACTATTCATTAGAAATACCTCCGTGATTTTGATTTTGTTTTTTTCGTCGAAAACATTATATCACATTGGTATTTCTTTTTTTATTTAATGTGTGACATATCTATTGTAAACTAATATTACGTCTAAAAAATCTAAAAAGTAATCCTTTTTATTTTTTCTTTCTATTTCATCCTCATTTATAATATTTACAATCTCAATCACTTCATCTTTTAATTTTATTTTCATTTTACCAACTACTGTATTTTTTGGAACTGGTGCTGTCATAAATGTAGTGCAGTATACCTCGATGTTTATATTGTCTGTATCTTCTAATTTCATTGGTATTGTATCTTGTTTTAACTTGTTAAATGCCAAATTTAAATGAGAACTACTTCTTGCTTTTTCAATAACTATTCTATTTTCATTAACTCTTTTCCATTCTTTAAATTTATTATTAATTATTTCCGTTATATTTACTGGTTTATAGTTTTTGTATGTGTATTCTATTAGTTTTATACTATCTGTCGTTCTAAATTTTTTTGTATCTGCTCCTAATACTACAGTAATAATTTCAAATCCATCTCTATTTGTGCAGGTTACTAAGCATCTTCCGGCATTATTTGTGAATCCTGTTTTTACACCTTTTACTCCTTGCAAAACTCCTAATAACTCATTTGTATTATTTAAAGACTTAGTATATCCATTAATTGAAACTGTATAATTCTGAGTGCTAACAATTTTAGCAAATATCTCATTTTCCATTGCATAATCTGTAATAATTGCAAGTTCATACGCTGTTGTATAATGGTCTGGATCGTCAAGACCATGTGGTGTTACAAAATGTGTATTCTGTAACTTTAATTCTTTTGCTTTTGCATTCATTTTTTCAGCAAAGCCTTGTACACTCCCCCCCACATACTCTGCAAGTGCAACAGCTGCATCATTTCCAGAGCGCATCATTAATCCATATAGCAAATTCTTAACTGTAATTTTATCATCTTTTTTTAGCCCTAGTCTTGAACCTCCAATACTTCCTGCTTTTGCTGATATAGTAACCTCATCTTCTAAATTTGCATTTTCTATTACTATTATTGCTGTCATTATTTTAGTAGTTGACGCCATTGCTACTCTTTTATTTTCGTTTTTTCCATAGATTATTCTTTTCGATTTTCTATCCATTACAATTGCAGTTTTGGAATTTAACGTTGGTTCTTTTTCATCTACTGTTGCGACTGTTTCTAATGCTTCTCCTAAATCTTCTATTTGCTCTTCTTCATCATCTGCATAAACCATACAAATAGCATTCTGAAATATTGCTATTAAAATTAATATAGATATTACTCTTTTTTTCATAACTAAAAATCACCTTTACAATTTATATTCGTAAAAGTGATTTTAATTCCATACTTTATTGTTTATTTTGTTTTAAATCTATAGTTAAACTATATAGTTTTACAGCTTTTTTCTTTTCCTTTGTTGCATTTTCTTCTTTACCAGAATACTCCGGTAAAATTCTAATAGCATTTAAAATTAAGTTTTCATCTTCTTTTCCATCATCAAAATATTTATCAAAAGTAATTTCCTTTTCAACTGTTTCATTTGGAAGTATTACTAAATTTGCATTTGTCATATCACATTGTTTTGAACCACTTGATGTTTTAAGGATAATTTCATTTTTTTCAGTATTATCTGCAAGAACAATATAATTATTAGTCATATTTTTGAATTGTATTAAATATGTTTCTTTATCATATTTTATGTATTTCTTGACTATTCTAATTTCCATATACTTGTCTTGTGAATTTACATTTATTTCTTTTGATCCACAATATCCGTTTAATGCAAGCTTAAATTCCCCATTTTCTTTCGTAATTACGAATTTATCTTCTATGGAATTATAGCCATTAGTAGAACCAGAAGCTAAAATGTCATCCATAATTGTTATGCTATATACATATATTTCATTAGTATTTGAATAATTTTGAACATTGTATATCTTTTTGCTTTTGAAAACAGTGTCTACATATATCTTAAATTTGCTTAAACTACTTATATATCTTTTTTTAAAGTCACTGCTTAATAAATTATAACCGCTTTCATATTCTTTGTTATTACAATACTCCATAAAATTTTTTATTAGATTGTTTATTGGTTCTTTATACTCAGTTGGAACTTCTTTAGTTGTGTCAATAACGGGACTTGATATGCTATTGCTTTTAGAAACGCTTTCTTCTTTTTGTGGCTTCTTAAATGAGCGATTAACATATAACATAATACATAATGCCACTGCAATAATTATTAATATTATATAATATCTTTTTAAAAACTCTCTTAACTTTAGCATAGTTTTTGACCTAAAATTCATATTACATTTCTCCTTGTATTATTGTTAGAATTATCTCTTTCGTGGTATTAAGTCTATAGATAAACTATATAATTTTATGGCATTATCATTTTCTTTTTTTGCAGTTTCTTCATGTCCAGTAAATTCTGGTAATATTCTAATTGAATTAAGTACCAAGTTTGTAGCATCTACTTTGTCATCAAAATACTCGTCAAATGTTACTTCTCTTGTGGTTGTCGAATTTGGTAATATTACAAAATTTGAATCCGTCATATATTTTGCTGCTCTTTGATCATTTGGTAATTTTAGCATTATCTCATCATGAGTTGTTGAATCGGCAAGTACAATATAATAGCTTGTTTTATTTTTTATTTCTAATGTATAGGTTGAATTATCATATTCTACATCTTTTTTTAATATTTTTATTTGCATGTACTCATCTTCAACTTCTATGTTTAAATCCTCTGAACCACAGTATCCATTTAAAGATATTTTTAAAATTCCATCTTCCTCTTTAATTACATATTTCTCTTCTGTATATACATACTCATCCGTTGTACCATTTGCTAAGATATCATCTAACAATCTAACTCTGTATATATAAGCATTGTTTATGTTTGAAAAATTTTGAATATTGTATATTTTCTTTGTTTCAAAAACACTGTCAACATATGTTTTAAATGTATCTATATTATTACAATATCTTGTTTTATAACTATTGCTTAGCAAATTATATGCATTTTCATATTCTCTATTATTGCAATAGTTTACATAGTTATGTATAAGATTGCTAATTGGCTCTTTATATTTTTCTGGCACACTTTCGGTTTCATCCATAACTGGACTATGTGGCTCATATGTTGTTTGTGGTTTTTCTATCTTTGTGCGGTGTTTTAAATAATAATTTATTGCAAATATTACAGCCCAAATTATAAGAATAATAATAATTTTATTTTTGTGCTTTTTAAAAAAACGTCTTATTTTTAATTTAATATCTAACCAATAGTTCATAAAATTTTCTCCTAAATCACTTGGAATGATAATACAAAATCGTTAAAGTCGTTTTCTTGTATTACTATTCTTTGATCTTTTTCCTCTCCAACTTTTTTAGCTGGGTCTATTATTTTTATCACTAACACATATATTGTTCCTTGTCTTTCAATATCATTATATGAAAAACCAACAGAGCTAGGATATATTTTCTTAGCATAGCCTCTAAATTCCTCTACCGACTTAAAATAAGTTTGTCTAAATTCTGGATATAGCAAATTATAAGCTTCTGTATATTTTTCATCTTTTATATACTTAATGAATTTAGCAAAGTAATATTCCATTCTATCACGTTCTGTCATCTTTTTTAACTTTTCTAGTTCTTGTTCTTCTTCAGACTTATTTTGGTTATTTTCACTTGTTACATTACTCTTATCGCTTATATCATCTTTTGGCTCTGATTTTAAACTTATTACTTTAGTAAGCAGAGCCAAATTAACTACAACTAACACTAAGACAATTATTATTAAAACAATATCCTTTATATTTAATTTTAGTTTCATTATTTACCTCTTATTCTATTGGTTGAATACGAATCTGTAAAGCATTTGTTTCAGATTCGCTTAAATTCAACCTATATTTCAATATTATATTATTTTGATATTCTATTTCAAAATCACATGTAATATAATTTTCACCTTTTTTATAAGTTTCTATTAAAAATCTTACTGTTTTATAACTATTACTACTATCTGATGCAACTTTTTTACACTGTTTAATAAAAGTAACAAATTCATTTTTTGTTGTTATATGATATCTAGCAATAATTGATTCTTTATATTTGTCAAAAAATGTCTCTAATTCCGTATCTGTAAGGTCTTTAGTCCTGTTATATATCTTTGGAATGTAGTAAACAAAATCATATAAATTTTCATATAAAGTCTTACAATTTTCATCACTATTATATAACTTTTCAAACTCATAATGGTTTGCTGGATATATTTTGTTATTATACTCTATACTTCCAGTATAAGTTTCTTCACTTGCATTCTGCATAGAAGCTGTACCATTATTCATCTTTGCTACACAGTTTAGCAAAATAACTAATATAATTAAATTAATAATTATTAATGCAGTTAATATAATTTTTAGATTTAGCTTCATTTTTATATCTCCTTTTTAATAGTTACGAGTATAATAAAAATTTGTATAATATTTTGTATAACATTCTTGTTTTCTTTCTTCAGTATATTCGTAATTTGCACCGTTTTCAAATATATCCCATTCTACTGCTCTTCTATATTGTAGTCCTAGCAATGTTTCTCCGTCAGCATGACATAAATTTAAGAATTCCCATTTTGCTTTATCTGTATCTCCGCTTGCATATGTTTCTATTATACCCTTTACAGGTCCATCTCCCGTATTATACGCAAGTGATGTTAACGCCTGTTTTTGAGCCTCATTTAAGTTTGCACCTAATTGGTTACAATAGCTTTCAACGGTTTTATAATGACTTTCTAATGCATGAGCTTTTACTTCTAAGATTGCCTGTTTAGGAACTCTATCTCCAACTTGCATTGGATATAAATCCCCATGTCCAGTTGCAAAAAAGTCTTCTTTACAACTGTTAGTTACTCCAGAGCCACCTGCTGTTCTATCTTCAAATGATCCATTACCTTCTATTACTATCCAGTAATCCCCATCTGAATTTGAATCCATTCCGCCTTCCATTGTTAATATCATTACTCCTAAGTCTTCTAGACTTCCGGCTGTACCACTATTACTCTTCTTTCTGGCTTGTAGCTTAAAGTAATCTTCTACATTATTAATAATAGCATCTTTTTCATCATACAAAATTATTTTTATATTCCCTGTATTGGTTGTACCTATGGTATCACCTTTATTTAATTTATCTCCTTCTTGTATATTAGCATCTATTGTAAGACCTTCAATTTCCATTTTCCAACCATTTACACCATTGTTTGTATTAAATTCTATTCTAATATATTCTCCATTTGTTTTAAAGTAATCTGTATTGTCTTTTGTTTGTGTTTTTTCTTTATTATTATCTTCTTTTTCTCTTGTGCCGATTTTCTTTATAACACCGGTTTCAGGCATTATAACATTTTGTCCACTTTTAAAGCCCACAATTTCATTAGTTGTAATTACTCCTGTTGGAGCTTTATCTGGAATCACATATATAGAAGCATTGTCTTGATAATTATTAACAAATTCTTCTATGCTTTCACAATAATTACTATTTGCAGAAGAATCACTTCTTCCTGGATTTGATATATATATTGAAGTTCCATCTTCTCTAAAACCTGTTATACACATCCAATGTGCACCTGAAGAATATCTACCACTAGAATCTCCTGGAACACTTACTAATACTGGTTTTCCTTCTTTAAGCGCATTACTTATATTTTTAATTGCTTCGCTTTTACCATTTGATACATCATAACTTTTTGCGCTAATGCTAAATTTATTTTTTAGTACATCCACCATTTTACTTGATTTTGTTCCTGCTCCATACCAACTATCCAAATCGTCCATCATTTCTCCAACCTTATCTGGTAGTACATCTTTTCCATATCCAGATAATAGTATAGCAACTGATGTAGGACCACATCCAGAAGTAGCTATAGTTCCATCCCAATAGTGAGCTTGAGAATATCCATTGGTATCAACTCCCCAATCACCTTGTTTATAATTTTTATACGTTATTCCATTAACAGTAGTAAGCCTATTGTATCCAACACCTGTTGTAGTATAACTTGTCTTTCCTCCAGTATTTCCCTTATTATCCTTTGCTTCTTTTTCACGTTGTTCATCTAAACTTACTTGAGATCTAATATAAGTACCATATTCATTATTATTTTTTTCATATTTTAGATCTGGCCACTCATCTTTATATACATTGTAGCCTTGTATTATCCATTTAAATACGTCTGTTTCAATAGATTCAAAGTCTGCTCTTGTAAAATATCCAAGTTCTATTAAAAATTCCTTCAAGTCTCTATAAATATATTCTGAATCTTCTGTATGCATTGCCTCTAATATTGAAAACGCTTGTAGAGATGATTTCTTTTCAAAATTAATTTTTTGAAGTGTAACATCTGAACCATTTTCTCTTAACTTCTGATTTAATTGTTTAGCTTTTTTATCTATCTCATCAGAAGATATATTTCCCTTATAAAGTCCTTCCTGATCTGTAACTTCAATTAACAAAGGATTTGTAGGATCATAGTCATCCTTTAATATGTCTAATGCTTGTTCAATTTTCTTTGCTGTTTGTTGTTGTCCATCATAAATAAAATAATATCCGTAAACAATCCAATTTTTTACCATATAATGCCATGATTCGGTTTTTATAATTTCTGGCTGTCCAGCTTGGATAATGTCAGTATCTCCTTCTTTTACACTTTCTTCATAATATAACTTTTCTCCTATTTCCTTAATTCTGTCATCTTGAGCAGCTCCTTCTAGAGTAAATTTTACATTTTTCTTAGTTTTTATCTCTTCATATTTATATGTACCTTCATTTTCAAAATTTAGATCTTTATACCAATGATTCGTCACAGTTTTTATATATGGTTTGTATGTTGTAATATCTTTACTATTTTGTAAATCATCAAATATATCATATAACTTCATAAATAATTCTACATCTATATCATTTTCATCTAAAAATGTTTGTAAATCGGCTGAAAACAACACTAGTACTTTAATATAATTTTTGTCCGACTCACTGCTATTAGCAGTTATCTCAACTTCTCTACTGCGTATTTGTTCCGCTTCTTTTTGTATTAATTCTATGAATCCTTCTTTATTATCCTTTCCTGTTAAAAAGTTTATCATATCCTCTGGTGTTTCTGTTAACTCGTTACATGCTTTAATCCACATCTCTGAACTGTTATGTTCTCTTTCATCATCTGAAAGTCTACTTATATTTTCATATGTTATTTTATTTTTAACCGTAGCCATTTTATTTTCTTCATCATACACATAATGATTAAATTCTAATTTTAACTCTAGTTTTTTTGCATCATCTATATATTTTTCTGACATGATTCCAGTTTTTTGTGCACCAGAACTGGTACTGTATTCAACTTGACTTATTACAGTATCTAGTTCATCAAAGTAAACAGTGTATTTTCTAGAATATATACATGAAGCATATATAATTCCTTTACTATCTCTACTTTTAAATTGATTCTTAATCAAACTATTTTTATCATAACCTAGTTGCTCTTTTGTATCTATCTTTAGTAATTTACTAAGATCCTTTAAAGAAAGCAGGTACAACCTTACTATATATTCACTACCATTATCTGCTTTTACCCTCACTCCTCTTTCGTCTAACTTCTGCCCACCTGATAAACTCTTTTTTAATAAATCTTTTCCAGTAAAGCCATCATCAGACTTTTCAAAATACATATGATGCTTCTCTTTATTAGATTTTATTGTATAATGTTGATCTAAATTATCTAAAAAATTAACGGGTTTGCCTTGCTCATCAACCGCTTTACAATAATTATTGCCATCTTTAATCTCATCAACCGTTGTAGGATGAATTTCTAAAATATTTGTATCACATATATATGCGGGTATTATTTTTTTTAGATTATTTTCTTCATTATCATCGAATTTTATTACTTGACTTTCATTATTTGTATAAAACATATCTTTATTTGTAACTTTTTTGAATCTATCTAATTGTTCCTTGCAGATCTTTTTATATTGTTCTATTATCTTAGAATCCCATACTTTCTTTCCACTAGCAGTAAGATAATAATATTCATAATGATAAGTAATTTGATGCGTTCCTATGTTTACTCTCGTTTGTAAATCTTTATTACTACAAAAATCATACACAAAGTCTGGAGCCATTGTTGATAAATGTAAAGCTAAAGATAGTTCTATAGGTTTACCATATCTTGATGTCCAGCCAGATAAATCCCATTTCATTTGATCTCTATTTATTCCTAAAAATCCAGATTTTGTGGTAATTAACATCTCATTGTTTTCCCTATCAATTGATACATCAAAATTTCCTTTCTGTGGACTACCATTATTCCAATTAAACGCCTCAGATCCAAAGTACAACATTCCATAATACTCTTGATCTGTAGGCCAAATTGATCTAATTCCACTATCTAATAAGATAAATGCATCTCCAACTTTTGGTATCCATCCAAATAAACTTACAATTGCTCCTCCTTCTGTTCCTTGAAGTGTATACGTTCTTTCATTAGCCAAAACATAGTGTACTAGATTCTGCCTTTTACTATAATATTTACTTTCCATATTAAATTGGTTTTTTTGCAAATCTGTAGTAATTTTATTTACCTCAGACTCGAATATTGTCCATACTTGTGCATAGTCACTACCGTTTTTTATATTTTCTTTTAACTTGGCAATAATCTTTTCACCCACATTATTATCTGTTATATCACTAAATGAACTGTATGTTGTATTACATACTGAATTAATGTATTCTCTAAAATTTTTCATATTATCTGTTTCAGTAATATCTTTTTCCTCTACAGCTTTCCTTAGTGATATTACTACTCTCGATATAAAGTAAGCTTGATTGTTTAAATTTGGTAGTTTATCAATGTTTTCTAAATATTTTCCTCCCTTTACATTTTTTAGTGCTATTCTTTTATAATCATTAAATGAAATACCAATTATAGAATATGTGTATCCATCTGTTGTTTGTTTTCCTGAATCAATTGGACTTTCGCCATTTGTCCTCTCAAGATATGGCGTTCCATCGCTATTCATTATTACTGTATATTTTATTTCATTTCCGTTATCATCATAAAAAGATACTTTATTTCCATTCTTATCTACAGCTTTATAATATACTGGATCTTCGACTCCGCTTTGATACACTAATTATATTTGCATCAGACATAACATCACTCGGGAATATAACTGTACTACTATTTTTACTATCTGTACTACTATTTTTACTATCTGTACTAATATTAATTACTGTATCGCTTTTCATATTTAATTTTATATTATTGCTCAACAAATCACTAACTTCTGCAATTTCTACTGGTTCTATATTATTGTCTAAATTAATCTTTCCATCTGCATCTATACTATTGGAACTAGCAAATCCATATCCAACTAAATCATATCCCAAATCATTTATGTATTGTGCTAGGCTGTTAATATCGGCTGATTCTACTTTAATTGATTGGTCTCCAAAGCACCATTTAAAAAATCCTTCACAAGCTTTTTTTATTTTATCCATTGCAAGTCCAGGTAGAGTAACAAAAAATCCAATAAATCCAATTATCAAAAATAATATTAATAATATAATACCAAATGTACTTATAACAGATATTAATGGTCCTAGCGCTTTTATTGATTTTAATTTTTTCGCTGTTTTTTTTGATTTTTCATATGTTGCTTTTGCCTTCGTTGCCCTTTCTGTCATAGATTTATTTGATTCAGATTTCATAGTATCGTCTAAAGTACTTCCATTTTGCTCACTCATTTTCTCACCTTCTTTGTTAAATAAAATGTTTATTATATATAACCTTATAGATTATTTTTTCTTTGACTTTCGTCTAGCTTGTTTTTTTGGCTGTGCTGGTTGCTGTGGTGCTGGTTGCTGTGGTGTTGGCTGCTGTGGTACTGGCTGCTGTAGCTCTGGTTGTTGTGGTTCTGGTTGTTGTGGTTCTAGTCGTTGTGGTTCTGGTCGTTGTGGTTCTGGTCGTTGTGGTTCTGGTCGTTGTGGTTCTGGTTGTTGTGGTTCTGGTTGTATATTATTGTAACTTGGTTGAATTGTTCCGTCACCAATCATCTCAATTGTATTCATCATTCTTTCTTGAACATCTTCTTCTCCAACTGCATTATATGTCTGTTGCATTTTTCTTACATAACTTGCATATACCGCCTCATCACCGTCTAATGTTCTAGCATCAATGTCACCATCCATTAATTGCTGTGTAAATGCTGCCATTTGTGCATCATTATATTCAGGATGTGAATCTTTAAAGCTTTCATATACACCTGCAAATTTCTCTTCATTCTCTTTTACAAGTTTATCAGCTTGCTTTTTGTTCATTCTCGAACTTACACCTTTGTTAAATGATTTTGCAGCATATAATCCAGCAGAAATACCACCTGCTCCAGCCGCAGATCCAAGTGCTGCTAATGTCATATATACACCTGCTTTTCCAATTGCTCCTGGTGCAGCTTTTATCATTCTTTTTCCTGTATTTTTTAGTCTTCCTGGTATAGATTTAGCGGTATTTTTCAATTTTCCGCCAATTGCTTTTTCAGCATCTTTCATATATCCTTTATCAATATCACTATGTAGCCAGTCTCTCTTTACTTGTCCACCATTTGAACCTTGTCTCTGTGTATCAGCTGATGGTGCTGGGTTTAAACTTCCAGTTCCATTAGTGTTTTCCGCATTATTTGCAGAATTCATATTGCTTGTAGCCGTATTAGATGGATTTCTTCTAGCACTTTGAGAACTTCCTGATTCATTTGTATTATTTGAACTTCCTTCCATTTTCGGAATTCTCTTACTATTAATATTTTTCTTTGCGTCTTTGTCTCCTTTATTTTGTATTAGTTTTAGTCCTGTTGTAATAGCAGCTGCTGAACCTAGAGCTTTTGGTAAGCTTGATGATTGAAAATGAAAAATTTGCTTAATAATATCTTCTGCTTTATTCATGAATAGAAGCATTATAATTGCTAATACAGTAGAAGAAAGTGATGATGCTTGAGACATTAAATTTATGGCTGTATTTACAAACACAACATATATGATACAATGAAATGGTTGTATTAAAACATTAAACATAAATTCTTTTAACCATGTATTTAGCGCTTGAGATTTCCCATCTCCTATCTTATCTATTGAATATGTAATTGTAATTAGAGGTGCTATTATTATTAAAAATGCAACTGTAAGCATACGTTTTATGTATGAAAATAAGTATAATATTGTAACTCCTACTAACATTATATATACAACTAGTGAGCCTACACCAACACTAAAGCTTAATGCCCAAACATTTTCTCCGATATTATCCATTGCAGTTCCCCAAGTATCGTTACCATCTACTGCACCATGGATTACAGTAACTAATGAATTATTTATTTCAATTGTAATTATCATTATAAAATGAAGAACAAATATAAGTGCCAAACTTATAACCCAATCTTTAAACATGTTTTTATATTTTACCTTATCATCTGCAAGTGTAGATAATACCATACGTATACCAACATATAACAATATCCCTAATAGAACAACTATAGATAAATTTCTTAATGCATAATACCATGTTGCTACATTTGTTCTTAATGCATTAACCGTAGTGTTAGCACTACTATCGAAAAAATTAATACTAACAATATCTGCTCCATTAAATCCAGCCTTTGTAGAACCTGTAAATATAATACCATCTATTGTCCATACAGCATCTCCTCCACCAATTGCAGTGATTCCAGCTATAATAGCTCTTAATAATTGAATTATTCCGAAGAAAAATGCTTTTGGAATATATAATACAATTCCTACAAGTCCATCAAAAAATGCTCCCATTGCACCTTCATTTTTTACTAGTTGTTCCATCTCCTTGTCTAAATACACTCCTGCATTAACTTCATTTATTAAGCTCATAATGAACATCATTGAAACTATAATTATTATGGATATTGCAATTTTTTTAATTATTCTTTTCATTTTCTCACCTCCATTATTGATTTTTACCTTTTATTTTTTTTGTAAAACTACTCATTTTTACTACTGATTTATTTCGTGTATTTTTTGATTTTTCATTTAAAACTTGTAATTCTTGTATCATTCGAGAAACATCGTTAAACTCTTTATCAACATGTGTGCTTCCACCTTGTAAAATAGCTTCTAGCATAACATCCACCATTTCCTTTTTGTTTAGTCCATCTTTATTTTTTTCTTTTGTTTTTTTCTTTTTCTCAAATTGTTTTTTAACTTCACTTGCTGAAGTATATTTATCAATCTTTCCTTCTTTTGCCTTTTCACTGAACATATCAACTATCTTTTTAACATCTTCGTCTCCTAGATCTATTGCTTTTATACCATTCTTCTTCATGTATTCTTGTATTATATCTTTCACATGACCATTGCTTTTATAAACATATAATTCTCCACTATTTGCAATTTCATCTGCAACCTTTTGTGTAAATTCTATTTCTTTGCTTAATTGTACAATTTTGTCTTGTTTATCTAATAGTTCTTTTTGTTCACCTGAGTTACTAACTACTCCATTTACTTGTATTGTTTGTCTCAATTGTTCTACTTCTTGATTCAATTTAGATATTTCACTTTGTTTTGTACCAACTAAATTACTTATATCTGAATTTATATTTTCAAGATTTAGTTCTCTTAATATATTATCTATATCTGAATCTGATAATGTTACAATCTTATTTTTTGTCATATAATCTGTAACAACCTTTTTAATATCTTTACTATACATTACTGAGTTTATTGATCTCTTAATAGATTCTACTTTTGACTTTTCGAATTTTTCCTTTTGCTCTTCACTTGTATTTTCATCTTGCATTTCTTTAAGTCTCTTTTCTATTTCACTTTCAAGAACTCCAGCATACTTCATGTCCTGTATCAAAGCTTGATTCTTTGCAATCTTTTTACTGCTTCTATCCATTTGTTCAAATCCACTCTTTGCTGTATCATATGCTATAACTGTTGGTCCTGCAATAACCTTCGCAATTGCTTTTCCTCTTCTACCCCTAATTTGCTTTTTCGTTTCATGTCCATAATGAGGTTTATTTCTTGCAACATTTGCTACTTTATTTAGTGAATTCGTTGCTAACGTAAATCCTTCTTTAGGATCTCCTATCATTATTGGAATAGCACCCATTAGGCTAGCCATTGCTTTTATAGGCTCAACTCCATTTTTTATACTTCTTTTCATGGTTTGATATTTTAATTTATTATTTGCAATGCTTAATTTTCTTGCAGCTTTATAAAGCTCTGAATCCTCTTTCTTTAACTTTCTAAGTTCTAAGTCAGTGTATAGAGCATCTTCTTTCATTTCTTCTAGTTTTTCAAGTTCATTATCTTCCATGAACATTTTAGTTGTATTTCTAACTAATCCTGTTCCTAAGTTAAAAACTCCTCTTGCATAATAATTTACACCAACTGCAACTTTATATCCTTCTAGTATATAGTTTCTCATTTTATGTTTCTTACCTGGGTCAAATCCATCAACTATATCTCCTAGTGTTTGTGATCTACCATCAAATCTAAATATTCTCATAAATATCTTTTCAGCTTTAAATATAAAGTTCATCATACATAGTGCCAATACGAAACCAGGTATATCTGTTAATGCAAGCTGAAATGCCATTGTCATTAAAACAGTATATAAAATCGCGTGTACACTTTGTAATAAAACATTTAATGCAAAGTCAAACATCCAAGATGTAAATGATTTTGATTTTCCCGAATTTATTTTATCATATGCATACTTAACGCCCATAATAGGTCCCATTAATGCTAATATATTAACTGTAAAATATCTTCTTATATATACAACCAAAAACTTAATTAAAAAGTATATTAAAAACATATACATAATTGTTGCTGGAACACCTTCACTAAGCTTAAATGAATATGCTCTTGTTCTTACTGTATCATATAATGATATCCCGCCATTAGCTTTTTCTAATGCGTTGTAAAAATTATTTACTAATACCTCATTTACATTTATTACAAAAATCATAAAATAGTGAATAAAAAATACTATTATAAAACTTGTAACCCAGCCCACAAGCATTTCTTTATATTTTGCCTTTCCTTCTCCAGTTGAAGAAATTGCAAGCCTTATTCCTAAATATATTAACAATATAAGTAATACAACAATTGAAACATTTCTTATTATTGTATACCAAACAGCAATATTTTCTCTAAATTTAAAAACAATACTATCTTTGCTTATTTTAGTTCCACTAGCTGTTGTTTGATAATTTTCTAATGTCTGTTGTAACTTATTTTGATCAACCTGCTGAGGATACATAGCTGAATTGTTTTGATTATTTTGTCCTGGAAGTTGTACTTCAAGTTCTTCTTTCAAATCAAAGAAATTAACATCTAATATTGGAACTCTATTATATATAACATCTTCTATATTTATTCTTTTACTAACATATGTATCTGTTGCATTTGGCGTATAAGCTGAACTATCATTACCTGCTAATGTACTTGTTGTTTGTATACCAGATAAATTATTTATAGTATCGTTTATCATATTTTCAATTATATTTGCCCAACCAACAAATGGTGCTCTTAAAATGTAAGCTATAATTCCAAATAAATAATCCATAAATCCTAAAAATTGATTAAATAACCAACTAAGTACGTTATATGAACCTACATATCTACCTTCGGTTGTTCCATAGTATTTAGAATACTCATCATCTTCTTCTCTATCTTTTTCCAAAAGAGTAGTTACATCACCCGCACTTAACTTATTAGCTACATCCTTTTTTATTCTATAAACTGTTTTCCAGTTTGTATCAATATACATCTTTTTTTCGTCATCTTTAATAGTATCACCATATAAATTTAGCTTCTTAAGTTGTAAACAACTTTCATTGTCTGATTCTGGTTTAGAACAATATACAACTTTATCGCAACTTTCTCCACAAACTATAGCATACGTTTTGCCATCAGTTGAAAACAATATATCTCCCGTCTTTAAATTAGATTTTAATTGTTCATTGGTCAGTGAACTACCTGTTATAACTTCATCAAAAGATGTAGTAAAATCACCTAGGTATATTCCTAACGAATGATAAATTGCATAATTAATCCACACTTTTTCATTTATCGCTATATTTTCTTGTGCTTCTATTGCTATCTTTGAATAGTCTGTTGAATACTCTACATCATCTGAATGGTTGCTTATCATATTAAGTGCAAATCCTGCTAATGCATTTCCTGCATCTTCTTGACTAACTTTAACTGCTTGACTAATTTGAGGTTCTTCTGCATATGTAAAATTATTTGCTAGTACTGTAATAATAAGTATTGATACAATAATACTAACTATTAGCTTTTTTGCTTTTCTCATATGCATTTTCCCTCCTTTACACTTTCACATTAATCCAACACTTTACAATTTTATACTTTTATCGTCGTATTTTAATATATTATCCTTATACTCTATTATTTTAAATTCTTCATTTTTTCCTTTTATAATTTCCACATACTTTCTTTGTTTTAAATTATATAGATAAATTCCCTTATTTTTTACACTATATATAAAGTTGTAATCGTCAATCCAAAGATAGTAATCAACACTTTCTCTTAGTTGGCTGTTTGCCTCTTCACTGTTTATAGATACAAAGCTAATCTTATATGTATGATCATCTGTTTCAGATTTTACTGTGTAAAACTTATTACTTTGTATCGTCTCTTTGCTTTCATTACTTCGCTGTAATTGTGCATTTAAAATAATGTTACTTATTCTATCTAATCTTTCTACTTCAGATTCGCTTACTAGATCTTTGTTATTTACAAATATATTATATGGTAATTCATCACTTTGAATTATACTTTCTAAATTTGCATCTTTGTAAATTACCCCTGTATAATTTTTATAAATTTGTATTCCCTTTTTTGTTCCCTTCTTAAAGTTAATTTGAATACCTTTTAATGTATATTGTAATACTATTCCTTGTGAATTATTTTCGTATTTATCAAAATCCACATATTCATCTTTTACATTCTTAACTAATGCTTCGGCATCTTTATTTTCTAAATAGTTATCCACAATTTGTGCAAATTTTGTGGAATCATAATCCTTTTCCACTCTGTATACAGAAATTTCCTTTTTGGAATTATAGAATATATATATCTCTTGTCCTTTATATCCAATAAGCCCAAACTGCTCATTACTAAATGTTGGTTCTCCTAATATCTTTATAATATTTTCTTTAGAAGTACTTGTTTTTATATTATTGACGATATCATCTTTATAATTTTGGGTAAAAATAATATTGAATATCTTATTATCTATTGTTCTAACCTCTACTCCTTCATCAAAGTATATATTGTAATTATCAAATGTACTTTCTTTACTTCCAAATTCCTCTTGTATATCCTTCCAATTACTTTCTATTACTTTTTTTAATACAGTAGATTGAATATCAAATTTTGTTTCTTTTGTACTTTCAATATTCTTCATTTCTATATATGAATCATGTTTTGCAAAATAATTATTTTCTCCATTTATTAATTTGTTCTTTATTGTTTTACTATCTTTGTCACATATTATTGCTATTGTAATATTTTTTTGTGTGTCTATTATTCTGAAATTTTGATAATTTAAAGAAGTTGCACTATATAGAATTAATCTGTTGTAAAACCTTTCATTACTATTTTCATCTATATATGGCTCATATTTTATTTTCATGTATATGTCTATATCATAATTTTTATCTTTAGATTTATTTTTTTTTATATAATCACATTCTAAATACTCTGCAACTTCTTCAATTGTTTTAAAATCATCAACAGAAGTGTATGAATGAACTTTGTCTTGAAGATCTTGTTTAGATTTCTGATTTTTTATAATTACCTGCATTGTTATTAGTAAAACAAGCAATACCACTAGTAATATACAAATAGCAATTATAATCTTTCTATTGTTTATTTTTTTCATTCATACACCTCTTTTCTTATTAACGTAGTATATGAGGCCCTCTCTTAATTTTATCTAATAATTTCTCATCTGCAACTCCCATACCACTTAATTTAAATGTTGTTTTTACAATTTTCTCAGCTCTTGATAGTGTCATTATAAGTATCGCTCCGAAAAGTGGCACTGCCTTTGCAATTTCATCGGCTGAAACAATATATATTGCATAAACTACAACATGTATTGCTTGTATAAAAACATAATATATTAGATTAGTAAGCCATGCCTGAAAGGCTTGTCCTTTTCCATCTCCAGCTGCATCTATAGAATATGTAACCGTTACAAGTGGAGATATTACAAATAGGAATCCGACAGTTAGGAATCTCTTGAAATATGCCATAAAAAATTTAAGTTGATAATATACAAACACAAAATACACCATAGCATATTGCATAGCGCCCCAACCTTTGGCACTTTGAAACGAATTCCAAGTATCATTTATTATGCTTTCTTCAAAGCCCTGGGTTGATACTACATTAATGCTTCCAATTAACTCTATAACCTTTTCTTGAAGTTCTAATAATATTATTAATATGTAATGCATTGTAAAAACTAAAACAAGGCTAACTATCCAGTTTATAAACATTTTTTTATATTTTGCTTGTTCCTCTGCAACTGTCGAAATTGCCATTCTAATTCCTATATATATAAGAATAAACGCATTTGCAACAATAGCTAAATTTCTTAATGCAAAATACCATGTTGATACATTCTTTTTTAATACATCCATTGTATTAGTACTATTTTCATCATACTCAACAAAATTAATATTAAATAAATCATATTCATTAAATACCAAATTTTCTATTGTAAAATTTCCATTAATTTGTTTAGTTTGCACTGTATTTACTATCATGGTTAGTACATTGTTTACAAGCCATGGAAGTCCTATTATAATACTAGCCAGTATACTTGCTGTTGTATTAGATGATGTTGCAGTTTCACCCAAACTCTCTGTTCTTGACGAACCATCGCTTGGAGTTACTGTTGCAGTTCCTTCGTGAAATACCTCATCAGATGTACTTTCTCCTTTTTCATTTTGATGCTTTTGCACATCTTCAAATTTAGTATCTCCAGCAACGTCAGTTGTTTGATCTGCATAAATGAAATTAGGTATAACGGTATTTATTAATATAGTTATAATTAGTATAAAAGCTAGTCTTTTTTTCATTTATCTCCCTCTTGTATTACTCTTCTTTTTTTAATTTATTTAAGTTTGTCTCTACAAATTCAAACTCTTTCTTCGTTGGTTTTATTGCAATAATTGCAGTGTCTTCTCCTACTTTTAGTAATCCTTCACCTCTTGAACAAGTTGTTAAGAAATATGCCTCTCCATCACTTAATTTAAATACTTCCTTTATGTATTGAATTTCAGATTTATCTTGTGCCAAGAATAATTTTGTATCAGATGATGTAAGTACAGCTTGTACTTCTGGTTTTTCATAAAAATCTTGAAATTTCTGTGAAATAACCGCTAAAGATACATTTCTTTTTCTAGCACGTCTTGCCATTGTATTTAAGAAATCCACTGCTTCTGGGTATGGAAGAAGCATCCATGCCTCATCAACTAGAACTCTTTTTCTTGCTGCTTTTGTTTTATCTTCACTATTTTTCTTAACATATTTTTCCCATATCCAAGATAATAAAATTTGTTGTGCAAGAGGTCTTGCAAACCTTTCCTCTAATTGTGAAATATCTAGATTAATAAATGGTACTCCTTCTAATAAATCAAATGTAGACTGTCCATCAAAGTATGCCATTTGTCCATTATACTCTCTTACATATTGCTTCATAACTTTTACTAAATAGCTATAATGAAATCTGTAATCTGGATTTTTATTTTCTTGTGCTTTCTTAAGTAGTCTATGATACCAAGAACCAATTGTTGGCATTGCCTTTTTTTTGTTGCCTAAAAAGTCTAAATCAAATCCTTGCTTTTTAGCTACATATAAACTATTTATGTTATTTGTAATTCCAAGACTTGCATATTCTTCAGCAACAGATTCAGAAATAATCTGTTTTGTAAGTTCGTTTACTTCTTTACTTCTTGTAGAACCTCTTGCCATTGTTAACAATGCTTGTGTTACGTCTTCTACCTTGTTTTCAACGTTTAGCATTATCCTTTCTTTTCCTGTTATTTCATCTTTAATTGTTTCTGGTTCTATATCAAACAAATTAATAACCGTTTTTGAATTAGGACTAATTACAACATTAATTCCTCCTAAGGCATCTGCCACAACTCCATACTCGCCTTCAGCATCTAGAGCTAAACTCTCAATTCCCATAAGTACAGATGAACGTGAAGTTAGAGTTTTAATTGTAACACCCTTTCCGGCACCAGATTTACCAAAGATAACCATATTATAATTTGAAAGTTTCGAACTAAAGTTATCAAACAAAATTGGAAGTCCAGTTTGACGATTAAAACCTAATGGTATACCAGATTCATGTCCAACTTCAGAATTAAAAAATGGAAAAACAGTTGCCATTGAACTACGATCAAATGTATGTTTAACATTTAATTTATTGTCTACAAAAGGCATATTAGTCTTAAATGCTTCTTCTTGCATTGCCCATGTAGGTTTAACACCAATTAATGTCTTAGACATTTCAGAGGCAAGTAATTCTGTTTGTTTATCTAGTTCTGCCAAATTATATGCAAACAATGTACATACCATAGTAGATTCAAATAATTTGTTAAAGCCACTTGCAATTGAGTCTCTTAATTGTTCAGTTTCTTCTCTTTTTTGTGCAAGTATTCTTTCACGGTTTATATCTCCTCTATCTAATGCTACAATTCTTTCAGATTCCAATTCATTAATTCTTCTATTTAATTCAGTTTGTGATGTACTTTCGCTAATAGGCTTTATAAATACTGAAATATTAGTATCGCCAAAAGTATACATACTTCTTAAAAACTCTGGAAAAGTACAAGTTCTTGGTATAGTTGAAACAACTAAACTTCTAGCAAATCTACTTTTATTTGATATTATTTCAAGATGATTTGTATGTGTTGCATCAATTCCAGCAGGTGCAATTAAGTCTTTTAATGTTTTTTTATTTCCATCTATGATTCCAACTTTCTTTTCTTCAGTAACTTCTTTCTTTTCTTCAGAATTCTTACGATTCATAAGTTTCATAAAATCATATCTCCTTTTTTCAATCTTTTGTTTTAGGATTTTTTCCTTTTTATAGCTCTTTTAAGCTTCTTTTCTTCTTCTTCCTCTTTTAGGTTTTTCTTCTAGCTCTTTTTTATCGCTTTGTGTTTCTTTACTTGCATTTTCTTTTTTAGGCTCTTCACTTCCATATTTATTAATTTCTTTTTTCGTTCCCTCTAATAATTCTTTATCTATTTCATCACTGTATGCATCAACAACTTCTAAAGCTCTTGCCTTTATTCTCTGTTTTTTTTGTCTTTCTAATGTTCTAACTCTATCTGCTTCAAGCATACTTTCTGTTGCAAGTGTTACCGCTTCATCTTCAATCTCTTGTTCTAGTTTTGCAATTTTCTTTTGCATAATATCTGGTGCTGTTGAATACAAGCTATCATATTCAGCATCTAATGCTCTCTTTAAATTTAGAACTTCTGCATCATCTCTGTTGTATGCAAAGTATAATAATTCAGCAAGTTCTTCAGAATCTAATATTCTTCCATATACTTCTGCTGTAGCTAAACTACTAATTAATGCCTGTGCCCTTGTATATAGTTCGTTAAAACACATACTATCTAGTTCTTGTTTTGAATAATTGTTTACATCTGTTCCTAGCTCTGAAGTATAATAAGATACAATAACGTAAGTATTTTGTTGTAATACACTTCTATTTAAGCTCATTTTAGCAATATAGTTTGATATATCTGTTCCATATTCTAAAACATTAATTTTTCTTCTTCTCTCAAACTCTAATTTTTCTATTGTTTGTTTATTTCCCGATAACTTAGCCTTTTTTATTCTTGCATCTAATACATCAATTTCTTTTTGCATGTCATCAACTTTTTCTTTATATGAATCAATTATGTCCCTCAAATTTAAGCTTCTTGTTTGAACATATAATTGTACTGGAAATCTCAAAGTATTTAGAAACTGTGTAAATCCATTTTCAACTGCCATCTTCTCATCTTCTGATAGTAAATCATAGTTAACGCCCTTACACTTAATTACCATTACATACTGCTGTCTATTTTTTCTCACAATCATATTATCAATTATGTCGTCAAATTCCATGAACTTTTTAACAGAAGTCTTTCCCTGTGTTCCTTCACTTTTTTTACTTTTTGCTTTTTTATTATCTTCTTGAGAATCTTCTGTTTCTTCTGTTGCTTTTTTATTTTTTAAAATTAAGAAAAATAAGATTCCGCCTAATATTAAAATTGCAAATACTATAATCGCAGTAATTATTTGTATCCAAAAAATAGCACTATTTGTCCCCATCTGATTCTTCCTCCTCTTTTGTTTCTACATATGTATAAATCTTAGCATTGTTCATTTTAAATTTTATATATCTGATAATAATATCATCAATATAGTCTCCCGCAACATTCTTTGTAAATTTGAATGATGTAATTAATGGGATTTTTATTGTTCCTGCTCCAAATCCAAGTAAAGCTGAAATTGCAAGCAATATAATTCCTGCCATTTTTAATCCTACAAGACTAAAAATATAATAAAATATGAAGCCGATTCCCGCACCTATTGCTGAGGTAATTAATGATTTAGTAGTAAAAATATATAAAAATCTTCCTTCACCTTTTACGTTTCTAGGTATGTAATGTGTAGACATATTTTATTCCTCCTTCAATTTGTAGGTCACCTGTTTGAGTTGTCTCTAAATTAAGAAAAGTATTTTTCATTAATGTCCAGATTCCAACTGCTCCATAAATTACTATAATAGAAACAACCAATCCAATTAATTGTTGTTTTAGTTTTCCTTGTTTGTCAGGGCTAGCTGTTATCCACTTTATTCCCATAACAGCCACACATATAAAAACTACTGCATTTGCAATTATTACTAATATTTGACCAACTGGTAAAAATTCATCTTCCGCTTTTTCTATAGATAATGTTTGTTCACCCGATACAGAGCCCTTTTTTAAAAAGTTTTCACCTTTATCAAATATACTTGTTATACTCAAGTCACTTGCATAAACTTCATTCAAATTATAGTTTAATACCATAATCAAACAAAATATTATAACAAATAACATTCTAATATATTTTTTTACTTTTTTCATTTAATCACCTCATTTTTATTTATTATAATCCATTTTAGGCATTCTTTCAATATATTTCAAGCATGCTACAGTAAATTTAACATTACTGTAATATTGACTTTTATATTTTTATTACGGAAATATATAATTTTATTTTTCTGTAATATTTTTGTAATAAAAAAGAAAAACTACTATTTATAGTTTTTCTTTTGTTTGAAATTATTTTATTATATAGTTTTTAAATATTTTATTGTATTAGAACAGCTGAGATAAAAGATTCAACTTTTTCTCAGCTGTTTTATGTTATAATCCAAAATAGTTAAAGTCTACAGTGGCTATATATCCTGTATTATCTACTAGTAATTTCTCTTGTGGCACATTTGCTGTTTTTATTTCCTCTCGTGCAGTTTTTCCAATAGCAACTGCAATAGTTGCTCCTCCAAATAGTATTATTGCTCCTATAACATACATTATTAATTGTTTTTTCATATCAGCTTTTCCATCTGGTGTAGATAATATGTATTTTATTCCTATATATGCAAGCATAATAACTGCTGCCGAATATCCTACTACTTGAACCACTCCTAAAGCATTTGAAGCTAGATTAGAAACTCTCTTATCATTTTTCCCATTATATATTTGGTTCATATCAGCAGCAAATATACTATTGGCAAAAATCATTAAAAATATTATTATCAATAATATAGCAATTAACAGTTTACTAAATTTCACTTTTATCATAATTTATACCCTAATTAACATTTGCTTTCATCTATTACTTGTATATATCCACTTTTAGCAGAATTATTAGATCCACTACTATCAATAGCTCCTTTAATCCATCCAACAATAGTTCCTGCTGCAAATAATAATAGTGCACCTAAAAGATATGCAAATGCTTGCTTTTTTATTTCAGCTTTTCCATCTGGTGAAGCCATAATATATTTAACGCCTAACCACGCTAGAATAATAACAGCTGCTGAATATCCAATTACTTGAACCACTCCAAGAATCATATTTGCATAACCTGAAACATTAGCACTAACAGGTGATTCTGTTCCTTCTATGCTGCTTGGAAAAGCATCCGCGTTGGCAATACCTGTAATACATACAATACTAATAATTGTTATTATAATTAAAGAAATTTTTAATAATTTGTTATTCTTCATATTTTTTCTTCCTTTCCTACATTTGTTTATATAATTCTATAATAAACTATTTTCACCTAAAAGTCAACTTTTTTTTTGCATATTTCTATTGTTTCACTTATTTGTATTCATTTTAATCATATAACTTTCTTTGCTCCTATATCAAACTAACTCTTTTCTTTTTCCTTTCTCATAATACCTTGCAATTAATTCGTCAAGTTCCACACTAAGTTTATATGTTATACTATAATCGTCTCCATTCAAAATACTCTCATTTAATTTCTTTCTTAATTTACAAATTTCTTCATCTAACATATAACTCACTCTCCTTTTCGTGTTTTTTCTTTTGTATATATTAAAAATACCATAAGTTTGACGCATCGTCAACAAAAAGAACCGATTTCAAGCCTATTTTGTCTTATTTTCGTATTGCATTTTTCTTTATTTTATTACTTTTTTTTGCTCTCTTCTACATTTAATTATTTGCCATACAAAAATGCAACTAAATATTATAAAAATCGCTACAGATAATACTTGAGAAATTCTTATATTGTAAAACATTAAACTATCTGTTCTTATTCCCTCAATAAACATTCTTGCAAATGAATATATTATTAAATATACATTTGCGATCTGCCCTTTATATTTTCTTTTTTTACTTAATATTACTAAAACTATAAAACAACAAAAAGTTGCTATAGACTCATACAAAAAAGTTGGGTGTACATATTTTGTTATTCCATTTTCTACAATTTCCATTTTTAAAAAAGAATTTGTTTCTGTTCCATATGCTTCTCTATTTATAAAGTTTCCCCATCTTCCAATTGATTGTCCTAAAGCAACTACAGGTACCACATAATCTATTAAATCTAAAAAATTAATTTTTCTGATTTTGCAAAATACAAATGTTGTAATAGTTCCTCCTATTAACCCTCCATATATTGCAAGTCCACCATTTCTAATATTGAAAACCTGAATTAGATTTCCTTTAAAACTTTCCCATTCAAATATGCAATAATATGCCCTCGCACATATAAAGGAGATTGGTAGAAGGAATAAGCATAAATCTATTATATCATTATACTTTATTCCAAATCTGCCATCATTTTTTTTGCACCATAAAATTCCGAGTATAATTGCTGCTACAATTAATATTGCATACCAGTATATATCTAATCCAAATATAGAAAATGCTACATTTGAAATTTCAGATGTTTTTAATACCATATCTATTCTCCCTTTATTACGGCTACAGCCATATTTTCGTCTTTAAATGTCTCTTTTAAAATCTGCTGTGCATATTCTCTTGTAACTAGTTTATATTCCTCTAAGTAGTCAAAACTGTTAATTTTCTTCATATAATCAGCTAGAAACATTCTTGCAATATTTGAAATTTGATTGTATTCCATTACATATTCTCCGTATATTTTTTTCTTGATCCTTTCAAATTCTTCATCTGGAATTCCGTTTTCTTTATAATTTTGTACTGTTTCTTTTATTTTTTTAGCTACAATTTTCGGATCTTTTGTTTGTCCTGAAATTATTGCATGCGCATATTGTTTTGAAAACTCAAATGATTTATCTGGTTCTTCCATTATAATTCCTGTTTCATATAGTTCTTTATATAATTCTGAACTTTTTCCAATAATTAAATTTAGTAAAATCTCTATAGCTATATGTTTTCTTACAATACTTTCATTGTGAACTTGTTCATCTTTATATCCAACTGCAAAAAGTGGCATACTTACTTCCATTACTTTTTCGTTGTATTTTTTATTTATTCCGTTTTCTTCTAGTTCATAAATACGCTTTATTTCTCCTTGGTTTTGCTTTGGTTTTAATCTCTTTTTAACTTCTTCTAAAATTTCTTCTGGAACAAAGTCACCACAAATAACCATAACCATATTTGACGGATGATAAAATGTATCATAACATTTTTGTAAAACATCTGGCGTTATTTTCGAAATAGATTCTACAGTTCCTGCAATATCTATTTTTATTTCATTTTTCTTATATAAACAGTCTAAAATTTGCATATATAACTGCCAACCCGGGTCGTCGTCATACATTCTAATTTCTTGACCAATTATGCCTTTTTCCTTTTCTACATTTTCGTCTGTAAAATATGGATTTTGTACATAATCCATAAGTTCATCTAATCCCTCATAAAACTTGTCTGTACATTCAAATAAATACGCTGTATGGTCATTTGTTGTATACGCATTTGCGTCTATTCCAAGTGCCATTAGTGTGTCCAAACTATTGGTTCCGTTAGATTGTTCAAACATTTTATGTTCCAAGAAATGTGCAACACCATCCGGAATATAAACTTCTTCATTTGTATTTGGCATTATAAAATGATTGTCAATTGACCCAAAATTAGTACCCCATATTATATATTTTTTATTTGTTGTATTCTTAGGGATTATAATAACAGTTAGTCCATTTTCAAGCTTTTCAATATAAGCTTTTTCTTTCACTCTTAAACTTTCTATTAATTTCACTTTTTCCTCCTTTTAGAACAGCAAGAATATTATTAATAATTAATATTACAAGCCATCTTAATTTAATTTACAAATCTTTTAATCTTAGTTTCTTAAAAAGTAAATAGTATTTATATCTATTTTTTTTGCTACTTCATTTATTTGTTTTGGTTGAACTTTCCTTATGTTCTCCACATATTGTTCAATATCTGTGGATTTTCCAGCTAATTCTTGACCAAAGTAGTATGTTATTTCCGCATCTTGAGAATCTGGAATTCCATTTACTGTTGATATAATTAACTGTTTTGCATTTTCAACTTCTTGCTCTTGAAATTCTGAATTTTTCATATCATCTAATTGTTCTTTTATTAAATTTAAGGCTTTTTCAAAATTGTCTATTTCAATTCCTGCTCTTATAATAATGTTATTTTTTTGTCTTAAATAGCTTGAGCTTGCTGTATACGCAAGACTTGCTTTTTCTCTAACATTTTGAAACAATTTAGAATTAGCACTTCCTCCTAACAAAATATTATATACGGAAACACTATATTTTTCATCTTCAGTAATATTTTTTATATCTAAACCAATTACCAATTTACCTTGATTTACTTGTAATTTATCAATTATCTCATTTTCTTGTTTATCTTCTTTTTCTTCATTCTTTTCACTAATTTCATAAATTGCTTTTCTAGGTTGTATGTTTTTAATTGACAAGTTTTCCTCTAGTTTATTTTTTACCATTTCATTAATATTTCCTGAAACAAAAATATCAATTTTACATTCATTAATTAAAGTCTTATAGTAATCATATAAATTTGCAGAGTTTATGTTTTCTAAATCTTCTATATATCCAAATTTATACAATCCATATGGCTTGTTTTTATACATCTCCTCTATACATCTTTCATATGCATATTTTGCTTTATTATCAATTTTAGCTTGTATTATTTGTTTCAAATTTTCCTTTTCACTATTAACATACTCATTTTTAAACTCATTATTAACTATTAAAGGGTTAAATACAATATCCATTAATACTTCGATTGACTTTTCTATAAGATGTTCATCATTTGGAACAAACTCGTCATTTAAAGACTCTAAATAAAACTTTAAAACTTGGTTATTTCCTGTTTTTTCTATGCCACAGTCGAATCCTGCACCATACATTTCTTCTAGTACTTTGCTAATTTCTTCTTGTGTTTTTATTTTGCTACTACCTCTTCTTAAAACCATAGGAACTAACGCACCTTTTGTTATATTTTCTCTTGTAAGTGGTGTAGATAAAAAAACTGCACATAAGTTTGTTTTAAACTTATCTGTTTTAATTTCATGTAAAGTTACACCTTCTTTTAAGATTGTTTTTACATCTTTCATATTATCCCTACCTTCATTCAACATTTAGGTTTTTATGCAGGTTTAACCTATAAACCCTTAGAAGTTTTAATACATTTATTATTATAATATAATATGGAAAATATATACAAGTAAATTTTAAAAAATAAAAAGCAATTTCATTTAAAAATTACATTTTAGTAATTTTTATGAAAATTGCTTTATAAAGTCCTTTATAAAATATATTGTCTATATAAATGTTTTTACCCAAGCATTGATTTTACAACTTCATTTATTGTTTTTCCATCTGCTGCAACTCCTATTTCTTCTTTTGCTTGTTTCATTACTTTTCCCATATCTTTCATTGTTGTTGCTCCAAGTTTTTGTATTATTTCCTTTATTTTTTCTTCTAATTCTTCTTTTGACATTTTTTTAGGTAAATACTCTTCTAAAACTTTTATTTCTTCTTCTGCCTGCTTAACTAAATCTTCTCTTTGAGCTTTTTTATATTCAGCTAATGCATCTTCTCTTCTTTTAGCTTCTTTAGCAATTATCTCTAATATTTTTTCATCGCTTACTTCTATATTTTGATCTTTTTCAATTTGTAAAATTGCTGCTCTTACCATTTGAACAACATTTTTTCTATTAATATTTTTTTCTTTCATTGAATTTTTTAAATCTTCTAATAATCTTTCTTTTAACATAATTTTCCTCCTTGCAAAATAGGCATTTCCACTTTATTTGGAAATGCCTACAATATATCTTAAAATTTTCTTTTTCTAGCAGCCTCTGATTTTTTCTTTCTTTTTACACTAGGCTTTTCATAGTGTTCTCTTTTACGTACTTCTTGTAATACTCCGTTTCTAGCACATTGTCTTTTAAACCTTTTAAGAGCGTCTTCTATATTACCATTATTAACTTTAACCTCTGACATGAATATTCCCCTCCTTCCGGCATTTTAAAACCACCTTGCACGGGATGCTAATTTTAAGGAGAGCTTCGCAAGTTTTTCTCCTTAATGTACGGTAATTATTATACTCTAATCTGGTTAATATTGTCAATAGTTACTATTCAATTTTTTATATAATTGATTTCATATATTAAAATCTATACCACAAATCTAATAATTATCAATAAAAATTTCAAGTTATAACATATAAAATTAAGTTGTAATATGATTATTAGATTATTACAAATTTTTATATTCTAATTACATTTCCAGCATAAATTAAATTTGGATTTTTTATTCGATTTAGTTTAACTAATTTGGCAACTGTAGTATTATATCTTCTAGCAATGCTATATAAAGTATCTCCATATCTTATTGTATAAAATGTTAAACTATTACTTTCAGAATTATTACTTGAGACTACAGGTATAGTAAGTCTTTGCCCAACAAAAATATAATTTGGATTCTTTATTTTGTTTGCCTGTACAATAGCTTTTACAGTTGTATTATATCTTTTAGCAATTCCGTATAATGTATCTCCTTTTTTTACATAATACGTTTTACTACTTATATTATTAGTATCACGTTTCCCAGGTACAATTAGCGTTTGGCCTATATAAATAAGATTTGGATTTTGAATATTATTTAATTCTACAAGTCTTTGTACTGTTGTTTGATATTGTTTTGCAATTCCGTATAGAGTATCTCCTTTTTTAACAATAATTTCTGATGTTATTCCATCATCTGTATTATTTGGTTTTTGAACAACTGGTATCTCTGATTTATCATTAAGCAAAATATTTTGTGTAAATTTATTTTTGTCCACATATCCATCAATTCCACGTACTGTCCCAGTATCTGTATATTGAAATCCAGTCCATGTATTCCAGTTTCCGTTACTTAAAGGCTCATTTACTCCATATTCAGCAACCCATAATGGATAATTCGTTATTTCTCCATTAAATGTATTTGTTGCATTATATGTATCGCTATATACTATAACTTCTTTTTTGCTTAGTTCCCTTACTGTATTTATAAATGCTATTGCAATATCATTTATTTGTTGTTTACTTAAGTTTCCAAATGACTCAAAATCCATTGCAAGTCTACAGTCAATTTGTTTTCCACCAATTACTGAAACAAAAAATTGGCCCTGCTTTTTTGCTTCTTCTATCGTGCGGGCTGTTAAATAGTGGTAACAACCTATATATAGACCATTTTCTTTAGCTTTTTGATAATTTCTTTCAAACTCTGAATCAACATAACTGTTTCCTTCACTTGCTCTTATATATACAATTTTTATTCCATCATTACTTACATCGCTAAAATTTATATTTCCTTGCCACACGCTTACATCGATTCCATTGAATATTACATTTCCATCAGGGCCAAATGCACACACTTGTAATTGAATAATTAATAAAATTAATATAGTAAGAAACATGCTTAAAGTCAATTTTCTTATATTCCTCATAAAAATAACTCCTCTCATAATAATTTATATTATTTTATGAAAGGAGTCCTTATTATGACTCATAGAATATTTCTATAATCTCATTTTTACTATTATTAGATTTTTTCTCCACATTCTGAACAGAATTTGCTATTTTCAGAAAGTTTTGTTCCACATTTTGGACAAAATTTTGCCTTTGGCTCTTCTGGCCTTTTTGTTCCACAATTTACACAGAAGTTTCCATCTCCTGTATGGTTACATTTTGGGCATACCCATTCATTATTTGTATTTTGGTTTATTTCTTGTTTAGCTGTGTTATTTGTTTGATGTGTTTCTTGTTGATTTTGATTATTATTTTGTGTGTTTTGCCATGGTCCTTGTGTTGCAGCTCCCATCACTCCTCCAGTTGCCATATTCATAACTCCAATTCCCATAAATCCATTTGCAGCACCATTTTCATTTTTAGCTGCATCTTGAACAGCATTTGCATATGCTCCAACAAGTTTTCCTTGTTGCATATATTGGTTTGAACTTAATTCGTAATCATCTATTTTTTTAGATGATGCATCATCTAATGTTACTGCTTTTACAACAAATCCAACAATTGAAATACCTCTTCTTCTTATCGGTTCATCAAACACTTTTTCATCCATTAATTGTTTAATTTCATCTGTTTTGCTTGGCAATTCAAGTACTGGAACCTTATTATCTGTATTTCCTAATTCATTCAATACGTTTTGGAATGAGCTTACAACCTCTGAGCGCATTTGTTCTAATAATGCATCTTTTCTATATACATCTGCTGTTCCAGCAATTTCACTCATAAATACAGCTGGATTGGAAATTTTAAAAGTATATTGTCCATAGCATTTTACTTCCACTCTCATTGGAGTTAAACTTCCAGTCATTTGGTTTGGAATTGCATGTGACCAATCTTGAAATGGGACTGGTGCAGGTGTTCCATAATTATTATTTATTATTTCTTTTGTATTAAAGAAAAATACTGCTTGTTGTTTTGCTGTTGCACCATTATATGTAAATCTTTGCCACATTTCTTTGAATACATCGCCAAATTGTCCTGCAAAAAATGATGGTGTAGATGAACTGTCAAATGTGTAAAATCCTTCTTCTGCTGTTGCATCAATTATTCTACCATTATCATAAATAACAGCACATTGTCCAGGTCCAACAATAATTGTACTTTTATTTGATATTACTCCATTTGGAGTAGTCTTTTTCATCATTAGAATGTCGTTTCCTAAATCTTCACATCTAATTGCTTCCTTCCATTGATCTTTAAATGTGCTACTTACAGCACCTACTGCGGCTTTAATTAACCCCATATATATTCCTCCTTTTGGTTTTCACAATTTCTTTATTTTTTACATTTTACGACTTTTATTGTATCACATTTCTCTTATTTTTGCAATGAGTTTTAGTATTATTACTGTATCGACTTAGTTTCCTAAGTTCTCTATTTCCAATCTATTCCGTGTTGACTTTTTATATGTTCTTATATATAATTTATATTCAGAAGGAGGTTTTTTAATGGAAGAAAATCAAAATGAAAAACAAAGTAAAAACATAAAAAAATTAATACCTATAATAGTAGCAGTGGCTCTTGTAATTATATTACTATTATCTGGATTATTTTTTATGATAGGACGTGGAAATAATGATACCCAAAATCTTGCATTAATTTTTGACCCAGATAAGCCAATACCAGTTAAAATTAACAATCAATATGGTTATATCTCTGCCAAAAATGGAAAAACAATAATTGATGCGAAATTCAAATCAGCAAGCTCTTTTTATGGAGATTACGCTAGTGTTACATATGAAGAAAACGGTTCAACAAAGTATGGCATTATAGATAAAAAGGGAAATATAAAACTATCTTCTAAGTTTTCTAGTGGAATAAAAGTATTATCTGAATATGGATTATTTATTGTTGATGATGTTTTATATAACAACAAACTAAAGGCGATAACAGATGAAAATATAAAAGTTAAATACGCGGATAACGGATATGTATGCTACACTAAATCAAATAAAGAAGGAAAAGAAGTTGAAGCTGGTATTTTAAATTCAAAAGGTAAGAAAATATATTCTTATAAATTCAAAGACTCTGAAGATTATTTTTCTTGTTCTGTTTCTAATGTAAATGAAGCCCTAGACGAAACTTATGCTGTTGCAAATGTTAATAACAGTAAATATGCAATTATTAATTTAAAGAATGGTAAGGTAGTCTATAAATATTCAGATAAGTATATTTCGGCTGATGAAGATAATATATTTAAAATTTATTCAAGTGATAAAAATACATTAGAATCAACTATATGCATTTCTAAAAACAAGATTGTATATGAAACAACAGATAAAGTTGACATATCTTACTATGATTATTCTAAGAAGATATTAGAAATATATAATTCTTCTGCTGATTATTCTAATCGTTATTCATATTATGATTTAAAAAATTCATCTGTTTTAAAAGAAAAACCTGAAAAATCATCTGAAGATACTCTTGCAAGTTTGACAGGATATTCTTCTTATTCAAGTAATGGAAAATATGGTATTATGAAAGACGAAAAGATTATTTTATTTTGTGAATATGATGATATTGAATTTTTATCTCCAACAACATTTAAATATTTAAAAGATAAAAAACACCAAGAATTAGTTTTAGCAGAAAAAAATAACGAGTTTTCATTAATTAATTTAAAAAATAAGAAAACAATTACATCATTCAAAACAAATTCTGTAACAAGCTACAGTACAAGTACTTTTATTAAAGGAAAAATTAAAGGATCAGATGAATACTTTGTTTATAATTTACTTACAGGAAAAACTATGAACTTTGATAGTTCTTCAACAATTTCTGTTTATTCAAATTACATCACAGTATCAAAGGATGGTTCAATAACTTATTACAATACAGATTTAAAGGAAATCTACAAAATATAATAAGCTAATAAATTAATTGAATGTTTAGACTTAAATTAAATAAAGACCTTTTTATATAAACAAGAGCTTATATAAAAGGTCTTTATTTTTTGTTATGCTCCAACCACTTCAAAATCTGAAATTAAAAAGTTATACTTTTTATAAAATTCGTTTTCATTTTTGGGCATTTGTAAACAATCTCTTACTTCTACATCATAATTTTTTAATTGATTTACTTGCTTTACAAGATTTGTAATAATACTATTTTCTATTTCTTCTTTGCATTCTTCTAGTACTACAATAACGTCTTGTATGTATAAATATTCCTTTTCTTTTTTTATTCTTCCAATTCCAACTATTCTATCTCCTCTATAGGCACATACTGCTGTAATTGTTTCGTTTAATTCTTTATCTAGCTGGTTTATATCATATTTATTTGTTTCAGATATTCGTAGAATATCAAAAAATTCAATTTTACTTGGTAATTTATTAATATACTGTATAAACATCTCTATCTTTCCTTTCTCTTTTGTTTAAGATATATTATACATATATTATTTCGAAAAATAAAGTATTAATTTAAATTTTTTGTATTTTTTTGTCATTTTTTATAAAAAGTAGTAATAAAACATCTAATTTTGTTTCTATAATTAGCATATTTTTAATTTACTCCTACTTATTTTTATATCCGGGCAATATTCTTTTACAATTAATTTAACAATATCTTCTTGTGCAGGTGTTACTTTTGGTCCTAATAAGATTTTCATTTGCTTTAGTATATCAGAATCAATTTTAAGGTAAAATCTTCTACATGGAACAATAGTATTTGGATTTTCAAGTAAATCTCTTAACTCATGTATTACCTGTGATGTTTCCTCATTTGTTCTTGCATTTTTTGTACTTTGAATTTGTCTAACTTTTTTTAAATATTCTAAATTCCATGGTACCATAAGTACACCATATCTACATTCTTCCTGGAAACTCCAATTACTCCTTTTATATTTCCCAAGTTTAGAAAAATCGTATTTTAATAAATTTTTTGACTCAATGTTTTTTATTTTGGGATATAAAAGTTTTTCATTATCTGTGTATTCAATATCAAAAAGTTTAATTCCTTCATCAATTGCAACCATTTTTGTTTCATTGTACAGTTCGTTTACATCTATGTATTCCATAGTATTTTCCTTAAAATAATATTCATCAGCATTGTATGAAAATTTTTCAAATGGAAAAATCGGAAGTTCAATTCTTACACCCTTCATATCCTGAGAATACATCGTCCACAATGGAATAGACTCTTTACTACTTTTATTCCAGCAACTCACATAATAAAATCTGCCAAAATTTTTTAAATCCTCTGTTTCCATTTCTTCCATATCATCTACATTCTCTAAACTACTAAAACATATACTTTTTGTTTTTAAAATTAACAATAAATTTTCTATACTTGTATAATGATATAAATGTCTTTCCACTATTCTTACTCCTTTTTTTCTTATTTATCTTTCTTCATTATACTACTTTTCGTAAATTATTGAAATATTCTTTTTTATTTTCTTTTAGCTATAACATTAAATGTGTGCCAATGTTTCATTTTACCTAAGCCAGTTAATTTATCTTCTTCTATTTCCTTAAATCTTATTATTTCAAATTCCTTAAATAGATCTACTACCTGCTCTTTTGTTAAAAATGTCATTTTAGGTCTAGTACTATACCAGTCATCATTTTGTCCAAAAAAGTTGCCTACAAAATATCCATTAGGTAATATGCTAGTTTTTATTTTATTCCACATTTCTTTAAACTTTTCTTTGTTGCAAAATGGTAAACTATAATTTGAAACTATTAAATTACTCTCTTCTAATTGAAGATTTTCAAAATCTTGTATTTGAAATTTGAATTTTTTTAATTCTTCTTTACTAAGTCTATCAGATATTCTTTTTTCTACATCTTCTCTATCGATTGCAAGAACATTCCAATTATTTTTTATTAGATATACTGTGTCGTTTCCTGCTCCACATCCTAAATCAATTGCATTACCTGGACTATTTTGTATATAATCAATAAAGTATTTCACATTATTTCTTGGTTTATCTGATTGTGAGTTATCATAATACCTATTACTATTTTCTTCTCTTGTTTTTTTAAATACTAAATTATATTCTTCAGTATCCCAGTCAGCTATTGGTACTATTTTCTTACCATTTATATTCGAAGTCTCTCCCATCAAATTTCCCCCTTTTAGTATAAATTGTACCATATAAGTTTAAATTTTCAATTGTATATTTTAAACTTGTATGGTACCTTATTTATTTTGGTATTTCTTTGGTAATTATATATTATATTCCCATAAGCTTAATTTTCCTTTGGCTTCTATTGGCTTATCAAACACTTCTATATTTTCTAATTGCCAACCATAGTTTTCTTTAAATGAACTATCCGTATATATCTCATTATTTTCTTTTAATAGCATTTTTTTAAACTCTGGAGACATTTTTACACAATCTACTAATGTCACTTTTCCTAGTATCTTTCCTGTTGGCATATTTTCTGGAATATATTTTGCTAGCCTTTTCATAGCCTCTTTATCTATCCCCTTTCCTGCATGTATTAGCAGTTCTCCTCTGTATTTAGTTTGCCAACTTCTAAATTCAAATCTTTTATCTTTTTGCATTATTAAAGTTGCCCATGGCTGTTTTATTGTTAATACTTTCATTAATTTCTCCTATTATTTTTCTTCTATTTATTTAATTAATCATTTTTATAAAGTATTTCTTTGCATTACATCTTTAAATAAAATTATATTATATATTTCATCTAAAAACAAGTTTATATTTTCTGGATTCAGGATAAAGATATGAAGAAATTTTTTCCTGTCTTTATCCTGTTATACTTGAAAAGATAAAAATCATAATATAAAATAACGTTATAAAATGTAGAAAGGTAATATTACAATGTTTAGTAAAGAGGAGTTTGAAAATGAATTAGGTAAAGTATTTGAGCAATACTTTAATAGTAATGATATATATACCATATTAAAGATAACAAAATCACAAGCTAGAAATGGTTGTATAAAACAAATTAGCATTAATAGAAAGATAGATACTGAATATAACCAAGAAAAAGAGATAATTATAATTCCGAAAAATACCCAAAATAATAAAATAATAGAATTAAAAGGAAAAGGCAATAAGAATACTAATAATGGAAAAATTGGAAATCTATATATCAAAATACATATCTTTGGTAAATAAAAAATGAGATTAATATATCAACAAAAATTTCAAGTTATAAATATTAACCAAAATCATAAAAATCAAGTTGTTTAGGGGGAAATAATTTCAATGAGTAAAGTAGAAGAATTAAATGAATTATTTATTAAATGGAAAGAAGAACATAAAAATGAAAAATTAAATAACGAAGATGTAACTGAACGTACAATTCCGGTTAAGGAAATTGATAAAAATAGTTTTACTTATGATGGTTTTGTATTTGATGAAAAGGACGGAACAATTTTATATATCTTATCAGAAAGTAATGTGGGAGATAATGCAAAAGAAGATAATGATATGTTTTGGTTTAAAGGTATTTATAAAGTTGAAAATAATACTTACCATAGCATACCTAGAAGAATCGAAAAAATGCAAAAAGTCCTTTGCCAAAAAATACCCCAATTAACAAATAGAGATATTTCATATATGAATATAAATAAAAGAGGTGGCTTTGGTGAATGTAATAAACAAATTTTATATAACTATTATAAAAGATACAAAGAACATTATATATGGAAAGAGATAGAAATAATAAATCCTAAATTAATTGTTTTCTGTGTTGGTGCATATAGTGAAGAAATTTACAAAGATATAAAGAATAATGTTAAATGTAAATATATGATACAAATGCCTCATCCATCTTGTAGAGTATCTGATGAAAAATATATTGAAGAATTTAAAGAAAAGCTTAATTTAATAATACCTAATAGTTAATTATATTTTTTATTATGAAAACATAAACGTATAACTACTTACCTTTCTGATTATCTATTGGCAATAATTTTGAAAAAATAGCATATAATATTAAAGGAAACAGCACTTAAAGATTTTCATTAAATCATCAAAATCTATTGACAAGATTTGTACTCTAGATGTATAGCCCTCATAATTATGGAGCTACGAAAAAGTCAATATCTTTATATTTCGAGATTTTTTTGTTGCACTGATTGGTGTTGTAGAAATTGCTAAAAGGAATTTAACGGATTTTAGCAGAAATAAAACGAATTAAAAATATAAAAAATAATAAAAATGATATAACAAATGAAATATTAAAAAGAAACAATTTATTAATTTATAGAAATTAAAACAATTATGATTTATTTAAGGAATATTTAGACATTACAGTACAAAATATCTTTTCTTCTAATGGATTTTCAGTACCTATATCAATTAGATTTATATTATTTATTACTGATTCAATTTTTGTATTTTCTGGAGTTATTTCTGTTACATTTTCTTTCTTTTCAACATAGTTCTTATGTGATGATGTATTTAGTGTATCAAATTTTATAAAAGAAAATATTATTGTACTTATTAATATAATTAATAAAGAAATTCCTAACGTAAATATAATTTTTCTTTTCATTTGAATCTCTCCTCATATAATTTAAATATGTATTGTAAGATATCATAGTTATTAAAATTTAAAATCAATTGTAGTAATAATGATTTAATATTATACACATAAAAAGTTATTTGTACATAATCTTTTCTATATCTCTAACATAACCATAATTTGGTGATGAAATTACTTCTTCAAAATTTTTTTTAAAATAATATCAGCATATTTATTATCTTTTCCTGTCTCAACATAATTACCTCCGTTTTATCTTTTTCTCAAAATTAGTAATAATAATGTATAATATAAATGCTAATGAATTTTCGTATTAGGACAAAAGGTTCTTTACAACAAAAGGAGGATAACAACTTATGAAACGGATATTCAAGAAAAAGTTAACAAGCTTTGCTTTAGCTTTAACAGTTATGTTGACAGTATTAGGTGGAAGTATTCCAACAATGGCAGCAGAAACTGACCATATGCTTATTTCAAACAATGCCAAAATCACCCAAGAGGATGTAGAGATACAACAGCTTAGAAGCAAAATTGATACTATATGTACGTCGGACCTTGGTGTGATATAACGTATCAGGGTGTTTATAGAATGCTCTATGAGGCTTGGCCTACAGGCGATGGTTCTCCTGATGGTAGAACTGTAAGTTGCCATGTATGAGTAGATTATAAGTAAGTTTTGAGATATCATTAGCGTATATTAAGAACTATTTTGTTCTAAATAAAAACAGTTTTTATTCTATTTTTAAAAAGAGACTCAGTAAGTTACTGAGCCTCAATCATGTGTAAAATATAATGTTACAATAATGAATAATATTGTATCTTTAGTTGAACAAGCTTAAATATTAGTATTTTATTAAGAGATACAGTGGAAAAGTTATTTTTAATTAAACTGATTTTTATTCGTAAGTTCGTAGTTTTAGATAATATATGATATATAATTTATAATTATTTATATAATGCACCCAAACTTAATGTATATGTTATCTTATATATAGAAACAAAAATAGGAGGTAAAAAATGGATGAACTAATTAATCGTTCAAAAAAAGGAGATG
>OGPS01000120.1_pt1 | contig 80504 bp, 76 predicted proteins | sample 1552931 | NCBI WGS metagenome assembly OGPS01 (sample SAMEA2580252, study PRJEB22360) | human gut metagenome | biome: human gut; feature: human-associated habitat; material: faeces | place: Denmark | collected 2008/2010 | reverse complement strand
TTTTATTGCTTATTATCCGCACCCAAAAAGTTGCATTTATAAGTTGAACTCAAGAATGATGAATTGAATTCTTATCAGAATTTTTTTATTCAAATACCTGAAGAAGAGTTAGATAAGTATATAACTCATATCATCGTTAAAAAAGAAGAAGATACAGATGAAATGATTCGCTTTATATTAGAAAATGAGAAATTATTTGGATGCGATTGGAAGAATAAATATTCTCGATATAAATTAATAAGTAAAGTCATGTCAATGGAGCGTATAGAAAGAGATTTTTAATAAGAAAAAGAGTACTCTCAATGCAAAGGAAAGATTAGGCTTTATATTTCTGAATGTTAAATTGTACAATTAATGGAATCTGATGAAAAAAAATTTCTATTTTTATACTTTAAAGTAGAGTGGTAATGAAAAAGGCACAGTATTTTGTACATTTTAAAGGTGGACTATATAAACTGATAGGTTTTGCTCGTCATAGTGAAACACTTGAAGATTTTGTGGTTTATCAGGCTTTGTACGGTGCGCATGAAATCTGGGTTCGTCCAAGAAATCTCTTTTTTAGTAAGGTTATTTCTCAAGGTATTGAGATAGATCGTTTTAAAGAAATAACGGAAGAAGAAATGGTATGCCTATTACAGAAGCAGAAAGAAAATATCTAAAGAAGAAACATCAGGGTGGTAAGAATAATAGTAAAGGAAATCAATATGAGAACTTTTACGCTGTATATTGTCTTGCTTTGCTTATGGATGAATACATGAGCCAATGGGATGCTGTGTATTTGACATCTCAGGTTCCAGATGCTTTTGTAGATGATTTATTGATTGAAAAACCGACTTTTGAAAAGTTATATCATCAGTTGAAAGATGTAAAGGCGTTAACCTGGAAATCTGAAAGATTAGAGACGGATTTTAAGCGACAAATGGAAATTTCTCAGGAAATGGGCGAGTCTTATCACCTGCATCTGGTTCACTCTACTAAAGATACTTCCCTTGAAGAGATTCCGGAAGAAATATCGTCATGTACAACCGCGACTTATTTTCCTGCTTGTGAGAGTTTAAATCAATTACTTCTATCTTATACTCCTTTTAAAAATGCTATATCTAGAATTTCTGCAAAAGGAGATTATACAAAAAATGATGAATTGTTTGGCATTGCCGGAGCTTTATTAGGTGCATGGAATAGCTGTGAACGAAAAAATGTTTCTTTGGAGCAGATTGCAGACATTGTGCAGCGTGTAGGAAAAGGATATATAAATATGAGAGGTCGTTCTGCGATGGAGATTTCGGAAGAATGTGAAGAAATTTTGAATAGTTGTGGACTTCATTTTTATATAAATGGAATAAAATTGTATTGGTCTAATGCCAATGGAAGATTGAAGGGAGAGATAGAATGGACTTCTGAGTTGGAACAAAAACTCTTGGATAATGCTCCTACAGATTTGTTTGAAGTAATAGAATTGTTGAGTTGACAGAGTAGAAGATATATGAGAACTTATAAAAATATCACTTATGATGCAGACAAGGAGGTAATTCAAGATATGCATACCTTGTCGGAACCTAATGTGTCGGTTGAAAGATATCGTAATGCTTTTTATCATCTAGGAAAAACTTTAGGAGGCATATTGAATTGCAAAACCTCAGGAAAGTATGGTGATACCATGTTGGCTTGTGCTTCTGAAGATGCAGATTGGCTAGTTCATGGGGTACTGGAAACTCTGTCACAGAAGACTGTGTCTTTAGCTGTTTTTTGGAATGAAAGAATAACCTTGGATTCAAATACCCGTTTGGAATATAGTCCGATTGTTAAATCGTATATTGAGCCAATAAGCAATTGCCAGACATTGATAGTTGTAAAATCTATTATCAGTACATCGTGTGTTGTAAAAACACAATTGTCTAGATTGATAGATGAGATGGATCCTCAGAGAGTTTATATTGTGGCTCCTGTTATGTATAAAGATGCGGAAAAAAGTCTGCGTAATGAGTTCCCTGTATCTGTGGCGGAAAAATTTGAATTTATAACGTTGGCCATAGATACGGAAAAAGATGGGAATCAGAATATTGTTCCAGGAGTGGGTGGAATGGTTTACCCAAAACTTGGTTTAGGCGATTCTCATGATAAAAATAAATACATGCCGGAACTTGTGAAAAATAGGATTATGTAATTCCCGGATTTCATTATTTTTGTGATTATTTTGAGAAACACAATCTATGGCAATCTGGGATATATTCACAAGAAATAAAACCTCGCGTTATGCCATTGTAGACGTAGAGGTAGGATTGAAGGACCATAAAATTCATGATATAGGGGCTCTTCGGCAGGACGGTGCCACTTTCCATAAGGCATCGAAGGAAGAACTGTTCGAATTCCTGCACGATACGGATTACCTTTGCGGACATAATATCATTCACCACGATGCGAAATACCTGTTCCCCGACAAGGATTGTCGCTGGACGCTGGTGGATACGCTGTACGTATCACCGTTGCTGTTTCCGGAACGTCCTTATCACCGGCTGGTGAAAGACGACAAACTGGCTGCGGACCAGATGAACAATCCGGTGAACGATTGTGAGAAGGCGCGCGATTTGTTGCTGGATGAGATTACCCGGTGGAATTCATTGCCCGATGAGCAACGAAAGGTGTTTGCCTCGTTACTGAAAGGGAAGGAGGAGTTCCGGGGATTCTTCAGCATGGTGAGAGCCGAAACGGTGGCCTGGGGACTGGTCGGACTGATACGCCGGTTTTATGAGGGAAAGATATGTGCTCATGCCGATGTGGAGATGCTGATTGAGCGTTATCCGTGTGAGCTGGCTTATGCGCTGGCATTGGTCGATACGACCGATCATCGTTCCGTGACGCCCGGATGGGTGCTTCGCAATTATCCTGAAGTGGAATATGTGATGAAACTGTTGCGGCGTACACGTTGCGCGGAAGGCTGTGCCTATTGCAATAGCCAGCTGGATGTATTGCGTAACCTGAAAGCTTTCTTTGGCTATGACCAGTTCCGTACCTACGGGGGTGAACCGCTTCAGGAACGGGCAGCCCGGGCGGCGGTAGAGGGAAAGTCCTTGCTGGCCATTTTTCCGACAGGGGGAGGGAAATCGCTGACTTTCCAGCTTCCGGCACTTATGGAGGCACGGGCGGTGCATGGACTTACGGTGGTTATTTCGCCGTTGCAGTCGCTCATGAAAGACCAGGTGGACAATCTGGCTGACAAGGGAATTACGGATGCCGTGACCATTAACGGACTGCTGGACCCTATTACGAGGGCGCTTTCCATTCAGAGGGTGCAGGAGGGAGATGCTTCCCTGTTGTATATCGCCCCGGAGATGTTGCGTTCGAAAACCATCGAGCGGATTCTGATGGTGCGCCACGTGGTGCGATTCGTTATCGATGAGGCGCATTGTTTTTCTTCCTGGGGGCAGGACTTCCGGGTGGATTATCTGTATATCGGTAAATTTATTCAGGAGTACCAGCAGAAGAAGGGATGCCGTAACCCGATACCGGTATCCTGTTTCACGGCGACGGCCAAACAGAAGGTGGTACAGGATATTTGTGATTATTTCAAGCGGACGTTGAACCTGGATTTGGAGTTGTTTGCCTCTACGGCTTCGCGAACGAATTTGCACTATTCGGTGGTGCATGCCGAGACGGACGAGGACAAGTATACCAAGCTGAGGGAGCTGGTGGCAGAGTCCGGCTGTCCGACCATTGTGTACGTGTCGCGTACACGGCGTACCAAGGAACTGGCTGCAAAATTGACGCGCGACGGCTATAAGGCGTTGCCTTTCAACGGAAAGATGGATGCTGACGAGAAGATTGCCAACCAGGATGCGTTCATGAGCGATCAGGTGCGCATCATCGTGGCGACGTCGGCTTTCGGAATGGGAGTGGACAAGAAGGATGTGGGACTGGTGGTGCATTACGATATTTCCGATTCGCTGGAGAATTATGTGCAGGAAGCCGGCAGGGCCGGGCGTGACCCGCATCTTAACGCACGCTGTTACGTGCTTTACAGTGACAATGACCTGGATAAGCATTTTATTTTGTTGAATCAGACGAAGCTGAGTATCAGTGAAATCCAGCAGGTATGGAAGGCGGTGAAGGATATGACGAGGAAACGCATGAGGGTGTGCTGTTCGGCCCTGGAGATTGCCCGGAATGCGGGATGGGATGACTCGGTGGCGGATATTGAGACACGTGTGCGGACGGCTTTGGCGGCATTGGAGCAGAGCGGTTATCTGGAGCGGGGAAACAATGTGCCGCATGTGTATGCCACCGGTATCACAGTAAAGAACATGGACGAGGCACGGAAGCGTATCACGGCATCGGTGTTGTTTGGTACTGACGAGATAGAGAAGGCGGTGAGAATCATTACGTCCTTGATTTCGCAGAAGTACATTTCCAAGGCACAGGACTCGGGAGCAGAATCGCGGATTGATTACCTGGCCGATATTCTGGGACTGACCAAGAAGGAAGTGGTGTCGGTGGTGGAACGGATGCGGCAGGAGGGCATATTGGCCGACAGTAAGGATATTTCGGCTTATTTGCAGGATGCGGGCGACTCGGAACGGAAGTCGCGGATGCTGCTGGAGCGTTTTGCGAAACTGGAACAGTATATTCTCAACCATATTCCGGATGAGTCGCTGCGGATTTCGTGCAAGCAGCTGAACGACAATGCGGTGCACGACGGAGTTGTCACGTCGAAGGAAAAGGACATCCGCACGTTGCTGTATTTTCTTACCATAAAAGGGTATACGCACAAGAAGGAAGACGCTGCACGTAACATGGAGCTTACTCGCCGGGCAGACCTGGAGACCACTGTCAAACGGTTTGAGAAACGGTTGGAAATCAGTCGTTTTGCCGTGGAGTGGCTGTATAAGCTGGTGGAGGAACGAGAGGGTAAGGAAACCGCAACGGAAAAGGCGGCTGTACAGTTCTCGGTAGTGGAACTCTTGAATCAGTTGAAAGCGAGTCCTCAATCTCTTTTTGGCAGAATGGAAGATTTGCAGCTGGAAGATGTGGAAGAAGCACTTCTGTATCTGTCGAAGATTGGGGCTCTCAAGCTGGAAGGTGGCTTCCTGGTGCTTTACAATGCGATGGACATCAAGCGGATAAAGGATAATAAGTCGCGCTACAAACAGGAGGATTACCGGATGCTGAACGAGTTCTACAAGCAGAAGATTCAGCAGGTACACATCGTGGGAGAATATGCCAACCTGATGGTGAAGGACTATCAGGAGGCTTTGCAGTATGTGCAGGATTATTTCCAGATGGATTACAGGAAATTTATTGCCAAATACTTCAAGGGTGAGCGGGTGAACGAGATTCAGCGTAACCTCACGCCGGAAAAGTACAAGCAGTTGTTCGGGCAGTTGTCTCAGCGGCAGATGGAGATTATTTCAGACAAGGAGTCGCGCTGCATTGTGGTGGCGGCTGGTCCGGGCAGCGGAAAAACCCGTGTGCTGGTACACAAGCTGGCCTCACTGTTGTTGCTGGAGGATGTGAAGCACGAGCAGTTGCTGATGCTGACTTTCTCACGGGCGGCTGCCACGGAATTCAAGCAGCGGCTGATGGAACTGATTGGGAATGCGGCGCACTACGTGGAAATCAAAACCTTTCATGCCTATTGTTTTGACTTGCTGGGCTTGATTGGTAACTTGGAGGAAGTGAAGAATGTGGTGGGGAAGGCTGCGGAGATGATTGAACAGGGGGAAGTGGAGCCCAACCGGATTGGCAAGACGGTGCTGGTGATTGATGAGGCGCAGGACATGGGCGTGGAAGAGCATGCGCTGGTAAGGGCGTTGATGCACCACAATGAGGAGATGCGGGTGATAGCTGTGGGCGACGATGACCAGAATATTTATGAGTTCCGTGGCTCAGATTCCGGTTACATGTGGCAACTGACACAGGAGGCTGGAAGCCGCTTTGTGGAGATGACGGAGAATTACCGGAGTGCGCGTCATGTGGTGGCTGCGGCCAACGATTTTGTGAAAGGAATTGGCGGAAGACTGAAAAGTATGCCGATTGTATCGATGCGCAAGGAAGACGGATGGGTTGGAGTGACTCGCCATCAGTCTGCCTGCATGTATCAGCCGCTGGTGGAGGAACTGCTACGGAATAGAGGAGAGGGTACCGCATGTGTGCTTACCCAGACCAATGAAGAGGCGGTCATTCTGGTGGCACTGTTGCGGAAGCGTGGTGTGCGCAGCAAGCTGATTCAGTCGATGGAGGGCTTGCTGTTCTGGAATATGGCCGAGATGAGGTATTTCCTGAAGTATATAGGCAAGCAGGTGAGTACGCCTTTGATTCCGGATGAACTCTGGGAGAAGGCGAAGAGTGCTACGTTTGCGGCTTATGAAGGGAGTTTGGGTTTGCCTTACGTGAGGCGTTGCGTGGAATTGTTTGAGGAAATCAACCGGATGAAGTATTTCACGGATTTCAAGGAGTTTGTGTTCGAGTCTTCGATGGAAGATTTTTGTGACGTGTCGGGGGCTGATGTGGTGGTATCAACCATTCACAAGGCAAAGGGCCGTGAGTTTGACGACGTGTATATGCTTGTTTCGGACGAGTTCCCAAAGGATGTGCATCAGATGCGCCGGTATTATGTGGGCATTACCCGTGCCAAAAAACGGTTGTTTGTGCATACAAACGGAGATTGCTTTGCGAATCTGAAAGCAGACCAGTATCTGGTAGACTCGCGGGAGTATGCAATGCCTGGTGAGATTGTGTTGCAGCTTTCGCATAAGGATGTGTTCTTGGGATTTTTTAAGGACCTCAAACGGGATGTGCTGTCGCTGAAAGGGGGTGATACATTGTTCTATAAAGATTACACATTGTATAATCAGGCGCAAAGGCCGGTGGCTCGCTTGTCGCAGAATATGCAGAAGAAGTTGGCCGAGTGGAGGGAGCGTGGCTATGAGGTGAAGTCGGCTTCCGTGCGCTTCGTGGTGGCGTGGAAACCGAAGGATGCGCCGAAAGAGGAAGCGGAAACGGCAGTGTTGCTGCCCGACCTGGTGTTGTGCCTGTAGTTTATTTTGATTATCTTTGCTAACTAACCCACAAAAACCAAGAATTATGGACATACAAACGATACTATCAAACCTGAAGATTGACCAATTGAACGCCATGCAGGAGGCTTCCATCGATGCGTGGAAAGAGGGCAGCGATTTGATACTGCTCTCGCCCACGGGTTCCGGAAAGACGCTGGCCTACCTGTTGCCGCTGGTGAGTTCGCTGAAAAAGGGAGTGGAAGGCGTGCAGGCCGTGGTACTGGTACCTTCGCGCGAGCTGGCTTTGCAGATTGAGCAGGTGTTCAAGGCCATGGCGACCGGCTTTCCGGTGATGAGCTGTTACGGCGGACGTCCGGCCATGGAGGAACACCGCACCATGAAGGGCATTTCGCCGGCGGTAATTATCGGTACGCCGGGACGTATGAACGACCACCTGAACAAGCAGAATTTCGAGGCGGGCACCGTGCGTACGCTGGTCATCGATGAGTTCGACAAGTGTCTGGAGTTCGGCTTTCAGGATGAGATGGCCGAGGTCATCGGAAAGTTGCCGGCATTGCGTCGCCGCTTCCTGCTGTCGGCTACCGATGCGGAGGAGATTCCGCGCTTTACGGGCATGAACCGCACGCTGAAACTGGATTTCCTGAATCCGGAGGAAACGGTGTCACAACGCTTGTCAGTGTATCGGGTCACTTCGCCGGTGAAGGACAAGCTGGAAACGCTCTACAAGCTGCTGTGTACGCTGGGCAACGAATCGACGCTGGTGTTCTGCAACCATCGCGAGAGTGTGGACCGGGTAGGGAAGTACCTGCACTCCATGAAGGTGTATTGCGAGACGTTCCACGGCGGAATGGAGCAGGACGACCGTGAACGGGCGCTGTATAAGTTCCGTAATGGAAGTTGCCACATCTTTATCTCGACCGACCTGGCAGCCCGCGGACTGGATATTCCGGACATCCGCCACGTGGTGCATTATCACTTGCCGGTGGCCGAGGACGGGTTCATTCACCGCAACGGACGTACGGCGCGCTGGGAGGCCGAGGGTAATGCCTTTCTGATTCTGCACGATGAGGAGCGTATCCCCGACTATGTGCCCCGTCCGCTGGAAGAGTTTGAACTGCCGGAGCCGACGCCGCAGCCAGCCTTGCCGGAGTTTGTTACCTTATATATAGGGAAGGGCAAGAAAGACAAGATCAACAAGATTGACATCGTGGGCTTTTTGTCGAAGAAAGGCGGACTGGGCCGGGACGATGTGGGACGTGTGGACGTGAAAGACCACTATGCGTTTGCGGCAATTTCTCGGAAAAAGGCAAAACAAACGTTAAAACTCATACAAAATGAAAAGATAAAGGGGGTAAAAACTTTGATAGAACTGGCAAAATAATAACTTTGTGTCATGACAGCCTTCCGGCGGTGAAGGCTGTCTCGCATTTTGCTATGACTCGTGAGCATCCCCATGCCATAGCTAACTATTCTCGTGTCAATATGTCACTAAAATGGCGTTTGTGTATGTAATTTGAAAGATAAAATTCAATAAGGCTGTAAAATTATCACGAAAACTTTTGGAAGTCTAAAAATAATCACTAAATTCGCAAGTGTTAGCTAAAATGATTGTTTAACCAAAACAAACTTCCAATGAAGAAACATAATTTTAATGCGGGACCGTCTATTTTGCCTCGCGAAGTGATAGAAAAGACAGCTCAGGCTATTCTTGATTATAATGGTTCAGGACTTTCGTTGATGGAAATCAGTCACCGCGCTAAAGACTTCCAGCCGGTGGTAGATGAAGCAGTGGCCTTGTTCAAGGAATTGCTGAACATTCCGGAAGGATACTCGGTATTGTTCCTGGGTGGAGGTGCAAGCATGGAGTTCTGTATGGTTCCCTATAATTTCCTGGAAAAGAAGGCGGCTTACCTGAATACGGGTACTTGGGCCAAGAAAGCGCTGAAAGAAGCGAAAGCATTCGGCGAAACAGTAGAGGTGGCTTCTTCTGAAAAAGAAGGCTACACTTATATCCCGAAAGATTATGAAGTGCCGGCCGACGTGGATTATTTCCATATCACGACCAACAATACCATCTACGGTACGGAATTGCATGCCGACCTGGATGTCAATGTGCCGATGGTGGCCGATATGTCTTCGGACATTTTCTCTCGTCCGGTAGACGTTTCCAAATATATCTGTATTTACGGAGGTGCACAGAAGAACCTGGCTCCTGCAGGTGTGACTTTCGTTATCGTGAAGAACGATGCGCTGGGTAAGGTTTCCCGTCACATCCCGACCATGCTGAATTATCAGACACACGTGGACAAGGGTTCTATGTTCAATACTCCGCCGGTAGTGCCTATTTATGCGGCTCTTCAGACTTTGCGCTGGATCAAGGCACAGGGTGGCGTGGAAGAAATGCAGCGCCGTGCCAAACAGCGTGCCGACATGCTGTATGCCGAAATTGACCGCAACAAGCTGTTCCGTGGCACCGTAACGGCCAAGGAAGACCGTTCGTACATGAACATCTGCTTCGTCATGGCCGATGAATACAAGGACCTGGAAGCCGACTTCCTGAAGTTCGCTACCGAAAAAGGTATGGTGGGCATCAAGGGTCACCGTTCTGTGGGTGGTTTCCGTGCTTCTTGCTACAATGCCATGCCGGTAGAAAGTGTGCAGGCACTGATTGACTGCATGCAGGAATTTGAGAAAATGCATTAATTGTTGTTATACCCGAAGATAAGGGCGTGGAATTTCGATAACACGTCCTTGTTTTCTTTTTAAAATCAAGTATTATGAAAGTATTGGTTGCGACAGAGAAACCGTTTGCTAAAGTAGCTATCGACGGTATTCGGAAAGAGATAGAAGCTGCGGGCTATGAACTGGCTTTGCTGGAAAAATATACAGAAAAACAGCAGTTGCTCGATGCAGTGAAGGATGCGAATGCAGTGATTATCCGAAGTGACATCATTGACAAGGAAGTGCTGGATGCGGCAAAGGAACTGAAAATCGTGGTACGTGCCGGTGCGGGATATGACAATGTGGACCTGGAGGCAGCTACGGCTCACGGGGTTTGCGTGATGAATACGCCGGGACAGAACTCGAATGCGGTGGCCGAACTGGCTTTCGGTATGATGATTATGGCGGTTCGTAATTTCTACGACGGCAAATCGGGTACGGAACTGATGGGCAAGAAACTGGGTATCCATGCATACGGTAACGTGGGACGCAATGTGGCTCGTATCGCAAAGGGCATCGGTATGGACATTTATGCCTACGATGCGTATTGCCCGAAGGAAGCCATGGTGGCCGACGGCGTGAAACCGGTGGATTCTGCAGAAGAATTGTATGCTACCTGCAACGTGGTGTCATTGCACATTCCGGCTACTGCCGAAACCAAGAACTCCATTGATTATGATTTGGTGAACCGTATGCCGAAAAACGGTTTGCTGGTGAATACTGCCCGTAAGGAGGTGATTAACGAAGCAGATTTGCTTCGCCTGATGAATGACCGTCCGGACTTGAAGTATGTGACCGACATCATGCCGGCTCATCACGATGAGTTTGCCGATCATTTCCCGGGACGTTATTTCTCTACTCCGAAGAAGATGGGTGCACAGACGGCTGAGGCAAATATCAATGCCGGCATCGCAGCGGCCCGTCAGATTGTTGGCTTCCTGAAAGATGGTTGTGAGAAATTCCGTGTAAACAAGAAATAACTCTTTAATTTGCGCATAAATGAAACTGACTGTATACGAACGGCATTCGCTGATTCCATTGGGAATCGGATCTTCCTTGCTGCTGGTGAATTCTTTGTGCAGGTCGTTTCTGGATGATTTCTGGAAGGGGTTCCTGTGCGGCATGGCACTGATGTGTTTCATTTATGCGCTGTGTACGTTAGTGTTATTTTTCAAACGAAATTTCAAGCATTATGGCAATAGTTAAACCTTTCAAGGGTGTTCGTCCGCCGCAGGACTTGGTGGAGCAGGTGGCTTCCCGCCCTTACGACGTGTTAAACTCGGCTGAGGCCCGCGAAGAGGCGAAAGGCAACGAGAAATCTTTGTATCACATCATCAAGCCGGAGATTGACTTTCCGGAGGGAACGGATGAGCACGACCCGCGTGTGTACGACAAGGCGGTAGCGAATTTCCGGATGTTCCAGGAAAAGGGCTGGCTGGTGCAGGACGACAAACCGTGTTACTATATTTATGCCCAGACCATGAACGGTAAGACGCAGTATGGACTGGTGGTAGGAGCTTACGTGCCCGACTACATGAACGGGGTGATCAAGAAGCATGAGCTGACGCGCCGTGACAAGGAGGAGGACCGTATGAAGCATGTACGGGTGAACAATGCGAACATCGAACCGGTGTTCTTTGCTTATCCGGAAAACAAGACGCTGGATGCCGTAGTGGCGAAATATACGGCTCAGAAGCCGGTGTATGACTTTGTGGCACCGGATGACGGCTTCGGCCATCAGTTCTGGGTGATTGACGACGACAAGGACATTGAGGCAGTGACAGAGGCGTTCAAGGAAATGCCTTCGCTTTACATTGCCGACGGTCATCACCGTAGTGCGGCAGCGGCACTGGTGGGTGCTGAAAAGGCGGCTCAGAATCCGAACCATCGGGGCGACGAGGAATACAACTACTTCATGGCGGTGTGTTTCCCGGCCGAGCAGCTTACAATCATCGACTACAACCGGGTGGTGAAGGATTTGAACGGACTGACTCCGCAGGCGTTCCTGGAAGCGCTGAAGAAGAACTTCGTAGTGGAAGAAAAGGGTGCGGACATCTACAAGCCGGCAGCCTTGCACAACTTCTCGCTTTACCTGGAGGGCAAATGGTACAGTCTGACGGCCAAACCGGGCACTTACGACGATAACGACCCGATTGGGGTACTGGATGTCACGATTTCTTCCAACCTGATTCTGGACGAGATTCTCGGCATCAAGGACCTGCGCTCGGACAAGCGTATCGACTTCGTGGGCGGTATCCGCGGACTGGGTGAACTGAAGAAACGGGTGGACAGTGGCGAAATGAAGATGGCGCTGGCACTCTATCCGGTTTCCATGAAGCAGCTGATGGACATTGCCGATACGGGCAACATCATGCCGCCGAAAACCACGTGGTTTGAACCGAAACTGCGTTCGGGACTGGTGATTCACAAACTGGAATAAGATTTTTCTTCTGAACGATACAGGGCCTTCTCAAAGTTACATTTGGGAGGGCCTTTTTTGTGTGGATATACTTGCGGAACAGATATGAGGGAAAACTATCTGAAAAGAAAACGCACTTGCGTTTAATGTAAAACGTAAGTGCGTTTTGTCTAAAACTCTTTGGCGTTTGAGTTGGAACGCAAGTGCGTTTGGTTCGAAACGTAAGTGCGTTTTTCCAGTGAAATATCTTATTTCGGCAAGGTCACGGGGAAGAGGTCATTCGGGCGGTGTTCGCGCAGAATTACCTGCTTCATCTGGTTCACGAGGTCCGGATGCTGGGCAGCCACGTCGTGGTCCTCATGGATGTCTTCTGCCAGGTTGTAGAGGTGAGGAACACCCTTCTTTACCACCATCTTCCAGTCGCCCATGCGGAGACCAATCTGGTCGGTTTCGTGGAACTCCCAGTAGAGGAAGTCGTGTGCCTTCTGAGCTTCGTCATTTCCCAACAGGGTAGGAGCGAAAGAAATGCCGTCGAAACAGTCGCCTTCCAGTTTCTTGTTCAGGTACTTCTTGGGGAAGCGCTTGTCGCCCACCAGTTCGCAGAAGGTCGGCATGATGTCGTAGAAAGCCAGCTGATGGTCGTTCACCTCACCGGCTTTCACCTTTCCCGGCCAGCGTACGATGAACGGGATGCGGATACCTCCTTCGTAGCACTGGCGCTTCAGGCCGCGCAGCTTGCCGTCGCGTCCGAAGAATGTCGGGTCGGCACCGCCTTCTTCGTGAGGACCGTTGTCACTGCTGAAAATGACGATGGTATTCTCGTCGAGTCCTTTTTCTTTCAGTTTGGCCAGGATTTCGCCCACGTAGGCATCCAGTCGGCTGATCATACCGGCAAACTGGGCATGTGTATGCACGCTCTCGTTGTAGCGGGAACCTGCATCTCCGCCCCAGGTCTTGTCATGAAAGAACTGTTTCTTGTATTTCTTCAGGATAGAGTCGTTGGGTTGTACCAGTTCGGCATGCGGCAGGGTGTACGTCAGGAAGCCGTAGAAAGGCTGTTTGCCGTCCTGCTTGTCGAGCCATTCCAGTGCCTTCTGGTGAATCAGGTCGGCCGAATACTGCGTACGCTTGAAATAGTCTTCGCCGCTCATCGGGTAGCGGATGTTGTCTTCCAGAATCACACGGCTGACGGCTGTATCGCCTGCGGCACGACTGTAGGAGTTCAGGAAGTTCGGGTAGTAGAGGTGCGCCTGAAACTGGCACATGTAGCCGAAGTATTCGTCCACGCCCCGCTTGTCGGGAGTAGAGGTCGAACCCTCGTAGCCGCCGGCCCATTTGCCGAACATGCCGGTGGTATAGCCGTTCTTCTTCATGATTTCCGGCAGGATGATGTGCTGCGGGTCATACGGCTCCTGTCCGGTTACGGCATATTCCTTGTTCTGTCCGTACCACACCTCGCCCAGCCAGTACTCCTTGTTGCCTCTCACGTGTCCGTGTCCGCTGTGCTGTCCGGTCATGATGGTGGCGCGCGACGGGGCACTGACGGGACTTCCGGCGTATGCCTGCGTAAATCGCATGCCCTCCTGTGCCATCTGGTCGATGCAGGGCGTCTGGATGAAAGGCTGACCGTAGCATCCCAGGTCGCCGTATCCCATGTCGTCGCAGAGAATGAACAAGATGTTGGGTTTTTCAGAATCGGGCGTTGCAGCTTGTGCATGAGGTGCAGCCACGGCAACCAGTCCCATACAGTAGGTTAGTTTTTGTAATTTTTTCATGCCATTAGTTTCTTAAGGGATTAATGCAGGAGCAAAGATACGCTTTCCGGTTTTAAAAATGCGAGAAAAATCATTAAATTTGCCACCTGAAAGAAGAAAAACGATGCAAGAAGATACCTATAAGACCATTCAGGAAAGCGCGGAAGCCATCTATACCGAGAAGCGCAGCAAGTTCATTGCCATTGCGCTGCCGGTGCGTACGCTCTCCGAAGTGAAGTCCCTTCTGGAGGAGTACCAGAAGAAATATTACGATGCCCGCCACGTGTGTTATGCCTATATGCTGGGCGCGGAACGGAAGGATTTCCGGGCCAACGACAACGGAGAGCCTTCGGGCACGGCCGGAAAGCCCATCCTCGGACAGATTAACTCGCGCGAACTGACCGATGTGCTGGTTATCGTGGTGCGTTATTTCGGCGGTATCAAGCTGGGGACGAGCGGTCTGATTGTGGCCTACCGCATGGCGGCTTCGCTGGCATTGGATGAAGCTCCGGTCATCGAGAAGACGGTGGACGAAGACGTGGCCGTGGCGTTCGAATATCCCTTTATGAACGACATCATGCGCATCGTCAAGGAAGAGTCGCCCGAGATACTGGAACAGTCGTACGACATGGACTGCCTGATGCGTCTGCGCATCCGCAAGTCGATGATGGGAAAGCTGCGTGCGCGACTGGAAAAAGTGGAGACCGCCCGCATCCTCGACGAGTAATTGGAGAAAGTGCCGGAAGTCGTGCTTTCTTTACAGAAAGTCGCTGATTTTTTGCATTTTCCTGCGGTTTTTTAGCAAAAATTATTATCTTTGTTCCAACCTTATAACCCTTCATTATGAAACGACTGACAGGCTTTATATGCTTCTTGTGTCTCCTTTGCAGTTGCCGGGAGGAAGCAGGCCGTGGGGTGGAACAACCGATGTCGCAACCCATCGTGTCGGAGACGGCATCTCCCGACAGCATGGAGGTGGAAGAGATTCTGCCGTTTGAGCGTAAACCGCTGACCGCTGCCGACATCATCTTGGCGAAGGAACTTCTTTTTGACAAATACACCTTGAAGGATGAGTATCCGTATCAGGACACCGTCCGTTCATTCAAATGGGATGCCATACGCAAATGCCTGGCCTTTATCGAGAATCTTCAGTACGATGCCAACCGCTGGGCGATATTCCAGAATTACAAGAATGTGAACCGTGAAGCTCCGCTGGTGCGGAAATACACGCAGAATGTGTACCGGCGCATTGCCGATACGCTGGGAGTGGAACGCTATCAGTCGGTGCCACTGTATCTTCCTTCGGATACGCTGGTGCCCGAACGCTATGGACGCGACGGGGCGCTGGTGTCTTTCTTGGGCGAGACTGGCAGTTTCTATCGTGTGTCACCGGTCTCCATCGAGGGAGAATGGTGGGTGCCGCGCCGCTATGTCAAGCTCTTGTCCGACAGCACGCAGTTTAACCACGTGGTAGTGGTAGACCGGGGCGACCAGAACATTGCCACCCTGGAACGTCTGGAAGAAGGTACCTGGGCCATCCGCAGCATGAATCCGGCCACTACGGGCATGCACCGTCCGCCGTATGCGCAGGAAACGCCGCTCGGCATGTTTGTGGTGCAGCAGAAAAAGTCGCGTATGGTGTTCCTGAAAGACGGTTCTGCGGCCACCGGAGGCTATGCACCGTATGCCAGCCGCTTCACTAACGGAGGCTACATTCACGGGGTGCCGGTCAACGTGCCTCGCACGGCGATGATTGAATACAGCTGGTCGTTGGGAACTACGCCCCGTTCGCACATGTGTGTGCGGAATGCCACCTCGCATGCCAAGTTTGTGTACGACTGGGCACCGACGGAACGTTCGCTGGTGATTGTAATCGAGTGATTTCTATAAAATTAACTCTCTTTACGGAAGAAGAAGGACAGAAAATCCGTAACTTTGCGACCGAATATTTTTCAGGTCGTAAAAAGTCATGCAAAATCATATCATCAAATTTTTTCTTTCTGCCATGTTCCTGTCTTTCCCCTGTGCGTATTTCACGGCGGAAGGAGAGTCTGTTCCTACCGAATCCCCTGTAGCAGCGGTCAAGGCGGCCGATGAGGTTGTGTCGCTCTACCACTCCATGCAGCTGGAGGGAGTGGTCAACTGGCGGGCCTTCAAGCAGGCGGTGACGGGATATAACCGCATCAAGAACCGCAAGCGCGATGTACTGACCCTGATTGACTTTTCCAAGCCTTCCACGGAAAAGCGCCTGTACGTGTTCGACATGAAGCACCGCCGGATGCTGTATTCCTCGGTAGTGTCGCACGGCAAGAACAGCGGTGGAAACTATGCTACCTCTTTTTCCAACGAATACGGCTCCTACAAGAGCTCACTGGGCTTTTACCTGACGGCTTCCACCTATCAGGGACGAAATGGGTATTCGCTCATTCTCGACGGACTGGAGAAAGGGATTAACGACCGGGCCCGCGAACGTGCCATTGTGGTGCACGGGGCCACATACGCAGACCCATCCGTGGCCAGTCGTGGCGGACGGTTGGGACGGAGCTTCGGATGTCCGGCACTGCCCACTTCCGTATCGCGCCCCATTATAGATGCAATAAAAGGGGGCAGCGTCATGTATATCTATGCCGAAACCCCCTCTTACTTAGCTCAAAGTTCTATTCTCGATACCTCGGATGATGTCATCGTAAATCAATGATTTCCGCTCCCGGATACTTGCTCTTGTCGAAACGGAACACCGCGTCGGGCAGATTCACTCCCGTGCGGTACGACGAAATCTGAAACTCTTGTTTCTCTCCGTTCTGTAGCTGGATGGCAATGTACACGGGCGAGCTGTTTTCCTTCACGTTCAGTGTGATGCTTTTAATGTCCTGCGAGGTCTTCGGGGTCAGGATGATTTCATGTCCCCGCTTTCCCTGACGGGTCTTTTCGCCCACGTAGCGGTAGTTGAAACCCTTCTTGTAGGCCGTCAGCAGCGCATACGGATTGACGCTCTGTATCTCCTCCGGGGTGGGGGATGACACGTTCACCTCTTCATTCTGCTCCACGTAGCTCCACTGTGTCTTTCCGTCGAACCAGGTCTTGATGCCTCCGCTCTCCAGGCAGAACTTGTTGCCTTTCAGCAACAGCTTTCCGTGTTGTGTACCTCCAAAAGTCAGACTGATGCCGCCGGCTTTCCGGTAGTTGTCCGCCATCTTGCTTAATATGCTTTCAGCTTTTGCGTCCTGTTGAGCCACAGCCTGACACAAGGCGACTCCCATCAGCAGGACGAGAAGAAAAATCTTTTTCATACCTGTCACAATCGTTTTTAGGGGTTAGAGGGCAGCCCGTTTAATCCTTCAGGCTGCTCATTCTCATTTGTAAATCGTTTTCATCCAGACAAAGCACGTCGCGCGCCTTGCTACCGTTGGCCGGACCTACGATACCCGCCTTTTCCAGCTGGTCCATGATGCGTCCCGCACGGTTGTAGCCGATGGAGAATTTACGCTGAATCAGCGAAGTGGAACCCTGCTGGTGATAGATGACCAGACGGGCCGCTTCTTCAAAGAGCGGGTCCAGACGGTTCATGTCCACGTCGGCTGCACTGCTGGGTTCTGCATTCTCATCCACGTATTCCGGCAGCATGAAGGCCGTAGGATAACCCTGCTGCTTGCCGATGAATTCCGCGATACGTTCCACTTCCGGCGTATCGACAAACGCACACTGCACGCGCACCGGGTCGTTTCCTTGCAGGTAGAGCATGTCACCCTTACCGATGAGCTGCTGGGCACCCGGACGGTCCAGAATGGTACGTGAGTCCATCATGGAAGCCACACGGAAAGCCACACGCGCCGGGAAGTTAGCCTTGATGGTACCCGTAATGATGTTCGTAGTCGGACGCTGGGTAGCGATGATGGCGTGGATACCCACCGCACGGGCCAGCTGGGCGATACGGCAGATAGGCAGTTCCACCTCCTTGCCGGCTGTCATAATCAGGTCGCCGAACTCATCAATGATGATGACGATGTAAGGCAGGAAGCGGTGACCGTTCTCCGGATTCAGCTGGCGGTTGATAAACTTCGCGTTATATTCCTTGATGTTACGGCATCCCGCGTTCTGCAGGAGCTTGTAACGGTTGTCCATTTCCACACACAGCGAGTTCAGTGTCTGTACCACCTTCGTCACGTCGGTGATGATGGCATCCTCTCCGTCGGGCAACTTGGCCAGGAAGTGACGCTCAATCGGCGCATAGATGGCAAATTCCACCTTCTTCGGGTCGATGATGACGAACTTCAGTTCACTGGGGTGCTTCTTGTAGAGCAGGGAAGTCACGATGGCATTCAGTCCCACAGACTTACCTTGACCTGTCGCACCGGCCACCAGCATGTGGGGCGCTTTGGCCAGATCCACCATGAACACCTCGTTGGTAATGGTCTTTCCGAGTGCCACCGGCAAGTCGAAAGTCGTTTCCTGGAACTTCTTGCTGGTCAGGATGGAACTCATGGGCACGATGTGCGGGTTCGCGTTCGGCACCTCGATACCGATGGTACCCTTGCCCGGAATCGGGGCGATGATACGGATACCCAGTGCCGAAAGACTCAGGGCGATGTCGTCCTCCAGATTACGGATTTTCGAGATACGTACCCCTTCTGCCGGTGTAATCTCATATAAGGTAATGGTCGGACCCACACTGGCCTTGATGGAACTGATTTCAATGCCGAAGCTGCGCAGCACCTTGATGATGCGGTTCTTGTTGGCATTCTGTTCCTCCATGTCGATGTCCGGATCGTCGTTCTGATACGTATTCAGCAAGTCGAGGGTAGGGAAGCGGTAAAACTCCAGGTCCAGGCGCGGATTGTACGGCTGCGACACGTCTCCACGGTAAGCCTGATCCTCTTCCTTGGTATCGTTGCTGACCTCAAATGCCGGCTCCTCTTCTTCCTTGTCGAAGTCTTCCTCCAGGGCCGGCTTCACCTCAAAAGGGTGCTTCTTCTCATCCTCTTCCTCGGTATCAATGGGCAGGTCGATGACGCGCTCCGGTGCCGGTTCCTCTTTCACGACCACCTTCTCCGGTTCCTCCTTTACAGGTTCAGCTGCTTTCTCCGGTTCTTCCTGCGGAGTCTCTTCCTCCTCTTTCTTCTGTTTCGGTTTCCGGTGTGTCCAGCTCTTCCAGAAACTTTCTTTCTTTTCCTTCTTATCCGATTCATCCTCCGCGGCGTTTACTTCCGGTTCGTCCACTACCGGCTTCCGGTAGGTCGGCTCCGGCTGGGGAGTTACCTCCTCTGCCATGGCCGCGTTATTGCCTTTTTGCGGATGCAGTGCCTTTCTCACCACGCCCATGGTCTGTCGGGTCAGTGCCACGCCGAACAATATGGCGGTAGCTAATAGCACTAAAATCAATCCCGGCGCACCGATTTGCGAGCGAATCCACAGGCTCACGTTGTAGCCGTGCAGTCCCCCCGGATAAATATAAGAATTTTCTAACAGTCCTCCGAATGCAAATCCCAGGGTTACAGAGAGCCATACCATCACCGTGGCACAGCCTAAGAACCAGTAACGGATGCGGAACTCATACGCCTTCATCAGCTTCATGCCGGCCACTACTAAGAAGATAATGATACAGTAAGCCGAAAACCCGAAGCAGTCGTTAATCAGGAACTGCGCCAGCTGCGCTCCCCGTGCTCCGGCATAGTTCTGTATGCGGTTGCCCGTTTCCAGCAGCTCCGACGGGTTGGGATGCGACAGAATGCTCTGGTCGTTTCCTCCCGTAAAGAAGAACGAGCTGAAAGCCAGCAGCAAGTACACGCCGAAGATGACGCAGAGCAGTCCGATGACGAACGCGGTAGTCTCACTTTTCAGGATAGTCCATGTTTTTCCGGCCACGGCAGCCGCTTTTTCACTTTTGCTTGTATCTGTTTTTTTTGTTTGCATGATGATTCGAATTAACTAAACATACATGCAAATGTACGAATAAAACTAAAACTGAGAAATTTTTTTTGTACCTTTGCACGTCAATTAGCATGAATATGGAAGAAAAAAACTCTCAAGTAATATTCGATAAAAATGCAGTCGAGTTCGTGACAGTGGCTGCCGAGTTCTGTGGATTTATGGAGCGTGTGTCCGATATGCGTTGTCGGGATTTCGTCGACAAGTCCCTGAAACTCCTTCCCCTTTTATACCTGAAGGCTTCGTTGCTTCCTGCTTGCGAGCGGATGGAAGATGCCGACCCGGAAACCTTCGTGACCGAGACCGATTACGAAGTGCTTCGCGGCTCCATCGCCTCTCTCTTGGGCGAATACGATGACTACCTCGAAGTGTTCCTTGATGACATGGCCTATAGTGATACCCCCATCCATCAGAACATTTCCGAAAGCCTGGCCGACATTTACCAGCCCATCAAGGATTTCATCTGCGTGTTCCAGTTGGGTCTGGAGCACACCATGAACGATTCCTTAGCCATCTGCCGTGAACTCTTTGCCGAGTTCTGGGGACAGCGCCTGGTCAATGTGATGCGTGCCCTTCACGACGTGAAGTACCGCCAGCTTTCGCACAGCAGTCAGGAAGAGGAAGATTCCGCACTCTACGAAGACAACTGCACCGAAGAAGAACTCTACGAAGGCCTTGACATGGGCGACGACGAATAACCCTAAACCCGTAAACTGAATGGTAGAACTACAGAGTAAAATAGATAAGAAAATCGTTGCGGAGTTACCCAAAGTCTCTTTCCCCGGTCGCATCTTCGTGATTTACACCGAGGTCGAGGCCCGCAAGGCCATCGATTACCTCAATACCCATGTACTGGTGGGGGTGGACACCGAAACACGCCCTTCGTTCCGGAAGGGAGCCGTCAACAAGGTGGCCCTCTTGCAGGTCTCTACTTACGACACCTGCTTCCTGTTCCGCCTGAACCACCTCGGACTGCCGGATTTCCTGGAAGAGTTCCTTCAGAACGACGTGCTCAAAATCGGCTTGTCGCTGAAAGACGATTTCGCTATGCTGCGCCGCCGCAACCAGAAAGACCCGCGCATGGGCAACTGGGTGGAGCTGCAGGACTACGTGGCCTCTTTCGGCATCGAAGAAAAGAGCCTGCAGAAAATCTATGCCCTCCTCTTTCAGGAAAAGATTTCCAAGAGCCAGCGCCTGTCCAACTGGGAGGCCGACACCCTGACCGAGGCACAGCAGCTATATGCCGCCACCGATGCCTGGGCTTGTGTGCGCATTTATCAATACCTGGAAGAACTTCGCCTTTCGGGCAAGTACCGTGTGATACGTACGGAAGTTCTCCCGCAACCCCTCGAAGATTAATCACTTAAACCATACAAATGAGCTATAAGAAAGTATTTCTCAAACCCGGAAAGGAAGAATCGCTCAAGCGTTTCCATCCCTGGGTTTTTTCCGGAGCCATCGCCCGTGTGGAAGGAGAGCCGGAAGAAGGTGAAGTAGTAGATGTCTACACCTCCAAGAAAGAATTCATTGCCTGCGGACATTTCCAGATTGGAAGCATCGCCGTGCGTGTGCTTTCCTTCCGTCAGGAACCCATCGACCACGCGTTCTGGGTACGCCGCCTGCAGGTGGCCAAAGACCTCCGCTGTGCCTTGGGCGTGCTGGGCAATCCTCAGAACAACACCTACCGTCTGGTACACGGCGAGGGCGATAACCTGCCCGGACTGATTATCGACGTGTATGACCATACCGCCGTCATGCAGGCACACTCTGCCGGCATGCACCTTGACCGTATGGCAGTGGCCGAAGCCCTCGAAGAAGTGATGGGCGACGTCATCCAGCACATCTATTATAAATCAGAAACCACGCTGCCCTTCAAGGCCGACCTGCTGGCTACTGAGAACGGCTTCCTCAAAGGCGGAAGTCCGGAGAATGTGGCCATGGAGAACGGACTGAAGTTCCACGTAGACTGGCTCAAGGGACAGAAGACCGGTTTCTTCGTCGACCAGCGTGAGAACCGTGCCTTGCTGGAACGCTATGCCAAGGGCCGTAACGTGCTCAACATGTTCTGCTACACCGGCGGCTTCTCGTTCTATGCCATGAGGGGAGGGGCCAACCTCGTTCACTCGGTAGACAGCTCTGCCAAGGCCATCGACCTGACCAACGAGAACGTATCCCTCAACTTCCCCGGCGATACCCGTCACCAGGCCTTTGCGGAAGATGCCTTCAAGTTCCTCGACCGCATGGGCGACCAGTACGACCTGATTATCCTCGACCCGCCGGCCTTTGCCAAGCACCGCGATGCCCTGCGCAATGCCCTTCGCGGTTACACCAAACTCAATGCCAAGGCCTTCGAAAAGATACGTCCGGGCGGCATCCTCTTCACCTTCTCCTGCTCGCAGGTGGTGAACAAGCAGGACTTCCGTAACGCCGTGTTTACCGCAGCTGCACAGAGCGGACGCAGCGTGCGAATCCTTCACCAGCTTACCCAGCCGGGTGACCATCCGGTCAACATCTACCATCCGGAAGGCGAATACCTCAAGGGACTGGTGCTCTACGTAGAATAATTCTCCCCAAAAGGGATACAATAAAAGAAGCTGTTTCACTGTCGGAATGCTCCGTGTGTGAAACAGCTTCTTTTTCGTTAGTATGTATCTTTCAGCGCGGCTTAATACGCGTTTTTCTCTCCATGTATGGCGTTGGCCACCGTCTTGTAGATGATGAACAAATCCAGACCGAAGCTCCAGTGCTCAATGTACCAGATATCTCCGCGGATACGCCCTTCCATATCTTTCAGCTCCTTGGTTTCCCCGCGGTAACCTGTCACCTGGCTCCATCCCGTGATACCCGGTTTCACGAAATGTCTCACCATATATTTGTTAATCAGTTTCGAATACTCTTCCGTATGCTTCAGCATGTGCGGTCGGGGTCCCACCACGCTCATGTCGCCTAACAGCACATTGATAAACTGCGGCAGTTCGTCGATACTCGTTTTTCGCATGATGTTTCCCCAGCGAGTCTTGCGCGGGTCATCCTTTGTAGCCTGCAGTGAATCCGCCTGTGCGTTCACCTTCATGCTCCGGAACTTATAGCAATAAAACTCCTTATCGTTCTGTCCGTTGCGTTTCTGCTTGAAGAATATCGGTCCCGGCATGGTCAGCTTGGTAATGATGGTCACTATGAGCAGGATAATCGGGAAGAGCGTACACAGGAAGGTCAGCGAGAAAACAACGTCGAATGTCCGTTTCAGAATTCGGTTTCCAGTGCGGCTCAGCGGGTCCTCACGCAAGCTCAGGTAAGGCACACTGCCCAGCATGTTGAAATACATACGCTTGTGCAGGTAAGTGCGTACGTTCGGCACGCTGTAGAAATGCACCAGGTTGTTCTCACAATAGTCAATCAGCGGACGTATTATCTCATGATCCTTTGAATGAAGACAGCAGAACAGGTAGTGCGTGTTACCGCTCTTTTCCAGGTATTGTATCACCTCGGTAGGCTTTCCTAAGTATGGACATTCAGGAGGGAAATCCGGATTAGGCTCATGGTCAAAGTAGCCGTTCACCCTGAATCCCGCCCAGCTGTGGTCTGTCAGTTCATGATACAGTTCCAGGTTGTTTTCCCCGCTTCCCACCAATATCACAAAGCGTAAGTTTCCACCTTTCGAACGATATTGCTTCAGCATCTTGCGCAGGAAGATACGGAACATGGTGATACATATGAACAATATGACCAGGTAAGCCAGATAGAAGTAAGACCAGGTATCCATGAATTTCCCCACTTCCAGAACCACTCCGGCGAGTATTCCGAAAAGCAGTATCGTTTTACTAATCTTGCCCATAATCTGGTAAGCATATACCTTTCTCTTATAAAGTATGACTCCCACTTGCATGGAGGCAATGAAGTAACATAACATTACCGTAAGCAACACCTGATAATGCGGTACATTCAGAATCTGCTGCCATGCCGTATCCTTAATCAGCATGAACAGCGCATAAAATAAGCCTCCTGCCAGTACAGTTTCACAACTTGTAATGAATAAGCTTACCCAATCATTATATGTATCATACTTTGTTTTCATATCATTCAAATAATTTAAGGTTGGAACGTGTAAATTAAGGGATTTTCTTTCTTTTTTCCAACTCTAATCCCCGATTTCTGAAAAAAGTCTTAGAATTTCTTTAATTCCAACCGTGCGTAGTCCGATTCCAGTATCATTTCTTTCCCGTCACACTTCACAATGTCGAACACCGTTTCCTGCTGGTTGTTGATGCCGAAATGCTTCAGTTTCTCTACCGGAGCATTCTGTCCGCTGTCGCCGGTAGACTGGCGTATTTTGAAATCCTTTAGCACCAACTGCGTTTCATCGTTCCGGTATTCCGTACGTCCTATGTAAGCTCCGTATCCCTTTGGGCCATCCTTTTCGGCCACCTCCGTCACCATGCGCGTAATGCTGTAGTACAGCCGTTCGCACTCCACGGTCTCATCCGTTTCTGCCACAGTAAACCGTTCCAGTATCCAGAGCCCTTCCACGTCGCTGTTGATGGGCGCCTTCTTGCATCCGGCAGTCCCCAATGCCATTCCTATGACGGCAATTATTGTATAAATCCATTTCTTCATTTTCCAAATCCTCCCGTTTTTCTAAATGTAATCATGCCACCCGTGCTGTTTCCCAGGTAATTCCCTCTGTCCAGTCCCAAGGCAGCGCTCAGGCTCCATCCCTTGGCCCATTGGGGCAGGTAAGTCACCTCTGCCATGCTGCTGAACTGCTTCCGCATCTTATCCAGCGGCGATGTGTATGTACCCCAGTGGCGGGCATACGAGGCCATGACTCTCCATTTCCATTCTTCCGACGGATTGCCCGATATGCCTACATGCTGTGCCTTCATACGGTTGCTTCTGAAGCGGATGGCTCCGTTCTCATTATAGGCAGGTCCTGCTATCAGCGGATGGCCGATGCCTTGTCCGTAGTGCTGCCATGCCTGGTAAATATAGTGGTTGTAATAATCATCTCCACCGCTCATCTGCAAGTCCGAGAACGAACCCCAGAAACCGTCGTACAAGATAGGTCCCGACGCATCCTTTGTGCTGATGCCTTCCCATAACACGGCCGACACCCATTTGTTCTTCGGCAGATACACCTCAATGCCCAACTGTCCGTCCTTCCAGCGGCCGTACTCCCAGAACATCTGCGAGTGGTCCTCAAAATAATGGTCCAGTGTAGCTCTTACCTTCCAGTCGCCAAAGTAATAGTTCAGGGCAAAGTTCCAGCTTCCCAGCATGTTGCCCTCCACGTTCACCTGTTCTCCTTCCGGTGTATCCTCTCCGCCAGCTGTGGGGAACAAGGCATGCCAGTAAGACTTCAGGCCGTCGGGCATGTCAATGGTCTGTTGCGAAGTTCCGTCGGCCAGCTTTTTGTATTGGTCCCCTCCAAACTGGGTAGCCATGAACAGGCCGAATTCAAATTCTAAGGGCAGTTTTTCCTTGTTGCCCAACCGGAACATCAGCGACTTGCTGTGATACATCACTTTCTTGGCAAACACCTGGTTTGTGCTGCAAAAATCCTCCTGCCAGTTTCCGTCCGTAAACATTCCGTATGCCAGGTGGCCTTTAAAAGCCAGCCAGTTCCGGGTACCCGGTATCGCCAGAAAGTCCTTGATTTCAGCCCTTATTTGCGGAATCGGCCGCATGTTCGGTCCTTCCGCCATCCATCCGCTGGTCAGTTCACTGTTCTTTTCTAACGGAAAACCCATCCGTTCCTTGCTTCCGATACTTAGCGTCAGCATCTTCCAGGAAATGTCCGCATACGCCTGCTGCACCCAGAAGTCCGATGCCTGTTTCACCCCTCCGGCCAGGTCCAGTCCGGCATCAATGCGCCATCCTCTCTTTAACGGTTTATGCCAGTCGATACCTGCTCTCAGGTAGCCGCTGTTCGGCTTTTCGCTTTCCATACCAAAGCGGTTGGCCGTCAGCCAGAGTGGGGCATACGTGCCCGAAGAGGCAGTAGCCGCTGCTTCCACCCGATATTGAAACTCCTGCGCACTCTCTTGCGCCAGGGCAGGAGTCGCCAAAAAAAGAAGTAAGATTGATTTCGATAAATTCATGCTATTGATGTATTCAGAAAAAATTTCTACACAAAGGTAGAAAAGAATGAGGTAAAACCCATATTTCCCGCCAGAAAATATCGCTTCTACCTCATTCTTCGTATCATCTGACATATAATAGTCAGAATAAACCTTCTGAAACTTAGCTTCTGCTAATTTCCAGTCCCTTGTCCGATAAGCTCATCTCCACGAAACGTGCCCGTTCGTTCGGACGTTCCTCTGTCAGAATCCGGCGGATACGCACCGCCGCGTCCGGATCCTTGGCCACCATGTACAGGTAACCGCCGCCACCGGCACCCGGCAACTTATATCCTAAGCAGAGGTCGTCTATCCGTTCCGTCAAGGCCTGTACTGCCGCCGGATTCGTACCCTCATCCAGCAACTGGTTCTGCTTCCACGTCTTCCGTATCAGACGTCCCGTTTCCTCAAAGTCATTCCGCAGGATGGCGTCGTACATATCCATGGCGTGGCCCTTCATCTGTTCCAGCAGGTGCAGGTGACGGTTTGAGTTCAGGAACATGCCCTTCACAATCTCCGCTAAGATACCCTTGGCCGTGCGCGTAATGCCCGTGTAATACAGCAGGTGACACTTGCGGTACTCGTCGCTTGTGAACAGGTAGTCCGGCAGCCAGCGCACCTTCGGTTCCTGGTGCCATCCCGGTTGCGTCTGCAGCAGCTTCACCCCGTGCAGCACACCCCCGTACTGATCTTGCCAGCCGCCCCCCGTGGTGAGCAACTGTTCCAATACCAGTGTACGGCTGCCGATGCCCTGCTTGTCCCAGTTCAGGCCGCAGAAATCATTCAGCGCCCCTAATACCGTAGCCGCCAGGATAGAGCTGGTACCCAGTCCCGAGCCCGCCGGAATGGCCGACAGCAAGGTCACTTCGATACCCGTGCCGAACGCCTTCAGCTGTGCTTCCAGCGAAGCAAACCGTTCCATGGAGAAATCCGGATGGAATCCTGCCAGTACCAGTGCTGCCTTGGGAATAGAGAAAGGCGAACCCACTTTGTTGAAGTCCTGCAGCTCCTCGTAGGTAGACACCACCTCCATGGCCCCCAGGTCAATCGAGCGCAACGTAATGCGATACTCCTTCGACGGTTTCACGTACACCTGCAGCGGCGGCTGTCCGTTCAGCTCAATGGCCAGGTTCACCACATTTCCGCCCTCCATCAGGCTGTAGGGTGGGGTATCCGTCCATCCCCCTGCAATGTCGATACGCACCGGGCTGCGTCCCCACACAATCTGGTCCGAATACACCGACAACTTCGGCTGCTGACGGTAATCCATCGTGCTGGTCAGTCCCTGACGCATCAGGCCGAACGCCCGTGCCTCCAGTTCCTTCGCTTCCGGATTCCCCTCCAGTTCGCGCACCTTCGCGCGGAACATCGCATCGCTGATACGCTTCAGCAGGGAAGTCCCCTCCGGCAGTTCCTCCGGCAGGGCGATGCCCCCTTTGGCAAACGCTTCCGCTGCCTCCTGAAGGTCCACCTGATAGAACACGCTCCGTTCCTGGTTCTTGGCCAGCAGGCTCCAGTTCTCCTTGCGGAACACCTCCCGCTGGGCGAACAGCCGTCGCAGGTTCGCATACGCCGAAATCTCGTCGGCCGATACCTTCCGTGCCTTCTGCCAGATAGCCCGTCCGGCTTCACCCTGTCCGCCGTCCGTCATCCATTGCAGCACCGTGCCCAAATCCTCTATCGAGTCCGTCACCGGGAAAATCGCAGCCGACTGCAAGTCCTCATAGCCCCGAATCTCGTCCGCTGTCAGACCTCTTTCCGCCAGCCATTCCGTTACCGGACGACCTAAATATGCCGTAGAAGCCTCCTTCAGGCTCCCCTTGAATTTATCGTTAAAACCGTACGGACGTGCGGCAAACTCCCGTTCGCCCATCGGCACCACGTCGATGCACACTCCTTCCGGCACGTTCAGCGCCCAGTCGTTGCGCGGTACCCCCGTGATGATGTTACGGCTGTGCAGCGTCCAGTTCTTGCTCACGTGGCTGTTTTCCACCCACACCTCCGCGTTGTCTGCCGTCAGCGGGAACTCCATCTCCGCATTCTGCACGAACACCGCCGGATGCGGTTTCACCTTGTGGTGCATAATCGCCCGCTGGTCCGTTACGCAGTTCTGCACCGCCAGTGTCGACGAAATCATTTCCCGGCTCGTACCGTAGTGGTGGAACTCACCGCCCGGCAGCGGCAGGATAGCCACCTTCAGGCTGTTCAGCTCCTCATCCACGATGCGCGGATGCGCTCCCAGTGCCAGTCCGAACTCCGAGTACATGTCGTAGAACTTCACGCCCCCGTCCTTGTCGGTAGAGTGTTTCACCATCAGCTCGATGGCACGGTCGCTCAGCAGCCAGATACCGATGTCCATCAGGAACAGGTAATCCTGCATCAGCTTGCCCATTTCCTCCACGCTCGGCTTCTGCAGCATGAAGTCCAGCTTCTCCGGTTCCTTCCGCGACGATACGAACACCCCGTGGTTCTTCGCCAGTTCCGGGTCCACCCACAAACCGTAGCACACCACGTCCACGTCCGGAATCTCCTGTAGCGGTTCCGTGGCACGGATGTACACGTCGCCGCTCGCAATCAGCGTGCGCAGTCCCTCCGGTGCCCGTTCCATGATTTCCTCATACAGCGGCAGCTGCAGCGACAGCAAGTCCTGTGTGATGCGCTGTCCGCGTGCCCAGCGGAACACCGGTATCGGCGTCAATACCTTGCCCGACGGTGCATAGCCCGGCAGACGACGGCTCTGTCCCCCTGCATGCAGCAGGATACGCTTCTCGCGTGCCAGCCAGTCGCCCAGTGCGGCATCCTTATCCTCTTCCTCCCGGCAAGCATTCAGCAGCCAGGCCGTACCACCTCCCGAACCCAGTTTCTTTCCCACCGGGTCCGATGTGCAGAACCATTCCTTGTGGTCCGCGTGCATAATATCGTGAAAACACTCCACCAGATTCGGTGGCAATGACAATAACTTTTTCATGGGCATATATTTTTAGACATAAGAACAGAAGAACATATAGAGTTAAAAGTTAATAGTTAAAAAGTAAAAGCGGTAAAAGCATCCCGTTTTCACTTTATTATTAAATCTTTTGTCTTTCTGTTCTTTTGTCAAAAGAGAAAACATTCACTCGTTTTTAACTTTTAACTTTTAATTATTCACTCATTACAGCTTAAAAATCCGCTTCATCAGCTTCCATTTCTCCTGCGAGGTAGCTCCCGGAGCAGCTTTCTGGAACTTCGCCATGTGCGCTTCCCATTCCGCCTGACGGGGCAGGGTAGCCAGCCGTGCATAATCCCGTTCCATGTCAAAGTCATCCGTGGTATCCATAATCATGAACAGGCGGTTCCCGTCAATGTAAATCTGCATGTCCGTGATACCCACTTCGCGGATACCCGCTTTCACCTCCTCCCACACGTGTGCATGTTCCGCCACGTAGGCCTCAATCAGTTCCTTATCGTCGTAGAGTTCCAATGTCTGGCAATATCTTTTCATAATGAAGAATGAAGAATGAATAATGAATAATGAATAGCGGTACCCGTACTCGTTTTTCATTATTCATTGTTAATTATTAATTGATTTAGTCTCTCCGGAAAATATCGCGTGTATATACCTTCTCCTTCACGTCGTCCAGGCAGGCATCGTAGCGGTTGGCAATGATGGCATCCGCCTGCTGCTTGAAATCCTCCAGGCAGTTCACCACCCTCGAACCAAAGAACGTGGTGCCGTCTTCCAATGTCGGCTCATAGATAATCACCGTAGCCCCCTTCGCCTTGATGCGCTTCATCACCCCCTGGATGCTGCTCTGGCGGAAGTTGTCACTGTTCGACTTCATGGTCAGCCGGTACACCCCGATGATGCACTGCTTTTCCGCTTCCGGACTGAAATCCCCGCGGTTATAATAGTCATAATACCCCGCTTTCTTCAGCACCTGGTCGGCAATGAAATCCTTGCGCGTGCGGTTGCTCTCCACGATAGCCTGAATCAGGTTCTCCGGCACATCCTGGTAGTTGGCCAGCAGCTGCTTCGTATCCTTAGGCAGACAGTAGCCCCCGTAACCGAACGACGGATTGTTGTAATGCGTGCCGATGCGCGGGTCCAGACAGATGCCCTGAATGATGGCCTGCGTATCCAGTCCTTTTACCTCCGCATACGTATCCAGCTCGTTGAAATAGCTCACACGCAGCGCCAGGTAGGTATTGGCAAACAGCTTCACCGCCTCCGCCTCCTTCAGTCCCATGAACAGCGTATCCACGTCCGGCTTCAGTGCCCCTTCCTGCAGCAGTGCCGCAAACTCCTGCGCCTTCTCCTGCAGGTGCTCGCCGGCAATCGCCTGAATGGCCGCATTCTCCTCGTCGCGTCCCTTTATCAGCTTCGGGTAGCCTACGATGATACGGCTGGGGTAGAGGTTGTCGTACAGCGCCTTGCTTTCCCGCAGAAACTCCGGCGAGAACAGCAGGTTGAACTTTTTACCCGCAAGGGCAGGGGTAGAGTGAAACCTCTCCGCATACTTCACATACAAGCTGCGGCAGTACCCCACCGGGATGGTACTCTTGATCACCATCACCGCGTCCGGATTCACCTCCAGCACCAGGTCGATTACCTCTTCCACGTGCGACGTGTCGAAATAATTCTTCACCGGATCATAGTTCGTAGGAGCCGCAATCACCACAAAATCCGCGTTCCGGTAAGCCGATGCCCCGTCCAGCGTAGCCGTCAGGTCCAGCTCCTTTTCCGCCAGGTACTTTTCGATGTATTCATCCTGAATCGGACTGATGCGGCGGTTGATTTTCTCCACCTTCTCCGCAATCACGTCTACGGCAGTTACCCGGTGATGTTGTGCCAACAGTGTAGCGATGGATAAGCCCACGTAGCCCGTTCCCGCTACTGCAATATTTAGTTGTTTCATCTTACAGTCGTTTAGGTTCTATATAACTGTTACTGTTCCTTCCTACAAAGAAAGTGAAAAAATCTGGAGAAAAGTCGTGCAGGAGTAAAAATAATTTGTCTGCTTAGATTGTTCTCAGTCCGGTAGTCCGGTTTATAGCTTTCTGTAGCGCACGGCAAATCCTAAGATTTCCACAAAGCAAATCAGAGGAATGACGAAGCCCGTCGCCATTGATACATGGTCGGCAATGAATCCCATCAGTATCGGTGCAATGGCCCCGCCTACAATTGACATAATCAGGTAAGAAGAAGCCTGCTTGGTTCGTGCACCGGCCTGACGCAAAGACAGCGAGAAGATGGTGGGGAACATAATCGATTCACATAAAAAGCACAGTAGCAGGAAATACCATCCCACTTCGCCCGGCAGCAGCATCACCGCCGCCATGCACACCACAGCTCCTGCTGCACAAGCCGCCAGCACCTTTTCCCCTTTTACGAAGCGCATCAGCCAGCTTCCGCCCATACGTCCGGCCATGAATAGTCCCATCCCTCCGAACGAGAGCCACACCGAAGCCTTGTGAGCCGAAACTCCCGCATTCTCTGTGGCATAATTGATGAAGAAACTGTTGATACCCGTCTGTGCCGCCACGTATAGGAAGAGCGACAGCAGACCGGCCATGAACGAAGCCGTCTTCCATAGCGATTTCCCGCAGTTTTCCTCCTGAGCCTCTGCTTCCCGGCTGATTTCCGGCAGTTTCACCCGCGAGAAGACCACCGCAATGAGCAGCACCACCGTGCCCAATACCGCATACGGCGTTGTCACGTCACCCCCTCCGGCAAAGAGGAAGAATCCTCCCGCCAACGGTCCGCAAATCCATCCCAATCCGTTGAACGACTGCGCCAGGTTGATGCGCCTTTCGCTGCCCTCCGGTTCGCCGAGCACCGTCACATACGGGTTCGAAGCCGTCTCCAGACACGTCAGTCCGCAGCCGATGACGAACAGCGCCAGCAGGAAAAACTCGAACGACTGTATCCGTCCGCCCGGGATAAAAAGCAGAGCCCCGATGCCATACAGCACCAGTCCCGTCAGCACTCCCGTGCGGTAGCCAAAGCGCCGGATAATCCGTCCCGCCGGCAGCGCCATCACAAAATAACCTCCGTACACCACCGCCTGAATCAGTGCCGAGCGTGTGCGTGTAATCTCCATTGTATCCTGAAAATGCTTGTTCAGTACATCCAGAATGCTGTGTGCCACTCCCCACAAAAAGAAGAGCGACGTAATCAAAATAAAAGGAACCAGGAAATTCCGTCCGTCCCTGGTCCGTACCAATCCAATTTTCTCCATGTCAGTTCAAAAACGGTAAAAGCGAAGATTGCCTTCGTTTTTACCGTTATATTTTTTATAGACTTTTGATAGTACCCAGTCCGTCGTTTATGATAATATTTATTTTACACTCACACCCTCATGCGCAATGACCAATGTCTCGAAGGCTGTGGTGTTGCCGTCTGCTTTGAAATCTTCCACCGTGAGCTTCTTGGGCCATGCGTTCACAGCCTCCCAGGTCTTCACCGGAGTGCCCGACTCGTCCAGCAGGCTTACGGTCACTACCTCGCGTTGGATAGTGTTTAGCTTCACTTTGTTCACCCAGTCCCAAAGAGCCTTGTCGTCCTTGAAGATACCTTTCTTGATTGTCAGGTCGCCCGATTTTCTCAGCCCCGGCATTTTCAGTTTGGTGAATACCGGACTATCTCCTGCGCGGTAGGTTATCTCTTCATATTCCGTTTCCAATCCCGATACTTCACTGCAGGAAATATCGCCTACGTTTGAGATAGAAACTTTGAAATAAAAACTTGGCAACGGCCATTCCTGTGTATTTGCGCCTTGTGCTGTTACATTATCTGCCATTTTATTCTTCAGAATTTACTACAAACTCTAATATGCTGTTAATTGTTGCAAGCATATCTGGTAGATTTGTCTTTACAACATTATATACAATTTCAGCATCCAAGTCAAAATAGTGATGAGCGATTATGTCACGGATACCCATTGCTCCTTTCCAGTCAATTTCCGGAAACTGAGTCAGTAATTCTTTATTGGTTAGTTTATCAATACCCTTTATGCTTTCGCCGACCGCAATCAGCAGCATACAGGTACTTTCCAGACGTTCCATTCCTGCGGGAGTCAGATAATAGTACTGGTAAGAATCTATCTCCTTGGAATTTGCGATTATTCGTTCTAAAGTTTGTTTTATTTTTTGCAGCAGGTGCACGACATGTTCTTTTTTATACATAGATTCCCTCCTCCTGAATATCATGTTTCAGCAGGGCATCCATGTCCTGACGAAAGCGAACAACGTCAACATCGCATCCGAATAGTTGCCGTAACTCTTCCTTAATGTGTACCAGACTGAAGATGCTGGGAACTTCCAGATCCACACAGACATCCACGTCACTATCTTCGGTCTGTTCGTCACGGGCTACGGAACCAAATATGCAGATGCGGGAGATACCATAAAAAAGTCCACGCTTCTGCTTATATTCGCTCAATAGTTTCAGATATTCTTGTTTCGTTTTCATAATATGAATCTTCCTTTTCCAAAAATAGAGATTTTACTTTAGAAAACCAAATTCTTTTTATTTTTTATGTCAGGTTTTGTTATAGACTGTAACCTGATAAAAACAAAAAAGGTAAAAACGAGCGGTTTCCCTTTCGTTTTTTACCTTTTCGCTATTCTCTTTTAAACTCTCAGTTACCGTCCCTTGTACATCGAGTCATAATACTTCTGATAGTCACCGCTTGTCACGTTGTCCATCCATTCCTGGTTGTCCAGATACCAGCGCACCGTCTTTTCTATACCCTCTTCAAACTGCAGGCTCGGTTCCCAGCCCAATTCTTTTTGCAGCTTCGTAGAGTCGATGGCATAACGCATGTCGTGGCCCAGGCGGTCGGTCACGTAGGTAATCAGATCCATGTCTTCACCCTCCTTGCGGCCCAGCAGACGGTCCACCGTGTTAATCACCACCTTGATGATGTCAATGTTCTTCCACTCGTTGAAACCGCCGATGTTATACGTCTCCGCCGTCTTGCCGTTATGGAAAATCACGTCGATGGCCCGCGCATGATCCTCCACATACAGCCAGTCGCGCACGTTTTCCCCCTTGCCATACACCGGCAGCGGCTTGCGGTGACGGATGTTGTTGATGAACAGCGGAATCAGCTTCTCCGGGAACTGATACGGCCCGTAGTTGTTCGAACAGTTCGTCACGATGGTCGGCATGCCGTACGTGTCATGAAACGCCCGCACAAAGTGGTCACTGCTCGCCTTGCTGGCAGAGTAGGGGCTGTGCGGGTTATACTTCGTATCCTCGTAGAAGAAATCCTTCCCGTACGCCAAGTGATGTTCCGACGACGAAGCTGTGGTAGTAAACGGCGGCTCGATACCCTCCGGATGCGTCATCTCCAGTGCCCCGTACACCTCGTCGGTAGAGATATGATAGAAACGCTTGCCCTCATACTTCTCCGGCAGACCTTCCCAGTACACCTTAGCCGCCTGCAGCAGCGACAGCGTACCCATCACGTTGGTGCGTGCAAAGGTAAACGGATCCTTGATGCTGCGGTCCACGTGACTCTCCGCAGCCAGGTGAATGATGCCGTCCACGTGATACAGCTCCATCAGTTCCTGCATCTTCTCGTAGTCGCAGATATCCGCCTTTATGAACACATAGTTCGGCTGGTTCTCAATGTCTTTCAGGTTCGCCAGGTTTCCCGCATACGTCAGCTTGTCCAGGTTGATGATACGGTATTCCGGATACTTGTTCACGAACAGGCGTACCACGTGGCTGCCAATAAATCCGGTACCGCCGGTAATCAGTATGTTGCGTTTGAATGTAGTCATAATGGTAAAGAATTAATGCAATGAAACATGATAGTCAAATGGCGAATCAAAATCCTTCAGCAGCGGATGCTTGGTATCCTTCTCGCTCAGGATAGCCTGTTCCGTAGGAATACGCCAGTCAATACCCAGCGAATTATCCAGAATGCTGATGCCTCCGTCCGCTTCCGGATTACATCCTTAAAAATGCGGGGCTCGATAATCATCACACCCTCTATAGTTGTTTTAATTACTTCTGTATAGTTTAGGAAAATTAGAATTTTAGAAATGATAGTCTATTTTCATGTCTTTTTTATTTCATCTAACTAATGCATGGTAATGGTTTGTGGTAGTTATTTGTTCTTGCTGATTAGATATATGTCATGATTCTTGCTTGGGCTCTTTTGGACTTAGATTGTTTATATATTAACCAAAAAAACGTTCATAAATAAAACGTAATGGGAATATTAGAGCAGCTTGTATATATCGTTTACGTGTATGCTTTTCTTTGTACATTCGGTAAAGAAAACGTAAATTCATAGAATCTACCCATTTTGGATAATAATTTATTTTGTTATGAGCAGTTTGATGAATAAAACCTCCACACGTAAAACCGATACAATTAATTTGAGCTTTTTTGACTTTTAATAAAAATTGCTCTTGTTTAATGACTCCCATTCCAACAATAAGAAAATCAGGATTAGCGATTCGTATTCGATTTATTTCTATATCAATTTCTTCTTCTGAGGAAAAGTAACCATTTCTGTATCCAATAATATTTAAGTTAGGCCACTTTTCTTTAAATATACTGATAGCTTTTTTTATTTCGATTTCTTGAGAGGCTATAATGTAAATTTTTTTTTTATTTTGTTCTGCAAAGTTGAATAGGATAGGAGCAAGTGAAGTCATGTCAAAACTTCTTCTGATAATGGTTTTTCCATACAAACATTTAATTGCTATTGATAGGATAGAACCATCTATAAATATGCCGTCAAAACTATTATATAAGCTTTTCCATTTTATAGCTTCTAAATATGATACAGGATTTAGAAAAGTGTATATACGCCCTTTATGATTAAATATAGAAGATATACTAAGTTGATTTGTCAAGAAAAAAATAGTTATAAAGGTTCCTTTCATAGATTATATTATTGAATGTTCTTGTTTTAATGCAAGAATTAAAAGAGTAAAAAATAAAACAGACACATTTGGTAAAGTTAAGGTTGATAGAGAAAAACTTTGTATCAATGTAAGTAAACAAAACCATTTAAGAGGTTTGTATTTGGTTGAAAAGAATTTTTTTGTGAAAAATATTAAGAATGCCATAGAAACTATGACCCCCCAAGTAAATGCTAATCGAAGATAGGTAGAATGGAAATAAAATGGGAAGATACCATTTAGGTTACGCATGTTCTCAAAATTTGAGATAGTCCACTCAAATGCCGGTAAAATAGGCATGTGTAAACTAACTCCTGGTGTATTTCCTACTAAAATATTCATTATATCTGTATTCTGGAAATATAAAAAAGCTTGACTAAAATAGATAAATCTGTCAAGATTTTCTGCAGATTCACCACGTATGGAAAAACCTATAAATATGATAATAATAAAAAAAGGTATCAAAAATAGCAGTAAGGTAGGTCTTTTTTTGGCTGCTTTAAAAAATAAAATAGCAAACAGACTGGCTATTCCTGTTCTTGATAAAGTGCAAAATGTTGCAAAAATAAAAATCCAATGAGACCATTTATTCTTATGTTTTATTTCATCAATGAAGCAATAGACCATTAATATCATGAATCCATCATAATTGGACTCCATTAAGATACCTTCTCGTGTAATCTTTCCTGTAATAATTCGAATTAGTGCAACTATAATATATAATATTGAAAAAAATAATCCAGCCTTGTATATATGGTTTAAAGTTGGAGTTCCATAAGAATTAATCCACATGATGGATAGTAATAAATAAATAACCCATTTACCATCCATGATAGCTGCTCTTAAAATAATTTGTTGTGGAAAAAGATGAGGAATAACATATTTAAAACATACTAAGATGGAAATAATGCTAATAAAGATAAAAAAAGGACGATAGATTCTTAATTTGGATTTAAAGCAACTTTTAAATACTATAAATCCTAATAACCCAATCCATACATAATCATAGATCTCTTTATTTATTCCTAATATGGTACATCCTAATGCCGTTATTGGAAAAATGTAGAACATTAGGTAAATAGGGATATTTCTTATTGTATTTAAGGATATCTTCATATTATTTTTTTTATGAAAGATGTGAAATTGGGATATTTTAATTTTAATGGAATCCAAATTCTGAGTAATAATTTCTTCCACCAAGGTTGCCAAGTACCGGCGAAATGATGTATAGCATAAGTGTTTTGGGTAATACAAATTTTTTTTGTCGTGTAACTTTTTGGACTGAAAAAATCAGATGGTAAAATATATACCATATCCGAGCATAGATTAAACTCACTAAGAGTATTTATATAGCATAATTGATATTTTGAAAGCTGTTTTTCTAAAATTATAGGTAAAACTTCTGTTTGCTCTTTTCCATTATTATCGATAAACGCTTTATCTTTATAATATTTAAGACATTCTCGTATCCATGGCGTTTCTTTTTCTGCTCCTATAATGGCGGCTTCTATTCCTTGTGGACTATTTTCTTTGCAGATAAAATAAGGAAGATGTAGTAGATCATTGAATGATTTTAATACTTCTACATCACTGTCCAGGTAAATACCTCCTTCTGTTGCTAGAGCATATAAGCGGATATAATCAGCAGCAAATGCATATTTTTTCCTTTCAAATGATTGTTTTATCCATAAGTTGTGATCTAATGAAATTTTATTTAAATCCCATCTTATGATTTCATAGTCTGGTAATTTTACTTTCCAACTTTCTAAGCATTTTTTTAATTTATCTGGCATTTCTTCGTTGCTAAGCCAGCAATAGTGTATTTTTTTAGGTATCATATTTTCTAATTGTTTTTTAATCCAATGAGTTGCTTCAAACATCTTTTTAAAGTTAGAAGCCAGTTAAAAATAATAGGAGGCATGCTGCTTATGGCTTTTTTATATGTGCGACAATATAGTGATAAAATTTTGTTTTTCCTTATAATTGAAGCTTCAGTCATTACTTCCACTAAATCAGAGCCATAAACTTGTGTAAGATAATCCAATTGTTCTTCTCGATATCGAGTTGTATTAACCGTGCTTGCACCATCCATAGCGAAATAGGCAACGGGGAAATCTACATATTTTGTCTGTTGCTTGTGCAAAATAACACAGTCAAAAAAGAATTTCCAATCGCTCATTAATCTGTATTGAGTAGAATAATATCCAAATTCATCGAACAACGTTTTTTGGATTAGTGAGGCTTGATGGTGAAAAGTTCCATTAAACATATCCATTATTCCTGGATTTTGTTTTGTAATACCTGTTGATTCTGTTTTGAATTTAGGATATACTCTGATAATGTTTCCTCTTAATATTCGTATTTCTTCATTGAGGTTATTAATAAAGTCATTTAAACTGTTATGATTTATGTAGGTATCACCTGAGTTCATAAACATAAGCCATTCTCCTGTGGATTGTTTTATGCCCTTATTCATTGCATCATAAATTCCATTATCGGGTTCACTTATAACTATATCAATATTGTCAATGTACTTTTTTATGATATTTAATGTTCCATCAGTAGATTTTCCATCTATAATAATGTATTCAATATTATTGTAACTCTGACTTAAAACAGAGTTTATTGTTTTTTCAATACTTGAACATGAATTATAACAAACTGTAATTATTGAAACTTTAGGTTGGTTCATAAATAAACATTCAATTTTAGTGTCCTCTCCCTTTAGGCGATCACCATCAGGCGCCAATCTAAAAAGAGTTCACAAATTTAACGATTATTATTTGCATATTTTTCTAGAAAGAAGATTTTCGTAATCTATTCTTTCCTTTTTATTCTCTGAGTAGTATACAGGAGTAATCCTTAAAGGAGATTCCTGCTTGTTTGCAGGTTTCTATAAAAGGTATTATATACTGCCTAGTTCTGTTCTCTCTTTAACCGTCGAAGAACTGATTGTTCTTTCGCTGGGTAATAATAGAGCTAAATGGTTGAACTATAGGAGAATAATATATTTAGTATTTACCACTATTCCTATAAGTGAAGATTTGAGACCAGCAGTTTTTGAGATAATTAAAGACCATACTCAAAATTCTAGGCTCTCATTTGGATTAATAAGTAGATTATAATGTTTTGTTCTTATCTTCTCGATGATTCCCCGTTGCTTCCTTATTATTTTTTCTGCGGTAAATCTCATCTGCGTTAAGTTTTTTTCTGTGGTAGGTTATTTCCATATCATGATAATTTAGCCATCAACTCCTTGCTCGTTTTCTTAAACCGGTCATAAATGCAGTGTAAGGAATGTTGTTAATGTAGAATGAATTGGTGTAAACTTCTTAGAATTCTACCTCAGTCTTGTAGGAACTACAACTTTTCATAATTTTTTTCGCAAAACATAATCTATCAAGTTTTAAGTTTAGCACGAAGATAGAGGAAAGGGTATACTAGTCAATACACCTAGTTGAATGTTTACTTTATATTTAGAAGTTTATTTATATCATTCATATATTCCCAATTTTTTTGTAGCCATTTGCTTTCTTTGTTCCACCACTTTAGTTCTAATAATTTTGATATTATTTCATCATTGTATCTGTATTTTATTATTTTAGCTGGAATCCCACCCACAATAGCATAAGGAGGTACGTCTTTTGTTACAACTGCCCCAGCTAAGATAATTGCACCATCATGAATTGTAACTCCCGAAATGATTGAAACTCGTTGGCCTATCCAACAATCATTACCAATAACGACCGGATGCTTACTTTCTGCATATCTAAATTCATTATAGAGTTGCTTCTTAGCAAAAGTATATCCTGTTTGTTTTGCTAATGAAAAGAACATGGGGGAAGTGGAAACGTAAGGATAGGTATAAGGATGTGTACCTGTTATTATTTGACAGTATGGTCCAATAGAAGTAAAACGTCCGATCTTACCTTCTATGTGAGAATTTTTTGCTATATAAGAACCTAGCCCCATTTCACCAGTAAATGTACAATGAGGATAAATTTTATTATATCCTTCAAATGTAGAATAGAAACCTAAGATTGTAGAAAAATCAAATGATACTTGTCGACCATGTTTTAGTTTATGATAGATGAATTTGATTATTTTTTTTATAAAAATGAACATTATTTTACTCTTTTATAACTATCAATCATAGATTCTTTTGTGTAGTTTAAGATTTGTACGCCTTTATCTTTAGCAAAATCAGCTAAAAGATCATGACTCTTAAACATTTGTCCTACAGCTGTTACATAATCTCCTATTTTCCATACTTCGTTATCCTCTGTACGGTACAAAATTTTATATTCAATATTCCCTTCATCATAATAATGGCTAAATTCTTGGCATAGTTGATTTTTATCATTAACTCGCAAGCTGGAGAGAAAAGTATGATCTACTCCAAAAAGTCTGATTTCAGTATATCCTAAATTAAGCCCAATAAAAATAGCGAAATTAGTAACTGTTTGTGGAACAGGCATAGCATGCCCTTTACGATAAAAAAACATGCGGAATTTTTCATATCCCTTGTAAGCAAGTGTATTTGCTCCCCAAATTTTTAAGTGTGGATTTTTTAATTGGGAAAAAGTTGTAAATTCTTTTAAAATAGAAACTGGTACATAAATGTTCATGTCCCAATCTACTTTATTCTGAAATATATTGAATAATCTGAATACTTCTTCATCCCTCCAGGAATGATGAAAGTACATAGGGTCAGCGAGGCAATAATGCTTTGGCTTTAATTTAAAAAAGACATCATCAAATGCAAAAAAATTCATAACCATTTTGTCTATGCTTTTATATTCTTCCATTTCAAATAATGGAAGATCACTTTTTAAAGAAGGTCCTGTAGCTAAAATTGCCAGACTACCTTGATAAGTAGGTTTAGGCAGATGTGCTTTTTTCTTGATACAAAGCATTAATAAATATTCTATAAATTGAATAGTCTGTTTACACCAACGAATTAATTGTTTTAGTAAGGTTTTCATTTCTTTATTTTAGTTTTTAAGAGTTTGATATCATCCCAGATATTTCGGTTAAATACAAATATCCCAGATAATAATATGGTAAATAAGATAATTTTGAATGTTAAAGGAAGTTTGATTAGGATTACAATGACAAAAAGTATATTGGCAAAAATTGTACTAAGTAGCTGAAATGTACATGTAATCTTTACATATTTTCTACAATACCATAATCGGCTGATGGACATGATAAGGAAAGACAACATAACCGAAATTGAAGCCCCCATTATGTTCCACTGTGGAATTAATAAGAAATTTACAACAACGGCAGTTAAAGCTCCCCATACGCTAGAATAGAAGAAATATTTACTTTCTTTAGTTGCAGAAAAATTACTACCGGCGAATCCTGATATTGCTAAAAAGACTGTAGATAGTGATAATATAGGGACATAACGCCAACTTTCATAATATTCAGAATCAGCAAATATAGAAATAAGCAGAGGACTGCATAGTGATAACAAACAACTTAATAAGGCTGTTCCAAATACTGTCCATTGAAAAATCTTATTGAAAAAGTTATTGTATCCTTCTTTACCAAATTCCTCCAATACTGCAATCTGCCAAGAGATAGAGAACATGGTAAATACACTTGATATGATGGAAGGAAACTTGTTTGCAACTGCAAACAAACCAATTGAGTGTAAACCTCCATAATGTTCCATTAGTGGCCGATTTAGTGCGGAAACAAGCCACCACATGATGCTATTCGGTACCAAAGGTATAGAATAGCGAAGCATTCTTATACATGCTTCTTTTCTAATGGATAGAATGTTTATATAAGTATATAATTTAGCAGCAAATAAAGGATAGAGGCTGGCTATTAGATTTGCCAATATAATTGATCCAATAAAACCATTTACACCATATCGGGGAATTAATAAGAAAGAAAAGGCAATTGTAGATGCTGTTAGTACTAATCCAGTTGTACTATAAATTTTCATTTGGTCAATACTCCGAGTGAACTGTTGCGTGAGCTGCTGTGCAAATGAGACCATAAGAATGGCATATATAGCGAATATATAGTTTATAAAGCTGTTAGAGATGTGAAAGATACTTGCCGTAAAGTATATTCCTCCGAATAAAATACCGGATAAAATAATAGAAATTAAGAAAAAACAAATACTTGATGAAAAATATTCCTGCTGTTTTTCTCGATTTTCTCCTTTTGGGAACACAAATAATGCTTCTGTTATTGAGCATGAAACCACACTCAATAACAATGATACATATATATTAATTATATCCACAGTACCATATTCTTCCACCGACAACCATCCGGTGTAGAATGGTAGCATAAGAAACGACATGAACTTGGCTCCAGAATTACCAAGTACCACCCATAATGTGTTTTTCCCTAAACGGCTGTATTTTCGCATTTTAAGCAAAATTCTAAAAGAATATTAAGTAAAACTTCTCTCTGACATGAAGTATATACTCGAGTAAGGGTTTTAAGTAATCCCGAGGGTTGATGTCATTTTATATTATAATTGGATGTATCTCCTCGAGTTGATCGGCATATCTTCTCTGTATCTTGCACGGATGAAAATGTCTTTCCGCAAATCGGCTTTATTGCTAAACGAGTAATAATTAAACTTATCTCTCCGTTGTAGTGTTTATCAAAGATAGTGTGATGCTGCCACTTAACTCTTCTTATCGCTGATTTACTCTCGGATGTTTCATCCTCTGACGGATAGTCTGTTACGAGAGACTTACTTGTTGTCTTGCTTTAGGCTGTCTTTGACAGACTACTTTATTTGAAACTATTTTTTGCTTAACTTTTCGTTTTACGGCTGCTGTCGTAGTCGATTCATAAACTTGCAGTAATTGACCCCACAATATCTATACAGAACTTGCGAAAATTCTTGGCCTCTCTGATGTCATATACCTCATAGTAGCTTACTTTCTCTTTTGTTGTAATTTATTGATTAAAGATTATGTAATTGGAGATATATTAAGCGAGGATGCCTGTAAAGACGAAAATAGTAGTATTATGACGCTTTTAAAAGATTGTATACTTAATATCTATTTATTTAATGATGTCTTTAGAATTTTCTATTATTACTTTTGCTAAAAGATAATCACGCATATCATTTATGTCTAAAAACTCATCTTGGGGAATAATATATAAATAAGGATGTTTCCCAAAAAAATAGCTATTCTTTTTCATTTGCTCATATGGCTGAATAAATATACCACCATCTTGCATATAATAAGGGGGGAGTTCTCTTGCCGGAGTATGGCGTGGTTTATATGGATCGTAGTTAAGAGGCTGCTTATCTTCACCCCATAAATGTTCACGTAATTCGACCACAGAAAGAACACTATCATAACCATCTTTCTCTCCATTTATAAAAGCAGTAATAGCACTATCGTATGTAGCAGCTGTCAAAAGTGGATTTGTGCAATGTGCCCATACTACAATATCTGTATTTATCAATTCACACATGTTACGAATCATATCATTAGCAGAGGCTTGACGTTCATCACAATAATAATCAGGCCTTCTCACACATTCTGCACCAAATTTTTTTGCATGTTCTAACATCTCATCGCTATCAGAACCAAAAATAATACGGTCTATATATTTCGATTCCTTTAATTGTTTTATTTTTCTCGAAATAAGAGTGTCGTCTCCTAAAGGTAATAAATTCTTTGAAGGTACTCTAACAGACCCTTTTCTTGCTACAATAATAGCTGTAACTTCTTTATTATTAATCATAGTTCAATATATTATAAATTTAAAATCTAAATGATTTACATGATAAGTTAACTTACAATTTATTCTGAATTTTAATATATTTATGTAACGGCGATTAGATAAATTGAGATTATTTGTATCTTTAATTGGGTTAAAAATACAATTTTAAAAAATGCTTTTGTAGTGTTAATTAATATCGTCAATATGCTTACATTATGCAATCTCTTGAACTTACAAAACCAATAAAATGACCATTATGATCCAATACGACCAATGTATGAACTTTCTTTTCTTTGAAAATAGGCTCAATATTAATAATTTTATCAGTGTCATGAACCGTGATAGGAGTAGTCACCATAATATCTTTAACAAGAATATCAAAAGAGTCCCTTTCATATTTTTGAAAAGTACGTCGTATATCACCATCGGTAACTAGACCCAATAAATCATTATTATTCATGACAACGGCCATTCCCAGTCTGCCTTCGCTAATCATAGTTAACGCTTCAGCAATTCTCATGTCTGGGCTAATGACAGGTAAATTGTCCCTTTTCATGACATCCTTGACTTGGGTTAGCAGTCTTCGGCCTAAACTTCCACCTGGGTGGAATTGTGCAAAATCAGATGCTTTAAAATGACGAACTTCCATTAGTGCGCATGCTAAAGCATCTCCCATTGCTAGCGTTGCAGTGGTGGATGAAGTTGGGGCAAGATTTAATGGGCAGGCTTCTTTTTTTACTGTGATGTTTAAATGGCAAGTTGAATATTGTGCAAGCAAAGAGTTTGGGTTACCTGACATACCAATGATTGGAATTTTCCGGTCCAATAATAGAGGAATAAATCTTAAAAGTTCGTCTGTGTTCCCAGAATTAGAGATAGCCATTACTACATCTTCAGGTGAGAACATTCCTAGGTCACCATGATACGCATCTAAAGGGTTTACAAAAAAAGATGGTGTGCCGGTACTTGCAAGAGTCGCAGCTATTTTGGCTCCTATATGTCCAGACTTTCCTACTCCAGTGATGATAAATTTACCCTTACAATTATAGACTAATTCAACAGCCTTATCAAAATCATCTGTTAATTGTGGTATTAAATCTAGAATAGCTTGAGCTTCATCTTGAAAGCACTTTATAGCATACTTTTTAGTTTCCATTATTGTTGTTCTTATTTATAATATATTCTATAAATTCACGAACGGCTCCATTACCGCCTTTGTTGTTGCAAATATAATCTACACTTTGACGAATTTCTAAAACAGCGTCTGATGGGCAACCTGTAAGTCCACAAGCTTCTATGCATTCTTTATCATTTAAATCGTCACCGATATAAGCAACTTCTGACAGATTGAGCTTATAAGATTGTAGAATTTGGTTTAGACAATTTAATTTTTCATGAACTCCTTGATGAAGTTCATGAATGTTTAATTCCTTACATCTATTTATAAGAATTTCAGATTCCCTTCCTGTTATTATTATAGGAATGATATTATAAGTCGGTAAGCGAGCAATTATATATCCGTCTTTGATATCAAAAGCCTTCATGATTTCTCCTGAAACTCCCATATAGACTTTCCCATCAGTCAAGGTCCCGTCTACATCCATGACTAATGCTTTTATTTTAACCTTAGGCATAATGATTATAGAAGTGATTTTATAACTGCTTCAAGATCATTTAAATATAACATGTTGGGACCATCACTTAAAGCTTTATCTGGATCAGGATGTACTTCAAAAAAATATCCGTTCGCTCCAAAAGCTTTAGCTGCTAATGCCATAGCTGGAACGAATTCACGATTTCCTCCAGTCTTTCCTCCTGCAGCACCAGGTCGTTGAACCGAGTGGGTACAATCCATTATTACTGTGTCAGTATAATGTTTCATATCGGCAATATTACGGAAATCTACAGCTAAATTATTATATCCGTATGTATTACCACGTTCAGTGAGCCACACTTGGTTATTTCCTGATTCTTTTACTTTTTGTACTGGATACTGCATGTCAATACCTGACAGGAATTGAGCTTTCTTGATATTCACAATTTTTCCTGTATTTGCTGCAGCTATAAGTAAATCAGTTTGTCGACATAAAAAAGCTGGTATCTGAATAACATCAACAACTTCACCTACTGGTTTAGCTTGGTATGACTCATGTATATCGGTTAATAAATTTAAGCCATATTTTGTCTTTATATCAGCTAACATTTGTAGGCCTTTTTCTAGTCCCGGACCACGATAGGAGTGAATAGAAGTGCGATTTGCTTTGTCAAAAGATGACTTAAAGATAATTTGGAGGTTATATTTTTTGTTTAATCGGACTAATTCATTTGCCACAATATCAAGAGTATCCATTGATTCTATGACACAAGGTCCTGCTATAAAAATAGGTTTGTACATTTCATTCATTATTAATAGATTATGGGTTTAAATATTGTCCTTAAATTTGATAGGCCTTATTCTAAAATTTGATTTATTACGGTATTTACATGTCAGTGTTTCAGTAATCTTGGGCATGCTTCGCCGTTACCACTCCCAGACCTTTTAGTCAGAAATGATAAACGAAACGTATCAGCATATAATTGCCGATTACGCAAAGTTAGCGTTTATTTGATAGCTATGCAATCTTTTGGAGGCTTTTGTGGCGTTCCACGGTGTGCTTTTTGATATTTTTACAAGGATTCAAGACGTTTGTCGGAAAACGTAAAGGAATTTGGGAGAAAACGCAAGGACGTTTCCTTCTAAACGCAAAGGTGCTTGACTGGAAATACAAGTGCGGTTAGCTGAAAATGTAAAGGAGGTTCTTAGAAGACTGTGAAAGGGGAAAACTGGAAGAAATCTTGACGGGTTGTCGGGGTTGGCAGGCATTTTTATAAACTGTATATACGCGGGGTGTGGAACAAGTGTGTCATACTTGTTCCACACCTGTATATAGAAAGTTTGAAAAACCGGTGACAACCCGTCAACCCGTCAAGCAGCGGCCCGGGAAAGGCTCGGTTTTTACTTCCGATTTGCACCTTTTGTGCGAGAATTCTGGGTGTGTCGGGTTGATTCAATTCGTTCTAAATCAGTGGTAAGTGAACGGTAGAAGTCGCGGAGTAACTCATCCTGCTTTTGCGGGTCAGCGGCAAGCAGTCGGTGGTACACGGAAAGGATGCGACCGAGGAATGTCAGATCCGTCAGGAGCCCTTTTTAACTTTTTGAAACGTATGTGCGCTCATTGGCGCCAGGCGGCACAGTTCCTGCGTGGTGAGGGTACGGCCATGAGGTAATACCTGGTGACGCCACGCTTCCAACATCTGTCCTAATTCAATTAATTTGGCTTGTTTCATAAGTTTTTTGTTTTAAAAAATAAAATTATAGTAAATTATTAGTTAAAATATTGCACGCATGCGTGCAATGTAAATTTGTCGATTTAACAAACTTCTGTTACATTCGTCTTGTCGTTCCAAAGAAGAGAATGCGCAAATTAAAACTAAAAGGATTGCAAATTTAATAAATCATAAAATAAAACACGAGAAAATGAACAAAATGATGCTAAGCATTTTTAAGGGTTATGCCGACACGGTGCCCGTGACGGTGACTCTTGATGAAGTAGTCCGCCTGATCAGGGAGGACAAGGTGTTGGCTGACCACACCGAAAAATACCGCTACTACCGCTCGCAAGGGCAGAAGACAGCTGCCAGTCGGGAAAAGGCCGCCTGCCCTTGTTTTGCCGTGGCGGTGTGTTTCGACGGGGGCAAGCGAAGAACCGACATCAGTGGCTGGACAGGTCTCTCGATGGTGGACTTTGACCACTTGCCAGAAGGGCAGGCGGGAGAGGTATTCGAAAAAGTGTGTGCCGACCCGCATACCGTGCTGGCCTATACTACTATCAGCGGGCAGGGGGTGAGGGTGGTGTGTCGTTACTGTTTGGATGGGGAGGTGGCCGAGAATGACCGTCTGACCCTGTATGCCCAGGTGTTCAACAGGGTAAACGAGTATTACCAGAAGCTGACGAAGTGTGCTTTCGACCCTGCCTGCAAGAATGCCACGCGACTGAGTGGACTGGCGCATGACGCGCAGGTGCATTACCACGACGGGGCGGAACCTTTCCGCTTCGACCTTTCACGCATGAAGAAGGCGGATGAGCCGCGTAGGGGGCGGGTGGAGCGTGTGGTGGCCCGTATCCGCAGGGAGCTGGACGAGCAGGGCGTGGTGTATGCCCCGCATCACCACAACGAGTACATCATGCGCATGGGGTATCTGCTGAATGAGTTCGGACTGCCGTTGGAGCAGGCCATTGGCTGGGCGGACGGACGCTTTCCGGAATATGACGGTGACGTGGCGGCCATTTTCCGCTCGTGCTATGCTGATACGGAGGCGCACGGGCGGCGGGAGGCGGAGCTGTATCGTGCCAGGCAGGAGAAGAAGGGAGAGGGGCGTACGCAGCTTGCCACGCCCGAGGAGATTGAGCAGTTTCTCACCACGCAGGCGGAGTTCCGGAAGAACGTGATTACCGGGAAGGAGGAGATGCGGCATCCCGAGGCAGAGGAGTTTGTGGAACTGACCGACCGCTTGGTAAATTCGCTGTGGAGCCGCATGACCAAGGAGGGGCACACGGTACGCCTGTGCGATGTACGCTCGGTACTGGAATCGGAGTTCGTGCCGGAGTTCAACCCTTTTACGGAGTATTTCCGCTCGCTGCCCCCGTGGGACGGGGTGACCGACCACATCGGGCGATTAGCGGCCACGGTGCACGTGGAGGGCGATGCGAAGTTGTTTGATGATTGTTTCCGCAAGTGGCTGGTGGCCACGGTGGCCTCGCTGATGGTGAAGGAGGTGACGAACCATCAGATTTTGGTGTTCGTGGGGCGGCAGGGCTGCTACAAAACGACCTGGCTGGCGCGTCTGCTGCCGCCTGAACTGCGGCGGTATTTCTGCGTGCGCTCCAACAGCGGACGGCTGACGAAGGACGATAACTTGGCGCTGTCGGAATTTGCCCTGATTTGTCTGGAGGAGATTGACGAGCTGCGCCTAGGCGACATCAACCAGCTCAAGGCGATGGTAACTCTGCCGGCGGTGAACGAGCGGAGGGCGTACGGGCACTACAAGGAGAACCGTCCGCACATCGCGAGCTTCTGCGGCACGACCAACCAGCCGGAATTTCTGAACGACCCTACGGGAAGCCGACGCTGGCTGCCCTTCGCGGTAGAGCACATAGACGACCCCTACACGCACCCCGTGGACTATGCGGGGGTATACGGGCAGGCCCTGAAGCTGTGGCAGGACGGGTTCCGCTACTGGTTCGACGAGGAGGAAATCGCGCAGGTGAACGCACGTAACGAGCGGTTTGAAACGGCCAGTCTGGAAACGGACTTGGTGTTGGCCTCTTTTCGCGTGCCGATGCCTGGCGAGGAATGTATGTTCCTGACGGTGGGCGAGATTCTGCAGCACATCAGCGGGGGCATGAAAAATCCCCTTAGCGCCGTCAAGGTAGGGCTCGCTCTGCGGAAGGCAGGGTTTGAGCAGCTACGCGTGGCGGGGAAAAGGGGATATCGGGTAGTAATGTATTCATGCGAGGAAGTAAACCGCAACCGTCATGCCATGGGGCGGTTTACCGAGGCTGCCGGCTGACCGGTCAGCCTCACGGGTTATTGCTGTCCGTATACCTTGGGGGTACCGTAGGTCTCTACATCGTTCAACAATACGGCCAGTTTGGGGAACTTCTGTTCACTACTCAGCGTGTTCAGGTAGTCGCATGCCGATTTCGGGGTAACGCCTGCACGGCATACAAACACGCAAATGTCTGCGGTGCGGCCGATAAGAACGGTATCCGTTACCAAGGGGAGAGGAGCCGTATCTAAGATGACGTAGTCATACTTCTCCTTTAACTGGCGGATGGCATCTTCAAATGCATCTTGACTTACTAGCTCTGCAGAATTAGTAACCAATGCGCCTCCCGGCAGAATGTCCAGATTGGCATGTACGGCAGAAGGCTGCACCAAATCAAGCAGACGGACTTGCTTGGGAGCATTCAGGTAATCGGTCATTCCCTTGGCATCAGTTGACAAGGAGAAATATTGAGGCAAGCCCGGACGGCGCAGGTTCATATCGACCACCACTACCTTTTTCCCTAAGAATGCTAAGCTGGCAGCCGTATGGCTGGCTACAAAAGTGGTACCTTCATTGCCTTGTGCAGAAGTGAAAAGGATAACCTTATCTGTGGTGCCCAACTGGTAGAGCAATTGGGTGCGCAAGGTACGGAAGGCTTCTTCCATGGGGCCGTTCTGGTTTTCTTGTACGACGAGACGGCCTTTCTGAATCTGTTGGCCATGCAGAAGCTCGGCTAAGAACGGTGTATTCGTTTGCTTCTCTATATCGGAGCGGTTTCCCATTTTAGTGCCAAACTGGTCAAGCAGGAAGATTACGCCCGCGGGGATGCACAAGCCTAAGAAAAGGGCAGCTAAAACTACTATTTTTTTCTTAGGAGTTACCGGATAGTTATCTGCAAGGGTTTCTTCCACAATGCGTCCTGTGTCGGTGGTAAGTCCCAACGAAAGAATGTTTTCTTCACGTTGTTGTAGCAGCACCAAATAAAGTCGGTTTTTGATTTCCTGCTGGCGGGCCAGATTGATGTATTCTCTTTCCTGCTGAGGAGCGTTGTTGATGCGGTCGGTAAACTGGCGCATCTGACGTTCCAAATCATTTTGAGTAATTTGCAGTCCCTTCAAAGTACTGGCTACCGTAGTCTGGATGCTTTTCTGTAGGGTCTGGATACCGTCGTTCAGGTTAATGACGGCGGGGTTACTCTCAGAAGAAGTGCGCAACAGGCGACGGCGTTCTGCTAACAGGCTGTTATACTCATCAATGGCTGCAGTTAGTTTCCCTTCTTGTAAACCGACATTAGCAGGAATAACTTCATTGGTATTGGCAGGGTTTTGAATGTAATCGCGTAAAAATTCTATCAGACGAATCTGGGTTTCGTTTTCCACTCGGAGCTGTTCGTATTTGGCGCTTTCCTGTAGCAATAACTGGGCATCGGCGCTAATGTCGGTCAGTCCGGATTTCTGCTTGAAGTCAGCAATCTCTGATTCGGTAGTACTCAGTTCTTGGTTGACTATCTCCATACGTTCGCGGATAAAGTCACTTGTCTTTAAAACCACTTTGCTTTTTTCATCTAAAATATCTTGGTTATAGCAAACCACTAAATAGTTGACAAAATCGGTGGCCCGCTGTTTGTCATTGTCCTGTAGGCTGACCTGGGCGATAGTAGTTTTTTTGTTTTCATCTATACTCAGATTTTCTTTGTAGGCCTTAGCTGCCTCAATCGGGGAGTTGATGTAGGTGATTAGTTGGATGTCTCCACTTTTTTCTTCCTTTCGCATTGCAGTTACCAAAGAATCGTTCTTAGTAAAGCTTAATACGCCTACAGGAGTAGGAAATACAGCGGGGAGACGGTCGAAGGTTTTTTCGATTTTCTGTTCTTCTTCTTTCTGCACGTATTCAATGTGTGCGGTTAGTTTGCCTTCCGGTGTATAGGTGGTTTTTACTTTGATCTCACTTTCCAATGCTGTGGCTTCTTCTGGTGATAAATATATTTGTATGGGAGAGGTCTTGTAGAGTGGAATATTGTAGCCTGTAATTCTTCGTTGGGCTGTGGAGATATATAACCCTAAATCGGTTACGACTTTTTTGAGCAGGGTACGCGATTGCATAATTTCTACTTCGTTATCAAAACTGGAAGAAAGGGAAATACCACCTAATCCTGACAGCATGCCCAAAGCTCCTCCAGAAAGTCCTCCCAAAGAACCTTTTTGGTCTTTCTGTTGGATGAGTACGCTGGCTGAAATATTATACACGGGGGCAGTATAGCGAATGTATACAAATGCAATGATTAGGCAGGAAAGTACGCTCACGACAAACCAGCGCCAGTGTTTCAAGCATTTTCGTAGAAGGACTTGGTAATCAATGATTAATTCGTTCTGCTCATTGCTCACAGGAATATTCTGTTCTTCTTTCATAATAGAAGTATAATTTTAGTGAGTTATTAATGGATTAAACTTTTATCGGAGGATATTTACTATCAAGCTGGCAATAGACACCAAAATGGAAGTGGCACTGAACCAAAGGGAGGTGGTGCTACCGATATCAGAGCTTTTGGCCTTAGCCTTGTTCGGAGTGACATATAGAATGTCGTTCTGGCGAAGGTAGAAATAGGGCGACAGAATCAAATCGCTCTGAGTCAAATCCAATTCCTTGATTTCACGTTTACCGTCGGCATCTTCCCGAATCAGCTTTACATTGGTACGCATACCGTATACGGTCATATCGCCTGCCATGGCTAAGGCCTCAAGCACATTTACCTTCTCATTACTAACGGTAAAGGTTCCGGGACGGGCTACTTCGCCCAATACAGAAATCTTATAGTTGGCCATACGCACGGTGACGATAGGTGTTTCTTTCAGATAAGGAGTCAGTTTTTCGCGAATCATATTTTCGGCTTCGGTCTTGGTCAGTCCGTCTACTTTAAGACGGCCCAATACGGGGAAGTCAATTTCTCCTTTGTTGTTTACCAGATATTGCTGCAAGGCTGGAGTGGTTGTGGTATTGATATTTGCTTGTGCGGCATTAATGGGGGTTTGCACGGTAAGGTTGAACGGAGCAGATGCCTGGATATCGGTGGTGTTAACCGTGATGCTCAGCAAATCCTTGGGCATGATTTTGGCATCGTAGAGCGGAATCTCTTTTCCATAGTTGTTCACCACTTCGGGATTTTGCAGGTAGGGCACTTGCTTGTAAGACGTGCATCCGGCTGTCAGCGTCAGAGCGACTGCCAGAAAGGCGATTTTAGCGAATCTCATATCTTTTTAATCTAACAGTTAGTTTTTCTGTAATAATTTACAAAAGTACGATTTGTTTGGCGATTGTGCAACGTTTCGGGGGTGGTTTTCCCTTTTTTTCGGTGTTTTATGTATGTTTTTACAAGAAAATGTGCGGAAGCAGCGGATTTTCGGCATGGGGAGCACAGGGCGAAAATACCGGCGGAACCGGGTGGAAAAACGGATGGGATTGTTTGCGTATCCCGCTAAAAATGAGTAAATTTATATCAAATTTTAATGATGGTGCAATATGAATTACACGCAACTGAAAACGGGACCGGGTATTGCCTCCGGAGAGGAAAAGGAGGGGTTCATCCTGAGAGCTTATCGTAAATATGAACTGGCAAGCCTGTATTTTCCGCAGGCGGGAAAGAAGGGTGCCCTGCAGGGGTTAGGGCGATGGATCAAGCAGTGTGCGGAATTAGCACAGGCGCTCGAGCGGTCGGGCTACCAGAAAAACCGTAAGTTTTTCCTGAAATCGGAGGTGGAGCTTATCGTGAGATTCTTAGGGGAGCCGTGAGCGACGGCATTTTCTCTTTCTGATTTCCTCAAATGTCTTCAAATGTCCTCAAATTTCTTCGTAAGTCTTCGTATGTCCTCAAATGTCTACATGGCCGGGAACGGGGGATGTAACTTTGCCTTTGTAAATGAAGAATGAAGAGTGAATAATGAATAATGAAGAATGAAAAATGAATAATGAATAATTTAGGGATTGGCGCGCGTTTCCTGAAATCATCAGTCTTCGTTTTTAATTCTTAATTGTTAATTATTAATTGACTCAGTCTTCGTTTTTAATTTTTAATTATTAATTTTTAATTTGAAGGAACTATGAAGAAAACAGTGACTTATTCGGTAGTAGGACGTGTGAACCCGGCAGATCGTGAAAGTGGTGAAATGAAGTATTATGCACAGTCGCAGGCTCGCGGCGAAATGGGTATCCGTGAGATTGCGGAACGTATTCACCAGATGTGTACCGTGACCCGTGCCGACGTGATGGCGGTGCTGACGGCACTGGAGGACATCGTGGCGGAAGGCTTGCAGGGTGGCGAAATTGTGCGCCTGGGTGAACTGGGCTCGCTGCAGCTGAGCTTGAGCGGGGAAGGTGCTGCCACGGAGGATACGTACAGTGATGCGCTGATTGACAAGGTGCGTGTGTTGTTCCGTCCGGGTACGGTGATGCAGGAGGCTATCAACAACTTAGCTTTCGAAAGAGTGCCGGTGAAGTACAAGAAGGAGGACGCGACTGATGAAGGAGTAGGTGCTTAACGGGAAAAGGTGTAGTGAGAGATGACAAAGGTGAAATGGATTGTGGTCAGGGTGCTGAAGTGTATTCTCTGTCTCCTGACCGGAAGAAAACCAGACTGCGATGAGAAAAATTGACATGATTGTGGTTCATTGCACAGCAACGAGGGCGGACTGTCCGCTCTCGCCTGCTGAGCTGACGAAGATGCACCGGAAACGGGGTTTCAAGTGCTGCGGGTATCATTATTATGTACGCACGGACGGGGAGATCTGTACCATGCGTCCGGTGGAACGGGTAGGGGCTCATGCCAAGGGCTACAATGAGCATAGCATCGGCATTGCCTACGAAGGGGGATTGGATGTGCAGGGCCGGCCGGCGGACACACGCACGGAGCTGCAGAAGCGTTCGCTGCGGATTTTAGTGAGGGTGCTGAAGGCGGATTTTCCGGACATCACGCAGGTGGTGGGGCATCGCGACCTGAGTCCGGATCTGGATGGCGACGGGGTGGTGGAACCGGAAGAGTGGTGCAAGGCGTGTCCTTGCTTTGAGGTGAAACGGGAGCTTTGACTCCCGTTTTTTTGTGTGGCGGCTTATGGGGCCTGTTGCGGATTTGAAATAAAGATGTAACTTTGCAATGATATTCACGTTTCATTAAATGGTGCGATTGAGCATGGAGAACTTATACATCCTTATTGCTGCATTCGTTACGGCAGTGACGCTGGGACGAATGATTATTCCGAACATTCTGATTATTTCATTACGTAAACGCCTGTTTGACGTGCCCGACGAACGGAAGGTGCACAAACGGCCGGTACCCCGCCTGGGGGGAGTGACTTTTTTCCCGGTTATCTTGTTTTCTTTGTGCGTGTTCACGGCGCTGCGTCTGCTGATGGGGCACGGACCGGACGAATCGAAGGCGGAGCAGTTGGTGTGTGAGTTTCTCTTTCTGATGGGTGGACTGACGCTGCTGTACATCATCGGTATAGCCGACGACCTGGTGGGGGTACGCTATCGCCGTAAGTTTCTGGTGCAGATTGTTTCGGCAGCCATGTTTCCGCTTTCGGGTATCTATATCAATAATTTCTACGGGCTTTTCGGCGTGTTCATGGTGCCTGCCGCGGTTGGTATCCCGCTTACGATGCTGTTGGTGGTGTTCATTACCAATGCCATCAACCTGATTGACGGGATTGACGGGCTGGCTTCGGGGTTGAGCATGGTGGCGCTGTTAGTGTTCGGGGTGATGTTCGTGCACTACCAGATGTGGAGCTACGGTATGCTGGCTTTCGTGACGGTGGGAGTGATTATCCCGTTCTTCTCGTACAACGTGTTTGGCAGTGCCTCGATGGGGCGGAAGGTGTTCATGGGGGATACGGGCAGTCTGACGCTGGGCTTTATCCTGAGCTTCTGTGTGATAAGATATTGTATGTATGAGCCGGGGATGCTGCTCACGGTGAAGAGCAGTCCGGTGCTTGTGGCTTTCAGTGTGCTGATGGTGCCGTGTCTGGACGTGGTGCGTGTGGTGCTGCGTCGTGCCCGTCATAAGAAGCCGCTGTTCATGCCCGACCGCTCGCACATTCATCATAAGTTTCTGGCCATGGGTTTTTCGCCGCGCAAGGCACTGGTGACGATTCAGCTGATGTCTGCCTGCTTCGGGGTGTTTACGCTTGTGGGAATCCGCTACCTGAACAATACGTTCGTCTTTGTGATGGATGTGGTGATATGGACGCTGCTGAATATCTGGTTTAACTGGGTAATCAGAATGAAGAACAATGAAAAATTAAGAATTAAGAATGAAGAATGAAGAATGAAGAATGAATAGTGAATAATGAAGAATGAATAATTAAGAATGAAGAATGAAAAGCGAAGACGGGATACTCTTATCCGCTTTTACTTTTTAACTATTAACTTTTAACTCAATATGTTCTTCTGTCTGAATCGTTTGAAAAACATACATGATTAAGTTGGAAAGATAAAAGTTTTTATGTTTCTTTGTATGGATTTCATCGTTGCAAGCTATGATTAGTACAACAGACATTATCAACAGACTGAAAATATTTAAGGCCCAATCGGCTGCGAAATATCAAATTAAGTTCATGGGACTGTTTGGCTCCTATGCACGTCAGCAGCAAGATGAAAAAAGTGATGTGGATGTTTTTATCTGTCTGCAGGAACCTGATTTCTTTGTGATGGAGCAGATTAAAGAGGAACTTGAGGATTTGCTTCATTCTTCGATTGATTTAGTGAACTTTAGGGAGTCGCTTCGTCCGACGTTAAAAAAGAATATTCTTAAAGATGCGATCTATATCTAAAGAAATATTGATTGATTTGTTGGAGCTGATTCTGGAAAAAGCAACTCTCGTGATAAACAGAAATCAGTCAATCACGTGTGCGCAGGATTTTCTTACATCTCCAGACCGAATGGAGAAATTCGATGCGGCGTGTATGCTGATACAAGTAGTGGGTGAAACGGCTAAGAAGATAGATGACCGTACTTCATCTCTATTGTTTGTGCATTATCCGCAAGTTTACTGGCGGGGAGTGTTCGGTTGCCGAAATATTATTTCGCATGAATATGGGAATGTAGATCCTGTCCAGATATTCGGTATAATCAAAAAGTATCTTCCGGAACTGGTGGATTGTGTAAAACAAATTCTATCAGATGTGGAAGCCGGTAAGCATGACAGCTTATTCTTGTCATAGAATGAAAAATGAAGAATGAATAATTAAGAATGAATAATGAAGAACGGGAGGGGTGACTCTTCCGTTTTTTTTGTGATTGCTTTCCACTTTTACTTTTTAACTATTAGCTTTTAACTCAATATGTTCTTCTGTTCTTCTGTCTAAAAACAAAAAGGCTTTGCTTTTACTTTTTAACTATTAACTTTTAACTCAATACCTTCTTCTGTCTAAAGAAACAAAAATAAAAAAAGGGAATCTTCCCAGACTCCCAATCTTCATTAACCTTAAATCTAATACCATGAAAAACACAGTGCAAAGGTAAGGGTTTTATGTTATGAAACATATGGAATCGGCGGAAATCTGCTTTATATTAACACTATTTATATTTTAACGGCGTAAATCGGGCGGTTTATGCCGTAATTTTTTCTGTGAGGTGTGGAATTTCAGGTGCCTGGGGACTTGGTGATTCGCCCGAAAGATGTATCTTTGTCCTTAAAACTAAAATGACAGACAGAATGAGAAGACAGTTTGTGAGGTGGGTGTTGTGCCTGTTTCTGTTAGGAAGCGCCGTTGCGTATGCCCAAAGCGGAATGACCGACAGCCAAGTAATAGAATATGTGCAGCAGGCACTTCAGCAGGGCAAGGACCAGCAAACCATTGCGATGGAGCTGCTGGCCAAAGGTGCCACTCAGGAGCAGTTGCTGCGATTGAAATCTCAGTACTCGGGTGCGTCGGCATCGGGTAGTGCGACCCCGGCGGGGGAGAGCGGTGCGCAACTGGACTCCAGCACGCGGACACGGAAAACGGCGGCGACGGGCCGCGAGGAAGAGGCGAAGGGCACGGCGGACGAGGATAAGGGTATCTGGACGGACGACATGCAGCAGAGCATGAAGCAGCGCCACAACCTGACGACGGCACCTGCCGACGAGAACGACGTGTTCGGACGAAATATTTTCAACATTGAACGACTGACATTCCAGCCGAACCAGAATATGGCTACGCCGGAAAACTACCGCTTAGGACCGGGCGACGAGGTGATTATCGACGTGTGGGGGGCAAGCCAGAATACCCTGCGCCTGGGTATCTCGCCCGACGGCTATGTGAACATTGATAATGTGGGGCCGGTGTTTCTGAGCAACATGACCATCAAGGAGGCGCGCCAGCTGCTGAAGCAGGAATTGGGAAAGATTTATGCGGATTCGGGCAATCACATCCAGGTGACACTGGGGAATATCCGTACCATCCAGGTGAATGTGATGGGCGAGGTGATGGCACCGGGTACGTATGCGCTGTCGTCGCTCTCGACGGTGTTTCATGCGCTGTACGTGGCAGGCGGGGTGAGCGACATCGGTAGCTTGCGTAACGTGCAGGTGGCCCGCGGCGGAAAGACGTTTGCCCGTCTGGACGTGTACGAGTATATTATGAAGGGGCAGATTCAGGACGACATCCGCCTGCAGGACGGCGACGTGGTGATTGTGCCTCCCTACGACGAGCTGGTGAAGATTGCGGGCAAGGTGAAGCGCCCGATGTTCTATGAAATGAAGAACGGAGAGTCGGCGGCTACTTTATTGAAGTATGCGGGCGGATTTTCTTCGGACGCGTATGAGAAGAGTATCAGGGTGTTACGGAAAAACGGGAAAGAATTTTCCGTAAAAACGGTGAACGATACCGACTACTCTGCGTTTATATTAACAGACGGCGACGTGATTACGGTGGATTCGATTCTGAACCGCTTCAACAACCGTCTGGAAGTGAAGGGGGCTGTGTATCACCCGGGAGTATTTGAGTTGAGTGGTTCGCTGAACACGGTACGCCAGTTGGTGGAGAAGGCCGACGGACTGTTGGGCGATGCCTTTACGGGACGTGCGGTGCTGTATCGCGAACGGGAAAACCTGACCAAGGAGGTGCTGCCGGTTGACATTCAGGGGATTCTGAACGGTACGTCGCCCGACATTCCTTTGCAGAAGAATGACATTTTGTATATTCCGAGTATCCACGACTTGCAGGACATGGGGAAGGTGACCATCAGCGGCGAGGTGAACAAGCCGGGCAGCTATACGTATGCCGACCACATGAGTCTGGAGGACCTGGTGATTACGGCGGGCGGACTGAAGGAATCGGCTTCGCTGGTGCGCGTGGACGTGTCGCGACGTATCCGCGACCCGAAAAGTACGACGGAACCGGACATGATAGGACAGAATTTCTCGTTCGGGCTGAAGGACGGTTTCGTGGTGGACGGAGAGGCGGGCTTTGAACTGCAGCCGTACGACCAGGTGTTTGTGCGCCGCAGTCCGAGCTACAACGAGCAGGTGAACGTGAAGGTGGAAGGCGAGGTGCTGTATGGCGGCGACTATACGCTGAACACGAAGAGCGAGCGCCTGAGCAGCCTGATTCAGCGGGCCGGAGGTGTGAGCCGCTATGCGTATGTGCGGGGAGCCAAGTTGCGCCGTGTGGCCAACGAGGAGGAGCTGCGCCGCATGGAGGATGTGGTGAAGATGGTGCGCCGGGAAATCGGTGAGGCCATGGCCAACGCACTGGGACTGAAGGTGGACAGTACGTTCACGGTGGGCATTGACCTGGAGGCGGCACTGGCCAATCCGGGCGGAGATGCCGACCTGGTGCTGCGCGAGGGCGATGTGCTGACGGTGCCGGAATATAACAATACGGTGAAGGTGAACGGAGCGGTGATGATGCCGAACACGGTGTCGTTTGCCTCGGGCAAGAGCGTGAAGTATTACCTGAGCCAGGCGGGAGGTTACTCTGCCAACGCCAAGAAGAGCCAGAAGTTCATTATTTATATGAACGGACAGGTGGCCAAGGTGAAGGGCAGCGGTAAGAAACAGATTGAGCCGGGCTGCGAGATTGTAGTGCCGAACAAGACGAAGAAGTTTAACTTTGCGACAGTAATGTCGAATGCCACTTCGTTTGCGTCACTGGCTACGATGTTAGCTTCGCTGGCTACGATGATGAAATAACCATTAAATCTATAAGTATATGAACATGAAAATGAGACTGATTGTCATGAACTTCCTGCAGTTTGCCGTGTGGGGAGCGTATCTCACCTCAATGGGTACTTATCTGGCGGGTGTGGGATTAGGCGGACATATCGGAATTTTTTACGCCATGCAGGGGATTGTGTCCCTGTTCATGCCGGCTGTGTTGGGTATTGTGGCCGACCGCTGGATTCCGGCGCAACGGCTGTTGGGGCTGAGCCATCTGTTGGCGGCCTTGTTTATGGGTGGAGCGGGCTATTATGCCATGACTACGGGGGCGCAGGTGGAGTTTGTACCACTGTTTGCGTTTTACTCCGTGAGTGTGGCGTTCTACATGCCTACGCTGGCGCTGTCGAACTCGGTGGCGTATACGGCGCTGGATAAGGCCGGGCTGGACACCATCAAGGCGTTTCCGCCGATACGTACGTTCGGTACCATCGGTTTCATCTGTTCCATGTGGCTGGTAGACTTATTGGGATTCCAGTCGAACTACATGCAGTTCTTTACCTGTGCGGTATGGGGCGTGGTATTGGCCGTGTATGCCCAGACGCTGCCGGAATGTCCGGTGAGCCGTGCGCAGGGCGGACAGAAGTCGCTGGTAGAGGCATTGGGACTGAGGGCGTTTCTGCTCTTCAAGAACCGCAAGATGGCGGTGTTCTTCATCTTCTCGATGCTGTTAGGTGTGTCCTTGCAGATTACCAACGGCTTTGCCAATCCGTTTATTACGAGCTTCAGTGCTATTCCGGAATATGCCGATACGTTCGGTGTGCAGCATGCCAACCTGCTGATTTCGCTCTCGCAGATCAGTGAGACGTGCTGTATCCTGCTGATTCCGTTCTTCTTGGGACGCTTCGGTATCAAGAAGGTGATGTTGATTGCCATGGTGGCGTGGGTGCTGCGCTTCGGACTCTTCGGCCTGGGTGACCCGGGCAGCGGGGTGTGGATGTTCGTGCTGTCGATGATTGTGTATGGCGTGGCATTCGACTTCTTCAACGTGTCGGGCTCGCTGTTTGTGGACAAGGAGACGGACTTGTCTATCCGCTCGAGTGCGCAGGGACTGTTCATCATCATGACGAACGGTATCGGGGCCACGGTGGGTACGCTGAGTGCGCAGGCGGTGGTGAACTGCTTTGTGGACTTCAATTCGCAGGCGCCGCAGGTGGAAGGCTGGAGCCGGGCGTGGTTCGTATTTGCGGCTTACGCACTGGTGGTGGCAGTGACTTTTGCGCTGGTATTCAAGTACAAGCATAAACAGGTATAAACATTAAGTATAACAATTAAACAGATTTTGCACATGGAAACAACAAATGGATTAGTGCAGATGCATGTCCGCACGATTGACGAAGCGATAGATACATGGAAATTGCTGGATAACCTGACCTTTGACCAGGCGCTTGCGGATGATGAGAAGATGGACATACTGATGGGCGACTCGCAGGACTTCAAACTGGTTTTAGAGGAGATTAACGAGCCGCACCGCCTGATGCTGGGCATTATCAATCCTGATCAGGCAGACTTGCTGGACCGGGCCATTGAAGATCCGGAGGAAATAGACGCCACGCTGCCTTATCAGACGGTGAAGTTCATGAAGAACTTAGGCTTCACGGTGGAGAAAGCAGTGGTGACGGACCGGGTGGGAATGACGCACCGCACGATTCTGACGCTGCGCAAGGAAGACGGCACGGTGACGGAGATGCCGCTGACGCTGTTCGACGCACTGGTGGTGGCGATGGTGGCCAAGGCGCCGTTCTATGTGAGAGAGGAGCTGCTGAAGGTGGATCGTCCGGACTTTGCCCAGTCGGTGCCCAACGCGAAGATTGTGCTGCTGCGCATGATGCCGCTGAGAGCCCTGAAGCGGGAAATGGACATGGCTGTCCGTCAGGAGGACTACGAGTATGCGGAGATGATCAAGCGGGAGATTGCAACCCGTAAAGTGGATGAAGAAGAAGAGGAAGAAGATAACGAAGAAATAGATTAATAAGAAGTAAAATATGCATGTGTTTTATACACCGGATATTGCGCAGACCCTGGAGCTGCCGGAGGAGGAAGCCGGACACTGTCTGCGAGTGCTGCGCTTAGGAGTGGGCGAGGAGATTATGCTGACCGACGGAAAGGGATGCTTTTATCGGGCGGTCATCTCGGCGGCTACCCAGAAGCGCTGTGTGGTAAAGGTAGTGGAGAAAACGGAGCAGGAGCCTTTCTGGAAGGGGCATCTGCACCTGGCGCTGGCACCTACGAAGAACATGGACCGCATGGAATGGCTGGCGGAGAAGGCCACGGAAATCGGTTTCGACGAGCTGACGTTTCTGAACTGCCGTTTCTCGGAACGGAAGGTCATCAAGACGGAACGGGTGGAGAAAATCGTGGTGTCGGCCGTGAAGCAGTCGCTCAAGGCACGCAAGCCGGTGGTGAACGAAATGACGGACTTCCGCCGCTTTATGGAGCGGGAGTTTACGGGACAGAAGTTCATTGCACACTGTTATGAGGGGGAAAAGCCTTTGCTGCGCGACGTACTCCGCAAGGACGAGGACGCCGTGGTGCTGATTGGTCCGGAAGGAGATTTCAGTCCGGAAGAAGTGGCGCTGGCTGCAGAGAAAGGCTTTCAGGCAGTGAGCCTGGGCAAATCGCGCCTGCGTACGGAAACGGCGGCACTGGTAGCCGTACACCTGATGAACCTGACGCACGCGGAATAAGGGTTATGTGTAACTTCTAAATAGAATGATTATGAAAAAGACATGGAAATGGATGGGAAGCCTGGCCTTGGGTATGGCTTTCCTGTTGTCTGCCTGCGGGGAAGACAATGCGTACACCAATGCATTGCCAAAAGATGCGGCTGCAGTGTTCTCGTTCGACCTGATGGAGATGTCACAGAAGTGTGACCTGAACGACCAGGTGAAGCAGTCGATGGGGCAGATGGTGAAATCGAGCCTGAAGGGCAGTGCGGATGCCCTGGTGGACAAACTGATGGAGAATCCGGAAGAAAGCGGACTGAGACTGACCGACCGGGTGTATTTCTTTGCAGCTTCTCAGATGCAAATGGGCGGTGTGCTGGTACGCATGGCCGACAAGGGAAAACTGGAAGATTTGATAAAAGTGCTTCAGGAGCAGAAGGCGTGTGAGGCTCCTGCCGACGGCGACGGTTGCCGCTGGACCGTGGGTGGCGGCGGACTGATGGCCTGGACGGACGATGCGTTCATGATGCTGGCGGGCGACGGCGGTAACCCGAAGGACTTGCAGCATCAGGCTTCCATGTGGCTGCGCCAGAAAGAAGGGGAGGGCTATTCGGGCACTCCGGAATTCAAGAAATTAGAGGACGCCGACGAGGACGTGGCAATGGTAACTTCGATGGATGCCATGCCGAAGAGTTATTGGGGCCCGATGACCATGGGGCTGCCGGCTGACCTGAATCTGAATGACCTGAAAATGTTTTCTACGCTCGATTTCCAGAAGGGTAAAGCTGTGGTAGAAGTGGAGGCGCTGTTAGGAGGCAAGTTCAAGGACTTGCTGAAGAAGCAGGCGGAGGTGAGCGGTGAACTGGACGGCACGTACCTGAAGACGTTCCCTGCCAATACGGTGTGCTGGATGGCTGCCAACGTGAATGGTGAAAAGGCGTACGAGCTGTTGCGTGAGAACCCGACGGTGCGTCAGGAACTGGACAACTCGATGATACCGCTCGACTTTGAAGCCATCTTCAAGGCGGTGAAGGGTGACGTGGCAGTGGCCATACCGGAAATGTCGTTGAGACCGGGCTTCATCCTGTATGCCGACGTGAAAAACGGTGACTTCATGCGTACGTTTGAGGACTTGAAACCGATGCTGGCTATGACCAACGGTCAGATGCGGCTGGTGGACAAGGGTGAAAATGCCTACCAGTTTGTGGTTGCCAACGGTGCGATGCTGGGCAAGGCTCGCGGACCGGTGTCTTTCTGGCTGGGCGTGAAAGATGACCGCTTCTACCTGACGAATCAGGAAGACCTGATTGACCGTGAGGTGAAGGGACTGTCGCTGAAAGACTGTGACTGGGCCAAGGACGTGAAGGACAAGCATTTCTACCTGAACGTGAACTTCCAGGCACTGGCTGCCGCACTTCCGCAGATTCCTTACGTAGGTATGCTGGACTACCTGAGCATTGAATCGGATGAACCGACCAAGGCACGCATGGTGCTGCAGATGAAGAATCACGAGGAAAATGTGCTGAAGCAGCTGGTACAGATAGTTAATAATTAATAGTGAATAATGAATAATGAAGAATGCCATTCATTATTAATTCTTCATTCTTCATTATTAATTCTTCATTCTTCATTATTAATTCTTCATTGACTTCGTTTTTCATTCTTCATTATTAATTCTTCATTGAATAAAATGAACACAATAGAATTACAGCAGACCCTGCCGGAGGTATTCGCCGGACGCGACGGAATCGTGTCGGACGTATGGCACCGGCAGGTGGCTTTTCAGAAAGGAAAGATGTATCTGATTGAAGCGGCGTCGGGCACGGGCAAGTCGTCGCTTTGCAGTTTTATTTACGGGTACCGTACGGACTACCAGGGGATTATCACCTTCGACGGGGAGAACGTGCGGAAACTCACGGTGAAGCAGTGGACCGACATCCGCAAGCGCTCGCTGGGCATGTTGTTTCAGGAACTCCGCCTGTTCGGGGAACTGACGGCGTGGGAGAACGTGCAGCTGAAGAACGGGTTGACGGGCTTCTGCCGCAAGCAGCAGGTGAAGGACTGGTTTGAGCAGTTAGGCATCGCCGACAAGTGGGACGTGAAGGCGGCCAGGATGTCGTACGGACAGCAGCAGCGCGTGGCTTTCGTGCGGATGCTGTGTCAGCCGGCCGACTTTTTCTTCCTGGATGAGCCGGTGAGCCACCTGGACGACGGCAACGGGCAGATAATGGCGCGTATCCTGAAGGAGGAAGCGGCTCGTCAGGGCGCGGGAGTGATTGTGACGTCCATCGGCAAGCACCTGCCGCTGGAGTATGACAGGGTGCTGAGTTTGTAAGGTATTAACACGAAGACGGATATGATCTGGAAATTATTGAGGCAGCACATCAGTGTGGCGCAGCTGGCAGGATTCTTTCTGGCCAACCTGTGCGGTATGGTGATTGTGCTGTTAGGCATACAGTTTTACAAGGATGTGTTGCCGGTGTTTACGCAGGGCGACAGTTTCATGAAGAAGGACTACGTGATTGTGAGCAAGCAGGTGAGCACGCTGGGCAGCTTAGTGGGTAAGGGAGGTACGTTCTCGCGTGCCGATATAGCCGACATGGAGTCGCAGCCCTTTGCCAAGCGGACGGGAGCGTTCACTCCGGCACAGTTTCAGGTGTCGGCCGGCATGGGCATGGCGGGCATGCAGCTCTCTACGGCGATGTTCTTCGAGTCGGTGCCCGACGAGTTTGTAGATGTGCGGCTGGAGGGCTGGACGTATCGCGAGGGGCAGACGGAAATCCCTATCATCATCCCGCGCAACTACCTGAACCTGTATAACTTCGGTTTTGCACAGAGTCGCAACCTGCCGCAGCTCTCGGAGGGCGTGATGGGGATGATGACGCTGGACGTGCGGCTGAGCGGACGGGGACGGACGGAGCGCATGAAGGGACGTATCGTGGGTTTCTCCAACCGGCTGAACACGATTCTGGTGCCGCAGGCGTTCATGGAATGGGCTAACGCGACGCTGGGTGACGGCGGCGAGACGGCTCCCTCACGACTGATTGTGGAGGTGGACAATCCGGCGGACGACCGCATCGCGAAGTATTTCAAGCAGAAAGGCTATGAGACGGAAGGCGACAAGCTGGATGCGGGAAAGACGACGTGGTTCCTGAAGATGGTGGTGGGCATCGTGCTCACGGTGGGACTGATTATCAGTGTGCTGTCGTTCTACCTGCTGATGCTGAGCATCTACCTGCTGTTGCAGAAGAACACGAAGAAGCTGGAGAACCTGCTGATGATTGGGTTCAGTCCGGCGGCGGTGGCACGTCCGTATCAGGCACTTACGGTGGGGCTGAATGCAGCGGTGGCAGCCATGGGCGTGCTGCTGGTGTGGATGGCACGTGATGCGTATCTGGACATGCTGCAGCGGATGGTGCCCGATTTTCAGGCAGGCAGTCTGCTACCGACACTGCTGACGGCTGGAGGACTTTTCCTGCTGGTATCGGTGCTGAATGTGCTGGCCGTGCAGCGGAAGGTAGAATCGATTTGGAGAAAGAAATAGCACAAGTATACATTTTAATATATTATCTGTAAAACCAAATGAAAATGAAGAAACTAAAAAACGTATGGCTCTTTTTGAGCTTTATTCTGATGGTGGCCGGAATGGCAAGCTGTAGCACAGATGACCCGACGGGTGTGGAAGTGTCGAGAGAAGACATTATCGGTACATGGCAGGTGACGGCGAATGACTATGAAAATGTAGTTGAAGGAGAAGGAAGTGGAAATTATGTAGGACAGAAACTTGTTGTGAAGGGTGATGGTACAGCTATTTTTTTCGGTAAGCAATATACTTGGAAGCTGGATGGAGATACTTTGACTCTTTCAGGTGTGAGTGATATAAGCATTAAGGTTATAATCCTTAAATACGAAGGTGATATAATTGAGGCTGCTTATACCTGTTATTTTGTTTCAGAAGATTATATGGATAGTGGGCACTTTACCTTCAAGCGCGTGTAACGAGACATATTAATATAAAGAAAAGCCACAGCAATGTGGCTTTTTTTGTATATGTGTGACCGCACACACGTACAATATCTTGTAAATATTTGTTTAGATATTTCGCCTCTGTGTAAACAAGTGTAAAACCATTTGTCCGATATCTCTTGATTTATGTCTATTATTAGGGGAATCAGTCTAAAAAATGTTACATGGAGTTACATATATGAGAGTTTATTCAGTAAATTTGCGTTACAGAAATGGTCAAACTTTAAACAAATACCCGGGACGTTTGTTTAAGAGGTAAGAACCATGGATGATTCATTCTTTTTAAATTAAAATAATTGCTTATGTCAAAAATCGTTGGACACATTTCGCAGGTAATCGGTCCGGTGGTCGATGTGTACTTCAAGTTTGAAGAAGGACAAGACGTGGAACACGCCTTGCCGAAAATCCACGATGCCATGACGATTGCCCGTAACGACGGGCGTACGCTGGTGATTGAAGTGCAGCAGCATATCGGTGAAGACACGGTACGCTGCGTGGCCATGGACAGTACGGACGGGTTGAAGCGCGGAATGGAAGTCGTTCCTACGGGGCATCCGATTTCGATGCCTATCGGAAACCAGATCAAGGGCCGTGTGATGAATGTGGTAGGTGATACCATTGACGGTATGAAAGAACTGGACAAGACGGACGGATTTCCTATTCACCGTGAACCTCCGAAATTCGAAGACCTGGCTACTACCCAGGAAGTATTGTTTACCGGTATCAAGGTCATCGACCTGCTGGAACCTTACCTGAAGGGTGGTAAAATCGGTCTGTTTGGTGGGGCGGGTGTTGGAAAAACCGTGCTCATCAAAGAGTTAATCAATAACATTGCCAAGAAACACAATGGTTTCTCCGTGTTTGCAGGAGTGGGTGAGCGTACCCGTGAAGGTAACGACCTGCTGAGAGAAATGATTGAATCAGGCGTAATCCGCTACGGTGACGAGTTCCTCAAGAGCATGGAGGAAGGAAACTGGGACCTTTCGAAGGTGGATTACAATGAAGTGGAAAAATCGCAGGTAGCCATGGTGTTCGGACAGATGAACGAGCCTCCCGGTGCCCGTCAGTCAGTAGCCTTGTCGGGTCTGACACTGGCCGAATCGTTCCGTGACCGCCAGACGGGCGACAACGGTCCGCGCGATATCCTGTTCTTTATCGACAACATTTTCCGTTTTACGCAGGCAGGTTCTGAGGTTTCAGCCTTGCTGGGACGTATGCCTTCGGCAGTAGGTTACCAGCCGACACTGGCTACGGAAATGGGACAGATGCAGGAACGTATCACTTCTACGAAGAACGGCTCCATTACTTCCGTGCAGGCGGTGTACGTGCCGGCCGATGACTTGACCGACCCTGCTCCGGCTACTACCTTTACCCACCTGGATGCCACTACGGTGTTGAGCCGTAAGATTACTGAGCTGGGTATCTATCCGGCTGTAGACCCGCTGGACTCTACGTCGCGTATCCTCGACCCGCTGATTGTGGGCAAGGAGCACTACGAAACGGCTCAGCGCGTGAAACAGATTCTGCAGCGCAACAAGGAGCTTCAGGATATTATCTCTATCTTAGGTATGGATGAACTTTCGGATGAAGACCGTCTGACGGTGAACCGTGCCCGCCGCGTGCAGCGATTCCTTTCGCAGCCGTTTGCCGTGGCCGAGCAGTTTACGGGCGTGCCGGGCGTGATGGTTTCCATAGAAGACACCATCAAGGGATTCAAGATGATTCTGGACGGCGAGGTAGACTATCTGCCTGAACAGGCTTTCCTGAACGTGGGTACCATTGAGGACGCCATCGAGAAGGGTAAGAAGCTGATGGAAGCGGCTAAGAGTTAATAAGTAAAAGTTAAAAGTTAAAAGCTGATAGCTTAATATGAAAGAACTTCATCTGGTTATCGTTTCACCCGAAAAGCTGGTTTACGAAGGAAAAGTGAGCCAGGTTACCTTTCCGGGAAGCGCAGGAAAATTTCAGGTCATGGCCGACCATGCCCCGATTATTTCCACGCTCTCGGCCGGGGAAGTGAAATACGTGGCCGGACAGGAAACGCAATCCCTGCAAATCAAGGGGGGATTCGTGGAAGTCAAGGAGAATCAGATTTCAGTCTGTGTGGAACTCTGAGAGGAGCGAAGCAGGCGATGAACCGAATATGTTTTTGGCGGCTTTCCGGATGAAAAACCGCACGATACTATGTTTTTGTTGACCGTTAAGAAGAAATTTATAAAAGAACTGACCGTGATTGGAATCGTGCTGACGACGCTCGTCGCCGTGGTATATCATCTGTTCATTCCCGACAGGTATTTCCTGTGGTTTCCGGCCATTCCGATATTCTTCTATCTTTTCGGCCTGTTTTACATAGAAATGTTCGCGTTCAACTATCGCGTGGGGCTGGAACGGATTGCGATGACGTATCTGGTGTGCAAGGTACTGAAATTCATAATCAGTGCCATGCTGCTGATGTTCTACGGATTTGTGATAGGACATGAAGTGGTGGCGTTCATGCTGACCTTCATCTTCTTCTACTTTGCGTTTCTGATATTCGAAACCCGTTTTTTCCTTCTTTTTGAAGCGAAACTCAAACTAAGAAAAAAAGCTAATGATGAAAAAAATACGGTACATAATCATCACGCTGTTACTGCTGATGGCGGTTCCGGCTGCGCTGACGAAGGCACAGGCCGCTGAGGGTGACATCGACGTGAACGAACTGGTGTTCGGACACATTGGCGATGCCTACCAGTGGCACATTGCGAAGTTCGGCGATACGGAGGTAAGCATTCCGCTGCCGGTGATCGTGAAAAGCAGTACGGGCTGGCATGTGTTCTCGTCTGCCCGGCTGGAGGAAGGTCCTTACGAGGGACTGTACGTGGCCGAGGGTGGTGCCTACGACGGCAAAATCGTGGAACGCAATGCGGCCGGCGAGGAGGTGCGTCCGCTGGACATCTCCATCACGAAGAATGTGCTGGGCTTGTTTATCAACAGTGCGGTGCTGCTGGTCATCATGATGAGCTGCGTGCGCTGGTACAAGAAACATCCGCTGGAAGACGGGGCACCCAAGGGGGGCGTCGGCATGATTGAGGCCACGGTGCTTTCTATCTACAACGACGTGATTAAGGGCTGCATCGGCGAGAATTACCGCCGCTACGCTCCTTATCTGCTTACGGCGTTCTTCTTCGTGCTGGTGAACAACCTGATGGGGCTGATTCCTATCTTCCCCGGAGGTGCGAACGTGACGGGTAACATCGCCATTACGCTGGTGCTGGCTTTGTGTACGTTCGTGCTGACCAACGTGTATGGTACGAAGGCTTACTGGAAGGAAATCTTCTGGCCCGACGTGCCTACGTGGTTGAAGGCGCCGATTCCGATGATGCCGCTGATTGAATTCTTCGGTATCTTTACCAAACCGTTTGCACTGATGATCCGTTTGTTTGCCAACATCATGGCAGGACATGCGGCCGTGCTCAGTCTGGTGGCCATTATCTTCATCACGGTGAAGTCGGGTCCGGTTATCAACGGCTCGATGACGGTGGTGTCGGTGGCATTCAGCATTTTCATGGATGCGCTGGAAATTCTGGTGGCATTCATCCAGGCATATGTCTTCACGATGCTGTCGGCCGTGTTTATCGGTCTGTCGCAGGTGAAGGAACATGCCGAAAAATAATTGATTCAAAGAAAATTAAAGTATAACCTTTTAAAACAAGAAAATTATGTTATTGTCAGTTTTATTGCAGGCAGCTGCAGGTGTAGGTATTAGTAAGTTGGGCGCCGCTATCGGTGCAGGTATTGCAGTTTTGGGTGCCGGTATCGGTATCGGTAAAATTGGTAGCTCGGCCATGGAAGGTATCGCACGCCAGCCGGAAGCTTCAGGCGACTTGCGTATGAACATGATTATCGCTGCTGCGCTGGTAGAAGGTGTGGCACTGATTGCCATCGTGGTTTGTTTGTTGACATTGTTCTTGTAAAAAATAAAACAATAAGTTATGGGATTATTAACTCCGGATCCGGGGCTGCTGTTCTGGATGGTCATCACCTTCGGAGTCGTGTTCTTCATCTTGGCGAAATACGGCTTCCCGGTGATTCTGAAGACGGTGGAGGACCGGAAAGCATACATTGACAATTCGCTCAAGGCGGCACGCGAGGCCAACGAACAGCTGGCCAACGTGAAGGTGGAGGGTGAGAAAATCCTGGCACAGGCACGCGAAGAACAGCACCGCATTCTGAGTGAGGCTGCTGCTACGCGCGACCGCATCATCAAGGACGCTCAGGAGAAGGCCTTCGCCGAAGGCAACCGCCTGATGGAGGAGATGAAGAAGCAGATTGAAACGGAAAAGGAAAGTGCCATCCGTGACATCCGCCGCCAGGTAGCCGTGTTGTCAGTGGGCATTGCAGAGAAGATTATGCGCAACAAGCTGGCTGATGAAAAGGAACAGGCTGCGCTGATTGACCGTCTGCTGGATGAAATGATTGAAACTTCTAAAAAATAACGTGTCATGAATACAGGAGTCGTTTCAAGACGTTTCGCGAAGGCACTGCTGGCATACGCGAAGGGTGAAGGGCTGGAAGACAAGGTGTACAAGGAGGTGAAGACACTGGCTGCACACTTTGCCGAAGTGCCCGGCCTGCGGCGTGCCGTGGAAAATCCGGTGCTGGAGAGAAGCAAGAAGCTGGAGCTGCTTTGCGAGGCTTCGGGTGGAAAGGACGTAAGCCAGGTGATGACGCGTTTTCTCAGCCTGGTGCTGGAAGACAGAAGGGAGAAGTTCTTGCAGTTCATGATGTGGTCGTACATCGACCTGTATCAGGAAGACAAGCACATCCTCATCGGAAAGCTTACCACTGCCGTCAGTTCGCCCAAGCTCGTGGCACACTTGCAGAAACTGGCTTCCGAGAAGACGCACGGTGAGGTAATCCTGGAAGAGAAGGTGGACAAAGGCCTGATCGGAGGATACATCATCGAACTGGGTGGCTTCCGCCTGGACTCCAGTGTGGCGAACCAGTTGAAGCGCGTGAAACAGCAGTTTATCGCGAAAAACAGGAGAATAGTGTAAACAATGAATAATGAAGAATGAATAATGAATAATGAAAAACGATTCCTATTATTCACTGTTCATTATTAATTATTAATTAAAAAGAATTATGCCAGAAAATACAATAAAACCCAGCGAAGTTTCAGAGGTGTTGCTCCAACAGTTGAAGGGGATTGACAACTCGCTGAAATTCGACGAAGTGGGTACCGTGCTTCAGGTGAGCGACGGTGTGGCCCGTATTTACGGTTTGCGTAATGCGGAAGCCAACGAGTTGCTGCAGTTTGAAAACGGTATCATGGGAACGGTGATGAATCTGGAAGAGGACAACGTGGGAGCGGTGCTCCTGGGTCCGACCGACCAGATTAAGGAGGGGATGATTGTGAAGCGTACCAAGCACATTGCTTCCATCAACGTGGGAGAATCGATGCTGGGACGTGTAATCGACCCTCTGGGTGTGCCCTTGGACGGGCGCGGCGAAATTGGCGGAGAGCTGTGCGAGATGCCGCTGGAGCGTAAGGCACCGGGGGTTATCTTCCGTCAGCCGGTAACGGAACCGCTGCAGACGGGACTGAAGGCTATCGATGCCATGATTCCTATCGGCCGCGGACAGCGTGAGTTGATTATCGGCGACCGTCAGACAGGTAAGACGGCCATCGCCATCGATACCATCATCAACCAGCGTGCCAACTACGAGGCAGGAAATCCGGTGTACTGCATCTACGTGGCCATCGGTCAGAAAGGTTCTACCGTGGCCAGCATCGTGAATGCACTGCGTGAGAAGGGTGCGATGGATTATACCATCGTGGTGGCTGCTACGGCTTCCGACCCGGCTGCCATGCAGTATTTCGCTCCGTTTGCGGGAGCTGCCATCGGCGAGTACTTCCGTGACACCGGCCGTCATGCACTGGTGGTGTACGATGACTTGTCAAAACAGGCTGTGGCCTACCGTGAGGTATCACTGATTCTGCGCCGTCCGTCAGGGCGTGAGGCTTATCCGGGTGATATCTTCTACCTGCACTCTCGTCTGCTGGAACGTGCGGCGAAGATTATCAACCAGCAGGAAGTGGCCGAACAGATGAACGACCTGCCAGCCAGCCTGAAGGGTAAGGTAAAGGCCGGAGGTTCACTGACCGCCCTGCCGATTATCGAAACACAGGCCGGCGACGTGTCTGCCTACATTCCGACCAACGTGATTTCCATTACCGACGGTCAGATCTTCCTGGAAACTGACTTGTTCAACCAGGGCTTCCGTCCGGCTATCAACGTGGGTATCTCCGTATCGCGTGTAGGTGGTAGCGCCCAGATAAAGAGTATGAAGAAAGTGGCTGGTACGCTGAAGATTGATCAGGCACAGTATCGTGAGCTGGAGGCCTTCTCGAAGTTCAGCAGCGACATGGACTCTGTGACTGCCATGGCCATCGACCGTGGACGTAAGAACAACCAGCTGCTGATTCAGCCGCAGTACTCACCGATGCCGGTAGGCGAACAGGTGGCCATTCTGTACTGTGGTACGCACGGACTGATGCGCGACATTCCTATCTCGAAGGTACGTGCCTTCCAGGATTCGTTCCTCACCAGCTTGCGTGCCAACCATCAGGCCGATGTGATTGACGTACTGGCTTCCGGAAAGATTTCCGACGAAATTACCGCAACTATTGAGAAACTGGCTGCCGAAGTGGCCGGACAATTTAAAGCATAAATCCCATGGCATCACTGAAAGAAGTTAAAGGAAGAATCAACTCAATCCACGGCACGCTGAAGATTACTTCGGCGATGAAGATGGTGGCGTCTTCCAAGCTGCACAAGGCGCAGGAGGCCATTGAAAATATGCTTTCCTACGAACGCCGGTTGCACCGCATGCTCAGTAATTTCCTGGGCGCGGAGCTGAGCGTGGAATCGCCTTTTGCAGTGAAACGTGAAGTGAAGAAAGTGGCCGTGGTGGTGTTTGCCTCCAACAGCAGTCTGTGCGGCGGATTCAATGCCAATGTAATCCGTCACCTGAACGAGGTGGTGGCAGAGTATGAGCCGAAGGTGGGCCGTGAGAACATCCTGATTTATCCGGTGGGCCGTAAGGTGGCCGATGCGGTGAAGAAGATGGAAGGACTGACGGCAGCCGGCGATTATCAGCACATGAGCGGAAAACCGAACTATCAGGAGGCGGCCGACCTGGCTGCCGAGCTGATGACACGGTTTGCCAGCGGTGAGATTCAGCAGGTGGAGCTGCTCTACAACCACTTCAAGTCGACCTCTACGCAGGTACTGACGCGGGAGACTTATCTGCCGCTCGACCTGAGTGCCGGTCATGCGGATGAGAAGGGAGAGGAGCAGGAAGCCATGCAGGCCGATTACCTCATCGAACCGTCGCCGGAACAGGTGATGGAGGAGTTGCTGCCCAAGGTGCTCCGCATGAAGATGTACACCGTGCTGCTTGACTCTACGGCTTCGGAACATGCCGCGCGCACCATGGCTATGCAGATTGCCACGGACAATGCAAACGACCTGATTCAGGAACTGACCTTGATTTACAACAAGAGCCGCCAGCAGGCGATTACCAACGAGTTGCTGGACATCGTGGGTGGCAGCATGAGCTGACCCCGCGGGCGGAACTCTTGTGTTCATTGCATAAAAAAACGTATCGCTGTCTCACGGCAGGATACGTTTTTTTTTGAACGAATAAACTAAAAAATTAATTATCTTAAAAAAGAAAACATGAAATTCTTTGGTGATTTATTTCTATAACAAACTGATTTCGTGTTTTGTTCGCTTTTTCTGTCGGTTTTTCTTTACTGATTTTTTAATAACTGTAAAAGCATACAGCTGCACCGTCGAGCAGGCATTCCATTCGTCCTTCTCCCAGGCGGATATTGTCCATGTAGGAGTAGTCACCTCCGCCGTAGTTCAAACGGATGCTGGTGTAGAAAGCGTCGTACCAGTCCCACGTAAAGGTGTAGGTATATTCCTCCCAACGTCCGCGGGCATCCTGAATGCGGATAAAGTCTTCACCCGTTCCGTTGGTGTAGAAGCGCAGCACCTGGAAGTGGTGCAGTCCGTAGTCGTCGTACCAGTCGTCCTGCCAGTCGTAGCTGCAGAGATACGCTGTGCGTTCACGATATTCCAGGGTGTTGTTTCCCAGTTCCATTTCCACGTTACACGACGGGAAGGCGAGTGTTAGTGCGACCAGCATCGCCATATACATGAATTTTCTTACCCTTGTTCTCATAACTCTTTGTGTGTTTGTTTTCCTCTATGTGACAAAGGTATCCGGAAAAAATCATACAAACGAATGATTTTTCCTATTCCTGTGGGGGAATTTCCCTATCGGGGGTAGGGAAATGCATCGGTCTGCGGGGTGGCAGATGGTGTGTCGTCTTTGCGGCTGGACGGGAATGCCGGTGCATTTAACGCAAAACGTCCTTGCGTTCGGATTGAAACACAAGGACGTTATATGGAAAACTCTTTTACGTTTTACATGAAACGCAAGGACGTTTTTTCAGGATTTCTGGAGAAGTACCGTCAGTGCATCGCGCCAGTCTTCGCCGTTATGCGGACAGTAGGTCTGGAAACCCAGCTGGCGGGCTGCCTGTACGTTGCCGGCCCCGTCGTCAATGAAGAGCGATTCTGACGGAAGAATGTCGGCATCGGCTATCAGGAAGTCAAAAATCTGCCGGTCGGGCTTGGTCACTCCAATCTGGTAGGAGAGGTACAGCTTGTCAAAATAGTCGCTGAGCGGTTTCCCCTTTGACGAGAATGCCGGACTGCAGGCCCAGTCCATTACGTAAGGATTGGTGTTGCTCAGCACGAAGAGCTTGTAGCGCTTGCGCAGCTCCTTCAGGCAGTCGAGCAGACGTTCGTCCAGTCCGGTGAAGTAGCCTAGCCATGCCTGGCGTGTCTCCTCCCAATTAGGAGTACGTCCGCCGCACAACTGTCCCAGTTTCACCTGGAACTCATCGGGCGTAATTTTTCCTTCTTCCAGTTCCTGGAAAATCCCCGTCTGGTGATATTTGTCCAGGCGCTGGTCGGCATCGGCCACCCCTAACTGGCGGAACGCTTCCACCGCCTGTTCGCGGCTGATAGGGGCGATAACCCCTCCGAAATCAAAAATCAGGTTTTTTATCATATATTGTTTTTATTTTCTCAGCATCAGGTTCTTGAACGGGGCAGGATAGGGAGTTTCAAATTCCATCCGTTCGCCCGTAAGCGGGTGGTAGAAGCACAGCTTGAAGGCGTGGAGTGCCAGACGTCCGAGCGGGTCGGTTTCGCAGCCGTAACGTGCGTCGCCCACCACCGGATGGCCGAGCGACTGCATGTGCACGCGAATCTGGTTCTTGCGTCCCGTTTCCAGTTGCAGCTCCATGAGCGAATAGCCGTTGGCCCGCTTGATGGTGCGGTAGTGCGTGATGGAGAGCTTGCCTCCGTCGTCTACCGGTGAGGAGCTGACGTACAGCTTGCGGTCAGTGAGCCAGGAGCGTACGGTGCCCTGGTCTTTCTCCATGTCGCCCATGACGATGGACACGTAGCGGCGGTCGTACACGATGTCGTGCCAGTTGTCGCGGAGTGTGTGCTGCGTCTTCTCATCCTTGGCATACATCATGATGCCCGAGGTTTCGCGGTCCAGACGATGCACCACGAAGATGCGGTTGTTGCGGTGCGTGCGCTTCACGTACTCATTCAGAATGTGCTGTGCGGTACGCTCCTTCTGGTGGTCGGTAGCCACGGACAGCAGTCCTTCCTTCTTCTCCACCACGATGAGATAGGCATCCTCGTAGAGAATCTTCAGCATGGGGTGGCGGAACTCGTGCTTGTTCTTTTCACGGCTCACCTGCACCTTCATGCCCGGCTTCAGGGGAAAGTTGTACTGCGTCTGGATGTTGTTGTCCACCAGCACCACACGGTTGGCCAGCAAGGCTTTTACGCGCGTGCGGCTGATGCCGTCCATCTTCTTCATAAGGAACTCCATCAGTTCCGCCGGTTCATTGACCGGATAGATTGTATATTTGGCTGCGGCACGCGGGATAGGGCGTCGGCCGTTGTTGCCAGAGTTATTTCTTGCCACTTTGTTGCGTCAGTTAAAAGTTAGAAGATAGGGGAGAGTGTTTAGCGTCTTTCCAGTTGCACGACATTTTCCACGTGATGCGTGTGAGGGAACATGTCGACAGGCTGTACGGCAGTCACCTTGTACTTGCCGTCGAGCAGCTGGAGGTCGCGTGCCTGTGTGGCCGGGTTGCAGCTCACGTAGACGATGCGTTTCGGCTCGGCAGCCAGAATCACGTCGATTACGTCATTGTGCATACCAGCGCGGGGAGGGTCGGTGATGATGACATCCGGACGTCCGTGCTCTGCAATGAAGTCGTTGGTAAGGATGTCCTTCATGTCGCCCGCATAGAACAGCGTGTTGTCGATGCCGTTTAGGGCTGAGTTCACCTTGGCATCCTCGATGGCTTCGGGCACATATTCGATGCCCACCACCTTGCGTGCCTGACGTGCCACGAAGTTGGCGATGGTACCCGTACCCGTGTAGAGGTCGTACACCAGCTCGTTGCCCGTAAGTCCGGCAAACTCGCGTGCTACCTTATATAAATTATAGGCCTGTTCAGAGTTCGTCTGGTAGAACGATTTCGGTCCCACCTTGAAGCGCAGTCCCTCCATCTCCTCGAAGATGTGGTCGTTGCCCTTGAACACCTCCACGTCGAGGTCGCCGATGGTATCGTTGCACTTGTTGTTGATGACATACATCAGCGAAGTAATCTGCGGGAAGCTGTCGGCCATGAACTGCAGAATCTCTTCCATCTTACGGCGGCCTTCGTCGTCGGTCACCTTGCATTGCAGCACCACCATCAGTTCGCCCGTAGACGAGGTACGGATCATGATGTTACGAAGAAGTCCTTCCTGCGTACGCAAGTCGAAGAACGGGAAGTTGTGCGCGTAGGCATAGTCGCGTACGGCATTGCGGATCTGGTTGGAAATGTCGTCCTGCAACCAGCACTTGTCGATGGCCAGCACCTTGTCAAACGCCCCCGGAATATGGAATCCCACGGCATTCATCTGGTCGTACTTCACATCCTGCTTCACCTCCTCTTCCGTAAGCCAGCGCTTGTTGGAGAATGTAAACTCCAGCTTGTTACGGTAAAAGCGGGTCTTTTCCGAGCCTAAGATAGGACGGAATTCCGGCAGTTCCACCTTCCCGATGCGGGTGAGGTTGTCGAACACCTGTTTCTGCTTGTACTTGAGCTGTTCCTCGTAAGAAAGACATTGCCATTTGCATCCTCCGCACACTCCGAAGTGACTGCAGAACGGCTCCGTGCGCAGGGGTGATTTCTCATGGAACTTTACCGCCACCGCTTCGGCGTAATGGTTCTTCTTGCGCTTCACCTGTAAATCGACTACGTCGCCCGGCACTACATACGGGACAAATATTACCAACTCGTTCACTTTAGCCACGGCTTTTCCTTCTGCGGCTACGTCTGTTATCGTTACCTTCTCCAGTAAAGGCAGTTCTTTTTTCTTTCTTGCCACGTTCTTTTCAATAAAACCAATTTGGGAGCAAATTTATACATTTTTCCTGACATTCTTCCATGTTTTTCGAAGAAGTTCATTTTGCAAACTCTATGTTGCAAAATATGTCGAAAAATATCTTCACAAAATTTGGGATTCAATAAAATATATATAGATTTGCCAGCGGTTGACCAACGAAAAACATTATTGAACCTTATCAAATATACGAAAACATGGAAAAGAAAAGAGTCTATACTTTTGGAAACGGACAAGCTGAAGGAAAAGCTGACATGAGAAATCTTCTGGGTGGCAAGGGCGCAAACCTGGCCGAGATGAACCTGATCGGGGTGCCTGTACCTCCCGGATTCACCATAACAACCGAAGTCTGCAACGAATATTTTGAAAAAGGAAAAGAAGCAGTGGTTGCGCTGCTGAAAGACGACGTGGAAAAATCCATCAAGGGAGTAGAAGCCCTGATGAAGTCGAAGTTCGGCGATGTGGAAAATCCGTTGCTCGTTTCCGTACGTTCGGGTGCCAGAGCGTCCATGCCGGGGATGATGGACACCATTCTGAACCTGGGTCTGAATGATGAAGTAGTAGAAGGACTGGCTCGCAAGACTAATAACCCTCGCTTTGCGTGGGACTCTTACCGCCGCTTCGTACAGATGTACGGTGACGTGGTGCTGGGCATGAAACCCGTGAACAAGGAAGATATCGACCCGTTTGAAGCCATCATTGAAGAAGTGAAGAAGGCCAAGGGCGTACGTCTGGACAACGAACTCGACGTGGACGACCTGAAGACACTGGTAGTCCGCTTCAAGGAAGCCGTGAAGAAACAGACCGGACAGGAATTCCCGTCATGTGCCTACGAACAGTTGTGGGGCGCCATCTGTGCCGTATTCGATTCATGGATGAACGAACGCGCCATCCTTTACCGTAAGATGGAAGGTATTCCGGCAGAGTGGGGAACAGCCGTGAACGTACAGGCCATGGTATTCGGTAACATGGGTGAGACTTCGGCTACGGGTGTATGCTTCTCACGCGACGCCGCTACCGGTGAAGACCTGTTCAACGGTGAATACCTGATCAATGCACAGGGTGAAGACGTAGTAGCCGGTATCCGTACTCCGCAGCAGATTACCAAAATCGGTTCTCAGCGGTGGGCCGAACTGCAGGGTATCTCGGAAGCAGAACGTGTGGCCAAATATCCTTCTATGGAAGAAGCCATGCCGGAAATCTACAAGGAACTCGATGAACTCCAGACCAAACTGGAAAATCACTACCACGATATGCAGGATATGGAATTTACCGTGCAGGAAGGCAAGCTCTGGTTCCTCCAGACCCGTAACGGTAAGCGTACAGGTGCCGCTATGGTGCGCATCGCCATGGAAATGCTGCATCAGGGCATGATTGACGAAAAGACCGCTTTGATGCGCTGCGAACCCAATAAGCTGGATGAGCTGCTGCATCCGGTATTCGATAAGGAAGAACTGGGACGTGCCCGCGTGCTGACACGTGGTTTGCCGGCTTCTCCGGGTGCTGCCTGCGGACGTATCGTCTTCTTCGCCGAAGATGCTGCTGAATGGCATACCAACGGCCATCGCGTGGTACTGGTACGTATTGAAACTTCTCCGGAAGACCTGGCTGGTATGCAGGCTGCCGAAGGTATCCTGACCGCCCGTGGAGGTATGACTTCACACGCAGCCGTAGTAGCCCGCGGAATGGGTAAGTGCTGTGTATCAGGTGCCGGAGCCATCAACGTAGACTACAAGACCCGTACGGTAGAAATTGACGGAGTCGTACTGAAAGAAGGTGACTACATCTCCATCAACGGAACCAACGGATATGTATATGCCGGAGAAATTCCGACTCAGCCGGCCAAACTGTCGGGCAACTTTGCCGAACTGATGGAACTCTGCGACAAATATGCCCGCCTGAAAGTCCGCACCAATGCCGACACGCCGCGCAACGCACAGGATGCCCGTGGATTCGGTGCCGTAGGTATCGGTCTGTGCCGTACGGAACACATGTTCTTCGACGACGAAAAGATTGTGGCTATGCGTGAAATGATTCTGGCCAAAGACGTAGAAGGCCGCAAGAAAGCACTCGACAAACTGTTGCCTTACCAGAAAGCCGACTTCAAGGAAATCTTCAAGACCATGGACGGACTGCCTGTCAACGTACGTCTGCTTGACCCGCCGTTGCATGAATTCGTTCCGCACGATTTGAAAGGTCAGGAAGAAATGGCACAGGCCATGGGTGTGACCGTAGATTATATCCGCCAGCGCGTGGAAAGTCTGTGCGAACATAACCCGATGCTGGGTCACCGTGGTTGCCGTTTGGGAAATACGTATCCGGAAATTACCGAAATGCAGACTCGCGCTATCCTGGGTGCTGCCTGCGAACTGAAGAAAGAAGGTTACGACCCGCATCCTGAAATCATGGTGCCGCTGATTGGTATCCTGTATGAATTCGAAGCACAGGAAAAGGTGATCCGTGAAACTGCTGCCAAACTGTTCAAGGAAGAAGGCGTGGAAATTCCGTTCAAGGTGGGAACCATGATTGAAGTGCCGCGTGCTGCCCTGACTGCCGACCGCATCGCTTCACATGCCGAATACTTCTCATTCGGTACAAACGACCTGACTCAGATGACCTTCGGTTACTCTCGCGACGATATCGCTTCCTTCTTGCCGGTTTACCTGGAAAAGAAGATCCTGAAGGTAGACCCGTTCCAGGTACTCGACCAGAATGGTGTGGGCCAGCTCATCGAAATGGCGGTAGCCAAAGGCCGTTCCGTACGTCCGGAACTGAAATGCGGTATCTGCGGTGAACACGGTGGTGAACCGATGTCCGTGAAGTTCTGCCACAAGGTAGGTCTGGATTACGTGAGCTGCTCACCGTTCCGCGTGCCTATTGCAAGACTGGCTGCGGCGCAGGCAGCTGTTGAGGAATAATTCC
>OGPS01000118.1_pt1 | contig 81224 bp, 84 predicted proteins | sample 1552931 | NCBI WGS metagenome assembly OGPS01 (sample SAMEA2580252, study PRJEB22360) | human gut metagenome | biome: human gut; feature: human-associated habitat; material: faeces | place: Denmark | collected 2008/2010 | reverse complement strand
TAAGACTAAAATATACTATGTGTTTTCAAAGTTGCTTTTACTTTTTCACTTGACGATGAAAAGAAAATCACTTCTTTAGAAAAAATCTACTTGACAGTTTACAGTAATACATATAAAATATAAATGTAAGTAGAAATATATTAAACAAAGACAAGTTGAAATATATTATATTGAACATTGAAAATTAAATAGAAAGAGGTGTGAGATTATGCAATATATAATCTATATCGCCATTTTTTTAATCTCAGCAATGGTTTTCACAGTTGTTGGTGTAATGATAAGGAAAAAAATTGCTGAATCTAAAATGCAAGGAGCAGAACAAGAAGCAAGAAGAATTATTGAATCTGCTAAAAAAGAGGCAGAAAACAAAAAAAGAGAAGAGATTTATAAAGCACAAGAAGAAATTATGAATCAAAGAAAAGAATTAGATCAAGAGATTAAAGAAAGAAGAGGCGAAGTTCTTTTACAAGAAAGAAGAAATGTACAAAAAGAGGAAAACTTAGAAAATAAGATCAATCTTTTAGAAAAAAAAGAAAGAGAGTTAGAAAGGAAAAACCTAAAATTAGATGAGAAAAATAATGAAATAGAAGAAGTTTTAAATAAACAAATGGAAGAACTACAAAGAATTTCTGGACTAACTAAAGAAGAAGCCAAAACATATTTGTTATCAGAGCTTGAAAAAGAATTAACACTAGAAAAAGCAAATGTTATTAAAGATTTCGAGCAAAGAACAAAGGAAAAATCAGAAAAATCTGCAAAAGAAATAATAAGTTATGCAATACAAAAATGTGCTGCAGATCATACATCAGAAACAACAGTTTCTATTGTTGAACTTCCAAGCGATGAAATGAAAGGTAGAATTATCGGTAGAGAAGGAAGAAATATTAAAACATTAGAAACACTAACAGGAATTGATTTAATTATCGATGATACTCCTGAAGCTGTTGTAATTTCTGGTTTTGACCCATTAAGAAGAGAAGTTGCAAAAATTGCTCTTGAAAAATTAATTGATGATGGAAGAATTCATCCTGCTAAAATAGAAGAAATGGTAGAAAAAGCAAAAGAACAATTAGAAACAACAATACGAGAAGAAGGGGAAAGAGCTATACTAGAAACAGGAGTTGTAGGATTACATCCAGACATAGTTAAACTAATTGGAAAGTTAAAATATAGGACAAGCTATGGACAAAATGTATTAAATCATTCAATAGAAGTTTCAAATTTAGCTAGAATTATGGCTGAAGAATTAGGATTAGATGCTAGACTTGCAAGAAGAGCAGGACTTTTACATGATATAGGAAAAGCACTAGATCATGACATGGAAGGAACTCATGTTGAGATTGGTGTAGATATACTTAAAAAATACAAAGAAAATGAAATGGTTATAAATGCAGTTCAAGCACATCATGGTGATGTTGAACCAAAAACTATGGAAGCAGTTTTAGTTCAAGCTGCAGATGCTATATCTGCTTCAAGACCAGGAGCAAGAAGAGAAACATTAGAAACTTATATAAAACGTTTAGAGCAATTAGAAAAAATAGCAGATTCATTCGATGGTGTTGAAAAATCATTTGCTATTCAAGCTGGTAGAGAAATAAGAATAATTGTAAAACCAGATAAAATAAATGATGCTCAAATGACATTAATGGCAAGAGATATTGCTAAGAAAGTTGAAGATGAAATGGAATATCCTGGACAAATTAAGGTTAACATTATAAGAGAAACAAGAGTAGTTGAATATGCAAAATAATATTTTAAGACAGTACTTTATTTTAATAGAGTACTGTCTTTTGTTGATTGTTCCAATTTTATGTGATACTTGACATGAAAGATAAAAAGATATATATTAACCTTAAATTTAATATAAAACAATACATTTTAAGACTACATAAAAATATTCAAATATATTTAATAATAAATAATAGGAGGTAAGAATTTGAAAAAAATAGTATTAGGAGTAATAGCACTTAGCATATTACATTCAATTTTATTTTATGCACAAGATTTTGGAGTATCTGTTGTACTATTTACAATATGTGCGATGATACTAATAATATATTCATTAACGAGTAAAAACAAAGTAAAAAACTCAAAAGCATTTTTACTTAGTATTCCAATTACGGCAATTAGTTTAACATATGCAATATTTAATAATATATTTTTCAATATACTTAATGTATTTGTTATAATTGGACTTACATGTATTATGATTATATGGGCAATTTGTGGAGAATTTAATATAAAAAATATTATAGTAAATACAATTTTAATAATATTTAGACCATTCGGTTTTATAGCTGAAGCAGTAAGAGTAATATCTGAAAATGTTTTTAAAAGAAAACAACCAAAAAATGGAGAAAACGTAAAAGAAAAAATAACAGAAACGAAAGTATTTAAACAAATTTTAACAGGTTTATTAATATCAATTCCATTACTTATTATTATTTTAGCACTATTAATTTCAGCAGATACAGTTTTTGCACAGATATTAGAACCAATTAGAGAAATTATTATGAGTATTTTTTCGTTTAAATTTTGGACTTCGTTATATTTTAGAATACTTGTATTTTCTTGCGTATGTATCTATTTTATGGCTTTTATATGCAATATTCTTAAATTCGATACAGAGCCAAATAAAAATATACAAACCAAAGGAATAAGAATGGAAAACATCACAGTAAATACAGTTTTAACTGTCCTTAACATTGTATATTTATTGTTTTCAATCATTCAATTTACATATTTATTTATGCAAATTGGAGCAAAAGAAAATTTCGATTATGCAATATATGCAAGAAGAGGATTTTTCCAATTAATGATTGTTACAATTATTAACTTTGTAATTATATTACTTACAAATGCAAATAAAAGAGAAACAACAAAATTTGTAAGTATTTATACTAAAATAATGAATCTATTTTTAATAATATTTACTGGAATTATGATATGTTCTTCATTCTTAAGAATGTATTTATATGAACAAGAATATGGCTATACATTTTTAAGATTAATGGTATATTTTATACTAGCAACAGAGTTTATGCTTATAATTCCAACAATTGCGTACATTTTTAGCAAAAAAGTAAAATTATTAAAATCTTATATAGTAATTATTAGTATAATGTATGCATTAGTTAATTTTACAAATGTAGATAAGACAATTGCAAAAAAGAATGTAGATAAATATATAACAGACACTAAAATGGGCAGTAGTGAAATGGAGGCTGAAATAGACTTTAAATATTTGAAAAAGCTATCTATTGACGCAATTCCTGATATAATAAGACTTTATGAGAACACTGAAGATGTAAACTTAAAATCAAACATTAGAATGTATTTAAATAAAAAATATAATAAGGAAGTTGACTGTGCAGACAGAAGTAATTTTCAAGAATTTAACTACCAAAGAGAAAATGCAAAAAATAAATTAAAAATTTGGCATTATAAAAATATATAAAGAAGAGTAAATGATAAAATTTTTATTAAATAGGCAAAGAGAGAATGTTTATTACAAATAGGCATTTGAACTTTGCTTATTTTTTATATTAGTAAAAGTGAAAGCAAGGAAAATATTGGAATATTTTGATTAATCTGTAAGTATTAGAAATTAATTTATAACAAAATAAATAAATAAAAATAAAAATATCAAGTTATACTTGACAGTAATACATATAAATCATTATAATAAGACATGAATAGTTAATATATGATATTATATTATATAAATATATGGATGGCTATAAATTAGAATTCAAAACAAAAACATTAGATTTCATTTATTGAATCAAAAAGATAGATGAAGCTGAACTATCTTAGTTTGCAAGAGTTCACAAGTATTATTGATATTATAGAGGAGTTAATATAAACATCAATACTAAAGTAACTAAAGCATACAAGTTGTTATAAAAAACTTCTTACGGTTCTGATTAAAGGCGTCCATTTATATAAACTAGAATGCGGTAAAAGAATAAATAAAACAGAACACACAAATTCACAAAAAATAAAAAGGGGGTTTTCTGTTTTGAATAGATTAAATTTGGCAACCAAAGAAGATGTTTTTAAATTTGATAGCGGTGTAGTAGAAAAAAGACAACGCAAAACTGAAATTAATGTACTTAATATAATTAATAAAATGAGTAATGAAGAGTTGACTGAATATAGAAAAAGAAATAAAGAACATAATGAAAGAATACAAAAAAGAACGATTAGAAACTTTATTAGTGCTGCAATAAAAAGAGCTATTGATATAATTGCAGGATTAGTAGGTACAATTTTATTGGTTCCAATTACAATTGTTGTTTGGAGTATAGAAAAAATAAATAAGGAAAAAGGGCCTTTATTTTATGATCAACTAAGAATTGGTAAGAATGGAGAAATATTTAAAATATATAAATTTAGAAGTATGGTTGTTGGAGCAGACGATATTTTAGAGAAATACTTAGAAACTCATCCTAAAGAAGCAGAAGAGTATGCAAAAAACAAAAAGCTAAAAAATGATCCAAGAATAACAAAAACTGGAGCATTTTTAAGAAAGACTTCTTTAGATGAATGGCCACAATTTCTTGCTATTTTAACATCTAAAATGTCATTAGTTGGTCCTAGACCATATCTTCCAAAAGAAAAAGAAGATATGGGAGAGTATTATAAGTACATAATAAATGTAAAGCCTGGATTAACTGGACCATGGCAAATTGCAGGTCGTTCAAATCTTATATTTGAAGATAGACTAAAATTAGATGAAGAATATGCGAGCAGATGTGGAAATAAAAGAGATATAGTAATAATATTAAAAACATTTAAAAAAGTATTTGGAAAAGAAGGAGCAATATAATTGAAAAACGTAAAGATAATAGTAGCAGCTCATAAAGAATATCAGATGCCAAAAGATGATATGTATTTGCCAGTACAAGTTGGGGCTGAAGGAAAACAAATTATAAAAGGCTATAAACAAGACAATCAAGGAGAAAATATTTCTATAAAGAATCCATATTTTTGTGAATTAACAGGTTTATACTGGGCTTGGAAAAATTTAGATGCAGATTATATTGGACTTGTTCATTATAGAAGATATTTTGCAATTAAAAGTAAGAAAGCAAAGACTGAAAATGAAAGATTTAATATTGTTTTAGAAAAAAATGAGGTAAATGAAATTTTAAAAAATACAGATGTAATTTTACCAAAACAGAGAAATTATTATATAGAAAACTTGTATAATCATTATAAACACACAATGTATATTGAACCGTTAGATGAAACTAAAAAAATAATCGAAAAAAAATATCCGGATTATTTAATAGAATTTGAAAAGTTACATACAAGAAAAAAAGCACATATGTTTAATATGTTCATAATGAAAAAAGAAATATTAAATCAGTATTGTACTTGGCTTTTCGATATTTTATTTGAATTGGAAAAGAAAGTAGATAGCTCAAAATATGATAACTTTCATAGTAGATTTTACGGAAGAATTTCTGAACTATTATTAGATGTTTGGATTAATACAAACAAAATAAAATATGAAGAAGTAAAAGTTATAGATATGCAAAATGTAAACTGGTGGAAAAAGGGCTTTTCTTTTTTAAAGGCAAAATTTACAGGCAAAAAGTATGAAAAGAGTTTTTAGAAAGAAGAAAACTATTAAGTATATTATATATTTATTTTATAGACTTCAAATGTGTAAACAGTAACTATAAAAAATTGAAAGTTGGAGTGGAAAAACCTAGGAAGTTTCTACTTCAACTTTTATACTATTCAATAAAGTGATAATTGTTTATATTCAATAATAAAATTCTAATTTTTAAATGTTTTAGTTTTTTAAACAATAAAAATTAAAAAAAATGAAAAATGTATTGAAAAAAATGTATTTTAATAGTATAGTATGAAAAGTATAGTCTGAAAATGTTCATATATAATTTTTGATATACAAATTAAAAGAAAGGAACTATGTAAAGAAAAATTACATAGATAAGCAAATGGGAAAACATAGTATAGAAAACGAAAGAAATGAAAGAGTAAAAACTACAAAGAAAAAAAGTGGGTTCTTAAAATTTTTAAAAGTATTAGGAATTATTATTCTAATTCTAATATTAATTCTAGTTGGAGTTGGAATTGGAGGATATATATATATAAACAACAGATTAGGAACAATGAATTATGTTCATATAAATAAAGATGATATAGAAATAAATGAGGGTGTAGAAGAGTCACTAAATGGCTATAGAACGATAGCACTTTTTGGTGTGGATAGCAGAGAAGAACAATTAGAAAAGGGAACAAGAAGTGACTGTATAATGCTTGCTGTAATAGATCAAAAAAATAAAAAAGTTAATTTAGTTTCCGTATACAGAGATACGTATTTACAAATTCCAGGAAGAGGATTAGATAAAGTAACACATGCATATGCGTACGGTGGACCGGCATTATCATTAAGTACATTAAATTCAAATTTAGATTTAAATATTACAGAATTTGCTACGGTAAACTTTGATTCTCTAGTAGATATTGTAAATGCAGTAGGTGGAATAAAAATAAATATATCATCAGAAGAAATAAAATATATAAATGATTATATAGATGCAACATCACAAATTGTAGGAAAATCATCATCACATATATCACAAGCAGGAACACAGACATTAGATGGTGTACAGGCTGTTGCATATTCAAGAATTAGATATACTGCAGGTGGAGATTACAAAAGAACAGAAAGAATGAGAACAGTATTAATGGCAATAGCTGATAAAGCAAAAACAATGAATGTTTCGCAATTAAACAATCTAGCAAATATAATATTACCAAAAGTTTATACAAACATAAAATCAGATGAGTTATTATCTCTTCTACCACAAGCTGCAACATATTCATTCTCAGATAGTATAGGCTGGCCTTATGAAACTAAAGGCATAACTTTAGACAGATGGTATGGAGTTCCTGTAACACTACAGGAAAATGTAAAGAAATTACATAAAGAAGTGTTTGGACAAACAGATTATGAAGTTTCAAATAAAGTAAAGACAATCAGTGAATCAATAGTAAAGAAGACAGGGTATAAATAAAATTATTGAATATGAAAAAGTAATAGATTAGCTAAAAAATGATTTGTTTTTTGAAAGCTAAGTTTACTGAAAGAAAATATGAAAAGAGTTTTTAGGGGAATATAATGAATGAGTTAATAACAATAGTTGTTCCGATTTATAACGTAGAACAATATTTGAAAAGATGTATTGATAGTATAATTAGGCAGTCATATAAAAATATAGAAATAATTTTAGTTGATGATGGCTCTCTAGATAAATGTGGAAAAATTATAGACGAATATGCCCAAAATGATGTTAGAATAAAAATAATACATAAAAAAAATGGAGGATTATCTGATGCGAGAAATGCCGGAATAGATATTGCTACAGGACAATATATTACATTTCTTGATTCAGATGATTATATTAATGATAATTATATTTCAATTTTATATGATGACATAAAAAAAAGCAAGTCTGATATATCTATAGGACTACATGTTGCCCAATATGATACTGGAGCTACGATCAAGAAATATTCTAAACATAATAATGAAATTATTGATTCTAAAGAGGCTTTATATAGAATTTTATACGATAAAGGAGTAGATTTATCAGCATGGGGCAAATTATACAAAATAAAATTATTTAATGATATAAGATATCCTAAAAATAGACTATTTGAAGATTCTGCTACTACATATAAATTGATAGATAAGGCAACCAGAGTTTCTATAGTTAATGAATACATTTATAACTATATGATTAGAGATAATTCTATTAGTAATTGTAACTTTAATAATAAGAAAATGGATTTGATTGTATCTACAAGAGAAATGACAGAGTATATAAAAAGCAAATATCCAGATTTACAAGATGCTTGTGAAAGTAGATTGATGCATGCTTATTTAAGTACACTAACACAATTAGCTAAAAGCAAGGAACAGCATGAATTTATAAATTATCGTAACGAGCTAATGAAGTATATAGAAAATAACAGAAAAGAAGTATTGAAAATTAAAGAAATATCTAAAAGAGATAGAATTGCACTATATTGTACAATGTTAGGATTTAACTTTTTTAGATTTAGCTGGAATATATATGAAAAAATATCAAGGAGAAAGTAATGGAAGAAAAGATAGATTTTGTAATTATATGGGTTGATGGAAATGATAAAAAGTGGCAAGAAGAAAAAAGAAAATATGAAAAAAATGATAGTTTAACAGATAGCCGTGATATACGCTACAGAGATTGGGATAATCTAAGATACTGGTTTAGAGCAGTTGAAAAATTTGCACCATGGGTAAATAAAATTCATTTTGTTACATGTGGCCAAGTACCAATATGGCTAAACACTAATAACCCAAAATTAAATCTGGTAAATCATTCTGATTATATTGATAAAAAATATTTGCCAACTTTTAATGCTAATCCAATAGAAATTAATTTACATAGAATCAAGGGGTTATCGGATAAATTTGTGTTTTTTAATGATGATATGTTTATAACGAGAAAAGTAAATCCACGATTATTCTTTTACAAAGGAAAACCGTGTGATATAGCGGTATTAAATGCACACATATCATATAGAGACATAAAGAATCATATAGAAGTTGCTGATATGGATATAATAAATGATTACTTTCATAAAAATGAAGTTATTAAGAAAAATTTTTTTAAATGGTTCAATGTGAAATATGGTAAACAATTAGTCAGAACTATCTCTTTAATGCCGTGGAATGAATTCCCAGGGTTATTGCACCAACACCTACCAAATTCGTATTTGAAATCCACATTTGAAGAAGTATGGAAAAAGGAGAGCAAAATATTAAATGAAGTAACCGAACATAAGTTTAGACAAAGCTTAGATTTGAATCAATGGTTATTTGAAAACTGGCAAATTTGTAGCGGAAATTTTCATCCGAGAAAAGCAAATATAGGAAAATCATTTTCAATTACTGATGATGATAATGAAAATAAAAAAGTATACAATGCAATAGCTAAAGGAAAATATAAATTGATATGCATAAACGATATGGTAATAAATAGTGACTTTGAGGAAAAGAAAAATAAATTAATAGAGGCATTTGAAAATTTATTACCTGAAAAATGCGGTTTTGAAAGTTAGGGGGAAAAAATGAACAAGATTTTAACAGTTTCAATTGCAGCATATAATGTAGAAAAATTTTTAGAAAAGACTTTAGATTCATTAATTATTAAAGATATAGACAGCCTTGAAGTTTTAATTATTAATGACGGCTCAAAAGATAGCACATTACATATAGCAAGGAAATATGAAAAGGAATATCCTAATATTTTTAGAGTAATTAATAAGGAAAATGGGGGCTATGGTTCAACTATAAATGTGGGAATTGATAATGCTAATGGAAAATATTTTAAACAACTAGATGGTGATGATTGGTACGAAAAAGATAATCTAAAAGAAATTTTAAACATACTACAAAATTCAGATGAAGACATTATATATACACCATATATCGAGTTTTATGAAAGAGATGGAAGTAGTAATATAATTAATAATAAAATTGAAGAACATAATAAAAATGTAAGTTTAAGTGAAAATATACAATATGCAAATCCATATTTGCCTATGCATTCATTAATGTTTAAAACTGAAATATTAAAGAAAAACAACATAAGAATTTTAGAGAATTGTTTTTATACGGATGTTGAATATGCGGTATATCCATTTATTTATTCTAAATCCTTAAAAGTAATCAAATTGCCATTATATGTTTATAGAATTGGAAGAGAAGGACAATCTGTAAGTGTGGAAGGAAGACTGAAGCATTATAAAGATCATTTAAGAGTTGACGAAGAAATGTTAGATTTAGTTAAAGAAATAAAAAATATTGACGAAAATGTTTGTAGTTATTTATATGATTATTTTGCAAGTATATTTTCTAGCTGTATAAGCAATTATCTATTATTGCTTAAGCCTTCAAAGGATAACTTCAATTTAATAAAGGAATATGATAATAAAATTTTAATTATATGTGAAGACATCTATAAAAGAATGAATAAGAAAAGTAAAACTGTTAGATATATAAGAAATAGTGGATTTTTCCGATATAAAATCTTATATTATTTGAAAGTTTTCAAAAGAAAGATAAAATAATATAGCATATATATTAAAATTAATAAATTAGTTTTTTAGGTTATATTGTTTTTTGAGTCGACTATAATGATATATAAAATCCGATTATGCCTTATTGTATAAACATATATGACATTTAATAGATGTTAGGCAAAGTATACAGCATAGATAAAAGAAAACAAATAAAATATTATCTAAAGTTAATAAGTGAATTAAGTATATAAAATAAAGGTTAGGGTGTAAAAATAATGAGAAACAATATGATAGTTTTGAGAAAAAAAATGAATGAAGTATTAGAGTACATAATCGGAATTATAATTATTTTAAATACAAATTCTGTTTATTCATATTTATATCATATCAATTTACATTTTGGTATAACACTTGCAATTGTGTTATGTATATATATATTAGATAAGATTATAAAAAAAGATGGATTTAAAAAAATTAAAAATGAATGTACAAAATATTATAAAGTTTTTATTATATATAGTATATATATATTTGTATTTTGTTGTTTTAATGAAATTGAAGATAAAAATTTTATAACGAATTTTATTATAGTGTTACCAATGTTAGTTTACTTTTTTATGAATAGTAAGGACAATGGAATAGGCTTTTTAACGAAAATTGTGAATATAATCTTAGCATTGTCAATAATATCACTAATATTATATTTATGTGTGTCTGTACTTGGATTGCTTAATATAACTAATACTGTTACAATAAGTTGGGGAAATAAACATGAAATAAAATCATTTTATAATATCTATTTTGAAACCCAAAGATTTCATGGGTTTGGATTGGATGTACCAAGAAATACGGGTATATTTACAGAGGCCCCTATGTATAGCCTTGTATTATCTATTGCTCTAGCATTAGAGGAATTTATTATTAAGAGAAATAATATAATAATAAAAACATTATTAATAATATCAATTATTACTACATTTTCTACAACAGGAATAATTATAGTATCTTTAATTTATATATTAAAGGTTATAAATTTATTTGTGCAAAATGAAAAATTAAACAAAAGATTGAAAGCAGCAATGATTTGTTTCAGTGCATTTTTATTAGTATTATCATCATTATATTTCATTCAAAGAATGAAGACATCATCAGGTTCTATAAGAATTGATGATTATAAGGCATCATATATGGCGTGGAAAGATAAACCTATATTTGGTAATGGATATGAAAATACTAAGTGTATTGAAAAGTATATGAGTGATTTCAGAAATCATAATAAAGGATTAAGCAATTCATTTATGATTTTATTAGCTCAATGTGGAATTTATTTATTTTTGTTATATTTTTTTCCAATTATATGTATAGTTATATATTCAAAAAGAGAGAAAAGTAATAATATTATTTTCTTTGTCATAATAATGTTGGTATTATTTTTCACTACCATTTTTATGTATAAACCGTTAATGTTAGCATTATTAGCCTGTGCTTATGCATATATCCTAAGAAATAATGAAAATTTAAAAATACCAAATAAAAAGGATACAAAAATATTGAAGAAGGCATAGCAAAATTATATATATTCTAGTCTATCAAACTAATACTACCGTTATTACAGTCTTATATTTTTTAGTAATATTAGGAGCTGTAAATATAGGAAAGCTATATCAATATACTTTAACAATTATATTATATAAGGAAAGAAAATTATTCTATGTAGCTTATATTTATTATTTGGCTTATTAAACCCAAGAATTGTAAATATATTATATTGCCCAATACTTTTTATGATAATTCCAGAGGTTATAGAGTATTGTAAAACAAGTGAAATAAATGTAAACGAAGAAAAGTAATTTATAAAGATTCTTAGTTAATAATTTAGTATATCTTTATTTTAATAACAATAAAAAATAGATAGAAGAAGGAAGTATGATATGAACAAATCGAAAAGAATACAGTGTTTAGATATAGCAAGAACTTTTGCAATTATGTCAGTAGTACTTTGTCATGCTGTTGAATTAATATATCCAATGAATGTAAAAGGCTGGACAAGTTTAGGCATGGCATCTCGATTATTTAGAACTTGTTTTTTTACAATAGGGCGTTTAGGCGTACCTATATTTCTATTTATTTCAGGTTATCTATTATTGAATAAGAAAATAGAAAATGATGAAGGATGCATAAAATTTTACAAACATAATCTAATACCTTTACTTGTAATTACTTATATTTGGATTGTTATATATAATATATTTATATCACTTTTCTATAGTAAAAGATTTGATTTATCAATATTAGTCAAAGAAATACTTTTTTTAGAAAAAGTACCAGTTGCAAATATGTGGTATATGCCAATGATAGTTGGAATTTATGTAGCTATTCCATTTGTTAATAAAATAATTAAAAATTTTTCGATTAAATCTCTAAGAATACCGATGCTTATTGTATTCGGAATATATTTTATTATACCTAATATTAATGCATTTATGAGCACATTTAAGTTAAAACAATATACTACTATTTTAGATACAAGTTTTCTTGGGGGAATATATGGTTTATACATTATTACTGGATATTTAATAAGCAAAGATTATTTAAAAAGAATAAAGTACAGATGGTTAGTTCTGATAAGTATGTTTGGATTTATATTAGCATGTTTAATGCAAATATTTATATATACAAAATCTTTTCAATATAATGTATGGTATAATTCAGCATTAATTTTTATTTGTACGGCATGTTTATTTGAGATATTTACTAGAGTTGATGCAAAAAAAATAAATATAAAGTTAATGAATATTTGCACAGATATTTCAAGGATTAGTTTAGCAATTTTTTTCGTACATATTATAATTGAACAAATTTTAAAAAAATATATAATAGCTATAAATATTTCTAATCCTATAAAAGTTTTAGTTTTATTTGCAGTATCTTTCTGCATTAGTATATTAATAATTCAAATTTTAAGCAAGATTAAGTTAATAAAAAGATATGTTTTTTTTATAAAAGAATAAAAGGTTGTGAATGGTAATTATGAATGAAATTGTAGAAGTAAAGAAAAATAGAATAGCCTATTTAGACATAATAAAAGCTATTAGTATTTTTTTAGTTGTGTTCTGTCATACACCATTGTTAAATAATAACAGCATTACAGATAATATTGCAATGATAATTTGTTGGGGAGCAGTACCATGTTTTTTTATGGCAACGGGAGCGATTTACTTAAATAAAGAATGGAATTTCAAAAAATATATAAAAAAGATATTTTTTTTATATGCAATTATATGTATATGGAGAATAATTTATTTGATTTTCTATCAATCAATTGGAACAATAAATATATTTCAGCTATCTAAAAAAAGTGTGTTTAGTTATATCTTTTTATTTACTAATATGAAACGGTATAATAGATGGGCACTTTTGGTTCATGTATGCATATTTATCTATATATATAATTTATCCAATAATAAATAATTGCTTTAAGAGTATACAAAATTTTAAATATTTTTTAATTTTTTTATGTATAGTAATTTTTTCATTAAGTATATTACCGCAAACAATTGATTTACTTTTTAAATTTTTTAACATAAATGGTTTTAAAATTAACAATATCACAAAAATGAATCCATTTGGAACATATTCACATATGCTCTTATATTTTATAATTGGAGGTTTTTTATATAAATATAATTTATATAAAAAGTATAATGAAAAAAAATGGATAATAAGAGTTACTGCCATTGCACTAATTGTAACAGGTATAATAGGGTTGGTAATGATTAAAAGATATTGGAATGGTACATTTGAATGGAAAGGAATCTATTTAACAAATGGTTATAAATGGATTTCAACTATGTTATTATCTGTAGGAATTTTTATATTATTTCAAGGAATCTGTATAAATGTTAAAATAATTAATAAATTATTAAGTGAAATTGGTACTAACACTATTGGTATTTTTTATTTACATGTATTGATTTTATCTTTAATAAAAAAAGAAGCTATTATATATAGAGGAACACTAATAAATATTGTAAAAACATTGATGGTAATTATTATTTGTTATACAATAGCAAAGGCAGTGAAAAAAATACCAATTTTGAGAAAACTAGTTTCATGAATTGTTATTGTATAGGATGAAATTTAATAATATTATTAAGAATGTGATTTAACATTGAAAAAGATATTAAGAATAGTTTTAATGCTTGTAATAGCAATAAGTTGGATGCTATTTATATTTGAATTATCAACTATGAGTTAAAAACTCAAATGGAAAAAGTATAAATATAATTAGGATGTTTGTTGAAGATAGGTTAGACATAACCTAATGATTATGAAACTACAAATTCACATCCGGGCGATGAATTTCACCAAACATTTATAGCTGGAAGAACAGGAAGACCGTTAGATGTATTAATAGATTCTGCAGGAGCAATAGTTGGACTATTATTTTATAGTACATATTATATAGTTTACAAAAGTGGATATAAAAGAGCATTACAAGGAAATGAGGCTTATGAAGTAAATAAATAAAAATTCACCACCAAAATAAAACATGGACATTCACGATAATAATATTAATTTCATAAATTATTACGAGGTGATAATTTAATGAACAATGAAGAACTAAACGAAATGTTACATGAATTAGACAATATTCCTTATCCAGAAGTAAAATATGTAGTAAAAAATTCAAATTATGCTAATATGCTTTATGATGATATGTCAGGAGAACTTGGAGAACTTTCTGCTGTTACACAATATGTATATGAACATATGGATTTATCAGATTTTAATGTTATTAGTGGAATCATGATACAAATTGCAATTCAAGAAATGAAGCATTTGAATTTTGTTGGGGATCTAATAAAAAGGTTAGGAAAAACGCCATATTTTATTGGTAGTAAAGGAAATTGTTGGACTACTGAAAATGTAAAATATAAATTTACGAATTTAGTACATATGATGGAATACAATATTGAAACTGAAAAAGCAGCAATTGAAGGTTATTCTAAGGCAATCTATTATACTAGAAATCAAGATATACGTAAACTATTTCAAAGAATCATATTAGATGAAAAAAATCATATAAAGATTTTTAAAAAAATTATTGAAATGCAAAAAAATGTTTAAAAAGAATAAAAATATCTCTTCCTAAATAGAATAAATTATAAGGAGGGGATTTTATTTTGGATAAAAAAGAAGTTAGAAATTGGCAAATAGGTGTAACTATTTTTAGTATTATTTTTGGAACATTACTTCATTTTTTGTATGAATGGTCAAATGAAAATCAAATTATTGCATTATTTAGTGCTGTAAATGAAAGTACATGGGAACATTTAAAACTTGTTTTCTTTCCAATGCTTGTAGCTGGCATTGTAGAATATTTTGCCTTACGAGGAAAAACAAAAAATATGATACAAGCAAAAGCTGTAGCAATTGTTTTTGCTATTTGTTATATTATAGTTTTTTTCTATACATATACAGGAATTATTGGAACTAATTTTTTTATACTTGATATACTGTCTTTTTTATTGAGTATAATAATAGGAGAATGGATAGCCTATAAAATAATAATTAATAAAAGTTTATATGAAAACAAAAATAAAATATTTGCAATAATTATTCTAACAATATTATTAATTTCATTTATGCTATTTACATTCAATCCACCAAAAATAAACTTATTTAAAGACCATATTACTAATGAATATGGAATAATACAAAAGTAATACATAAAAATATTAAGTAAATTTGATATAAAAACATTTTAATTTATGATATAATACGAAAAAAACAAAGGAGAGTTTAATATGTTAAATATAGGTTGTCATTTATCTGCCTCAAAAGGTTTTAAAAACATGGGAGAAGAATCATTAAGAATAAAGGCTAATACTTTTCAGTTTTTTACCAGAAATCCAAGAGGCGGAAAAGCAAAGGAAATTAAACAAGATGATGTAGATAGTTTATTAAAAATAATGAAAGATAATAATTTTGCACCAATTTTAGCTCATGCACCATATACACTAAACTTATGCTCAAGAGATGAAAAAATAAGAGAATTTGCTAAAAACACAATGGCAGATGATTTAAAAAGAATGGAATATGTACCTGGAAATATGTATAATTTTCATCCAGGTAGCCATGTTGGACAAGGCGTAGAAGTTGGAATTGAATTTATTGCAGAAGCTCTAAACGAAGTTCTAAGTAAAGAACAAACAACAACAGTATTACTTGAAACAATGGCAGGAAAAGGAAGCGAAATTGGAAGAAACTTTGAAGAACTAAAACAAATAATAGACAAAGTAACTGTAAAAGAAAAACTAGGGGTTTGCCTAGATACATGCCATGTTAATGATGCAGGATATGATATTATAAATAATTTGGATGGTGTATTAAAAGAATTTGATGAAATTATAGGATTAGATAGACTAAAGGCAATTCATATTAATGATAGTATGAATCCAATTGGAAGCCATAAAGATAGACATCAAAAAATTGGCAAAGGAACTATTGGACTAGATGCTTTAGCAAGAATTATTAATCATCCAAAACTAAGAAAATTACCATTTTACTTAGAAACTCCACAAGAAGATATTATGGGATATGCAAAAGAAATAGAATTATTAAGAAATTTATATATTAACTAATAACGCAAATTATATAAAGGCACCTTTTAATAGCTTTTTAATAAAATAAAAGCATGGAGGTGCTTTTAAAATGCAAGTAAAAGAGTATGATAAAGCAAAAGCAATAGAATATGCTAAAAAGTGGGCATATTCAAGAAACCCTAAGTTTTATGATTATGAAAATTTGGGTGGAGATTGTACAAATTTTATATCACAATGTATTTACGCAGGTACAAATACCATGAATTATAGCAATATAAATGGTTGGTATTATAATAATGCAAATGCAAAATCACCATCGTGGACTGGCGTAGAATTTTTATATAAATTTTTAACTACAAATAAAACTGTAGGCCCATTTGGAAATGAAGTTAATAGAATTGAAATTGACAATGGAGATATAGTACAATTATCTTTTGATGGAATAAAATTTGCGCATTCTTTATTTATAGTTAATCGTATAAACGATAAAATTTTTGTTGCAACACATACATTCGATGCTCTTAATAGAGACTTAGACACATATCATTATTCAAAACTAAGATATATAAAAATAAAAGGTTATAGAGATTGGTAAAAAAATTATTAAATATATAAAACTTAATAATACAAGTAAATACTTTTAAATTTTTATTGACAAACCAGTTATTAATAGTATAATAAGAATAATTGAATTTGATTATGTTTTAAAAAGAAACTAGTAGTAAGTCTATAGTTATAAAAGAGAAATAGTGGAAGGTGCAAACTATTAGGTGTAGATTTATGAATTACAATTCTTATATAGTAATTAACGTTAGCAACGAACAGCTAAATTTTGAGGCAATACTGCTTGAAAGTATTGTGAATAAAGGTGGTACCACGAGTTAAATCGTCCTTTAACAGGGATTATTTAGCTCTTTTTTTATAAAAATAGATAGGGGGAAAATATATGACATTATTTGAAGATTTAAAATGGAGAGGATTAATTAAAGACATTTCAAGTCCAGAATTAGAAAAAAAGCTAAATGAAGGTGGTATGAGCTTTTATATTGGTACAGATCCAACTGCAGATAGTTTACATGTAGGACATTTATCAAGTTTCTTAATATCTAAAAGATTAAAAGATGCAGGACATCGTCCAATATTATTAGTTGGTGGTGCTACAGGAATGATTGGAGATCCAAGACCAACATCTGAAAGAGCTATGATATCAAAAGAAGAGGTCCAGAAAAATTTTGAAGCATTAAAAAAACAAGTAGAAGGTATTTTTGGCTTTGAAGTTGTAAATAATTATGATTGGATAAAGGATATTAATATAATAGAGTTCTTAAGAGATTATGGTAAATTTTTTAATATAAATTATATGTTAGATAAAGATATAATAAGAAGAAGATTAGAAACTGGAATTACATTTGCAGAGTTTACATATATGATATTACAAGCACTAGACTTTAAATATTTACATGAAAATAAAGGTGTAAACCTTCAATGTGCAGGTTCAGATCAATGGGGAAATATAACTGCTGGAATAGATTTAATAAGAAAAACTACAGGAGACGAAGTATATGCATTTACAATGCCACTTGTAACAGATTCACAAGGCAAAAAGTTTGGCAAAAGTGAAGGAAACGCCTTATGGCTTGATAAAAATAAAACTTCTAGTTATAAACTATACCAATTCTTTATCAATGTTGAAGATTCTATGGTAATTGATTATTTGAAGATTTATACATTCCTATCAAAAGAAGAAATTGAAGAATTAGATAGAAAAAATAAAGAGCACCCAGAGTTAAGAGAAGCACATAAAACACTTGCAAAAGAAATAATAACTTTTCTTCATGGAAGAGAAGAGTACGAAAAGGCTGTAAAACTTGCAGAAAACCTATTTCAAAATAAGTTTAAAAATATGTCAAAAGAAGATATTATTGAGCTATTTGGTGGAGAAGATATAAAAACAGTAAAAAGTAATGCAAATATTGTTGATTTTGTTACTGATATGGGTGTTGTAAAAAGTAAAAGAGAAGCAAGAGAATTTATTTCCAATGGTGCAATTTCAGTTAATGGAGATAAAATTGAAAACCAGGATATACAAATTACAGATGATATGTTTATTGATAATACTTATATTGTAGTTAAACGAGGAAAGAAGAATTATTATATAGGGAAAAGAGAACTGTAATTTTGATGTTTTTGATGTGTTGTAAAAAAAAAATAATTTTATGTAGATAAAGCATTTACAAAGACTTAGAATTATGAAATAATAAGAAAAATTCAAAATATCATAGTAAAATAAGCAAATGATTAATATTAAATATTGGGGGAGAACATAAAATAAATGAAAAAAAATATATTAAAATTAGTTGGAATTATATTTATATTAGGAATTATTTTAACAACAACGGCAATTGTATATTTATATCACGAACCTAAAATAGCAGTGCTAAGTTACCATAATGTAGCTACAAATAAAAAAAGTTCATCTGAGAAAAACTTATGGTGTATTTCAGTAGAAAATTTTGAAGAAGAAATGAAATACTTACATGATCATCATTATAAAACATTAACCATGGATGAATTTTGCAAATGGAAAAGAGGAGAAATTAACTTACCTTTTAAAAGCGTATTAGTAACTTTTGATGATGGTTTATTATCAAATTATCAGTTTGCATTTCCAATTTTAAAAAAATATAATATAAATGCAACTCTATTTATGATAGGAGAAAATAGTGAAAAAATAGGAGATACTCCGAATAATTGGACAGGAGAACTTATATCATATATGTCAAAAGACCAAATAGAAAAAACAAAACAGGAATATCCAAATGTGGAAATTTATTCGCATACATATGGAATGCATAAAGAAGTAGATGGCATTGCGGCTGCAAAAAAATACAAAAAAGAACAAATGTTAGAGGATATTCAAAAATATGAAAATTACATGGGAAAAACAGAAGTTATAGCATATCCATTTGGGGTTACAAATGAGAGATTCATTAATGCATTAAAGAAAAAAGGATATAAATATGGTTTTGTTTTGGGGGATAATAAAAAAGCAACAAGAAAAGATAACGATTTTATGATTAACCGTATCAACACATCGTATGATAAAAAAATTTCACATTTTGGACTTCGCTTTTGGTTACCATATTAATGAAATTTCAATTTATAATATAAATTAGAAAATAGAGTTTTAGGAGGCATTTTAATGAACTGGAATGAACAAATGATAGAAAAATTAGAATGGAATTCAGAAATTACAAATAAAGAACAAAAACAAAAACTAGCTCTAAAAGTAGCAGAAAAAGTAAAAGAAGGGGAAGTAATAGGATTTGGATCTGGCTCCACCTCTTTTCTTGCTGTTTGTGCTATTGCAGATAAAATAAGAAAAGAAAAAATTAATATTACTGCAATACCAACATCCCATGAAATAAAAATGATATGTTCCTATTTTAAAATACCAACATGTACGCTATTAGAAAAAAAACCAGATTGGTGTTTCGATGGAGCAGATGAAGTAGACAAGCATGGATGGCTGATTAAAGGTAGAGGAGCAGCAATGTTTCAGGAAAAGCTTAATATTTTGAATTCAAATAAGAATTTTATTTTAATAGATGAGAGCAAAATTACATCAGAATTTGGAAAAAAATGTCCTATTCCTGTAGAATGTTTTCCTAATTCAATGCTATATGTAAAAGAAAAATTATTCGAAATTGGAGCAAAAGAAATAAAATTAAGAAAAGCAGTTGCAAAAGATGGACCTGTTATAACTGAAAATGGAAATTTTATTCTAGATACTAAATTTGAAGAAATTCATGAAGATTTGGAAAAACAAATGAAATGTATCTCAGGAGTAATTGAAACAGGACTTTTCATAGGATATAATGTAAATATTGAAAAAATATAAAAAGGAAAAGAGGAATAAAAGATGTGGGGAGATATAGCAATAGCATTTTTATTAGCATTCATTACAGCTTTTGTAATAACACCATATACAATGAGACTTGCAAAGAAAGTTGGAGCAATAGATATTCCAAATGAGAGAAGAATAAACAAAAAACCGATGCCAAGACTTGGAGGAGTTGCAGTAATATGTGGTTTCTTTGTATCAATTATATACTTATTATTAACAATGGGTATAGAAAAAAAAGTTGACTTTTTTGGGGAGGAACAATATTACCTGAAACTTATTGGATTTTTTGTTGGAATTATAGTATTAGGTATTACATGTTTTATAGATGATTCTAAGAATATACCTCCATTAGTAAAATTGTCTGGGCAAATAGCGGCTGCAGTAATTGTAGTTGCTTGCGGAGTCAAAATTGAAAATATAAATATTCCTTTCTTTGATAACGCAATACCAATTAATCAAATATTAACATATGCAATTACAATAGGTTGGATTGTAGGAATAACAAATGCTATTAATTTAATTGATGGTTTAGATGGTCTATCATCTGGAATCACATTAATTTCATGTTTATCACTTCTAATTATTTTCTCATTAAATGGAGCTTCAATAGTGCCAATAATACTAATAACAGCACTTGCAGGAAGCATTGTAGGCTTCCTTCCATACAACTTCAATCCTGCTAAAACATATATTGGTGATACTGGTTCTAATTTTTTGGGATATTCACTAGCAGTAATATCAATAATTGGTGTAGCAAAAACATATACAGCAATTGTATTAATTGCACCTTTAATAGTATTAGGACTGCCAATTTTTGATACATTATTTGCAATTGTAAGAAGAGTTATCAAGGGAAAATCTATAAAAGCAATATTATCTCCAGACAAAGGACATTTACATCATAGGCTAATGGCAAAAGGATATACGCAGAAACAATCAGTTCTAATTTTATATGGAATTAGTGCAACATTAGGTATGTTTGCAATCATATTATTAGATAGTGGAATATGGAAAGCTATATCATTTGCATTAATAATACTTGCAATTATTGGTATTGGATATAAAGATATATTTAAGACAAATAAAAATGATGAAAACAATAAAGAAAGCTGAGGTGTGGTAAATGATAATATTAACTGCAAAAGGTCCAGGAGGTTTTAATGCTGGACCGAAAGCGCCAAGCGATATAATTGAAATATTAACTAAAAAATATAATGCGGAAAGTGTATTACTAGTTCAGGGGAACGGAATTATAGAAAAAATTAAATATAGAAAAAAAATATTTTCAACGATTCTAAAAAGCAAAAAGAAAAAAGAAGTTCTTGTTCTTCAATTTCCTATGTATGAAACTACGAAAATACTTAATAGATTATTTTTAATGGCATTAAGCTTTGCTAATAAAGATAAAACAGTGGTATTAATACATGATTTAGATAGTATAAGAGAAAATAATGAAATACTAAAAAAACAAGAGTTTGATAGACTATCTAAAATAAAATATATAATTGCACATAATGAAAAAATGAAAAAATATCTAGAAGAAATGGGATTAAATGCTAATATTTATACATTAGATTTATTTGATTATATTTGCGATAAAAAAGAAAATTACACAAGAAAAAATAATACAATTGAACCTAATTCTTTAAAAATTGCTTATGCTGGAAACTTAATCAAAGCCAAAAGTCCATATTTATATCAATTAGATAAAAATAAAATGAATTTTTATATTAATTTGTACGGTGTAGGAATCGAAAATAATATAAATGAAAGGTTGATATATAATGGCAAATATCCACCTAATGAATTACCAGATAAAATAGAAGCAAATCTAGGTCTAATATGGGATGGAAATTTTGACGATAGTGATGAAAATGTTGGATTTAAAAAATATACAAAATATAATAATCCACATAAATTATCTTGCTATATTGCAGCAGGACTACCTGTTATAGTGTGGGAAAAAGCAGCTATTGCTGATTTTGTTAATAAATATAACATTGGTTATACAATTAGTAAGATATATGATATAAATGAAATTGATCTATCAGACTACAATCAGAAACTTGCCAATATTTCGAAATTACAACAAGAAGTAAGAAATGGCGAGTTTACAATCAGAGTTTTTGATAAAGTTTTAAAAGATATGGAGGAAAAATAAATGAGTAGATATGATTATTTAATAGTAGGTTCGGGATTATTTGGAAGTATATTTGCATATGAAGCAAATAAAAGAGGGAAAAAATGTTTAGTAATTGATAAAAGAAACCATATAGGAGGAAATATATACACAAAAGAAGTTGAAGGAATTAATGTACACGAATATGGTGCACATATTTTTCATACAAGCAATAAAGAAGTATGGGACTATATAAATCAATTTGCAGAGTTTAACAGATATACAAATTCGCCTGTTGCAAATTATAAAGGGGAAATATACAATTTACCATTTAATATGAATACATTTAATAAATTATGGGGTGTAGTAACACCAGAACAGGCTAAAGAAAAAATTGAAGAAGAAAAAAGAAGCAGCAACATTAAAGAACCTAAAAATCTTGAGGAACAAGCTATCAATTTGATTGGAAAAACTATTTATGAAAAATTAGTAAAGGGATATACTGAAAAGCAATGGGGAAAAAAGGCTACAGAGTTGCCTTCTTTTATCATAAAAAGATTACCAGTTAGATTTATTTATGACAACAACTATTTTAATGACACATACCAAGGAATTCCTATTGGTGGATATACAAAAATAATTGAAAAAATGTTAGATGGAATTGAAGTAAAATTAAATTACGATTTCTTCGAACACAGAAATGAACTAGAAAATATTTCAGAAAAAATTGTATTTACAGGAATGATTGATAAATATTACGATTATAAATTTGGAGAGTTGGAATATAGAAGTCTAAGATTTGAAACAGAAGTTTTAGATGTTTCTAACTATCAAGGAAATGCTGTTATAAATTATACGGATTATGAAACACCTTTTACAAGGATTATCGAACATAAACACTTTGAATTTGGTACACAGGAAAAAACTGTAATAACAAGAGAATACCCTGATAATTGGACAAGCGAAAAAGAACCATATTATCCAATTAATAACGAAAAAAATAATGCACTATATGAAAAATATAAAGAATTATCTGAAAAAGAACCAAATGTCATTTTTGGAGGCAGATTAGGTCAATATAAATATTATGATATGCATAAAGTTATAGAAGAAGCATTATTATGTGCCAAAAGAGAGTTAAAATAAAATCCTAGGAGGAAAATGAATGGAAAAAGTAAGGGAACTTTTGAAGAAGAACAAATTAATTTTTGGAATTTGGAATAAATTTTATCAAAGAAAATTAAATAAAAAAGAAGAAGCAAAGTTAAAAGGAAAATATGAATTTATTGACAGAAGTAAAAAAAGCGAAAATTTATGCATAATTTTAGCAGGGTATAAAGAATTCTTGTGGAAGGAAGTATTTGAAAGAATTGAAAAATTTATTCCTAAAGATTTTGATGTTTGCATTGTTTCTCCAGGAATGTTTAATGAAAAATTAGTAGAATTGTGTGAAAAAAATAGTTGGTCATATTTAAGTGTAGAAATGAACAAAGTTACTTTAGCACAGAATATAGCAATTCATTTACATAAAAGCGCAAAGTATATTTATAAATTAGATGAAGATATGTTTATTACAGAAGGATTTTTTGAAAACTTGAAAGAAACATATTTAAAAGTTAAAGAAGAAAATAAGTATAAAGTAGGCTTTGTAGCACCGTTAATTAATATTAATGGATATAGTTACAGAAGGATCTTAGAGAAAACTAATTTGTTATCAAAATTTGAAGAAAAATTTAAATCAGCATATATGGATGCAACTCCTGGAGAACAAATTATTGAAAATGGAGAGATTGCACAATTTATGTGGGGAAATGGCAATCAAGAATTAAAAAATATAGATGAAATTTCACGAAAATTTTCTAAGGAAGAATTTTCATATTCAATTTGTCCAATTAGATTTAGTATAGGAGCTATATTGTTGCCAAGAGAAACATGGAATAAAATGGAAAAATTTGATGTGTGTAGAGGAAACAATATGGGGTTAGATGAAGTAAAACTTTGTCAGTTTTGTACAATATATAGTAGAGTAATGGTTATATCAGAAAATATATTGGTAGGACATTTTTCATATGGTCCACAAACTTCAGAAATGAAGAAATATTACCAAGAACATAAAGAAATATTTTCATTAAAAAGTTAATATGAAAGGATATACGATGAGTAAAAAGAGTATTTCAAAAAATTATTTTTATAATTTATTTTATCAGATATTAGTAATTGTAATGCCACTTATTACAACACCATATTTATCCAGAGTACTAGGCGCTGAAAGCATAGGAATTTATAGTTATACATTATCAATTGCTACATATTTTATTCTTTTTGGAACACTAGGAATTTCTATGTATGGTCAAAGAGAAATTGCATATGTTCAAGATGATGAGAAAAAAAGAAGCATTGTGTTTTGGGAAATAGTATTGCTTAAAGCAATAACAATGACAATTTCGATGTTAATATTCTGGTTTACTTATGGAATGTATGGAGAATATAAAATATACTATAGGATTTTGATTATTGAATTAATAAGCCAGTGTATTGATATTAGTTGGTTCTTTCAGGGCATTGAAGAATTTAAAAAAACTGTTATTAGAAATTCTATAGTAAAACTCATATTTGCTGTATGTATATTTATATTTGTAAAATCTCCAAATGATTTAATAAAATATATTGTGATAATTGCAGGAGCTAATTTATTTGGAAATTTATCTTTATGGATGTATGTTCCTAAGTATATAAAAAAAATAGAATTAAAGAAATTACATATTTTTAAACATTTAAAGCCAACTATACTTCTATTTATTCCACAAATCGCAGTACAAATTTATACTGTACTTGATAAAACAATGCTTGGTATGATGATTGAAGATAAATCAGAGGTTGGTTTTTACGAGCAATCACAAAAGGTTGTAAAATTATTGCTAACTTTGACTACTTCATTAGGAACAGTTATGGTTCCAAGAATGGCAAGTACATTTGCTAAAGGAGATAAAGAACAATTAAAAAGATACATGTACCGTTCATTTAGTTTTGTTTTCTTTTTAGCATTTCCAATAATGGCAGGACTTATCTTAATTTCGGGTGAATTTGTGCCAATCTTTTTTGGACAAGGATATGAAAAAGTTATAGTACTAATAAATGTCATTGTTCCGATTACATTATTTATTGGACTTAGCAATATAATTGGAACCCAGTATCTTCTACCAACAAAAAAACAAACTGAATTTACTATTTCAGTTGTGATAGGTGCATTTGCAAACTTTATCTTGAACTTAATTGTAATAAAAAAATATGCTTCAATTGGAGCATCAATCACTACAGTTATAGCTGAGTTTTTGGTAACAGCTGTTCAGTTTTACTTTGTTAGAAAGGAAATAAATATAAAAAAGGTACTAGTACTATCAAAAAACAACGTTATTGCTGCAGTTGTTATGTTTATAACAGTATATATGACATCAAAAATTTTGCCATTACATGGAATATATATTATTATAGCCCAAATGATTGAAGGATGTATAATATATGGTATTGTATTAATTTTACTAAAAGATAGTTTTATTCATGATGTTTTGAATAAAATAAATGAAAAAAAGAATGTTGTAATAGAAAAATTTAGGAGTAATTAAGATGAAAAAAATAACAATATTATTATTACATATGCAACATGGAGGTATTGAAAAGCAGACCATTTCTTTTGCAAATGAATTAAGCAAAAAATATAATGTTGAAATTATATCTGCATATTCAATGAAAAAGGATCCTGCTTATGAAGTAAATCAAAAAATCAGTATAAAATATTTAATCAATGATGAACCTAATAGAAAAGAATTTAAGAAAGCAGTAAAAAGTAAAAACCCATTTAAAATAATAAAGCAAGGTTTCAAAGCGATAAAAATATTGTACTTAAAAAATGCATTAATGGTTAGAGCAATAAAAAAAATAGATTCAGATTTTGTATTATCAACACGAATCGAATATGCAAAAATGCTTTCGAGATATGCACCAAAGTCGGTTGTTACAATGACACAGGAGCACCTTCATGATGATTCGAAAAAATACATAAAAAGAATAAAAAAATCTTTTAAAAATTTAGATTATCTTATTGTACTTGGACCAGGTTCTAGAGAAAATTATAGTAAATGGTTAAAAGATAATAAAAAGATAAAAATTGTTGAGATTCCCAATATGCTAGAAGAAATACCAAAAGAGAGCAGTTTACTAAATGGCAATAAATTAATTGCAATTGGAAGATTACATCCTGTTAAAGATTTTGAAACATTGATACATGTATTTTACAAAGTACAAAAACAAATTCAAACTGCAACTCTTACCATAGTTGGTGGAGGAGATGAATATGAAAAATTAAAAAACTTGACTATGGATCTAGGCATACAAGATAAAGTTGAAATTACAGGAATGGCTTCAAAAGAGCAAGTAAAAGAGTATTTACTAAGTTCAGACATATATGTTATGACATCTTTAACGGAATGTTTTCCAATGGTTTTATTAGAAGCAGCATCATGTGGACTTCCATTAATTGCATTTGATGTCCCAGTCGGACCAAGAGCTATTATAAAAGAAGATGAAGACGGATATTTAATTGCAAATAGAAATCAAGATGAAATGGCAAAAAAAATTATAGATTTATTGAATGACAGGGAAAAACTAAGCAAACTTGGAGAAAAGGCTAAAGAACAATCATTTTGTTATATACCAAGTAAAATTATGAAAAAATGGGACGACATTTTTCAAAAATGAAATGGAGGTAAAGTATGATAACGGTATTTACACCTACTTACAATAGAAAAGATGAATTAATAAATTTATACAAATCTTTATTGGAACAGGAATTTAAAGATTTCGAATGGGTAATTGTTGATGATGGTTCAAAAGACGATACAGAAGAAACAGTTAAAAATTTTATTAAAGAAAATAAAATAAAAATAAATTATTATAAACAAGAAAATAAAGGAAAGAGTTTAGCTCATAATAAGGGAGTAGAATTAGCACAAGGTGAATACTTTGTAGGAATTGATTCAGATTCTACATTAACAAAAGATGCGCTAGTTATAGTAAATAAATATTATGAACAAATAAAAGATAAACAAGATATTTGTGGAATTGCCTTTTTAAACTTAAATGTAGAGACAAATGAAATCTCAGGAACAAAATTTCCAGAAGATGTAATGGAAGAGACTTATTTTAATATATACAATAAACATAATGTTTTAGGTGATAAAGAAATGACATTTAAAACAGATGTGATAAAACAATATCCTTTTCCAGAAATAAAAGGAGAAAAGTTTGTTCCAGAGAGTTTAATATTTAATAGAATATGTAAAAAGTATAAATTTCTATGTGTAAATGAACCAGTACAGTGTGTAAAATATCTCGAAGATGGATATTCTTTGAATTACTTTGAATTAGCTAAGAAAAATCCAAGAGCTCAAATGTTAAATTATAAAGAATTATATGAAATAGATAAAAAATTATATAATATTGCGGCATATAATATGTATTCAATATATGCAAAATATGGATTTATAAAGACAATAAAAGAGCATCCAGCGAAAATTAAATGTTTAGCTATGTATATACCAGCATATATAAAGTACTTACAAAAGGAGAGAAAAAAATGAAAAAAATAATGTTTTTTGGATATACATTGGAAGTTGGAGGGGCAGAAAAAGTATTAGTTGATTATATTAATGAACTACAAGATAAATATGAAATTACATTAGTTTTATTGCAAAAAAAAGGAGAATTTTTAGAGAGTGTTCCTAAAAATATTAAAATAATACAGTTAAGAAATAATAACTTACAATATGTTCTTTTTAGATATATTCCATTTATAAGAAAAAGAAAAATAAATAGAATTGTTGAAAAAGAAAACTGCGATATAGCAATAGGTTTCTTTGAAGGAAGAAGTGCTACATGGGTTGCGGACATTAATAAGAAAGTAAGAAAGCTTGCATGGATACACAATGATGTTAACAAATTTGATATAGGAATTTCGGAAAAAGAAATAATAGATACATATAATAAAATGGATAAAATCATTACTGTATCTGAAGTAGCTAAAGAGAGTTTATGTAAAAAATATAATTTTAATAAAGAAAAAATCGAAGTATTATACAATTTAATAGACGAGCAAAGTATTATTGAAAAGTCTAGAGAAGTGGTTCCTAGAAATGATGTCTTTACTTTTGTAAATGTTGGAAAAATGCGACCTCAAAAAAGACAAGATAGATTAATAGAAATTGCAAGAGACTTAAAAAATGAAAATTATAAATTTAAAATTCAGATAATTGGAAATGGACCAGAAGAAGAAAAGATTAAGAATCTTGTTAAAGAATATAAGGTTGAAGATGTTGTTGAATTATTAGGATTAAAACTTAATCCTTATCCGTACATTAAGCAAGCAGATTGTATTGTGGTTTCAAGTGATTTTGAAGGATATAGTGTTGCAATTAAAGAAGCATTACTACTAAAAAAGGCAGTTGTTTCGACAAATGTATCTGGTGTATCGGAAATGTTTGATAATGAAAAATATGGAATATCAACCGAAATTTCTACTCAGGATTTAGAAAAAACAATGAAGAAGGTACTAGATGGAACTATAGATATAAAAAAAATAGAAAATAATTTAGAAAAATTTGATTGCGGAAATAATCAAATTATACAAAAACTTATAAAATTGATAGAGGGATAGATAGTAAGATGGAAAATATAAAAAACAAGATAAAAACAATTATTAATGTTAAAGTTATTACAAAGTTAGTATTATTTTTTATAATACTACAACCTATTTTTGATATATTATCATTTTTAAATATTAGAGGTTATATTTCAGTTGGAATATCAACAATCATAAAACCATTATTTGTATTTGGAATAGGTCTTATAATTTATTTTATAGATAAAAAACAAAGAAAATCTTACACCAAAATATTTGTTGGATATGGAATTTTAATATTGATACATAGCATTATTTTAAAGGATATAATGGTATCTAATTCTGTAATATTACATGAATTAAGATTTATGATTAATATAGCATATATGATTGTAATGTTTATGATTATGGACTATGTATACATAAATAATGAAGACAAAACAGAATTTATTAATAAATTAAAGAAAACATTAGTAATTACATTTCTAATATATACAATTACAATTGTTTTAGCTGTTATAACAGGTACATCTGCTAAAACATATGAATATTCTGATGCAACTAAACAAGGATATAAGGGTTGGCTAGATTCTGGACAGATTTTTGGGCACGCTTTATCAATTACATTACCTTTTATGATTTATTACTTGTTAAAATATGATTGGAAAAATAAAATAATCAATATTTTAAGTAGGGTTTGTATCATCTTACCAGTAGGCGTTTTACTTTTAATTGGAACAAAAGTAACATTCTTTATTGCACTATTAGTTCTAATATCACATGTAATATTAGATGGTATTTACTTTATAAAAAAAAGGCAAAGAAAAGACTTATTTTCAAGTATAGCTTGTTTGATATTACTAATATTATCAATTAGTATATATCCATATTTACCAGTAAAAAAGAATATTGATATTAATAATAATGTTTTATCAGTTGATATGTCTGGTATTGAAAAAGGTAGTGAAACAAACAGAAAAGATTTAATAAAAATGAAAGAAAATATTAGTAAAGGTGAAAGCAATACTAATAGAACAAAATTTCAAGATGAAAGATTAAAAAGAATAGAAAAGTATTATATGTGGGATTATAAGTCATCTACATTACTAGAAAATAAATATGCAACAGGAGAATTACATCCTAGTGACATGAGAGCAAGACAATTAGTCTACAATTTGAATAAGTATAAATTATCATCAATTCAATATAAATTATTTGGTCTTGGATATTTAAATCAACCAGAAGCATTATCAATAGAAAGAGACATTTTTATGATAATATTTAGTTTTGGTATTATTGGATTTTTGACTGTATTACTAAAGCCAATATTAATTTGGTTGAAGTCAACATTTAAGATTTTAAAAAATTTCAAGGAAATTGAATTAGATACATTATATTTATATGAAGGTCTTTCAATATTTTTCTGTATAAGTATTTATGCTGGATACACATTTATATATACAAACTTTTCAATATTCCTTGTAATTATTGCACTGTTATTAAGAGATAGTTTTAGAAAATATAGTAAAAATAGTTTTAATAAATATTTTGACAAAATTTATAAAAATGGAAGAACAGAGTTTTATTCAGAATTAGAAGAAAAAATTACTAATAATGAAAAGCAATTTATTGTTACTGCAAATCCAGAAACACTAATGCAATCTGAAAAAGATGAAGAATTAAGAAAAGCAGTATTAGATGATAAAACGGTTATAATACCTGATGGTGTTGGAATAATAAAGGGAGCAGATAAATTGAATTATCAAATTAAAGAAACCATTTTAGGTGTTGACGTAGCTAATAAACTATTAGAATTGGCAGATAAACATAATAAAAAGGTGTTCTTGTTTGGAGCAAAAAAAGAAACAATTGAAAAAATGCAACAAGTTATAAAAGAAAAATATAGTGGCTGTAATCTTGTAGGAGCTATTGATGGTTATGTAAACAACAAAAATGAAGTGTTTGAAAAAATAAAGGAAGCAAATCCAGATGTTGTTTTAGTTGCACTTGGAATACCAAATCAAGAAAAACTTATATATAAAAATCTTAATAAATTTGAAAAAGGAATATTTGTAGGAGTTGGTGGAAGTTTTGATGTAATTAGTGGATGCAAGAAGAGAGCTCCAAAGATATTTATAAAATTAAAATTAGAATGGTTATATAGAATTACAGTAGAACCAAGTAGATTAAAGAGATTTTATGAAAGTAATATTAAATATTTATTTAAGATAAATAATGATGTAATATAAAAATAAAAGGATTGAAAGAGGGAAAAAATGATTAAAGTAATGACGGTTTTTGGAACAAGACCTGAAGCTATAAAAATGGCTCCATTGGTTAAAGAATTAAAATCAAGAAAGGAAATAGAATGTATTGTTTGTGTAACTGCACAACATAGGCAAATGTTAGATCAAGTATTACATACTTTCAATATAGTTCCAGATTATGATTTAGATATTATGAAACAAGGACAAACTTTAAGTGATATAACATCTAGAGCTTTAAAAGGTTTAGAAGAGGTAATACAAAAAGTAAAACCTAATATAGTTTTAGTTCATGGAGATACAACAACAACTTTTGCTGGAGCACTTGCAGCATATTATTCTCAAGTTGATGTTGGACATGTTGAGGCAGGGTTAAGAACTTGGAATAAATATTCTCCATTTCCAGAGGAAATGAATAGGCAGATGGTAGGCGTAATTGCAGATATGCACTTTGCTCCTACAGAAAATAGCAAAAATAGTCTACTAAAAGAAGGCAAAAAAATAGAAAATATTTTTGTTACAGGAAATACTGCAATTGATGCTCTTTCTACAACTGTTGATCAAAATTATAAAAATGAAATTTTGGATTGGATTGGAAAAGATAGAATGATTCTTATAACAGCACATAGAAGAGAAAACTTAGGAGAGCCAATGAGAGGAATGTTTAAGGCAATTAAGAGGATTATTGATGAGTTCCCCGATGTAAAGGCTGTATATCCCGTACATTTGAATCCAAAAGTAAGAGAAGTTGCAAATGAAGTGTTTGGTGATGATAACAAAATAAAATTAATAGATCCACTAGAAGTAATTGATTTTCATAACTTTTTAGCAAAATCTTATTTAATACTAACAGATAGCGGTGGTATTCAAGAAGAAGCTCCGTCATTAGGAAAACCTGTTTTAGTATTAAGAGATACAACAGAAAGACCAGAGGGAATAACAGCAGGAACACTAAAGCTTGCAGGAACAGATGAAGAAACAATATATAAACTAACAAAAGAATTACTTGAAAATAATGAAGAATATGAAAAAATGAGTAAAGCATCAAATCCATATGGTGATGGAAAAGCAAGCAAGAGAATCGTTGACGCTATTATAAGAAAATATGGAAATTAGCTGTAAAAAAAGTAAGACATTATTCAATATTTTAAAATGAAACTTTTGAAATCAAATTATAAAAAAGAATGTGAGTTATGGTATGAAAAATGAGAGAATAATTAACCCAGAAACTATCAATTCTGGAGAAGAAAAACTAGAAACATCATTAAGACCACAAGTTTTAAGTGAATATATAGGACAAACTAAAGTAAAAGAAAACATGAAAATATATATAGAGGCTGCCAAAAAAAGAGGTGAGCCTCTTGACCATGTTTTACTATATGGACCTCCAGGACTTGGAAAAACAACACTTTCAAATATAATTGCAAATGAAATGAATGCAAAAATAAAAATAACATCAGGACCTGCGATAGAGAAAACAGGAGATTTAGCGTCAATTCTTACAAGTTTAAATGAAAATGATATATTATTTATAGATGAAATCCATAGGATTAACAAAAATGTTGAAGAAATATTATATCCAGCTTTAGAAGACTTTACATTAGACATTATGATAGGAAAAGGACCAACTGCGAAATCAATTAGAATTGATTTACCAAAGTTTACTTTAATTGGAGCAACAACAAAAGCAGGGTCGCTTTCTACCCCGCTAAGAGATCGCTTTCGGAATAGTACATAGATTAGAGTTATATAGTGTTGAAGACTTATGTATTATTGTAAAGCGTTCGGCAAGTATATTACAAATTGAAATAGAAAATAATGCGGCAATGGAAATTGCAAGACGTTCAAGAGGAACACCAAGAATTGCAAATAGACTGCTCAAAAGAGTAAGAGATTATGCACTTGTTCTGGGTGATGGAAATATTACATTAGAAATAACAAAACTTGCTCTTACAAGACTTGAAATAGACGAACTTGGACTTGATGAAATAGACAGAAAAATTTTGGAAACTTTAATTGTAAATTATCAAGGAAGACCAGTTGGTATTGATGCACTTGCAACTACAATTGGAGAAGAAGTAGACACAATTGAAGATGTATATGAACCATATTTAATACAAATAGGCTTTATTTCAAGGACGGTAAGAGGAAGAATAGCTATGCCTGCAGCATATAAGCATATGGGGATAGAAATAAGTGAAGGAGTATAAAATGGAAAATATAAAAAAGGGAATTAAAGGATTATATTTTATATTTATTTTGTTAAATTTATGTACAGTTTTTTCAAATACAAATGTTAGAAGTATAAAAATGGTAGAGATATTTTTATTTGCAATATTCTTTGTTTTTTTTGTATCATATAAAATAAAAAAAGATAAATTAATACAGATAGTTCATAGAATACCAAAAAGATTTATCATTGTATTTTCTATAATATTAATTATAATAGGTTTATTAGCTAGAGTAGGACTAATGTTTATAAAGTACAATGATCCAGCAAGTGATTATGGGACTTTTTTTTATAATGCAGCTGACTTTTCAGAAAGTAATGTGATTTCTGCACAAAGATATATATCAATTTTTCCATACTTGGTACCATATATTATGGTTTTAGGTTATGTGTTCAAACTTGTTGGTGTTAGTTATAATGCTACTATTGCATTTAATGTAGTATTAGATGTTTTGTCTGCAATTATTTTATTTATAGCTTTTAAGAAGAGAACGTCGTATATTAGACCATTACTGATATCAGCAGTTTGGATGATAAATCCTATTAATATTATTTGGTGTGCGTTTGCTGCTCCAATAGTGATTGTTAATTTTTTATTTATATTATTAAGTACTTTATTTGAATTTAAGGAAAAACAAAAAGACACTTGGAAAATATTTAGTTTCGAATTAATTATAGGAATAATATTAGGAATAGCAAATAGTTTTAGACCAATATTTATAATCTTTTTAATAGCTTTAATATTATATGAATTATTAAAGCTACTACAAAATATAAAAAATATAAAAAGAGTTGTGTCAATAGTAATTGGAATTTTCATTTTACTAATTTCCTATACATTCATATCTAAAATAGAATTTAAATATATACAAAATATTGTAGGAACTGAAGTTGCACATTCGTCTGGCTGGACTTTATATGTAGGAGCAAATGTAGAATCAAATGGTACATGGAATCAAAGTGATGGAGAAAAGTTTATAGAAAAATATAATGACATTTCAAATTCAGCAGAAAATATACAAAAAGAATTTCAGAATGAAGCCATTTTAAGAATTAAGACTAATGGTAAAAGAGCAAATATTAATTTGATTAAAGAAAAATTTAAAGTATTAACTCAAAATATGGCTGGGTACTCTGTAGATCAGTTTTGGAATATACAAAACAGGACAGAAAATGAGAAATATAAAAAATGTGTTGGCTTTTGGACCAATATTTTCGTATTTATTATTATATTATTAAATTTGCTTGTAATTATAATACAAAACGATGATTTGAAAATGTATATGTATATGCTACTATCTATAGGATTAGTTATTTCACATTTGCTAGTGGAAGTTAGTAGTAGATACACTATTCACATCATTGTACCTTTTTCTATAATAGGAGTTTTGAATATTTACAATCTATTAAAGAATAATGGAAAAGACAATGCGAAGATATATGATAAAGCTGAATGTAAATAAAGAAGGGAAAGATTTATGAAACTATTAATGCATACCTGTTGTGCTCCTTGTAGTATTTATTGTATAGAAACTTTAAGGAATGAGGGGATAGAGCCAACTCTTTACTGGTATAATCCCAATATTCATCCATACAAAGAATACGAAGCAAGAAGAGATACTTTAAAGGAATATAGTAAAATGATAAACATAAATGCTATTTTTGAAGAAGATTATGGACTTAAGAATTTTTGCAAAAATGTAATAGATGATTTGGATAATAGATGCAGTAATTATTGTTACAAAGTACGTTTAGAGCAAACTGCAAAATATGCAAAAGAACATGGCTATGATGCAATTACTACAACTCTTTTTGTAAGTCCATATCAAAAGCATGAAGCAATAAAAAAAATTACAAGTGAAATTGCTAAAAAATATGACTTGGAATTTGTATACAGAGATTTTAGAGTTGGATTTAGAGAAGGACAAGCAAAAGCAAGACAACTTCGGATTATATATGCAAAAATATTGCGGTTGTATATTTTCAGAGGAGGATAGATATAGTAAGCAAATAAAAAGAGATAGAGAAGATAACATAAACCATTCTATGTAAATCAAGGCTTTGATAAATAAGAGAAAACAATTAAAAATTTCTTTATAGATAATTATGAAGAAGAAATCAAAGACGGAGATTTTACTTGTACTGATGTTAATATATTATTCAAAAGATTTAAAGAAAAAATAAAAGATAACTAGTAAGTTGAGAGGAAAATGATTATGGAAAATAAATTACTAGTTATAGAGATATAGAAAAGTGGATGAAAAAATGAGTAATAGTGATTTGACAGAAAATAATAATGAAATAATAATTTATACAACAGATGATGGTCAAGTCGATATTGAAGTAAGACTAGAAGACGAAAATGTATGGCTTACTCAAAATTCAATGGCAGAACTATTTGATACAACAAAATAAAATATAAGCTTACATATAAAAAATATTTTTGAACAGTAATTTATAGGAGGATAAATATTATGGAAGATAAATTAAAATTTAATAAAGCTTATAAAGCAATAATACTTTTAATGTTTATAACAATAACAATATCATTGTATGAATTTTTAACTGCTCTTAAAAACTTTAATGTAAATGGTAATATTTTTGATTTTTGCAGTGGAGCAGTTGAATATATACCATATTTTATGATTTTTTTATTGGTGTTGTTTATTGCTCTACCATTTGCATTAATATTATTTAAAGAGAATAATATTTCCATCAAAGATGCTATATATAATAAGAAAACACTATTTAAAGATATTTTAATTGGTATTATTTTAGGTATTATATCAGCAGGTGTTGCATATCCGTTTTCACTAATGAGAGAGTTTGCTAGTTCATATGAACATATTGTTACATATAATGAAGGAATAACAACTTATATTTTAGGCATATTTTCATTAAGCATTGTTTGTGGATGTTTAAAGGAATTATATTTTAGAGGATTTGCTAAATATTTTTTAGCGGATTCTTTGGGAGAAAAATTATCATACATCATGACTGCAATATTATTTGGAATAGTTGATTGGCAAAATATGGGTTCATCTATTCTTTTAGGTTTACTATGGGCATGGGCTTATAAGAAAAGTGAAAAATTAATTGTTCCTATGGTTGCACATGGAATGATAAATTTAATAGGTTTAGTTTGGATGATTATTTTTTAAAAAATAAATGTGTATTTAACAACTGGGCTAACTTCTACAAGGGCAATTTATATCTAATAATTATAGCCACAAAAACGAAAAAACTTGATTTAATGTACTATTACTCAAAAGACTTGAAAAAATAAAATAGTAATAAATCGAGAAGTTTAAATAGTGAAAAAATATATTATAATATTATTTGGAAAACTAATAGTAATCTATAGAGGAGTTAGGTATGAAAGACAAAAAAATAATAATAAATTTGTTTTTTACAGTAATAATATTATTCGTCATTCAGTTTTTTGCAAGTAATTTGGGTTCAATTGTAGCTAGTTTATTTGATTATACAGCAATTGATAAAGATAATGCGTTTATGAAAATAGCAGTTCATCATATTATTCAAATGTTAGTTGCGTTATTGATTATTTTTATTATTGGAAAAACAAAAAATATAAAATTTAATTTAAAACCAAAAATTAATAGCGTTGGTGTAAAGTATACAATTGTTTTCAGTGTGATCATTTTTATATATGTGATTATATCGTATTTAATTGGATGTAAAACAAATAGTATATCACCATCTGAATATGAATTAAATATGGTTAATGTTCTTGGAACATTAGGATTCCAACTATTTTTGTCTGGAACATCTGAAGAAATCTTATTTAGGGCATTGCCAATCACTATTTTAGAGAGGGTTCTATGTGAGAAAAAAAGAGAAAATCAAAAATTTGAGATTATAACAGCTGCAATTTTATTTTCACTTGCACATATAACTTGGACATTTAATCCTATATCCGGATCTTTTAATGTATTTCAACTGATATATGCTTTTATATTAGGACTAGTATATGGAATTACATATACAAAATCAAAAAGTATTGTTTATCCTGCAATTATGCATGGAATGAGTAATTTTTTTATGGTTGGAATAGGATATATTTTTCAAATACTAATATAATCATGCTTACATAAAACAATAATAATTTAAAAGTGAGATAATATTTTTGTGAAGAAATTAAATTTTATATTGACAATAGTTGCGATACTTGGAATAATATTTGCAGTTACACTTTTTACTAAAGAGGGAGTTACAATAAATGTAAATCTTGAAAATAAAGAATTAGTTAAAAAATCTTTAAATGAAGAAATAGAGAATACTGATAATGTTACTAAAATAATATTAGGTAATGGGTGGCATTCAGGGAAATTAACTATATATCAATCTTTTGGAAAAGCAGAAACTATATATATTACAAAAGGAAAGTTTAATTTAGGAGAGTTAGAAAAATACATTAGAGAGAATGGATATAATCTAGATAATATGTGGCTTATTTCAATAGGATTTTCTGGAATGATTATAATATATTAATCCGATATAGAAACTTAAATAAAAATAAGTAGCGACAAATTACAGGTATAGAAAAATGCGAAATTAATGAAATAGAATAATTAAAAGAAATTATTAATATGATCGAAACTAGAAGAAATAATGCTTATAAGAAGGTTAATGAGGAACTAATATCTTTATATTGGGATTTTGGAAAATATATAAGTGAAAAGGTGAATAATTCTAATTGGGGAGATAAAATTGTTGATAAATTAGTAGAATTTATGAAAAGAGAATATCCTACAATGAAAGGATTTAATAGAGCAGGAATATATAGAATGAAACAATTTTATGAAACATATAAAGATAATGAAATTGTCGCTCCACTGGTAAGACAAATTAGTTAGACTCATAATGTTATGATATTAGGTGCTACTAATTCTATAGAAGAAAAAGAATTTTATATAAAAGAGAATTAGATAGACAAATCTCAAGCGGATATTTTCACAGATATGTGTTATCAGACGGCAAGGCAAATCAAAGTTTATCAAAAGCTGTAGGAGAGGAAGATTATCCAAATACAAAATTACTAGATACATATAGCTTAGAATTTTTATACTTATCTAACAATTATTCCGAAAAAGATTTAAAAAAGGCAATCATTTCTAATATGAAAGATTTTATATTAGAGATAGGAAAAGACTTTACTTATGTAGGCGAAGAATATAGAATGTAAGTTATAGGTGAGATAAATATGATAAAATTATTAAAATCAAATGAAGAATATGAAAATAATTTAAAACAGTATACAAAAAAAGATGGAATATTAGCATTAGTACTATTTACAATTATAATGATTGAATATTATTAATTGATATTTATATGCTTTTGTGGTATAAATAAAAAAAACAGCAATTTGTAGTGTAGAAGGAGTAAAAAATGAATTTAGAAGAATTAAAGAAAGATTGTAGTAAAAAACAAAAGAAAGGTATTCACTTTATTATTGCATCAGTAATAATATGGACTATGGTATTAATAGTACAATTAACAAATTTACCTATATTAACAAAAAATCTGTTAACATTTTGTTGTACAGCACCATTATTACCAATATCATTTTTTATATCTAAAATATTAAAAATACAATTTCAAGATAAAAGCAATCCATTAAATAATCTAGGAATATTATTTTCTATAAATCAAATGATATATCTTTTAATAGCAATGTGGATTTATCCTACATTACCAGATAAAATGCTAATGGTTATTGCTATGATATTTGGAGCACATTTATTACCATATAGTTGGTTATATAATTCTAAAACATATATGGTATTATCAATAGTTATTCCTATATTATCTCTAATAGTTGGATTGAATTTTTCAAATTATATCCTTGCTATAATGATGATAGTAATAGAAATAATATTTAGTTTACTTTTAGCATTTGAAAATAAAAAAAACAATAAATAATTAGTTAGACAACTTAAAAGTTATAGAGAGAATATAAAACTGATAATGTATAAAGCAAAGGAAGAACGAGCATAAATCCTATAGAAAATTTGAAAGACTTAATAATATATCAAAGTCAAAACAATGAAAATATATTAGTAGAAGTTTTATACGATTAGGAATATATAGTTTATATATTATGAGAGAAAAAAGATACGAATAATTTTTTGTTATGATTGGAGAAGAGTTATGTCAGAAAAAGATAAAATGTTGGCAGGAGAATTATATGATGCTAACTATGATAAAGAATTAATAAAAGATAGATATAAAGCTAAAGATATTTGCTTTGAATATAATAATTTAAAACCATCAGATTTTGAAAGCAAAGACAGAATAATTAAAAAATTATTTGCAGAAACAGGAAAGCAGATAATAGTTGAACAGAACTTTTGGTGTGATTATGGTTATAATATTTCTGTCGGAGAAAATTTTTATATGAATCATAATTGTATAATATTAGATGGTGCAAAAGTAGAGTTTGGTGATAATGTATTTGTTGCACCTAATTGTGGTTTTTATACGGCAGGACACCCTTTAGATTATGAAACTAGAAATAAAGGATTAGAATATGCAAAGCCTATCAAAGTAGGAAATAACGTATGGATAGGTGGAAATGTAATTGTACTTCCTGGAGTAACTATTGGAGATAATGTTGTAATAGGTGCAGGGAGTGTAGTTACAAAAGATATACCAGCAAATGTTGTTGCTGTTGGTAATCCTTGCAAGATTATAAAAGAAATTTAACCAAAAAACAAAAGAAGTATATATAAAATATTAGGAGGATTAATTATGGAAAAGTGGAAATGTCCAAAATGTAATAATGAGAAATTTGAAAGAGATCAATTTCAAGCTACTGGAGGAAATTTTGCAAAAATATTTGATGTGCAAAATAAAAAATTCATTACTATAAGTTGTACGAAATGCGGTTATACAGAAATTTATAAAACTGAAACAGAAGCAGGAATGAATATATTAGATTTTTTACTAAATTAGATAAAATAAAAGAAACAGTGAAAAGTAATTAATTGAAAAAATAGATACTTTTATGGTCTTATAAATCTATATTTTATATATAAGAAGTGAGGAAAAATGTCAAAAATATTAATAGTTGAAGATGATGAAAAATTACGAAATGAACTTGAAATTTTTCTTAACAATAATGGGTATGAAGCATGTTGTTTAGAAAAGTTTGAGAAACCAATAGAAGATATATTAAAAGAAAATGCAGATTTAGTTTTATTAGATATAAATTTACCTAATTCAGATGGAGAGTACATTTGTAAAGAGATAAGAAAATTATCAAATGTGCCAATAATAATGGTGACAAGTAGAGATAATGAAATTGATGAATTATTAAGTTTAAATAACGGAGCAGACCAATATGTAACTAAACCATATAATAGTCGAATTTTGCTTGCGAAAGTTTCTGGGCTACTTAAAAGAGCACAAAATATGGAAGCATATCAAAATAGAATTAATTATAATGGGCTCACATTAGATATTTCTAAAAGCATTATAGAAAAGGAAAACGAAAAGATAGAATTAACTAAGAATGAGTTAAAGATATTTCACTTTCTTTTATTAAACAAGGATAAAATTATATCAAGAGACGAACTAATGGATTACTTGTGGGAAAGCGAAAGCTTTATAGATGATAATACACTATCAGTAAACATGAAAAGACTAAGAAATAAGCTAGAAGATTTAGGAATGAAAGACTGTATAGAAACTAAAAGAGGACAGGGGTATATATTAAAATGAGTTTTAAGGAATATATAAAGGATAAAAGTATTTACATTTTAGTGTTATTATTTGTTGTAGCAACTTCTGAAATATTACTGATTCCATTTAGTATACATAAATTTGTAAAGATCTACATTGAGGTTATATCTGTTATGATGTTTTCTATTTGTTTCTTTATAGAATATTACAGAAAAAATAGATATTATAATAATTTGAAAGATAAGCTAGAAGATTTGAAAGAAAAATATCTAATAGCAGAAATTATTGAAACATCAAATTTTTCAGAAAGCAAAATTTTAAAAGAAATATTGCAAGAGACAGGAAAATCAATGCTTGAAAATGTAAATAAGTACAAGCATTTAACAGAAGACTATAAAGAATATATTGAGTTATGGATACATGAGGTAAAAATACCTATAGCTACAGGAAAAATGATTATAGAAAATAATAAAAACGAAGTAACAGAAAGTATAGATGAAGAATTAGACAAAATAGAAAATTATATAGAACAAGCTTTATTTTATGCTAGAAGTAATGTACCAGAAAAAGACTATTATGTAAAGAAACAAAATTTAAAAGAGATTGTAAATACAGCAATATTAAAAAATAAAAGAAGCTTATTGCAAAATAAAGTAAAATTAAATTTGCACGAGTTAGATGGTCAAATATATACAGACTCTAAATGGTGTACTTTTATAATAAATCAAATAATACAAAATGCAGTAAAGTACAGTAAATCTAGTAACAAAGAAATAGAAATGTTTGGCATAAATAATAAAGAAAATACAATTTTATGCATAAAAGATAATGGAATAGGCATAAAGAAAGGTGAAATTACAAGAGTATTTGAAAAAGGTTTTACTGGAACAAATGGTAGAAAAGTAGGACAAAAATCAACAGGAATGGGATTATATTTATGTAAAAAATTATGTAATAAGTTAGGATTGAGAATAGAACTAGACTCAGAAGAAAATATTGGAACAGAAATAAGAATTGCATTTCCCAAAAGTAGTTTTATACAAGATGCAATAGAATAATATGTAGAAAGGCTACCAGATTGAACTATACCCCAAAAAGTATAGTTCAAATGGTGGCTTTTTTCAAATCTTACAAAAAAGTAAGATTTGTGTAATGCAAATCGATGGCAAGAAATAAAAAAGGTAGTACAATTAATGTAATAAAACAGAAAGGGAGATTAAAAGATGGAAAATGTATTAGAAACTAAAAATATTGAAAAATACTATGGCAACAAGTCTAATCTAACAAAAGCTATCGATAATATTAGCTTTGAAGTGAAAAAAGGAGAGTTTGTTGGAATAATGGGAGCAAGTGGATCACGGAAAAACAACACTTTTAAATTGCATTTCTACAATTGATAGAGTTACAGCAGGAAAAATAATAATTGATGGAAAAGACATTACAAAATTAAAAGGAAATCAACTAAATAAATTTAGAAGAGAAAAACTCGGTTTTATATTTCAAGACTTTAATTTATTAGACACATTGACAGCTTATGAAAATATTGCATTAGCATTAACTATTTCAAAAGTGAATGCACATGAGATAGATAAAAGAGTAAAAGAAGTTGCTCAAAAACTTGGAATTTCAGACATATTAAATAAATACCCTTATCAAATATCTGGAGGACAAAAACAAAGAGTAGCATCAGCAAGAGCAATTATCACAAATCCAAAATTAATATTAGCAGATGAACCAACAGGCGCATTGGATTCGAAATCTGCAAAACAATTACTAGAAAGTTTTGAAATTTTAAATCAAAAAATAAATTCAACTATAGTTATGGTTACACATGATTCTTTTACAGCAAGTTACGCAAGCAGAATATTATTTATAAAAGATGGAAAGATTTTTAATGAACTTATAAAAGGAAATGATACAAGAAAACAATTTTTCGAAAAGATAATAGAAGTTCAAACCTTATTAGGAGGTGAACTTGGAGATGTTATTTAAATTATCAATAAAAAACATGAAAAAGAGTTTTAAAGATTATGCAATATACTTTATTACTTTGGTTTTAGGTGTAGCAGTATTTTATATGTTTAACTCCATTGATAGTCAAGAAGCAATGCTACAAGTATCAAGTTCTACTAAACAAATGATAAAACTTATGATTAATATGCTTGGCATGGTATCGGTATTTATTGCTGTAATATTAGGACTCTTAATTGTATATGCTAATAATTTTTTAATAAATAGAAGAAAAAAAGAATTTGGAATATATATGACATTAGGAATGGGAAAAAGACAAATCTCTAAAATTCTATTAATAGAGACAGTATTTGTTGGGATAATTTCTCTTGCAATAGGTCTTATATTAGGAATTTTCGCATCACAATTTATGTCTATATTGGTTGCAAAATTATTTCAAGCAGATATGAGTAAATTTGAATTTGTATTTTCGCAAAATGCTTGTATTAAAACTTGTATATATTTTGCAGTAATGTATTTGGCTGTATTACTTTTCAATGCACTTACAATATCAAGATATAAATTAATAAACCTACTAACAGCAATTAAAAAGAATGAACAAATAAAAATGAAAAATCCAATAGTATGTATTATAGTTTTTATAATTGCAGCAGTAGGTTTAGGATATGCTTATTGGGAAGTGACAAAAGGAATTTTCAACATGACAAATGTTAATGATACAACAAGAGCTATTGGAATATCAGTTTTACTTGGAGTAGTTGGAACAATTTTAATATTTTGGTCTTTTTCAGGATTAATATTAAGATTAGTTCAAGCTAAAAAAAGTACATACTTAAAAGGAACTAATATGTTTGTACTAAGACAATTACATAATAAAATTAATACAACTGTAATTAGTATGAGTGTAATATGTTTAATGCTATTTATGACAATTACCGCATTATCTTCATCAATTGCATTAAAAAATTCTATGCAAGCTGATTTAGAAAAAATGACACCGGTAGATTTGAATTTATACAAAACAGCTAATTTACCAGAAAAAACTGTAAATAGTAACGGAAAAGAAATTACTTATACACAAGAGTTACAAGAAGATTCAAAACAAACTATTTCATATACTCTTACTCAAAATGGTTTTGATATGAATAATTTAAAAGATGTTATAGAAACACCAATTTATGTGTTAGATGGATTAACATGGGAAACAACATTAGGAAATGCTTTCAACCAAGTAAAAAAACAGTTTCCAATGATGAAATTAGAAACACCAGAACAAGTAATGAAAATATCTGATTATAATAAGATTGCAAAGTTATATGGAAATGAGCAATATTCTTTAGAAGATGATGAATATATTATAATTTGCAATTATGAGAATATAGCAAATATCAGAAATTTAGGATTAAAAGAAAACACAGTAATTAACTTAAAAGAAAAAAATTATAAACCAAAATATAATGAATGTAAAGATGGATTTATACAGATATCAACAAGTCATACAAACGTAGGAATTATATTAGTTCCAGATAGTTGTAATTTAGGCGAAAAAGAACAGAATTTATGGTTTTTAGCTGCTAATTATAATGCTAAGACTGATGATGAAAAAAAGAAAATTGAAGAAAATTTTTCAAGGGAAGATTCTAGTTTAGTTCAGAAATTAAATAATAAAAATAGTACATTAGATGGAGAATCAAAAATAAGTATAGTTGAAGCAAGTGTTGGGTTATCAACTATAATAGTATTTATTGCTATCTATTTAGGAATTATATTTCTTATAGCAAGTTGTGCTATTTTAGCATTAAAGCAATTAACAGAAAGTTCAGATAATAGACAAAGGTATATTATTTTAAGAAAAATAGGCTGTGATGAAAAAATGATAAATCAGGCATTATTTAGACAAATAGGAATATTCTTTGGACTTCCTCTTGTTTTAGCGATTATTCACTCAATATTTGGAATACAATTTGCTATGTCTATATTTGAGACACTTGCATCTAAAGAACAATTGTTACCATCAATCATAGTAACTGCAATTGTTATAGGAATAATTTATGGATGCTATTTTTTAGCAACATATATAGGAAGTAAAAACATCATTAAAGAGGAAGAATAATTTATATTAAAGGAGAAATTTAAAATGGAATATGAAAAAACAAAAAAGTATAACATAAATATAATAAATCAAAAAATTATGGGACCTAATCCATTAAAATTAGAAGAAGAACTTATGCAAGATAATAAAATAAAAAAAGGTTCTATTGTTATGGATTTAGGAAGTGGTCAAGGTATCACATCTATATTTCTAGCAAAGGAATATGGTTTTAAAAAAGTATATGCAGTAGATTTATGGAGTAATCCTGAAGAAAATAGAGAATTCTTTACACAAATGGGATTAACAGATAAGCAAATTGTTCCCGTGAAAGCAGATGCTACAGACTTAAAATTCGAAAAAGAATTTTTCGATGCAGTAGTTAGCACAGATTCATATAATTATTTTGGAAGAGATGAAAAATACTTAGATGAAAAACTTTTACCTTTTGTGAAAAATGGAGGATACATTTACATAGTTGTTCCAGGAATGAAGAAAGATTGTCATAGTGACATTCCAAAAGAATTGCTTTTATCTTGGACTCCTGAACAATTAGACTATATTCACGATATTGAATACTGGAGAAACATTGTTTCAAAATCAAAGAACAGTGAAATAATTTCAATTTATGAAATGGAAAGTAATGAAGAATGTTGGAATGATTGGATACAATGCGACAATGAGTATTCTAGAAGCGATAGAAAAGCCATTGAAGCAGGAGCATGCAAATATTTAAACTTTATTGCTATTGTTCTGAAGAAAAAATAAATTCTTATTAAGAGGGTCACAATTCAAATTGTCACCCTCTAATATTTTTAAGGAGGACTAAAAATGACTATTCCAGAGAAAAAAATATATCCTCGTACAGGTGATAAACAAACAGAACAGAAACTTTGTAATTTATGCTATCGTATGACAGAAAAGTGAAGTACTGTATTGCCAAATTTATTCTTTTTATGATATAATATTTGAATAAAACTTAAATGGTTGTATCTATACAAAGGAGGAATATTAAAATGAATGAATTTAAGGTTATTGTTGTAATGAATGAAACAATGTTAAATGTTCTAAAAGACAAAAATTCTGATTATTCATTAAATTTAAAAATTCAAAAATATTTAAAAGATGAAGCTCTCTTCTTTAAAATAAATAAACAAAATGCTTATAAAATCTTGCAAGCGGTAGGAGTAAAACAGGAGCAATTGGAAGGGGTGTACAAGAAGTTAATAGAACCAAATATGTTTTATGATTTATTAAATAGAGGAAAAATAAATGCTGCTGATGATAGCATAATTATTAAATATGATACTTATCGGCTATGACGACTTATTTAAAAAAAGAAAATAATATATAAAAAAAGTAATGGGGGAAAAATAAATGCGTGATGAATATATAAAAAAATTTTATGACGAAATAAGCCAAGAACTAGAGGGGGATTATAAAATAGTATTAGAACCTAATAGAGAACTTAAAGAAGATTGGATTGAATATGATCAAGTAAAATGGGAGATGGATGAGCAACTTCAGAATTTAGTGACCAAATTATTAAAAGAAAAATCAATGAATTTTGAAGATAAAGTTTTGGAAATTTATAAATACATATGTTTGAATTATATATATGATGATAATGTGTTATATTTCTTTAAAAAGGATTTAAGTGATATAAACAATATAAAATATATAGCAGTAGATTGGTATGGAAGAATAGTTGGTGATAAGTGGAAGGAAAATCGAAAAAAACATAATAGAAGAATATGTTATGAATTTTCTAGATTTTATGCAAAAGCAATAAATGAGTTACTAGAAGGAAATGATAGTTTAGAAGCTTTTATGTTTGGAGATAAAGAAAATCTACATTATGTTGTTGGATTAACAGGCGAAGAATATAGTGTTATTTTAGATTTAGATGATTTTAATAATATAAAAGATCTTACTAGAGTAAAATTAGGTCTAAAAATTAAAGGAATAAAAATACTTAGGGATAATTCAGGAAAATTTCAAAAAGCCGTTGATAAGTTTAATAAAGACAAAAAAGATGAGTTGACTGAGATAGAGGAAGCACAAAAAAACTTAAAAGACAAAAATCTTATTGAGTACTTTAAGAGTGTTGTAAAAACATTAAATAGTTATCAGATTGATTCACAAGGATTTTGTGAATATATTAAAGCAATAGTTGAGAATGAGGGAATTGAAGTTGAAAAAGTATGGAAGGAAGTTAAAGGAGCTGATGAAAAAAGATATGCAAAATGTATAATTTTCGACTTTGAGTCTAAAACATATTTAGTTGATAGTGTTGATAAAGAAATGAGTATAATAAACAAAGAAGATTTAGATAAAAAAATTTTTATATTTAATCCAGAAGAAAATGAATATCCTTATTATGGAGGGTAATTTAATATAATAATTAATAATCATTAATAATATAAGGAGAAATTAAAATGAGTATAAATATAGAAAAACTTGACAGATTAAATAAACTAGTAAGTTTATCTTTTAGAAGAAAACATTCAATTGTATTAAATCCAGAAGAAAAGATTAATGATAAAGACGAGCTTAATGAGGATATAATATATGATGAGGCAAGTTGGAAAATAACAAATGAACTTCAAGAATATATTGATAAGTTATCTGAAGATGATAAATTAAGTGTAGAAGATAAAATTTTATCGACTTATGAAAAATTATGTAAGGATTATGTATATGATGACAATTTAATATCTTATATAAAAAAGATTGATGATGATGTATTTAGTTTACCAGATTGGTATGGAAGAGATGTTGATCAAGAATGGGAAAAAAATAGAGAGCAACATAATAGAAGGATCTGTTTTGAGCTATCTAGATATTTAGCAAAAGCATTGACAGAATTATTAAAAGACAATAACGATTATAATATTTGTATTTTCTGGAATAAAAATCTTACACATTACTTTGTTGGATTAACTTGCAATGATTATAGTTTGGTTTTAGATTTAGATGACTTTTTTAACATAAAAGATCTTACAAGAATAAAAGCAGACTTAACTGCCGAAGGAATAGTAATTTTAGAAGATTATGAAAATAAATTTAAAAATGCACTTGATAAATTTAATGAAGGCAGAAGTGAGTATGCTATAAAAAAAGTAGAAGATGAAATAAACAATGATAATACCAATTCAAACCATAATACAGAAAAGGATTCTGATAAATCTGATAAAAAAGAAGAAAATGAAGACATTGTGTTTTTTAAGAAAGCAATAGAAGTATTAACAAAAAAATATGATATTGATTCACAAGGCATATATGAATATATGAAAGAAATAGTTGATATTAAACTAGGACCAGATGGAAGAGAAAAGATATGGAAAAAAATAGATGGAAATACTAAGGAATCAACTAGGTATATAAGATGTTTAGTTTTGAATATAGATAATGAAAAGTATGTTATTGATGTTGATGAAAAGATAGTACGACCATTTGATGAGAAAGAATTAACAGAGAAAAGGGCACGCTTCGTGCCATATAAAGAACTTTCTCGTGGTGGTTTTGACTATTATGATGGTACATAACAAATTTTAATATCAGTAGGGATGGTTACGTTTGACGAAAAAAAATAGAAAATAATTAACAAGTGTCAAACAAAGCCATCCCTATTGACAATAATTGACATAATAATAAAGGAAGTAGAAGAAGATAGATGAAAGAAGAAATAATAGAAAATAAAAATTCATATGAAAAAATAGATTCCACTAGAAAAATTGGAGTATTTGATTCTGGAATTGGTGGAGTTACAGTTCTAAGAGAGTTAATTAAGATTCTTCCAAAAGAAAATTATATTTATTATAGTGATTCAAAGAATAATCCATATGGAGATAAAACTCAAGAAGAGATAATAAATATATGTGACGAAATTGTACAATTTTTTATAAGAAAAAATTGCAAAGCAATTGTAATTGCATGTAATACTGCAACTGCTAATGCGGTTTCATATTTAAGAAACAAATACAATAACATTCCATTTGTTGCAATTGAACCGGCATATAAAATGGTATATGATTATGCTTATAATGAAGAAACTCTAGTTATGGCAACAAAAGGAACAATCGAAAGTGAAAAGTTTAATTTACTTTATGAAAAATACAATAATCACAAAACAAAATTGTTACCTTGTGTGGGACTAGCTGATGTGATAGAAGAGGGAGACAAAAAGAAGCAAAAGAAAGTATTAGAAAAAATATTAAAACCATATAAAGGAAAAGTGAAAAATGTAGTTCTTCGGTTGTACACATTATCCATTAATAGAACAAGAAATTGCAGAAACTTTAGGAGGAAATATAAAGTTTTTTAATGGAGCACCAAGACTTGCAAAACACTTATATGAAATTCTACAGGAAAATGATCTGATAGATGAAAATGAAGGAAAGATAGAATTTTATGATTCAAACCATTCAGAAAAAAAGAAAGAAAGATTTTTTAATAATGTTCTATCTTAAAAAATGAAGAAGGATAATGCTAAAAAATATTTGTAAAAATAGAAACTCAATATAAAAGATTAACTTTATATATGAGTTTCTTATTTATGCAAAATATTGTTTATAATTCATTAAAGTTCAAAGGTTGAATATATATCTAATAATCTATCTAATTCATAACTTTCAGTTTCCTGATTCATTGAAAGATCATAAAACTCAATTGCGTCAGTTTTCATATCATACTCTAAGTATTCTATACATTTATTTTTCAGGTCTTTCAAATCTGTATATGAAAAGTCTTTATCATATTTTTTTACATGTTCAATAAGTAATGATTTTATTTCTTGGTGCAATATATAAATACAGTAAGAATAGTCCCCCTGGTTTAGCTTTTTTTTAAACTCATTTTTATTAAAGCTCAATATCGTCACCTCCATTAGGATATTCTTGCATTTCTTTTTTATTAGAATCAATACAAGTAGAAAATGATTTTTTAATCTCACTTGGTATTTTCACATATTTATTATCTTTTCTTATATAAACTTGTAATGGCTTATCTGGTTCATATTCACCTAAATTTACATATGTTCTTATAAAGCTCTTTTTCTTACGTCCTTTATCATCAATTATAGTAGACTTAAACTTTTCTGGTACTTTAGATGAATCTCTAAGCCAATTAAGATGTAAAATGAAGTCTTTATTTAAACCATTAGGATTTGCAGCAACGGCTTTCTTTAACACTTTTTCTTGTTCTTTTGTAAAAGGCAAGATTTGTTGCGCTGAAATAATTTCTCCATTAGGAAATGTAAAGTCTGATGTACCTTCGTAGATAGGAATATATTCGTTTCCATTTTGCAGTGAAACCAAAAAGTCTTTTAAAACATCAAGCTTTATATGCTCTCTTACTGGAAATGTAAGTTTAGTATCTAATCCAAGGCAAACAAAATTTGGGTTCAACATTATTTGTGTTCCATCATCTAAAACTGAATCAGGAATTATACCTGCATTTACAATATCAGAACTATTATCCAAATTAGAAATTAGTGAATTTAATATTTCATCTTTCATGTTATAAATATTAATCACAGGACTAATTAGTTCTGCATATAATATTGCATTATTCTCTATAGTATTATTGGACTTAGATAACAATCGCGTAAAGAATTTTTGGTAATCTGTAGAATACAGAGATTTTAATTGTTTAGCTAGTGGAACATAAGAATAAGTTATATAATTTTCGTTTTCACCAGTAGTATATGTATTCTTAGGTAGTGTGCCTTTGTAATAAGCTTCTTGACGATCATTAATAAATCGTTGAGAATGTCTTCGTAACATCATACATTTAATTAGAGTTGTCTCAAGCGCATCTTTATTAATGTCGCTAATATCAAATGTATTATTTAATATTTTAGGCAATACACCTAAAGTTTTAATAGCAAATATTCCATTAGCGTAGCTATCTAATTCTTTAGCATATCTATTTATCCAAAATGAATTTAAAATCATTAAATCATGAACTGACATATTACGAAGAATTTGCGGACTTGTAATATCTATATTCTTTTTACCAGAGATAAACTCTTTGAAATCCATCTTTTCAAAGTTTAGAGACTCAAGTTCAGTATATTTTTGAAATAGATTTAATGATGATATTTGCTTTGCAATTGAAGAAATTGAATCTGCAAGTATATTTTTAAGATTTTCAGCTAAAAGCTTTTCATCTTGTGGTAAAAACTTTTTTGCACCAAAAAGATAAAAATTAGCTAATTGCATTGAGAATTCTCTATCATGTTTAGATGAAACATGTTTATTTATATAAGTTTGTATTCTTTTTATTTTTTCCTCTTTTTTAAGTTCAGGGGTTTCTAAGATACTTTTTAATGTTAAATCATTCATCACAAATTTTTCACATTGCGTATATACATCTTCTTCAAAAGCCTTTGTCATAGATTGAGTGTAAAAAGTTAAATAATCTCTAAAATTGTTTTTTGATGGCATATTCATTTTTAGTGCATCAACTTTTATTTTCCCACTTTTTAATCCGATCATGTATTTCATCAAAAACTTTTGGATTTGACTTTAAATACTGACAAGAAATGTAAAGCATATAGTAATCAAATGCAAAGGAAGATTTAAAAGCAGTTTTACCCAGATCTAAATAATCTTCTCTAAGCAAATCTTCAAATTCTTCTAGTGTTAAGTCGGGGGTTTGACTTTGCATACTTTTTAGATATGGTTGTAGTGTATATATAATATACTTTCTTAAGTTTGATACATCATCTTTTGATATATATTTTTTTGCCTTTTTATAATCCTTTTCAAAAGCGGTCATAAATTTTCCTCCAATATATAAATCTAAACATTATTATACCATATATGAAAGAAAATTACAATTTTTTAAGAAAAGTAAACATAAAAGAAAGCAAATACTTTTTTATTATAATAAATAGTCATCAAATTACTAAAAAAAGCAATAAGTAAATCTTATATACAAATTTTAGAAATTACTACTTGAATATGTGCAGATAAATATATATAATATGTTAAAATAATAAAACTACAAAAGAAATTAAGGGGAATTTATGAGTACAATTAATCTGAATAATCCAAGACTAAGAAAATATATAAGAGAAGTATTAGAAATAAATAGATATAGAGAACCATTTGCTACTTTAATAGAAGAGGTATTTGTTAGAGAACAATATGTACTAGAATTAAATCCAGCTGAATTTTACGAAGATTTATTAAATTTTAAAAATTCCGTTCAAAATATTAAATTTGAAAGATGTTCACCAGAATATGCAGGGTTCTTTAGTCCGAGTAAAAGAGAAATTGTGTTAAACTATGACTATTTACAGAAATCAATTAATAATAATCCTATGGATATTTATTGTAAGGAATTTTTTGAAACATTTGCACATGAATGTTTACATGGAATGCAACAAGATTATAGATTGAAACAAAATAGAGCAGGAGGATACAATAGAAATATACAGAATAGATCACATGCAATTTATGAAATTTGTACTCAAGGAATTGCAGCTAAAATGACTCACAATAGACATAAAGCAGAACTACAACACAATCTTATCCTTTCAGGAGATGGGTACTCAGATGAAATATTTGCCGTACCACTTATTGCTGCTACTTTTGGAATATCTGAAAGAGATGTACTTAAATATGGAGTAAGAAGTCGAGAAGAATTAATAAATGCATTAGATAAAAATATAGGTAATCAAGAGAAAACCACTGAGCTTGTTAATAAAATTGAATTTCAGCTTGAATATTTACACTCTATTAGATATCCAGATAAAAATCAATTAGATTTCATAAATTTAAGTGAACAAGAGAAAAAAAGGCAAAGTACGGAAGTTATGTTTAACTTAATAAAAATATGCCAAGAAAGTTTAGCAACAAGAATAGCACATACACCATTAGACTTTGACAAAAATATTGCTATTCAATACAAATATGATCAGAAAAAAATTATGGATACTTTAAAACAAGAAATTGAAAAATATAGTTACAATTTTGAAAAAGATTATAACGAATTTTTAATAGCTACAGAGTTTAGTTCAAATGGAACATACATTACAGAAGCAATGAATGTGTTTAACCAGATAGCAAAAAATAATAAAGGCTTAATGAATTATGCTCCATCTTTAGTAAATGCTGTAAGAACTGGAAATTTCGAATACTGCCAACAAATGGGAGTAGATTTAATGGCAAATAAAACATTTTCAATTGTAAATAGTGCATCAAATTTTCATGAGGAAAAAGCACATGAAGATTATAATGATTTTAATAATTGGGATAATAAAAAAATCTTTGAAATGATATATTATGGAAGACAAATTGAAGGAAATCCAGTTACTAATAAAAATAGATTAAATGCATGGCAAACCGTATATACACCACTTGGATATCAAAAAATGGACGATTTAAGAATTACTTTAATGGCGAATAAAGGAAAATATGGTGTAGAATCTAGACAATATCTTTTAGATTTTTTAAATACTCCAGAGCAAGAGATGGGAGAACTTTATACTAAATTTACTAGAACTGGGAATGCAAGAAGTTGTTTTGCAAGGAGCTTTAGAACGGATGGCGATAAGGAGTTCTTGGCAAAATTAATAGCAGAAAAGTATATAGATAAGAGCTTTAGTTTAAATGGAACACAAAAAAAATTGAATACAGATACAGAAAAAGAAGTTCAAAGATTATTTTTACCTACTATACAAAAGTATGGACGTAAACAATTAGTACAGTCAATAGCTAACTTACTTGTAAATGATAATTATCAATCAATCAGTAATGAAGAGTGCAGAACGACGTTGGCAATATATGGCAAAAAGGTAATTTTCGATACTATTTCACAACCATTATTAGATGAAATGCTAAACAAAAGAAGAATTATTCTAGAAAAAAAATCTGCATTACAAAGAGCTATATATGCAACAGAAAAAGTACATCCAGGCACAAGTTCTATCAGAATAGCAGAGCTGATAAGAATTTATAAACAAACCGGAAAAATAAACTCATGTCTTTTTTCAAGAGCAGAAAGAAAAGAGGTTGAAAGAAATTTTAATTCACAAAGAGATATGGAAGATTTAATTGGAATAATATGTGATACATATTCTAGAAACAATACAAAAGAAATAAATAATGAACAACCAAATGGTAATAATAATATGCTTAACTCAATAATACAATCTAGTGGTCCAGACTATTTTAGAGAAAATATGATAAGAGTAATTTTATATAATGATTATTCTGGTTTTACAAATGAAGAACATATAAATTATATAGGGAGTATTCCTCATACGAGATTGATTGAGAATATAGCACCTTCTTATATTCAAAGTGCAGTATTAACACAAGCAAATATTAAAAGTTTAAATTTAGATGAAAAAGGTGTCAGACCAGAAGATATAAAACCTATATTAAGAAAACAGAGATTATCTAAAATTAAAATGATTTTAAATGGTTTAGTTAAACGGAAAGACTCAAAAAAGTCAAGAAAGCAATATGAATGAAAAAGAAGAAGCAAGATAATTTTTAACAGAAAGGAAAAATTATGTACGGACAAGCCTTAAGAGAAGTAAATGAAGTTTTAGAAAATATGGACGAAAAATACACTAAATTAATTTCTCCAGATTTCATGAAAATGATGATAGAAAATATTGACTGGTCTTATGATTTTAAATATGATACAAATAAAAAGCTAGATGAACAGTTAATTTCAGATGAAGCCAAAACAATACTTTCAATAATATATTTAAGATATTTTACTACTAAAGAAGAAAGAGAAAAACTTACCAAAATTCTTAGACAAAATGACATTGAGGAAGAAAATTTTAAAAGGGAAAAATATAATGTAGATAAAATATTTGAAAAAGAAAAAAATAAAAATATAAATAAACAAGAAATAAAAACAACAAGCTTGGTTAAAGTACCAGAAAAATGGTATCAAAAAATATTTAATAAGATAAAATCGTTTTTTAAACATACAAAATAAAAAGGAGCAAATTGTTTTTTTAATAGGAGGACAAAATTTGAAAAGGTTAGTTTTAATAGATGGAAACAGTATTATGAATAGAGCGTTTTATGGAATTATGGGAAGCAAAATGCTAACTACAAAAGATGGTAAATATACAAATGCAGTATATGGATTTTTGGCAATAATGTTTAAAGTAATAGATGATTTAAATCCAGACTATATGGCGGTTGCATTTGATTTAAAAGCGCCTACTGCAAGACATAAAATGTATGAAGGCTATAAGGCAACAAGAAAAGGTATGCCAGATGAACTTGCACAGCAAATGCCAATAGTAAAGGAAATTTTAAGAGCAATGAATATTGATATAATAGAAAAAGAAGGATATGAGGCAGATGATGTACTTGGAACCTTATCAAAATTTGGAGAAAAAAATGGATTAGAAGTTACAATTCTTTCAGGAGATAGAGATACTTTTCAGCTTGCAACAGATAAAGTTACAATACGTATTCCAAGAACAAAGATGGGTAAAACAGAAACAGAAGATTTTAATAGAGAAAAAATAATTGAAACTTATGGATTAGAACCAAAACAATTAATTGAAGTAAAAGGACTTCAAGGCGATACATCTGATAATATTCCGGGTGTGCCGGGAATAGGAGAAAAAACTGCATTAAGTTTGGTGAAGAAGTTTGGAAGTATTGATAATTTATATAATAAATTAGAAGCGGGAGAATCAGAGTTAAAAGGCAAACAAAAAGAAAATTTAGAAAATAATAAAGAACTTGCCATATTATCAAGAACACTTGGAACAATTAATCTAGAAGTCCCATTTAGTGATACTCTAGAAGATTTACAAGTAGAGGAATGGAATAAACAAGAGGTTTTAAAAATTTTTAAGGAATTAAATTTTAACCGCTATATTGATAGATTTAATCTTCAAGACCAAAATATACAAACCAAAAAAATCGAAGACCTATTTAACATAGAAGAGATGACGTTAAATGAAGAAGAAAAAGTAGAGAAACTAATAAATGAAGTAAAAAGAAGTAAAAAGTTAGTTTTTTTTATAGATAAAAAAGCAAGTGATAAACCAGAAAAGATAATAAAAAAAGAAATAAAATCAATTAGTGTATATACTGGTGGAAAAAGCGTCTTCCTTATTGCAATTCAAGATTCAAGGAAATTTACTTTGAAATTTAAAGAAATCTTTGAAGATGAAAAAATTGCAAAGTATGGATTTGAATTAAGCCAAGATTATGTAATGCTAAGAGAACTAGGCATTAATATGAAAAATTTAATTTATGATGCCAAAATTGCAGCATATGTTATAAATCCAACAGTGAAGTATAATCTATCTGATATTATTGCTCAATATCTTGAAATAGATGTTAATGAATTTTTATCTGAAGATAAAGAAAATGTACAAAATCAAATTAACTTGTTCGATGAATTACAAAAATCAAATGAAGAAAATAAAAACCAGTTAGAATATGCACTATATGCATATTGTATATATAATTTAGAAGCAAAAACAAAGGAAAAATTAATTGAAATAGGAAGTCTAGATTTATTTAAAAATATTGAAATGCCACTTGTAGAAGTACTAGCAGAAATGCAGTTTAATGGTATGCATGTTGAAAAAGATGAATTAAAGGAATTTGGAGATAAACTAAAAATTGATTTAGATAAACTCACAAATGAAATTTATGAGCTATGTGGAGAAAAATTTAATATTAATTCAACACAACAATTAGGCGTAATATTATTTGAAAAATTAAAGTTACCAGTGTATAAGAAAACAAAAAAAGGATATTCAACAGATGTAGATATTTTAGAAAAGTTAAAAGGTCAGCATCCTGTAATTGAAAAAATATTGGAATATAGAAGTCTAATGAAGTTAAACTCTACCTATGTAGAAGGATTATTACCATATATTAATGAAAAAACCAAAAGAATTCATTCATATTTTCATCAAACGGTAACTGCAACAGGAAGAATTAGTAGTACAGAACCAAACCTTCAAAATATTCCAACTAGAATTGAACTTGGAAAGAAACTAAGAAAAGTCTTTAAACCAGAAGAAGGGAATATATTTGTAGATGCGGACTATTCACAAATAGAATTAAGAGTACTTGCACATATTTCAAAAGATGAGCATATGATTACTGCATTTAATGAAAACCAAGATATTCATAAACAAGCAGCATCAAAGGTTCTTGGCATTCCCATTGAGGAAGTAACAAAAGAACAAAGAAGTTCTGCTAAAGCTGTAAATTTCGGTATTGTATATGGAATTAGTGATTTCGGATTAGCACAGCAATTAGGAATTAGTAATAAACAAGCAAAACAATATATAGAGCAGTATCTTGAAAAATATAGTGGAATAAAGAAATTTATGGATGAAATTGTTGAAAAAGCAAAGGAACAAGGATATGTTGAAACTTTATTTCATAGAAGAAGATATATTCCAGAGCTAAGTTCAAACAATTACATGGTAAGGCAGTTTGGAGCAAGAGCTGCAATGAATACTCCAATCCAAGGTACGGCAGCAGACATTATGAAAATAGCTATGATTAATGTATATAATGAATTAAAAAAAGAGAAGCTTAATGCTAAAATAATTCTTCAGGTGCATGATGAATTAATCATAGAATGTCGAAAAGAAGAGAAAGAAAAAGTAAAAAAAATATTGAAAAATTGTATGGAAAATGCTATAACTTTGGTAGTGCCGTTAAAAGTAGATATTTCAGAGGCGGACAATTGGTATGAAGCCAAATAATAATTAAACCGAAGATAACATTATAAGGAGAGAATGTGCATTGTCTAAGCTAATAAAAAAGCTTTTTATAATTATTCTAGTAATTGTTATAGCAATTGGAATAATTCATAAGCTAAACATAAAAAATTATATTATGAAAAATATGTATCCAAAAGAATATTCAGAATATGTATACAAATATTCTGAAGAAAATAATATTGATCCATTATTAACATTTGCTATTATAAAAGCAGAAAGTAACTTTAACCCAGAAGCAACATCAAACAGTAATGCAATAGGGCTTATGCAGGTATTAGAAACAACAGCTAAAGAAGTAATGCAAAATAAAACAGAGGAAAATTTTTCAAAAGAAATATTATTTAATGCAGAAGATAATATAAAAATAGGAACAACATATTTTGCTTATTTAATGGACAAATATAACGGGAATATAGCACTTGCACTTACAGCATATAATGCGGGAATAGGTAAAGTAGATAACTGGATAGAAAATGGAATTATAAAAGAAGATGGCTCAGATATAGAAAATATTCCATACAAAGAAACAAATAATTATGTTAGAAAAATATTAAGAGATTATAAAATATATAAAGAAATATATATAAATTAAAATAGGAGGTAAGAATATGTCAGTATTAGTTACAGGAGGAGCAGGGTATATAGGAAGTCATACATGCGTTGAATTATTAGAAGCGGGAGAAAAAATTATTATTGTAGATAATTTTTCAAACAGTAAACCAGAAACACTTGAAAAAATTAAAGAAATTACAGGAAAGGATTTTAAATTTTATAAAGTAGATATATTAGACGAAGAAGGATTAAAAAAGATATTTAAAGAAAATCCAGATATTGAATCTGTTATACATTTTGCAGGATTAAAAGCAGTAGGAGAATCTGTTGCAAAACCAATAGAATATTATCACAACAATATAACAGGAACACTTGTATTATTAGATGTTATGAAGAAATTTGGATGCAAAAAAATTGTATTTAGTTCTTCAGCAACAGTATATGGAAATCCAAAAACAGTTCCAATAAAAGAGGATTTTCCATTATTTACAACAAATCCATATGGAAGTACAAAATTAATGATTGAACAAATATTAAATGATGTATATATAGCAGACAATGAATGGAGCATTATTTTATTAAGATACTTTAATCCAATTGGGGCACATAAAAGTGGCAAAATTGGAGAAAATCCAAATGGAATACCTAATAACTTAATGCCATATATTAATCAAGTTGCTATAGGAAAATTAGACCATTTAAATGTATTTGGTAATGATTATCCAACAAAAGATGGAACCGGAGTAAGAGATTATATACATGTTGTTGATTTATCAATGGGACACTTAAAAGCTCTAGAAAAGGCAAGAAAGGGTACTGGAGTAGAAGTATATAATTTAGGAACAGGTAAGGGATATTCTGTATTAGAAATTGTAAAAGCATTTGAAGATGCAACAGGAGTAAAAATTAAATATGAAATAACAGCAAGAAGACCAGGAGATATACCAACATGTTTTGCTGACCCAACAAAAGCAAAAGAAGAGCTTGGCTGGGAAGCTACAAGAGATATTAAAGAAATGTGCGAAGACTCTTGGAGATTTACAAAAAATGTGTAAATACAATATAAAATAAAAGTAATAAATATAGTAAACCTAAGAATATAAAATAATATATTTTTAGGTTTTTTTTACGTAAAAATAAAGAGCCATTTTAAAAAAAGATAATAAACATAATAAGTTGACACCGAAGGAAATTATTTTCTCGTTATGTTAAGTACTACGACAATGTCCAAAAGCAATTAGATATCTTAATGCAAAATTACACAATTTTTTCCAAATTCTATTGAAAAATAAAAATTTATGTTATAATAAAAGCAAATTTACCAAAGAATAATACTAAGGAGGAAATACAAAATGGAAAAAAAATATGTGTACCTTTTTAATGAAGGAAATGCAGGTATGAAAGAAATATTAGGAGGAAAAGGAGCAAACCTAGCAGAAATGACAAATTTGGGAATGCCAATTCCACAGGGATTTACAGTAACAACAGAAAGCTGTAATAAATACTATGCAGACGGTGAAACAATTTCAGAGGAAATAGAAAAGCAAATAAAACAAGCGTTAGAAAAGTTAGAACAAAGAACTAATAAAGTTTTAGGAAATAAAGAAAAACCGCTATTAGTTTCAGTAAGGTCTGGTGCAAGAGCTTCTATGCCAGGAATGATGGATACAATATTAAACTTGGGAATTAATGATGAAGTTGCAAAAGTAATAGCACAAAAAAATAGAAGATTTGCTTATGACAGTTATAGAAGATTCATTCAAATGTATAGTGATGTTGTAAAAGAAATACCAAAAAACTTATTTGAAAGAGCAATAGATACTAAAAAAATGCAAAGAGGCTTGAAACTAGATACTGATATGGATGCAAATGATCTAGAAGATTTAGTAAAGGTATTTAAAGGAATTTATTACAAGCAATTAGGTGAAGAATTTCCACAAGACCCAAAAGAGCAATTATTAGATGCTATAAAAGCAGTATTTCGTTCATGGAATAATCCTAGAGCAATTACTTATAGAAGGTTAAATGATATTCCATCTAACTGGGGAACTGCAGTTAATGTACAAGAAATGGTTTTTGGAAACATGGGAGAGGATTGTGGAACAGGAGTTGCTTTTTCACGAAATCCCGCAACAGGTGAAAACGAAATATTTGGTGAATTTCTTATGAATGCTCAAGGAGAAGATGTTGTTGCAGGAATAAGAACACCACAATCTATTGATAAACTTAAGGAAATTAACCCAAAAGTATATGAAGATTTTGCAAAATATGCTAAAATGTTGGAAAATCATTATAAAGATATGCAAGATATGGAATTTACAATAGAACATGGAAAGCTATATATGCTTCAAACGAGAAATGGAAAACGTACTGCAAATGCTGCGTTAAAAATAGCTGTAGACCTTGCAAATGAAGGGATGATATCAAAAAAAGAAGCTGTTTTAAGAATCGAACCAAAACAATTAGAACAATTGTTACATCCAAATTTTAATATAGAAAAATTAAAACTTGCAAAAGCAATAGCTAAGGGACTTGCAGCGTCACCAGGAGCTGCAACAGGAAAAGTTGTATTTTCTGCACAAAAAGCAAAAGAACTTGCAGAAGCAGGAGAAAAAGAACTTATATTAGTAAGACTTGAAACATCACCAGAAGACATCGAAGGAATGGTTGTATGTAATCGGTGTTTTAACAGTTAGAGGAGGAATGACCTCACATGCAGCAGTTGTAGCACGTGGAATGGGTACTTGTTGTGTGGCCGGCTGTGGAGAAATAACGATAGACGAAGACAATAAAGTATTTTATGTTTCAAATGGAAGCCAATATCATGAAGGAGATTATATTTCTCTAGATGGTTCTACAGGAAAAGTATATGGAGAAAAAATTGAAACAGTTCCAGCATCACTTTCTGGTAACTTTGCAAAACTAATGTCTTGGGCAGATTCATACCGTAAATTAGGAGTTAGAACTAATGCAGATACTCCAAGAGATGCAAAACAGGCATATGAATTTGGTGCAGAAGGAATTGGTTTATGCAGAACAGAGCATATGTTCTTTGATCCAGATAGAATATCAGCAATTCGTGAAATGATAGTTTCAAAAACTTCAGAACAAAGAGAGAAGGCACTAAATAAATTATTGCCAATGCAAAGAGGAGATTTTGAAGGATTATATAAAGCAATGAAAGGTTATCCAGTAACAATACGATTACTCGATCCTCCATTACATGAATTTTTGCCACATGAAGATACTGAGATATCAGAACTTGCAAAAGATATGGGAATGTCATTTGAAGAATTAAAAGAGATTGTGGTAAACTTGCACGAATTTAACCCAATGATGGGACACAGAGGATGTAGATTAGATGTAACCTATCCTGAAATTGCCAAAATGCAAACAAAAGCAATTATTGAAGCAGCAATAAATGTTAACAGAGAAGGAATGAACATTGTTCCAGAAATTATGATTCCATTAATTGGAGATAGCAAAGAATTGAAATTTGTTAAAGAAATTATTACAAAAACTGCCGACAATATTATAGTAAGTTCAGGAGAAAGCCTAAATTACCATGTAGGAACAATGATTGAAATACCAAGAGCATGCTTAATTGCAGATAAAATAGCAGAAGATGCAGAATTCTTTTCTTTTGGAACAAATGATTTAACACAATTAACATTTGGGTTTAGTCGTGATGATGCTGGAAAATTCTTAAAGTCATATTATGAGAAAAACATTTATGAATTTGATCCATTCGCTAAAATAGATCAAGTAGGTGTTGGAAAACTTGTAAAAATGGCTGTAGATTTAGGAAAACAAACAAGACCAAATATAAAACTTGGAATTTGTGGGGAGCATGGGGGAAATCCAGAAACAATAGAATTCTGCCATAAAATAGGATTAAGTTATGTATCATGTTCACCATATAGAGTTCCAATTGCAAGACTATCAGCAGCTCAAGCAGCAATAAAAAATGAAAAATAAAAAAAGGAATGAGGTAGAAAATGGGATTATTTGATATTTTTAAAAATGTAACAACAAAGTTTACAAGCAAAGGACAAGCAAAACTTCCAGAGGCACAATTCATAAATAGTGCAACTGCAGATAAAGCTTTTATTCACGAAAATGCCTATATAGAGGCATACACAAAGCAACTAAATACTAAACCATCTAATATCATTTGCTTAGAAGATAATGGCAAAATAATCAAAATGAAACATAATGACTCGGATATGCAAGTTAAATCAGTGAAGAAATTAAAAGAATCTTTAAAAGTAGAAGATGGCAGACAGATAGATTTATATAGAGGAATACTAGAAAAAGATGAAAAAAAGAAATTAGTGTACTTTGGATTAGAAAGTGGAGTAAATTTACATGATGCATTAAAAGATAAAAATAAAAAATATAAAGTATCAAATAAAATAACAAAGATGTTTACAATGACTCAAGATAAAATACCATCAAAGTTTGTAGGAAGTTTAGTTGAAGATGATATATATAGAAATTATTGTATTACAAAGTCTTCAAAGCTTGAAAATTATGTAGATAGAATAGAGGAAAAGAGAAAGCAAACTCTATTAGAAAAAAGACAAAAGAATAAATCTATAAAAAATAAAAAATAAATTTCAATTTAATCCTTGAAAATTTTGGTAATTTATTGTAGAATATATACAAATTATATAACAAGGGAGTGTTTTTATTATGTCTTTGTTGAAGGTTTCAGTTAAAGAAAGCAATGCGCCTTTTCTCTTTTCTCTTTTAAATTCTTTTATTGAAAAAGAAGGTGAACAAATTATTCGCAAATTCGGAACGTATCCTCAAAAAATGCGGATAGATATTAGGCCACTTACAGAACCAAAATTTTTAAGTGTTGAGATACATGGTGACTTAAATCATATTTGCGATGATTTTATTGAACCGTTAGAAAATTTTCTCAACAATGAAAACAAAGAAAATGATTTGAAGAATGAAGAGGTAATTCGTTTCTTAGATGAATTAAATTGTTGGCAAGTTGTACAGCTAATAGCCTACATCGATGAGACAATCAATAATCAATAAAAAACAAAAAGGGAGATCTTTTAATTTTGATCTCTCTTTTCCCTTTTTAAGATAAAAAACTATAAATCTATTGTAGGTTGATATTTTTCAAGCCATATATTAACTTTGCATATGTGATTACTAAAAGAAAAAGGTAATAATGCAAATTTTGAATATTAATTTTATAAAGAGATATAATAACAATATTCACTTCGCAAAAATAAAAATATTTACTTTTTGCGAAGTGAATGCTATAATATATTTGAGGTGAATAATTATTATGAAATTAATAAAGAGAGAATATTTAAAAGATTTAATAGAAGTTATAGGAACACCAGATATTAAAGTTATAACTGGTGTTAGACGTAGTGGAAAGTCAAAGTTATTGGAAATGTTTAAAAATTACATTATAGAAAACATAAAGAATTATAACATAATTGATATTAACTTTAATTTAGTGAAATTCGACAATTTAAGAGATTATATATCTTTAAATAATTATATTGAAAAACATTATATAAAAGGGAAAAAAAATTTTGTATTAATAGATGAAGTTCAAATGTGTAAGGAATTTGAACGAACGATAAATAGTTTACATGCAGAAGAAAAATATGATATATATATAACTGGTTCGAATGCTTTTTTATTAAGTAGTGATTTAGCAACATTATTTACAGGTAGAACATATGAAATACAAGTATACCCATTTTCTTTTAAAGAATTTATGAAATACTTTAATTATGAGATCACACAAGATGCTTTTGAGAAATATGTTCTTGAAGGAGGAATGGCTGGCTCATATATTTATAATGATGTAAATAAGAAATATAATTATATAAATGAAGTATATAATGCTTTAATTGTTAGAGATATACAACAAAAATATAATATTCAAAATATTGGACTAATGGATAGTCTAACTGAATTTATGATGGATAATATTTCAAATTTAACTTCTTATAGAAAAGTTGCAAATAGTTTAAATCAAACAAGTATAAACACTAATGATAAAACAATATCTAATTATATAAATTATTTGTGTGATGCTTTTGCTTTTTATAAAATAAGAAGATATGATATTCAAGGAAAAAGATATTTGTCATCTATGGATAAATATTATTTAGTAGATCAAACTTTTAAATATGCAAAACTTGGAACTAAAAATATGAATTATGGAAGGATATATGAAAATATAGTTGCAATTGAACTATTAAGGAGAGGGTATGAAGTTTATGTTGGTGAGCTTTATAATGCCGAAGTGGATTTTGTTGCAATGAAGATGAATGAAAAAATATATGTTCAAGTTTCTGATAATATAAGTGATGGTAAAACTTTTGAGAGGGAAGTGAGATCATTGCTAAAAATAAAAGATGCATATCCAAAGATATTAATTGCAAGAACTAGACATGATGATTATCAGTATGAAGGCATTCAAATATATGATTTAGCAAATTGGCTTTTAAAATAGAGGTTATCTTTAAACCTCTATTTTAAACTTATATTTCAATTTTAGGCTGATACCTCTCAAGCCACATATTAACTTGGCAAAGGTAAGCCATAAGCTGAGGACCTGTCATTAACTGGCCAAACCAAGGTCTAGTAAATGCTTTCCCATCTGTCTTAATAATATCTAAAATATATTGTCTATTTAATAATGAGTTAATTGGAGCGTTTTTATTTTCCATTATATCTGTTAACATTCCTTTGACTTTTTGCAGATAAGTTGGATTCCAAGTTTTAGGATATGGGCTCTTTTTACGATCAACAATTTCAGAAGGAAGTAAATCTTTCATAACATAACGTAAAAGTCCTTTTTCGCGCCCATTTAAAGCTTTAATTTCCCATGGAATATTCCATACATATTGTGCTAATCGATAATCACAAAATGGAACTCTTATTTCAAAACCATTATACATTGCCATTCTATCAGAACGATCTAAAAGTGTTTGCATAAACCAATTTAATGTCAAATGAGAGATTTTTCTTTTTTCTTGTGTTTCTTTTGAATCTGTATCTAAAATATTAACTTCATTTAAACTTTCAGCATAACGGAAATTAACATAATCTTTTAAATGAACTTTTTTCGCAATCTCAGGATTTAAGAGAGTCTGTCTTTCGTCTAACGCAATTGACCATGGAAATGTCCCACTATTTAAAGCATCATCACGGAAAAACCATGGATAACCACCAAAGATTTCATCTGAACATTCTCCAGTTAAGGTAACAGTAGCATGCTTTTTAACATTTTTGCAAAATAAAAGAAGTGAAGAATCAACATCAGCCATTCCTGGATAATCTCTTGCAAGCATTGCATCTTCTAAACTGTCTGCAAGTTCGGGAGTGTCTAAAATTATAGAATGATGATTAGTGTTAAGTTTATTTTTCATTAAATTAATATAGTAATTATCAGAATTAGGCTGAAAATCGGTTTTAACAAAGTTTTTATCATTATCCACATAATCTACTGAATAAGTATTTAAAGGTGGTAATCCTTTTTCCTTACAGTAATTTGCGGCATATAAAGTTATTATACTAGAATCTAATCCTCCAGATAAAAAAGTACATAATGGAACATCAGAAACTAGTTGTCTACGAATAGAATCTTCTAATAAGAATCTGACCTTATCACATGTTGTTCCAAAGCTATCTTTATGAGGTAAAGAAACAAGTGACCAATACTTTTCTACATGTAACCCAGAACTATTAAAAACACCATAGCTTGCTGGTTTTAACTCATGAATATCTTTAAAAATGCCATGACCTGGTGTATGACTTGGTCCTAATCCAAACAATTCGCTAATTCCTTCAGAATCAATTTTAGCTGTAATTCCTGGATATTTAAATAAAGCTTTTACTTCTGAAGCAAAAACGAAAGTACCATCTACTATAGAATAGTAAAAAGGTTTAACTCCAAAATGATCTCTTGCAACAAATAATTCTTTTTCTTTTGAATTCCATATTGCAAAAGAAAAAATTCCATTTAATTTGTGAATAATATCATATTTCCAAAAGGAAAAGCCTTTAAGTAAAACTTCTGTATCGCTATGTCCATCAAAAGTAAAACCATTTTCTGAAAGTTCATCCTTTAATTCTTTTGTATTATATATTTGACCATTATATACTAAAGAATAAGTATTTCCTTGATCTCTAAAAATCATAGGCTGCTTTCCACCATCTGGATCTATAACAATTAATCTTTTATGACCAAGACAAACATTCTCTTCAAAGTACATTCCGTCTTCATCAGGGCCCCTTTTAGCAATTTCATTATTCATATTGTTTAGAACATTCCTAAAACTTGAAACATCTTTAAATGGATTTGCAAATCCAACTAAACCACACATAATAAAGTACCTCCATATGTTTTTTTATTAGTATATGCCAAATAAATAAAAAAGTTTCGGAATACAATTGACAAAACGAAAAAAAACTAGTATACTTTTAAGGTGACAAAATAATAATGTTAAAAATTAGAATATATACATAATTCTAGATATATACAAGGGAGGGAATAAAAATGGCACAACCAAAAAGAAGATGGTCAAAAGCAAGAACACATTTAAAAAGATCTACATGGAAATTAGAAAAACAAAATTTAGTAGAATGTTCACACTGTCATCAACCTATAATGCAACATAGAATATGCCCAAGTTGCGGATATTATAATGGAAAACAGGTAGTTACAAAAAAAGAAGCATAAAAAGAAAAGAATATGCCATACAAAAATAGTATGGTGTATTTTTTTATTCAAAAAATACTATTGAAATTTTTAACAAACAAAAGTATAATTTAAAAAATAATAGTAAAGAAAGATATTAAATAAATTTAATAATGGGTGAAAACTATGAAATCATATTTAATAAAAGATACTTCAAAAGAAGAAAGAAAAGAAATTGTAAAAAAAGCATTAGCAATTTCTTGCGTAGGTGGTAAGATGCCAAGTCAAGATGCTCTAAATTTAGCTAAAGAATATATTGATGGAAATATGGAAATTGCAGAAATTCAGAAAAAAGTATTAAATAAATATAAAAAATAAAAAGGAGTCTGTAATATATGAAGGAAGAATTACAAGAACAGTATGAATTAGAAAAAAAGGAGCTATATAATTTATATAAAAGAGATCCATATGTATATAAGAATGGTACATTAAAGAATAAACTAGGTATTACAGATTACGAAGAATTAAGACAAGCAGAATCAGACATTTCTTTTATTAAGTTATTTACACTTGAGCAAGATTTATCAATTCAAAAATTTGATGTTAATGATATAAAAAGAATTCATAAGTATATTTTAGGGGATATATTTGATTGGGCAGGTGAGTTTAGGACTGTTCCAATAGTAAAGTCAGAAAAAATACTACGGAGGAGATACTGTTAGATATGCAGAGCCTGAAGAAATACAAACAAATTTAAGTAATGCAGTTAGAAGGCTAAATAATGCAAGCTGGTCTAAAAAGAATATTGATCAACTAGTAACAGATTTTACTATGGGCATTGCATATATGTGGCAAACGCATCCATTTAGAGATGGAAACACAAGGACTATGATTGCATATGCATTGCAATTTGCAGAGCAACATGAGTTTAAATTAGACGAAAACCTGATATTACAGCATTTTGATTATGTAAGAGGAGGCTTGGTATGGGCTTCACAAGGAAATTATTCCGATTTTAGTTATTTGAAAAAAATTTTTAAGGATGCAATCTTAAGGCAGAAAAATATAAATTCAACCAATCAAATAGAAAATCAAGAAAGATAAGTATGATTTCTAGTTGTTATTATAGGCTTAATAAAGTGGCAATAGCTTCGATATATTAATTATTAATAAAAAAATGTTTTATTTAATAGTATATTGTGATATAATCACGATACAAAAGAAATAGAGGTGAAATTTATGGCAAAACCAACAGTTGCAATTGTAGGTAGACCAAATGTTGGAAAATCAACATTTTTTAATTATTTAGCAGGGAAAAGAATATCAATTGTTGAGGATACTCCAGGTGTAACTAGAGATAGAATTTATGCTGAAACAAATTGGAGGGGAAGAAATTTTACAATAATTGATACAGGAGGAATAGAACCGGAATCTGAAGATATTATTATATCACAAATGCGTAGACAGGCAGATATTGCGATCGAAATAGCAGATGTTATAGTATTTGTAACAGATATAAAACAAGGTGTAACTCAAAGTGATAAAGAAATTGCTTTAATGCTCAAAAAATCTAATAAACCAATAGTACTTGTTTGTAATAAAGCAGATAATTATGGAAAGGTTTCTGATGATATTTATGAATTTTATAATTTAGGAATTGGTGAACCTCATGCTGTATCATCTGCAAATGCTATAGGGATTGGAGATGTTTTAGATGCAATTTATGAACATTTTCCAGAAGGTACATTAGACGATGATGATTCAAGTCTTATTAAAGTAGCAGTTATAGGAAAACCAAATGTAGGAAAGTCGTCATTAATTAATAAAATTTTAGGAGAAAACAGAGTAATTGTAAGTAATATAGCCGGAACGACACGTGATGCTATCGACTCATATTTTGAAAATGAATATGGAAAGTATGTATTCATTGATACTGCTGGTATTAGAAGAAAAAATAAAGTAACTGAAAATCTAGAAAGATACAGTGTAATGCGTTCACTACTTGCAGTCGAAAGAGCAGATGTATGTTTACTTATGTTAGATGCAAATGAAGGTGTAACAGAACAAGATGCAAAAATCGCAGGAGAGGCTCACGAAGCTGGAAAAGGAGTTATTATTGTTGTAAATAAATGGGATGCATACGAAAAAGATGATAAAACTACAGAGAAGTATAAAAAGGAAGTTTATAATAAGCTTGCATATTTATCTTATGCACCAATTATATTTATATCAGCTAAAACAGGACAAAGAGTAAATAAAATATACGAATTAATTAACAATGTTGCAAACCAAAATGCAATGAGAATTTCAACTGCTGTATTAAATCAAGTTCTTAATGAAGCAATAGCAATAGTACAGCCACCAACAGATAAAGGAAAGCGTCTAAAAATATATTATATGACTCAAGGCTCTACAAAGCCACCAACATTTGTTGTATTTGTAAATGATAAAAAACTATTTCATTTTTCATATGAAAGATATTTAGTAAATCAATTACGAAAGGAATTTATTTTAACCGGAACTCCGATTAGAATAATTGTAAGAGAAAAAAAGGATAAAGATGTATAAAATAAGATGGGAGTTGATTTTTTATGACTGCATATATAGTTATGGCGATAATAGCATATGCTATAGGTAGTGTTAATTTTTCGGTAATATTTAGTAGAAAATTTGCAGGATTTGATGTAAGGGAAAAGGGAAGTGGAAATGCTGGTACGACCAATATGTTAAGAACTGTTGGAAAAAAAGCAGCAATAATTACACTTGTTTGTGATATTTTAAAAGGTGTAGTTTCAATATTAATTGCAATATTAATTGGTAATATTGCAAAAGATGTTGATAAAGCTATTCTTGTTCAAATTGCAGGTTTTTGTGCTGTACTTGGACATACATTTCCAATCTTTTTTGAATTTAGAGGAGGCAAGGGTGTTGCAACTTGTTTAGGAATTTTATTACTTACAAATTGGCAAATTGGATTAATATGCCTTACATTTGGGGTATTATTAATTGCAATAACTAGAATGGTCTCTTTAGGTTCGATTATGGCTGCAATTTTATATCCAATTTTAACAATCTTTATACATGAAAATTATATTGTAGATGGAAATTATGTTATTTTTGGAATATTGTTAGGTCTATTTGTTGTGTTTAATCATAGAAAAAACCTACAAAGAATAATAAGTGGTACAGAGAATAAAATTAGTTTTAAAAAATAGAATATATAACGGAGGAAAAAATGAAAAAGGTTGCAATTATAGGAAGTGGAAGTTGGGGAGTTGCACTTGCAATTCACTTAGCTAAAATGAATAATGAAGTAAAAATATGGTCGTTTGAAAAAGAAGAAGCAGATTTAATTAATAATGAAAAAAAGTGTAAATTTTTGCCGAATGTAGATTTACCTGATAATATTGTTTGTTATACAAATATGGAAGAAGTAATTAAAGATTCTGATGTAGTTTTACATGTTACACCATCAAAGTTCACAAGAAATATAATAAAACAATACAAAGGATATTTAAGTAATCAACCAGTTATAATGTGTTCAAAAGGATTTGAAAGTGATACATTATATACATTAAATGAAGTTATGAAAGAAGAAATGCCAAATATTAAAACAGGAGTATTTTCAGGACCTAGCCATGCAGAAGAGGTAGCAATAGGTGTACCTACAGCTATTGTAATTGCTTCAAAAGATGAAAAAGTAAGATGTGATATTCAAGATTTGTTTATGAATGAAAATATGAGAATATATACTTCTGAAGACTTAATTGGAGTAGAAGTAGGTGGAGGCCTAAAAAATATAATTGCATTTTGTGCTGGAATTGCCGCAGAAATTGGACTTGGAGATAATAGCTTTGCAGCTCTTGTAACTAGAGGGTTAGTTGAGATAAGAAGATTAGGAACTGCAATGGGAGGAAATGTAGACACTATTTATGGTTTAACTGGTCTTGGCGACTTATTAGTTACTTGCCTAAGTGAACATAGTAGAAATAGAAGAGCAGGTAAACTAATTGGAAGAGGTCTATCTATTGAAGAAGCAAAAAAGGAAGTTGGAATGACAATAGAAAGTATTGATAATATTGAAGTTGCATATAAACTTGCTAAAAAGTATAATATAGAAATGCCTATAGTAAATGCAGTATATTCTGTACTTTATGAAGGACTTAAACCAGAACTTGCAGTAAAAATGTTAATGACTCGACAAAGAAAATGTGAATAAATTTTTAAATTCTTTACATACTAATACAAAAATAGAGAGTAATTAAGGAGGAATTCTAAAATGGAATTTATAGAAAAAATTACAAAAACAGCAAGCCAAACTTATAAGCATACTACGGAAAAAACTAGCAAAATAGCAAAAGAAGTAAAATTAAAATCAATAATGAATCAAGACAAACAAAAAATTCGTCAAATATACGAAAAAATTGGTGAAAGAGTTTACCAAAATCATATAAGAGAAAATGATGAAAATGCAGTAGAAGAAATAGAAAGATTATGTCATGAAGTTGATGCATATAGTGAAGAAATTGAAAACACAAGAATGGAAATATTAAAACTAAAAGATTTAAAACAATGTCCATATTGTAATTATGAAATTGCTTTGAGCTTCAGTTTCTGTCCAAACTGTGGAGCAAAGCAAGAAAATAACAGCAGTGAAGAAACTACTAAAGAAGAAAATACAGAAAGCCAAGAAAATGAAAACTCAAATGAGAGTTCACAAGAATAAAAAATGAAATGTAAAAAACTAAAGTAATATTCGAAACAATATTCTTTAGTTTTTTTATATGTTTAATTTGCCAAACGATAAAAGTATTATTATTTAATATGGAAACCTTTCATATAAATATCTAATAATTTCATCTGCATTATCATCACTAACATGAATAAAACAGCCTTCGTCCATACTAATCCACATACTTATTTTATAAGCATCATCATTTTCTATAAAGGCACCAATTATATCTACAATTTCAATAGGATTTTGAAATTTCTGTTCCCATTCTAAATCCGCTTCTATTTTAAAATCAGAATTATAAAAGTGTTTCAAAAACTTTTCAATTTCACCATTTATATTACTATACAAACGAACAACTGTACTCATAACTAAATAATCTCCTTTAATATATTATTATACAAATTTATAAATATCTTATTCATGGAATAAAAATCTATTTTTTGAGAAAAATATATAAAGAGGTGGAAATTATGTTAAAATTAACATATTCGAGAAAAGTTATCTTAGCTTTTTTTATTTTTATAATTACTCTTTTTACACTAACTGGATGTGCTAAAAAAGACAATAAGCAAGATATAGAAAAAGTAAAAGATGAAATATGTTTTTTAGATGAAACAATAATAACAATGATGAATAGAGCAAATAATATTTCTTTTAATAATTATAAAGTTATATCTGAGAATATAAAACAAGAAAAAACTGGAAGTACTCACCGGACAAAGTGATAAGGAATCTAGCATTTCTGAATCATCTGATGAAAACAGTACATCTTCTAATTCTAGTCAAAAGTCTGAGAGTGAAAATGAAGATAACAAGGTTTTCAAATTATCTAGAGATATAATGTTATTAGATAATAAAGATAGTATGCAAATTGAATGGGAAGAAATAAAAAGAGATGTTGAAAATTTATATTCTATTTGGGCAACTATATCAATAGATCTTAAAAGTGTTGGAGCAAATAGTGATGATATCTTACAATTTAATAACATTTTAGACGATATAGCAAAGTCTGCTCAAAAAGAAGATAAGAAAGCTTCTATTATAGGCATGTCAAAGCTTTATAATCTGATTCCAAAATATATGGAGTCATTTTCAAATAATGAATTAGAAAAGTGTGTTTTTATTACAAAAAGCCATATTTTGAATGCATATGCACAAGTAGATAATAATGATTGGAACAAAATAAATGAAGAATTAAAGTTAGCAAATGAATCTTTTAGTAAAATAGATAAAGAAAAAATTAATTCAAATAAAGAATTGAATATAAATCGTTGTGAATTACTACTAAAAGAATTACAAAACTCTGCAGAGAAACAAGACAAACAAATTTTCTATTTAAGATATAAAAATGCTATTCAGGAATTAAATATTTTGTAAAATAGTCAAATTTTCTTAATATTGGAAAAATTATAAACAATTGCTGTATTGACAAATTTAATATAATATTTTAAAATATCAAATAGGAGTAAATTGAATAGTCGCGTATAGCAAGGTCGAAAGGCAGCGTACGAGGAAAGTCCGGGCTCCATAGAGCAATGATGCTGGATAACGTCCAGTGAGGGAAACCTTAAGGAAAGTGCAACAGAAAATAACCGCCTGAAATTTTAGGTAAGGGTGAAAAGGCGAGGTAAGAGCTCACCGCTTGCATGGTGACATGCAAGGCTATGTAAACCCCATCTGGAGCAACACCGAGAAAAGAAGGCTAAGACTGCTCGTCATCTTCTTAATTTGGTGGCTTGAGACATATAGTAATATATGTAGTAGATAAATGACTATTTTAAATGACAGAACCCGGCTTACAGGTTTACTTAATTTATGAAAAAAGATAGGTTTAACGCCTATCTTTTTTGATGCAATTTTTTACATCAAAGCTTCAATATCATGAGGAATTTTTGCTACATATTCTACTTTCTGTTTAGTAATAGGATGATTAAAGCCTACTTTGTAAGCGTGAAGAGCTTGTCTGGTTATTTTGTCACTTTTATTTCCATATAAAGTATCTCCAATAATTGGATGTCCAATATAGGCAAGGTGCACACGAATTTGATGTGTTCTTCCGGTCTCTAAAGTACAGTGAAGAATAGAATAATCATTATTATTCTTAATGAGGTCATAATGAGTAACTGCAATATCTCCATTTTCATTTACACACCTTTCAATTATACTATTTTCTTTTCTACTAATTGGCTTATTTATAATTCCGCTTCTATTTTCAAAATTTCCTTCACAAATAGCAATATACTCTTTTACAAAAGATTTTTTTTTCATTTGCTTTATTAAACATTCTTGTATATATTCATTTTTAGCGAAAATAACTATTCCTGAGGTATCCTTATCTAATCTATTAACAGGTCTTATTTTCTTTTTTAATCCGATTTTTTCAAAATAATATTTTAATCCATTAGATAAACTGTTTTCGTAATGCATCATTGATGGATGAACAGGAGTATTACTTGGCTTATTAATTACTATATATGAATCATCTTCATATATTATATTTAAATCCATTTTAGTAGAGACAATGTTGCTATTGTCCTCTTCAAAGTCAATCAAAATAGAAACTTCATCACCGCACCTTAACATTTTGACTTACACTACATATACTAGAATTCAAAAAAATTTTATTATTTCTTTTTAATTTTAGAAGTAAACGATCTGAAATTTCAAATTTTATTTTTAATACTTCTTTTACATTAAAGAATAAATCTGATTCTCCGTAGAATATAAGTTAGATTCATTTTATAATCCTCCACAATTTTGCAATTTTCTTTTATATGTGTTTCATTATAATATAAAAGGCGTGCAAATATCAATATAATTAGCTAAACTTACTATCATATTGCTTTTTGTAACAATTTCAGCAAGAATATATTAAAATAGCTTGTGCTTTTTCAAAATTACTTATATAATATAGAAGAAATTAAACAAAGACGAAAGGAGTAATAATAATGTCTTTTATAGAAACAATTAAACAAAGAGCAAAACAAAACAAGAAAACGATTGTTCTTCCAGAAGGAAATGATATAAGAACAATAGAAGCAGCTTCCATTGCATTAAAAGAAGACTATGCAAATATTATTTTAATTGGGGATGAAAGTGAAATCTTACAAATAGCAAAAGAACATAAGTTTGACATATCAAAATCAAAGATTATAAACCCAATGAAATGCGAAAAATATGTAAAATATGTAAAAGCATTTTATGAACTTAGAAAAAATAAAGGAATGACTATAGAAAAAGCAAGAGAATTTATTAAAGAAGAAACATATTTTGGAATGATGATGGTAAAAGAAGGCGATGCAGATGGTCTAGTTTCAGGAGCAGTTCATTCAACGAAAGATACATTAAAACCAGCACTTCAGATTTTGAAAACAGCACCTGGAACAAAACTTGTATCAGCATTCTTTTTAATGGTTGTTCCAAATTGTGAATTTGGAGAAAATGGAACATTTGTATTTTCAGATTGTGGATTAAATGAATACCCAGATAGCGATAGTCTATCTGAAATTGCAATTTCATCAAGTAGAAGTTTTAAACAACTAGTTGGTAAAGAACCTAAAGTAGCGATGCTATCATATTCAAGCTATGGAAGTGCACATTCACCATTAACAGAAAAAGTGGTAGAAGCGACTAAAATATTAAAAGAGAAAAAGCCAGATTTAATTTGTGATGGTGAATTACAATTAGATGCTGCTATAGTTCCAGAAATAGCTAGCAGAAAAGCGCCTAGTAGTCCACTTAAAGGTATGGCAAATACGTTAATATTCCCAGATTTAGATGCAGGAAATATTGGATATAAATTAGTTCAAAGATTGGCAAAAGCAGAAGCCTATGGTCCTTTATGCCAGGGAATTGCAAAACCTGTAAATGATCTATCAAGACGGATGTTCAAGTCAGGATATAGCAGGTGTTATTGCAATTACTGCAGTTCAAGCACAAGAAATATAAATTTATAAAGGAGCTAAAAATATGAAAATTTTGGTTTTAAATAGTGGTAGTTCATCTTTAAAATATCAATTAATTGATATGGAAATGCAAACGGTTTTAGCAAAAGGAAATTATGAGAGAATTGGCCAGTATAATTCGTTTTTAACTCACAAAGTAAATGGAGAAAAGCATAACTTTGAAAAGCCTGCTACAAACCATGAAAAAGCAATTACTTTTGTTCTAAATAGATTGATAAATGCAAAATATGGTGTTATTAAATCTGTAGATGAGATAGATGCAATCGGCCATAGAGTTGTTCATGGTGGTGAAAAGTTTACAAGGCCAGTGGTAATTACAAAAGAAGTATTAGATGAAATTAAAGAATGTACAGAACTTGCGCCATTACATAATCCTGCAGCAATTGCAGGAATTGAAGCTTGCAAAAAGGTGATGCCAGATAAACTTAATGTGGCAGTATTTGATACGTCATTTCATCAAACAATACCAGAAGAAAGTTATATTTATCCAATTCCATATAAATATTATGAAAAATATAAAATACGTAAATACGGATTTCATGGAATTTCTCATGAATATGTTGCAAATAGAGTAGCAGAGATTATGGGAAAACCAATTGAAGATTTAAAAATAGTAAATTGTCATTTAGGGCAAGGTGCAAGTGTATGTGCTATAAAAAATGGAAAGTCAATAGATACTAGTATGGGATTTACACCTCTTGGCCGGAATTCCAATGGGAACAAGAAGCGGAGATATAGATCCATCTGTTGTAACTTATATTGCTAAATTGAGAAACCACTCGGCAGACGAAATGGATGAAATACTAAATAAGAAATCTGGTGTATATGGAATATCTGAAGTTTCAGTAGATTTTAGAGATATTGAAGCAGAAGCGGATGAAGGAAATCATAAAGCAATTCTAGCTTTAGAAAGTTTTGCATATTTAGTTGCACAATGTATAGCGAAATATGCTGTTTCAATGGGTGGAATTGATGTAATAACATTTACAGCAGGGGTTGGTGAAAAAGGTCCAAAATCAAGAGAGCAAATATGTAATTACTTAAGATTTCTAGGTGTTGAATTAGATTTAGAAAAGAATAAAATTAGAAATGAAGAAGTAAAAATATCAAAACAGGATTCTAAAATAGATGTATATGTAGTGCCTACTAATGAAGAATTATTAATAGCAAGGTTTACATCAGAATTTTTAAATAAATAAATTTCGAAAGGATTGATCAAAAATATGAAAATTTTAGTTTTAAATTGTGGAAGTTCATCATTAAAATATCAATTAATGAACATGGATGATGAGTCTGTTATGGCAAAAGGAAATTATGAAAGAATTGGGCAGAATAATTCATTTTTAACACATAAAGTTAATGGTGAAAAGTATGTCATAGAAAATCCAGTTCCAACACATGATGAAGCAATTAAGCTTGTAATGGAACAATTATTACATAAAGATTATGGAGTAATAAAGAGTTTAGATGAAATAGATGGAATTGGACATAGAATAGTTCATGGTGGAGAAAAGTTTAAGAAATCTGTTTTAGTTACAGATGAAGTAATAAAAGGTATAGAAGAATGCTCAGATCTAGCTCCAGTACACAATCCAGGTGCTTTAATGGGAATTAAAGCTTGTCAAAGATTAATGCCAGATAAAAAGATGGTTACTGTATTTGATACAGCATTTCATCAGACAATACCAGAAGAAAGATATTTATATCCTATACCATATCATTATTATGATGCATATAAAATTCGTAAATATGGTTTTCATGGAACAAGTCATTCATATGTTTCAAAAAGAGTGGCTGAGGTTATGAATAAAGATATTAAAGATTTAAAAATTATTGTATGTCATATAGGACAAGGTGCAAGTTTATGTGCTGTACAAAATGGAATGTCAGTAGATACTAGTATGGGACTTACTCCTCTTGGAGGTATCATGATGTGTGCAAGAAGCGGAGATTTAGATCCATCTATTGTTACATATTTAATGAAAAAAGAAAATTTATCTTCTGATGAAATGGATCAAATATTAAATAAAGAATCTGGAGTTTTAGGTATATCTGGATTAACACCTGATATAAGGGATATAGAAAAAGCCGCTTCTGAAGGAAATAAAAGAGCAGAGCTTGCTTTAAAAGCATATGATTTAAATATTGCGCAATATATAGCAAAGTATGCAGTTTCTATGGGTGGTGTAGATGTTATAGCATTTACAGCAGGTGTTGGTGAAAATCAAACAAATAGAAGACGCGAAATATGTAAAAAACTTGAATTTTTAGGTGTAAAATTAGATGAAAGTAGAAATGAAGTAAGAGGAGAAGAAAAAGAAATTTCTAGTGATGATTCGTTAATAAAAGTATATGTTATTCCTACAAACGAAGAGCTTGTTATTGCAAGAGATACAAAAGAACTAATTAGTAAATAATTAATAGTTTGAAATGAATAATTAATAATGCATAAGGAGGAAACCATGGAAGGGGAAGTATCAAAAGATAAAAAAACAACTTCTAAAGCAGACAAAAAGAAGTTGAAAGAAGAATTAGACAATGAAAATAATTTGCAAGAATCTACTGATTCAGAAAAAAAAGAAATGGAAAAAGCTAAAGAGGAAACATCTAAGCTCAAAACAGAACCAAGAAGAATAAAAATACCGTTAGTAGGATTAATTCTCTTTCTTATACTAGTAAATGTCATTGTAATTTCAATAATTTTATTAGTGTCATTAATTGATTAAATATTTGTTAAAATATTAGGAGGATGAAAGGTGAAAAGAGTAGTTTTAATAATTGCTAGTATAGTAGCAGTAGTTGCAGTTGGAGTTGGCGGATTTTTTTATTACAAATCAATTAATGAAGATAAAAATAATCCAAAAGAACTATTTATAAGTTATTATGATGATTTAAAAAATAAAGATTATAAAAAAATGTATGAATATTTAACCGAGAAAAGTAAATCTTCAATAAATGAAGCGGACTTTATTGCTAGAAATAAAAATATTTATGAAGGTATTGAAGCAACAAACATGGAAGTATCAATTATACAAGTAAACAAAATTTCTGGTGAAAAAACACAAATAAAATATCAAACAACAATGAGTACAGTTGCAGGCAAAATTAGTTTTTCTAATACAGCAAATTTTATAAAAGCAGAAGATAAAAAATATTATTTAGATTGGTCATCAAAATTAATACATCCTGATTTAGAAAATACAGATAAAGTAAGAGTATCTAGAATAAAATCATTAAGAGGACAAATAATTGACAGAAATGGTGTTTATTTAGTTAAAAGAGGTACAGCATCTTCTGTTGGAATAGTTCCTGGCAAAATGAGCGAAAATAAAGAGGAAGATATAAAGAAAATATCAGAATTATTAGATGTATCCACAGAAAGTATAAATTCTAAGATTAATGCTTCATATGTAAAGAAAGATACTTTCGTACCAATAAAGACTGTTTCAAAAAATCAAACAGATTTAATAAATTCTCTTTTAAAAATTAATGGAATAAAGATTGAAGATACAGCACAAAGAGAATATCCATTAGGAGATACGATATCTCATTTAGTTGGATATGTTCAAAACATTAGTGGAGATGAATTAAAGAAAAATATAGATAAAGGATATACTTCAAGTAGTGTAATTGGAAAAACTGGACTTGAAAAAGTTTACGAAGATAGACTAAGGGGAATAGATGGATACGAAATTTATATTGCAGATTCTAGTGAAGCAAAAAAACATACTATTGTTAAAAGAGAGAAAAAAGATGGGGAAGATATTAAACTTACAATAGATTCTAATTTACAAACAAAAATTTTTGAAGAATATAGTGGAGATAAAAGTGCAACAGTAGTTATAAATCCAAAGACAGGAGAAATTTTAGCGTTAGTTAGTACTCCTTCTTATGACTCAAATGATTTTATTAATGGTATATCTAATGAAAAATGGAATGCTTTATCAAGTGATGACAATAAGCCATTATATAGTAGATTTCAAGCTACTTGGGCTCCAGGTTCATCATTTAAACCAGTTGTTGCAGCAATTGGTCTTACAACAAATAAGTTTACTGCAAATGATAATTTTGGCAAAAGCGGAACAAGTTGGAGAAAGGATTCTAGTTGGGGTAATTTTAGAGTAACAACACTTGCAACCTATGGAGGACCAGCTAATTTAAAGAATGCATTAGTTTACTCAGATAACATATATTTTGCTAAAGCAGCATTAAAAATTGGAACTCAGACATTAACAAATGAACTTACTAAAATAGGATTTAATTCAGTAGTACCATGTAATTTAGCAATGACTGCTTCTCAATATGCAAATTCAGCTGGAATTACATCAGAAGCACAACTTGCAAATACTGGATATGGTCAAGGAGAAGTTCTAGTAAACCCTATTCATATGGCTTCAATATATTCTGGTTTTGTAAATGATGGAAATATGATTAAACCATATTTAGAATATAAAGAAAATACAAAAAGTCCGGAATATTGGATAGAAAATGCTTTTTCAAAAGAAGCGGCAAATACTGTAAAAGAAGATTTAGTTCAGGTTATAGAAAGCCCAGCAGGAACTGGACATAGTGCAAAAACGCCAGGACTTAGATTAGCTGGTAAAACTGGAACAGCAGAAATAAAGAAAACAACAACAGATAAAACTGGTACAGAGTTAGGCTGGTTTAATGCTTTTATAGCAGATGATGATAGTGAAAAACAAATGCTTGTTGTAAGCATGGTAGAAGATGTTAAAAACCGTGGTGGAAGCCATTATGTAGTGCCTAAAGTTAAAAAAATATTTGGATATTAAAAATATTTATTATAAATCATAACCACCCGTAAAACGGGTGGTTTGCTCTTAGCCTAGAAGGCTTTTGTAC
>OGPS01000115.1_pt1 | contig 83617 bp, 80 predicted proteins | sample 1552931 | NCBI WGS metagenome assembly OGPS01 (sample SAMEA2580252, study PRJEB22360) | human gut metagenome | biome: human gut; feature: human-associated habitat; material: faeces | place: Denmark | collected 2008/2010 | reverse complement strand
CGGCTCGGTCACCCTCCCCGAAGAGGATGCGGAGCTCATCAAGCAGGCTCAGCGTTCCGCAATTATGCGCGACCCCACCATGGCGGCGGCGACCCTCGTCGGCGCTCAGGCGGACGCTATGAAGACCGCGGCCGGTAACCAGGCAGGCGCAATGACCGGCTTTATGGGCATGGGCATGGCGATGAACGCAGGCAACGGAATGAACGCCCAGGATCTCTTTACCATGGGTCAACAGCAGCAGGCTCAGCAGGCGGCAGCGCAGCAGGCATCCGCTCAGCAGGCGGCTAAACCTGCGGCGGACGGCTGGAAATGCTCCTGCGGCGCTATAAACACCGGCAAGTTCTGCTCCGAGTGCGGCGCACCCAAGCCCGCCGATGCAGAGGGTTGGGTTTGCTCCTGCGGCGCTGTCAACAAGGGCAAATTCTGCTCGAACTGCGGCGCAAAGAAGCCCGCGGGCGCTCCGCTCTATCGCTGCGACAAGTGCGGCTGGGAGCCCGAGGATCCGGCGCACCCGCCGAAGTTCTGCCCTGAGTGCGGCGATATCTTTGACGATAACGATATCAAATAATACAGATACCCCGCCAGATTCATATAGGAGATGATACAGTGGCTGTTTTGCAGGAATACAAGTGCCCCGCATGCGGCGGCGCGCTTGAGTTCGACAGCAAATTGCAAAAAGTTAAGTGCCCCTATTGCGATTCCGAGTATACCATGGAGGAGCTCAAGAGCATCGACGCCGGGCTTGACAAAGAGTCAGCTTCCGATGATGAACAGCAGACTCAAGTCAGGAACGAGTGGACAGAGAATGAGGAGAGCGGGCTGCGCTCCTATGTCTGCCAATCCTGCGGCGGCGAGATAGTCGGCGATGCTACAACCGCCGCGACAGCCTGCCCGTTCTGCGGCAATCCTGTGGTTATGATGGAGCAGTTCTCCGGTATGCTTAAACCCGATCTTGTCATTCCCTTCAAGCTCGACAAGAATGACGCAAAGGCGGCATTTAAAAAGCATATCAGCGGCAAGCGTCTGCTGCCGATATGACCGACGCAAAATTCAGCTGCAAAACACAGGCCTGCGGCGGCAAGCAGGCGTGGGATTATCCGTCCTATGACCATATATTTTTATAAAAGGCGGTGCGCGCGCCGATACATTCGCCCTGCTTTCATATGACTGCCTCGCAGAGATGTCGGATCACTATCCGATATTCGCCGATATTGCGCTGTGATAACAGATACATATTCTCCCGGAGCCTCGCCGTTTCGGGAGATTTTTTATTTTTCTCGCCGACTTTCGTCAAATATACCGCCGTTTCTTGACAAGTGTCCGATCGGAGTGTAAAATTTAAGTTAAGCAAGGCTAACTTTTCCGGGAGGATAATATGACGCTAAATGAACTGAAAGTAGGAGAGAGTGCCGTCATAACCGCCGTCGGCGGCGAGGGCGCTCTCAGATGCAGATTGCTCGATATGGGACTCATTCCGCATACACGCGTGACGCTCCAGAAGGTCGCGCCGATGGGCGATCCGATAGAAATAAGAGTGCGTGGCTATGAGCTGACGCTCCGCGTTGACGACGCGAAAAAGATAGAAGTCAGAACCGAGGAGGACGCAAAATGATATTCGCTCTCGTCGGTAATCAGAACTGCGGAAAAACAACGCTCTTCAACGCTCTGACAGGCTCGAATCAGCATGTCGGCAACTTCCCCGGGGTCACGGTCGATCAGAAGATGGGCGCGATAAAAGGCGCAAAAGACAGCTCCGTCGTCGACCTGCCCGGCATATACTCTCTGCGTCCGTATACGCAGGAGGAAATAGTTTCGCGCGACTTCATTCTCAATCAGAAGCCCGACGGCATCATCAACATAGTCGATGCCACAAATATAGAGCGAAATTTATATCTCACTCTGCAATTGCTCGAGCTGCGCGTGCCGATGGTGCTCGCGCTCAATATGATGGACGAGGTGCGCTCGAACGGCGGCACAATAGATGTCAAGAAGATGAGCGACGCGCTCGGTATTCCCGTTGTGCCGATAAGCGCGGCAAAGGGCGAGGGTGTGTCCGAGCTTGTTGACCAGGCTCTGCAGGTTGCAAAGAGCAAAACCCTGCCGAAAGTCTGGGACTTCTGCTCCGACGGTTCGCCTGTCCACCGCTGTATTCACGCTATCGTGCATCTTATCGAAGACCACTCCTCGCGCCTTGACCTGCCGTGCCGCTTCTGCGCGACAAAGCTCATTGAGGGCGGCGACGATATGGCGGACAAGCTCGAACTCGACAGCAACGAGCGCGATCTGCTCGACCACTGCATAGTCGAGATGGAGAACGATACCGGGCTTGACAGAAACGCCGCGCTCGCCGAAATGCGCTACGAATTCATAGAAAAAGTAGTCGAAAACTCGGTCGTCAAATGTCACGAGAGCAAGGAACATCGCCGCAGCATGAAGCTCGACCGCATTCTGACCGGCAAATATACCGCCATTCCGGTGTTCGTTGGCGTTATGTGCCTCGTATTTTGGCTGACTTTCAATGTTATCGGCTCCGCGCTCTCCGATTGGCTGAGCCTCGGAATAGATAAACTCACCGGACTCGTTGATTCGGGGCTGACCGCCTATGGAATCAACCCCGTTATACATAGCCTTATCATCGACGGAATCTTCGCGGGCGTCGGCAGCGTCCTCTCGTTCCTGCCGATAATAGTGACATTGTTCTTCTTCCTGTCCATTCTCGAAGATACGGGATATATGGCGCGAATCGCCTTTGTTATGGACAGACCGCTGAGAAAAATCGGTCTCTCCGGGCGCAGCTTCGTTCCCATGCTTATCGGCTTCGGATGCTCCGTCCCGGCGATAATGGCGACCCGCACAGTCTCGTCCGACCGCGACCGCAAGATGACGATAATGCTGACCCCGTATATGAGCTGTTCGGCAAAAATCCCGATATATTCGGTCTTTGCGGCGGCGTTTTTCCCGGGACACGGCGCGCTCGTTATGATATGCCTGTATTTCTCGGGCATCGTGCTCAGCGTCCTGCTTGCGCTGATACTCAAGAATACTGCGTTCCGCGGCAATCCAGTACCGTTTGTTATGGAGCTGCCGAACTACCGTATTCCGTCGCCCAAGAGCGTCGCGCTTCTGCTGTGGGAGAAGGCGAAGGACTTCCTCCAGCGCGCGTTTACAGTCATATTTGTCGCAACGATTATCATATGGTTCCTTCAGAGCTTCGACACGCGCATAAACCCCGTTGAGGACAGCGCAGACAGTATGCTCGCCGCTATAGGCAGATTTATCGCGCCGATATTCAAGCCCCTCGGCTTTGCGGATTGGCGCGTCGCAACCGCGCTTATCTCCGGCTTCACCGCCAAAGAAGCGGTTGTCTCCACAATGTCCGTTCTGCTCAACACGAGCGTATCGACCCTCGGCGGCGCGCTCTCCGCTATGTTCACCCCGCTGACCGCCGCGAGCTTCCTCGCGTTCACTCTGCTCTATACGCCCTGCGTCGCCGCAGTTGCAACTATAAAACGCGAGATGAACTCGACCCTTGCAACGATAGGCATAGTTATCCTGCAGTGCGTTGTCGCGTGGCTCGTCGCGTTCGGCGTTTATCAGATAGGGAGCCTGATAGCATGAAACCCGTTGATTTTGTTATAATAGCCGTTATCGCCCTGCTCGTTGTGCTCGCGATAGTTTCGATCCGCAGGCAGAAAAAGCGCGGCGGATGCTGCGGCTGCTCGGGCTGCAGCGGATGCTGCTCGCAGTGCGAAAAAAGTAAAGATAAATAACACAGAGCCGGTATTGCAATGATACCGGCTCTGATATTTATTCGGCTTGTCTTGTTCTCGTAAACACTTCCGAGAGATGTTTTCAGCGGCGAACGCTTTTACTTTGCGCAGCTCTTCGCGTTGCGCACGCAAAGCACGGCGGTATAAACGCCAATCAGAAGGAATACTGCCGCAAGCACGGTGCAAAACAGGCGCAGATCTATTTTATAATTGTCGAATTCCGCGCAGCTTAAGCCGAACGCTGCAAACGCTATGATCGAGAGCCTGAACGGCAGCGGGCGGTGTCCTTTGTCGAACGCGATGAACAGGAGCGCGAGATATGACCCCACGCAGACGATAGCGAAGACAAGCAAAACTACAATAGTCGCTTCGCTGAAATAGAAAAAGTCATCGAACGCACCGCTTAATACCGACTCCGACGAAATCGGCAGGTGCAGATGGATGAGCCCGTAGGACGCACAGTATATGAACGCGTACAAACTGCAAAGAATATATCCTATAGCGGCGGATACGGTATAAAATCTCTTTAATTTATTGTCGTTGATATCCATAAGAAAACCTCGCTTTCAAGAGCCTGAAGTGAGCTTTAGATATAACTGCCGTTGTGCTTCTCTCTGCACTTTCAGTGTAGCATACAAAGCTATATATGACAACAAAATTCTCAAAAAAAAGCAAAATTAACAGCTTATTCACACAAAAGAAAAAGAGCCGGGCTTTTCGGGCATCGGCTCTTAAGTGTTAAAAATAAAAATCAGCTTTCAAAATCAACGCTCTCGCGCTCGAGGCGAACCGCCTTGACGAAAGCGCGCACCTTGAGGTGCTCCGGGTGGCTGTCATATGCGTGCAGCGCGTCCCAACTTTCAAACTTCGAGAAGAGCGCCGCATCATATTTGCCGCCGTTTTCGTTTATCCCGACTTTCGCTTCAATAAGCCCCGGGACAACGCCGACGAGTGCTTCAAGCATCTCTTTGATGTGCTCCGCGTTTTCTCTTTTGCTGTGGCCCTCCGCTTCATCTTTGAGCGCCCAGAATACTATATGAGTCACCATTTTTTATTTCCTCCTGTTTTTGAGAACCTGATAGATTTTGCCCGCGCCGAGCATCACTGCCGCTGTCGCCGCTCCTGCGAGGAGCGCACGCGATGCTATTGTAGCGTTGACGCTCTGACGGTCGGTTATGCGGCTTTCAATCGGTCCCAGGCAGGTGCATTTGAGCCCGAAATCCTTGAACGAATGGACGCTCGTCTCAAAGCTTCCGTCCTCGTGAACGGTTATCAGCCTGACGGACGGTCTGCCGCCGTCTGTGTATGCGCGGAATCCCGAGGTCTTGCACTGCGCGAGCAGTATTCCGTCAACCTCGCCCGCGAGATTGTTCATGTGGTCGTGGCCGAAGAACGCGCCTTTTATGTCGCCCATTTTCTTCCAGCTCTCAAACTGTCCGCTGTTGACATCCGCCGGGCACGGACCCTCTGCGAGATATCCGTTGTCCTCGTCTTTGAGAACATACCAGTTCTTGTTGAGATGCCCGTAGCCGCGCACGGCTTTCCACATCTCCCAGGGCTTCGCCTTTCTGAGAAGCTCATATTCTTCAACGACCGGGATGTGCTCAAACAGCAGAGCGGGCAGGGGAGCACCCTTGTTTTCTTTTCGCAGCTTCGCCGCGTTTCGCTCGTACCAGTCTATCTGATCCCTGTGAACGACATCATAATATGAAATCTCTTTGTCGTAGAAAATATTGTTCGAGTCCATGAACCAGAGATTGAACTCCGGCTTGCCGCTCTTGTCTAAAATGGGTATGTAATAGTTTGAATATCCCGTGATATCCTCGTCACATCGGCGGGTCACGCAGTATTCGGTGTTCACGAAAATCTCCGTCTGCTCCTCTTCGAGCCCGGAGTCGTGGTCGTGGTTGCCCATTATTGTCGCGAACGGAATCTTGCGCTCAACAACGGGTGCAATGAGACGCTCGAACTGCCTTTTGAACGACTCCATGCCGATGTCGTCGCGCGACGCCGCGCATATGTCGCCCATATAAACCGCGAGATCGGGCTTGAGCGCGTCGAGCGCGGTCTCGTGGAATTTCAGCGTGTCCGCGCGCTTCGCCTTGCCTTTTTCCGAGCTGACATCGTCGTTCTCGTGCGGGTCGCCGAAGAGCAGAATTTTGAACTCTCCGTCCTCGTTGAATCTGAATTGCTTGTCGTACATCTCAGTGCTCCTTATCTGAAAACGGCTTCTCTTATCGCCTCGCTCACCGTGGGGTGGGGGAACGCCGTGCTTTTAATTTCTTCAACGGTCATTTTATTTGCGAGCATCGCCGCCGCGCCGTATATCAGCTCCGACGCATTGCCGCCCGCAATGTGAACTCCGAGCAGCCTGCCGCTTGTATTTTCTGATATTATCTTGCAGAATCCGTCCTGCCCGCCCTCGGCGAAAAATCTTCCGCTCGAGCGCAGCGGCGCTTCGCCGCAAATGGCGTCAATGCCTTTTGCAAGCGCACTTTCGAGCGTCTCGCCGATCGATGCCGCCTCGGAAAAAGTGAACACGACCTGCGGAATCGCGAGATAGTCTATCTCGTCAGTCTTGCCGAGAATATTGTTTATCGCCGCTGCCGATTCGCGGTATGCTGCGTGAGCTGACATGACCTTTCCGTTCGCGTCTCCGACGGCATAAACGCCGGGAACGGCAGTTCGCATATGATTGTCTGTATTGAGATTTTCAAGCCCGATGTTTTCGATTCCGAGCCCGTCATAACACGCCGCTCTGCCGGATGCGTTTATTATAACATCTGCTTCGGCTGTCTTTTCTTTTCCGCGCGTGTCGGTGTATTTTATATTTCTGCCGTCCGCCGAAACGGCCCTGCACGAAGTGAGAATATTTATCCCGCTCTTTTTGAGACTGCGCCGCAAAAATACGCTTATGTCTTTGTCCATAGTCGGGGCGATTCTCTCCGCCTGCTCGATTACAGACACTCTGCATCCGAGCGCGTTCAGATATTCCGCCGCTTCGAGCCCCGATGCCCCGCCGCCTATAATCGCGGCGCTTCTCGGTATAGCGTCAAGATTATATACATCGCTCACATCTGTCATATCCGCGCCGGGAATTTCAAGCTCCCTTGGTCGTGAACCCGTGCAGATGAGCAGATTTTTTGAATATATATCATTTTCGCCTGCGGCGGTTATGAACAGCCCGTCCGCCTTGCCTTTTATATAAGCTTCTGCATTTATGACCTTCACTCCCGCGTGTTCGAGCGAATCGGCGATGCCGCATTTCAGCTGACATATAATATCATTTTTGCGCGCGAGTGCAGTGCCGAGATTGAAATCCGCTTCTTTGCAGGTAACTCCGAATTTTTCGGAATCGAGTGTTTGCCTGAAAATCTTCGCGCTGTGGAGCATGGCTTTCGACGGTATGCAGCCTCGGTTCAGGCATACTCCGCCGAGCTCGTTTTTTTCTATGAGCGCCGTTTTCAGTCCGCTCTTTGCGGCTGGTATCGCTGCGCTGTATCCGGCGGGTCCGCCGCCGATAACGGCAAGGTCAAAGATATCCATAGGCGCTCCTTTCGCTTTTTTTCAATTATATCCGAATTTTGCCCTGCGGTCAATCGAACGCTCTGTTTTTTGTTGACTTTGAAGGCTGTAAGCATTAAAATTATCGTTGTATAAAAATCTTTTGCTGTGAGGTATTCGATGAAAACACCGGCTTATCACAAATCTCTTGAAACGCTCCACGTAAACTGCCTTGAGCCGCGCGCTTATTTCATTCCCTTTGCGGATGAAAAAACCGCCGCTTCGCGCGAGCGCAGTGAGTCCGATTATTTTCTTTCGCTCTGCGGCGAGTGGGATTTCCGCTTTTTCAAAAGCTTTGAGGATGTCCTGCGCGAGCCCCCCGAATATGTCGGTGAGTGCGGATTTGATAAAATATCCGTACCGCGCAGCTGGCAGACCTATACCGACCGCGGCTACGATGTCCCGCTTTACAGCAACCTCGAATATCCTTTCCCGACCGACCCGCCGTTTGTCCCGGATGAGAACCCCTGCGGGCTCTATGTCAGAAAATTTACGCTCGATGAAAAGCTCTCTTCACGCGATTTATTTTTGAATTTCGAGGGCGTGGATTCCTGCTTCTATGTCTGGCTCAACGGAAAGTTCATCGGCTTCAGCGAGGTCTCGCACTGCACGAGCGAATTTGACGTCACGGACTTCGCGGTCAGCGGCGAGAACACCCTCTGTGTGCTGGTTGTCAAGTGGTGCCCCGGCACTTATCTTGAGGATCAGGATTGCTTCAGATTCTCGGGAATTTTTCGCGAGGTCTATCTGCTCGCGCGCGGAAAAGAGAGACTTGATGATATCTTTGTCAAAAGCTATGTTTCCGATGATTTCAATTCAGCCGAACTTCGCGTTGAAGCGAAGCTTAGCGCGCCTTGTGATATAAAATATAAGCTCGTCGCGCCGAACGGCATCGTTGTGTCCGAAGGCGTCGGCGGCGAAAAATTCAGCATAAGCGTCAATTCTCCAGTTCTTTGGAACGATGAACAGCCCGAGCTTTATGAACTCTGGCTGACCGTCGGTGACGAAGTCGTTCTGCTCGATACTGCGGTGCGCCGCTTTGAGATAAAGGACGGGATATGCCTTCTAAACGGAAAAGCAATCAAGGCTCGCGGTATCAACCGCCATGATTCAAATCCCGTTACAGGTCACGCCGTCACGCTCGACGATATGCTCGAAGATATTATGCTCATAAAGCGAGCCAACTGCAATATGATCCGCACCTCGCACTATCCCAACGATCCGCGCTTCCCCGCGCTGTGTGATAAATACGGCATAATGCTGACCGACGAAGCCGATATCGAGACCCACGGCATGGGCTACGACTGGGAGGGCGAATGGGACTGGACGCGCTGGTCGCATCTCTCGTCCGCTCCCGAGTGGCGCGAGGCTTATGTCGACAGGGCGAAGAGACTCTTCGAGCGCGACAAGAACCACGGCTGTGTCGTGCTCTGGTCGCTCGGCAACGAGTCGGGAGCGGGCGTCAACCACCGCGCGATGGCGCAGTATATCCGCTCGCGCGATGACCGCGCTCTTGTCCACTATGAGAACTCCCACCTCGAGTTCAAGGCTGTCCCCGAGGGTGAGAATTTTGCCGATATCTCGGATGTCGAGAGCCGTATGTACGCCGGCACGGAATATATAGAGAACTATCTCAATAATAAAGAATATAAGAAGCCTTTCTATATGTGCGAATATGTCTGCTCGATGAGCACTGGCGATGTCTATCCGTTCTGGGATCTTGTCGAGAAGTATGACAACAATTTCGGCGGCTGCATCTGGGAGTGGTGCGACCACGCGGTCAATGTCCCGGATGAAAACGGCAATGCCCGCTATTTTTACGGCGGCGATTTCGGCGATTTCCCGAATAGCTCCATTTGCTGTATCGACGGGCTCGTCTATCCCGACCGCACTCCGCGCCCCGGCTATTTTGATGTGAAGCGCGTCTATCAGCAGTATTCGGCTGCATATAACGGCGACGGCAGAGTGACTGTCACGAGCCGCAGACGCTTTACCACTCTCGACGATATGGCGATTCACTGGACTCTTTCAGAGAATGGCAAGACCGTTTCGGAGGGCACGACTGCTGTACTTTCAACACCCGCGCAGGGGAGCACGACTGTAAAGCTTTTTGACCCCACAGATTTTGACTTGCTCCCGTCCTGCCTGCTGACTCTGAGCTTTGTCTCGACAAAAGATACCCATTGGGCGGAAAAGGGCTTTGAAACGGGCTTCGAGCAGTTTGTACTCAAGGACTATGCGCCCTATGTGCCAAAAGACGGCAGAGTCGAGCTCGGCGAAAATGACCGCTTCGCGGTTATCAAGGCGGGAAATATCGCCTATACTTTTGATAAACCCTACGGGCGCATATCTTCTATAATTTGCGGCGGCAAAGAGCTGCTGAGCGCACCCGTTGAGCCGCAGATCTGGCGCGCACCCTGCTATAACAGAGGCTCGTCGGAAATGTGGAGACTCAAGAATTTCAGATATGCCGCGCAGAAAACATATTCCTGCCTCGTCTGCGAGACTGACGGCGGCGTGTGCGTCAAGACGAAGATAGCAATCGGCGGACCGTCCTGCCCACCCGTTATCCACGCCGATGTTGATTACAAATTCACGCCCGACGGCTGTGTTACGCTCTGCTTTGACGGCGATGTTATCGAGAAATGCCCGATACTGCCGAAAGTCGGCTACAGGCTCTTCATGCCTGCGGAAAATGAAAGCGTCAGCTATTTCGGCTTCGGCCCGAGAGAATCTTATGTCGACAGATATAAGTCTCAGCGTCTCGGACTCTGGAACACAACGGTGACGGATAATTTTGAGCATTATATCCGCCCGCAGGAGAACGGCGCACATTACGGCACCCGTTTCGCCGAGGTCTATTCAAACGCGGCGGGACTCAGATTCGAGCCGTTCGGCATGGAACATTTTAGCTTCAATGCCCAGCATTTCACGGCGCAGATGCTCGAAGATACGAAGCATGATTTTGAGCTTGAACCTCTCAACGATACCGTCGTCAGCCTCGATTGGCGCATGACGGGAATCAGCGAGGCGGAGTATCACAACGACCCCGAACGTGCACTTCGCCGTATCGACGAAAAGAAACTCAATTTCGGCTTTGTTATAAGACCGTTTGAAAAATAAGACTTCACGGGAGAGATACAATGTTTCTAAAAGAACTGCTTGAGGGCACGACCGTTGCGGGTGATTATCCGCAGGCGGATATATGCGATATAGTCTACGACTCGCGCAAGGCAAGACCGGGCACGGCATTTGTCTGCATGAAAGGCGAGACAACTGACGGACATAAATACGCAAAGAGCGCATATGACCTCGGCTGCCGCGTGTTCGTTGCGGAAGAGGCGCTCAGTCTGCCCGGTGATGCAATCGTGCTGATGAGCGAAAACACGCGCCGCGACCTCGCGCAGATGAGCATAAATTTCTTCGGTCACCCTGCGGATGAGCTGAAAATGATAGGTATAACCGGCACGAAGGGCAAGACGAGCATAACTTATATCCTGCGCAGTGCGCTCGAAAACTGCGGCATAAAAACAGGCGTTATCGGCACTATCGGCGCGTTTTACGGCGACAAAAAAATACCGACCGTCAACACGACTCCCGAATCATATGAGCTTCAGAAAATTCTGCGCGAGATGGCGGACGGCGGCTGCGAAGCTGTCTGCATGGAGATTTCGTCGATAGGGCTCAAGATGAGCCGCGTCCACGGAGTTGAATTCTATGCCGGGATATTCACGAATCTTTCACCCGACCATATCGGCGGAAACGAGCATAAGACATTTGAAGAATACGCCTATTGGAAAAAGCAGCTCTATGTCCACAGCGGCTTCACCGTCGCCAACCGAGACGATGCGTTTTTTGATGATATCGCCGCCGCATCAAAAGGCGAGGTGATAAGCTACGGGCTCGACGAAAAGTGCGATTACTACGCAGAGAATATAAATCCTCTGCGCCGCCCGGGCTTCCTCGGAATAGAGTTCGACTGCAAGAGTAAGTTTGATTCCCCGTGGCACGCACAGGTCAGTATGCCGGGATTTTTCAGCGTCTACAATGTCCTTGCGTCCGTCGCGCTCCTGCGCAAGATGGGCATACCCGTTGAAAAAATGCGCGAGGCGTTTTCGCATGTGAGCATCGACGGCAGAATGCAGATAGTCCATGTCAGCGATGATTACAGCGTAATTATAGACTACGCTCACAACGGTCTTAGTATGGAGAATGTCATTGAGACCGTCCGCGATTATAAACCCAACCGCGTTGTTGCGCTCTTTGGCTCGACAGGCAACAAAGCGACTATCCGCAGGCAGGAGCTCGGTCTTGTAAGTGCGAAGATGTGTGATTTTATTATAATCACGAGCGATGACCCGGACTTTGAAGATCCGAATGCGATAATAGACGAGATAGCCGACTGGGTCGAAAAAGGCGGCGGAGCGGGTAAGTATGTCAAGATAACCGACCGCGCCGAGGCAATAGAATATGCCCTCGACCATATGCAGAAAGGGGATATCCTCCTCCTGCTCGGCAAAGGGCATGAGCATTTCATGAAAGTGAAAGGCGAAAAAATATATTTCAGCGAGCTCGACTGCATTGCGAATTATATGAAAAAACACGGGATGAAGTAATTCTTATAAAAAAGCACACATAAAAACGCAAAACCCCGGAGGGTATTCCCTCCGGGGTCGCTTGCATTTTATCAGCCGATTTCGATCCTTCTCGATGTCGGCACGTTTTCTTCTTTCTTGGGCATCGTCAGGGTCAGAACGCCGTCCTTGTATTCGCCGGTGATGTCTTCGGTCTTGACGGACGAGACATCGAAGCTCCTGCTGAACGAGCCGTAAGACCTCTCGCGGCGGACAAAGTTGCCTTTATCATCCTTCTTCTCGGTCTCGTTGCTGCGCTCTGCGCTGATGGTCATGTAGCCGTCTTCAATGTCGACGTGAATGTCTTCCTTCTTGAATCCGGGCAGCTCTGCCTCGAGCACATATTCCTTGCCGTTGTCCTTTATATCAGTCTTGAAGTCTGTTGCGGCCATGTCGCCCCAGAAGTTCTTCTCGAAGTTTTCCATATCTCTGAAAGGATTAAAGAGTGCACGCTGATGTCTGCGTTCATAAGGTGTAAGTTCAAACATATTGATTCCTCCGTTTGATGTTTATTGTTATTCATGTTGAAGTGATTGTTTTATTTGTCTGACTGCTCTCCGATTTCCATCGGACTCACTCTCTTTCTTCTCCAGGGGCTCTCGCTCCCTTCGTTTGATTATATAGTACCCCTGCTTTGTTAAAAAAGAATACAGTGATATGTGAATAAATTGTAAATACTTAGCACTCTAATTAAAAGAGTGCTAAAACGCGTTCAAAAACACCGCACAGGTTTTTATCATACGCGGGACATGGGCGGAATATAAATGCATTGACATTTTCTGTTAAGGAGAGGAATGCGATGCAAATCAACGTTATAACGCAGTCGGTCGGTGTCGAAGAGACGCTCGGCAGCTGCACTGCGGAACAGCCGATAGATGCCGATATAACCCTGCCGGATTATTGCCCGGATATCAGGCGCGTGCTCAAATGCCTTGTCACTCCGCGCATAACCGCAGTCCAGACTGCGGGCGACAGAGCGACGGCGGATGGCTCAGCCGGCGTGTGCGTCATCTATGCCGACGAGCAGGGGACGGTCTGCTGCTTCGAGCAGACATACCCGTTTTCAAAATACGCCGATCTCAAGGGTGCGGATGAAAATTGCTGCGTGAATGTGCGCGCCTATACTCAGTATGCCAACTGCCGCGCCGTCAGCCCGCGCAGGCTCGATATCCACGCCGTGGTCAGCGTGGCGTTCGGCATATCCGGCGTAAAAGAAGAGGAGATAATAACCGGAGCCGAGGGCGCGGGAATCCAGCTCAGATGCTGCGACAGCCGCACCGCAAGCCTCGTCGCCTGCACCGAGACTGCGTTCCCGATGAGCGAGACCGTGCCTCTGCCCGACGGCGACCCGGCTGTGTCCTGCGTGCTGAGCGCGCAGGCGGCGGCGCTCGCGCAGGAGATAAAAGTCATCAGCAACAAACTGCTTGTCAAAGGCGAACTCACCGTCAGCGCGGTCTGTCGCGGCGAGGGCGGCGAAATATTCAGCTTCGGCCATTCCATGCCGATAAGCCAGATAATAAATCTCGAGGGCATTGACGAGGACTGCACCTGCTGCGTCTGCCTGCCCGTCACTTCGCTCGAAGTCCTGCCGAAGGCCGACCAGGCGGGCGACAACAGACTGATTGATATCAGCGCGCGCGTCGGCGCGGGAGTCAAGGCTTATCGCGAGCTGAGCTTCCCGACCGTCACCGATGCCTATTCCGTCTGCTGCGACCTTGAAACAAAGAGCCGCAATGCCGATTTCGCGGTTATCGCCGATAAGTTCAACGATACTTTCACCTGCCGCAGCACGCAGGATCTGCCGGAGGCGAGACAGATTTTGGCTCTCTGGTGCTCCGACTTATCCAAGAGTGTGGCGCAGGACTCCGACGGAATAATAATCTCCGGCGAACTGACACTACATTTTCTCTATACCGATGCCGAATCCCAGCCATGCTACGCCCAGCGGCAGACGAACTACGAATATCGCCGAGCGGTCAGAAAGTGCGGCGATCTCAAGTGCTCGCCGTGCATCGAGATAACCGCCGCGAGCGCCGCCTGCGCTTCGGGCAGCGCCGATGTCAGGGTCGAGATGAATATCTCGGGCTGTATCTTTGACAGCGTCCGCCGCAAGACCGTCACTTCAATAGAATGCTCCGATTCCGACGGCAAAAAGACGGGTGGCGCCGCGCTGACGGTCTATTTTGCGGATGCGGGCGAGGAGATATGGGATATCGCGAGGCGGTATAACACGACCGTTGAAGCGGTGGAGCAGGAAAACGGCATAACGGGCGAAACGGTGGCGCAGAAATGTATGCTGCTGATACCCGGAGTCTGAGGAGGGATAACCGTGCAGGAGAGAAATATTTACAGCGACATTGCAAAGCGCACTCAGGGCGATATTTATATCGGCGTTGTCGGCCCTGTCAGAACCGGAAAATCAACGTTTATAAAGCGTTTCATGGATGCCCTCGTTCTGCCGAATATCGAGAGCCAGAGCGTGCGCGACCGTGCAACCGATGAGCTTCCGCAGTCCGCGGCGGGACGCACAATAATGACCACCGAGCCGAAATTTATCCCGGAAAATGCGGTTGAGATATCGCTACAGGCGGAGGCGACATTCCGCGTGCGGCTCATAGACTGCGTGGGATATATCGTCCCGAGTTCCCTCGGCTATATCGAGGGCGAGAGCCCGCGAATGGTAAAAACCCCGTGGTTCGAGCATGAGATACCGTTCAATATGGCGGCGGAGATAGGCACACAGAAGGTCATCAGCGAACATTCGACAATAGGTCTTGTCATAACGACCGACGGCTCGATAAGCGAGATACCGCGCAGCGAGTACGAGGAGGCGGAGGGCAGAGTAATATCTGAACTAAAGGGACTCAAGAAGCCGTTTGTTGTCCTTTTGAACAGCACGAATCCGGAGTCCGACGAAGTCAAAAATATGGCGGCGTCGCTGACCGATAAATACGGCGTGCCCGTCATGCCCGTGAACTGCCTCGAGATAGGCGAGGAGGAGATAAAAGAGATTCTCACTCAGGTGCTCTTCGAGTTCCCCGTCAAAGAAGTCAGTGTCGGTCTGCCGGGTTGGGCTATGACTCTCAGCCGCGATCATTGGCTGCGCTCGGGACTTTGCAGCGCCGTGAGCGAAGCGGCGCAGAACCTCCGCACCCTCCGCGATGTAAAACACCTCGCCGAGGATATCTGCTCGTGCGAATATGTGACGGACGCAAAGATAGCGAAAATGGATCTGTCCTGCGGCGCGGCGCGGATAGAGGCGCAGATAGACGGCAGTCTCTTCTATAAGATACTCGCCGAGGAGACGGGACTCGATATCTCCGGCGAGCAGGATCTGATGAGCTGCATGCGCGAACTCGCCTCCGTGCGCCGCGAATATGAGCGGCTCAAGGGCGCGCTCGACGAAGTTGAAGCGACGGGCTACGGAATAGTCATGCCGTCGCTCGATGAATTGAGCCTCGAAGAGCCGGAGATAATGCGCCAGGGCGGCAGATACGGCGTGCGCCTGCGCGCCTCCGCTCCGTCGATACACATGATGAAGGCGAATATAACAACAGAAGTCGCGCCTATAGTCGGCTCGGAGTCCCAGTCAGAAGAACTTGTCAACTATATGCTCAAGGAGTTCGAAGAGGACCCGACAAAGATATGGGAGTCGAATATCTTCGGCAAGTCACTGCATGAGCTCGTCAACGAGGGACTGCACAATAAGCTCTACCGTATGCCCGCCGCGGCGCGTATGAAGCTGCAGGAGACGCTCGAAAAAGTCATCAACGAGGGGTGCAGCGGACTCATCTGCATCATCCTGTAAAATAATATCGGCTGTGCCCGAAGTTTAGGCGCGGCCGATATTTTTTATATTAGCTCTTGACACAAACAAATGTTCTGATATATAATATGTACGAACAAATGTTTGAAATCTGGTGAGAACGTGGATCTGTTTGACAAGCTGGAGATACTTTCCGATTCGGCGAAATATGATGTCGCCTGCACGAGCAGCGGAACGGACAGGTCCTCAGGCGGCGAGGGGATAGGCAACGCCGCCGCGTGCGGCATATGCCACAGCTTCGCGGCGGACGGCAGATGTATATCTCTGCTGAAAGTTCTCATGAGCAATGCCTGCGTTTTTGACTGCAAATATTGCGTCAACCGCGTCTCCAACGATGTCCGCCGCGCGACATTTTCGCCGCGTGAGCTCGCGGAGTTGACGATGAATTTTTATCGCCGCAATTATATCGAGGGGCTTTTCCTCTCGTCCGCCGTCGTCGGCAGTCCCGATTATACCTGCGAGCGTATGATTGAGACTCTGCGTATCCTGCGCGAAGAATACAGGTTCGGCGGATATATCCACGCCAAGGCGATCCCGGGCGCGGATAACGCGCTGATAACCCGCCTCGGTATGCTTGCGGACAGAATGAGCGTCAATATCGAGCTGCCGTCGAACAACAGCCTGCAAACTCTCGCGCCGGACAAAACAAAGGAGTCGATACTCCGCCCGATGGGACTTATTACAAATAAGATAAAAGAGAGCTCGGCAGAGCTTGTCAGATATAAGCACGCGCCGCGCTTCGCCTCCGGCGGTCAGAGCACGCAATTGATAGTCGGCGCAACGCCCGACAGCGACTATCAGATAATGTCGCTCTCCGCAGCGCTCTATAAAAAATACGAGCTCAAGCGAGTGTTCTATTCGGCGTATATCCCGGTTGTTGAGAACCCGCTTCTGCCCGCAAAGACAACTGAACCGCCGCTTCTGCGCGAGCACAGACTCTATCAGGCGGATTGGCTTTTGCGCTTTTACGGCTTCGACGCAAATGAATTGCTCGATGAAAAGCATCCGTTTTTGAACCCCTATGTAGACCCGAAATGCAATTGGGCGCTCAATCATATGGAGCTGTTCCCGCTTGAAATAAACCGCGCAACAAGGGAAGAACTGTTGAGAATACCGGGCGTCGGCGTGCGCAGCGTTCAAAGAATTTTGGCGGCTCGGCGTGTCTCGCCGCTGAGCTTTGAAGATCTCAAAAAACTCGGCGTGGTGCTCAAACGCGCCCAGTATTTCATAACCTGCAAGGGCAAATATTTGGCGGGGCTCAATGTCAATCCCGACAGAGTCCTCGGCTCGTTAATTTCCGAACGGTGTCAGTCGCTTTTGCCGAATATGCAGGGCGAACAGCTGAGTTTGTTCGACAACAGGATAACAAGAGAGGATGTAGTACAATGCCTGCACGGTCAGATGTAACATATGTATATGACGGCTCGTTCGAGGGACTTCTGACAGCTGTTTTCGAGAGCTTTGAGAGCCGCGAGCTGCCGTGTTCTATCGTCGCGGAGGATGAGTTCGTGCCGACTCTCTTCGCGTGCAAAACCGTTGACACCGACCCGCAAAAGGCGGACAGAGTTCGCCGCGGGCTCAAAAATGTCAGCGCCGATGTCTGGAATGCCGTGCGGCTCGGGTACCTGACCTGCGTCGAGGACAGGGGAACGCTCATCAACGATTTTGTGCATATGGCGATGCACTACGGCGCGGGTGTCATGCGCATGCTCGCCGACGACACCGTTTCGCGCCTGACGAAAGCCGTCCGCGCCCTCAAGCAGGAGAGTCATAAATATACCGGGTTTGTCCGCTTCAGCATCAGCGAGGATAATACCCTCACTTCAATTATAGAGCCGAAAAATTCCGTCCTGCCCCTGCTCGCGCCGCATTTCTGCGACAGATATCCGAACGAATCGTTTCTGATATATGACAAGACCCATTCGCAGGCGCTCGTCTGGCATAACAGGCAGAAAATGATTATCCCGTTAGACGGCTTTGAACAGCCGCAGGCGGGGGATGAGGAGCTGTATTTCCGCGCGCTGTGGAAGCATTTCTATGATACGGTAGCTATCGAGGCGCGGTATAATCCCCGATGCCGCATGAACTTCATGCCCAAACGCTATTGGAATCAGCTCCCGGAGATGGATGAGAGCAATTCTCCCGATGCCGTGCGCGGAGTCAAAAGAATCGGAGCATAAAAAAGCAGGAGCCGTGGGACTCCTGCTTTTGATATTTTTTAATCCTGCGCGTGATTGAAAAGCTTGATTTCATCGTTGTCCATGAATTCTGCGATGATTCCGTTTTCGTCAACCGTCGCGAATATCGCGCTGTGGCTCTTCATTGTAAGCGTCCATTTGACATCGGGATATATCTTCCCGAGCCTGTTTGTGACTATCGCTATCTTCGGCGAAAGTCCCTTTGCGAATTTCCACGAGGTAGAGCCGTAGTAGCCGTGGTGTCCGACCTTGAGCAGATCCACCTTATGAAGCTGCGGCAGAAGTAAGCCCTCGAGTCCGGTGGTTCTCGTTATGTCCGCGGCGAGGAATGCGCTTTTTTTGCCCTTTTCGACCATCGTTCCGACGGATTCGGCGTTTTCGCCCTGCCCGTGAAGCCGCGCGTCATCGAGTGCTGTATTGTAGAAAGTAAGCGTGAAGTCGCCGAATTTGAACGGCTCGCTCGGTATCTCGGAAGTAACAACTGTGCCCCTGTTCTGAAACGCCTTTACCGTGTCTGCATATGTTGCCTCGATGCCCCAGCCGTTGTATTCATATTCGTGGGCTATTTCGCGGTTGACGGGCTTTATGTAGAATGTCTTTACCGTGATGTCCGGGTCGTTGGCTATCGCCTCAAATGTGCCGACATGGTCGTAATGGTTGTGCGTGCCGAGCGCAAATTCAAGCGTTACTTTGCCCTCTGCGTCGCCGGCAGCTTTTTTCAGATATTTTATAACAGCCTCTTCGCTTCCGTTGTAGCTGAGCTTCCTGCGCGGATTGCGGTCGCCTTCGCCGGAGTCGATGAGCGCGAACTTGCCGTTTGATTCTATGAGTATCGCGTCGGAGTTATAGGTGTTGAGAAAATGTATCCTGTCCGCCGTGCCGTCCGACGAAAACTGCGCCGGGGTGATTTCAAATTTATTCTGATATCTGTTGCACATCGCAACGCAGATTATATCCAGCAAAAAGACCGAAAGCATTATCGCCATCATTATCCATGTCGCAATTTTTTTGATTAGCTTGTCCCTTGTCATATTCCCTCCGAAGCGCAAAAATAAAAACGCTTTTAAAAGTATATCATACTTTTTTAGTAAATGTCCATATGCAGACGCGCCAAAAAGCGCCGAATTTAATTGTATTCGGCGCTTTTTTGTGATATCATATACATATTAAGTGCGATACTAATCCTGATTTTCACCCTTGGGGTCGATAGCCTGCATTATCAGCGAGCCGAAGAGCATGACACCCATGCTCGGGCGGATGCAGTCTATCGCGTCCTTTGCAAGATATATGCATCTCCAGTAGTCGAATCCGCGGCCTGCGAGAAGCAGCGCGCAGACGGCGAGAGTGAAGAGCAGCTCAAAAATAATAACTGCGCCGAGTAGCATCCTGCGCGAAACGGGATTTATGTAGCTTAAATTTTCTGCAATTTTTTCTTTTATGCCGCGCATATCTTCACCTCCGTTTGTTTGATTCTAACCCGGAGTGCGATTTTTCGCAATGCAAAGATTTTTACTTTTGAGGAAAGGAGAGGAAAACGAATGTCCGTCGGAATATCCACCGCCTGTTTTTATCCCGCGGCGACCGAAGAGGCTCTGCACTGCGTCGCCGAAGCGGGAGCAAAAGTTACCGAGGTGTTTTTCAACTCGCCGTCGGAATTGGAGCCGGATTTTCTCCGCCACATTTCGTCTATAGCCTCTGACAGCGGCATCCGCATCCGTTCGATACATCCGTTTACCTCGTTCGCCGAGGGCTATATCCTCTTCAGTCAGTATGAGCGCCGCTTCGACGATTACAGGGAGTTTTACAAAAAATACTATGCCGCCGCGTCTGCGCTAGGCGCGAAAATAGTCGTACTTCACGGCGCAAAGCTGCCGGTGAATATCAGCACCGACGAATACGCCGAGCGACTAGGTTTGATTGTCCGCGACGCACAGGAGCAGGGGATAATCCTCGCACAGGAAAATGTTGTCCATCATAACGGGCAGACGCCGGAGCTTATGAACGAGCTGAAATCACGCCTCGGTGTGGATTTTCATATGGTGCTCGACATTAAGCAGGCGTATCTCGCCGGGGTCGACCCGATAGAATTTTTCAGGGAGTTTTCCGATAATATCTGCCACATACACTTGAGCGACCACGACGAGAATCACAAGTGCATTCCGCCGTTTGACGGAAATTTCGATTTTGCCGCCCTCTTTTCGCTCATGAAAGAAAACAAATATTCCGGCGACTGCGTTATCGAGCTCTACCGCTCGGGCTTCGAGCGCATAGATCAGCTGACCGATTCGATGTATATGCTTAAAAGATTATGTTGACAACAAGTTTGACTTTATGCGATAATAAAATATAGAAATTGTGCAAAGGGGCAGTACGTATGGAATCTAAAAAACATATCGATCTTATTGACATACTCAAAGGCGTTGCTATTATATCGGTGCTTATATGTCATTCGGTGATAGTATACCCGGTGAATCTTGAGAATGTTGCATGGAGCAATGCGCTCAAAACTTTTGTGGATTCTTATCAAATGCCGTTGTTCTTTATGATATCCGGCTTTTTGTGCTCATATAAGGGTAATTACGGCGGATATCTTCTTGCCCGCGTGAAGAGAATACTCGTGCCTTATATTGTTTTCGATGCCGCCGCGCTGTTTCTCAGAGTTGTCGGCGGAAGCCTTGTCAACAGGAGCATGGATATCAAGTCTGCAATTTTTCAGCTCTTCCTGCAGGGAACTTCGGCTGGCGGCTATTGGTTCCTTTACACTCTGTTCGTAATTTCGGTTATCGCGCCGCTTTTCTGGGTTATACTGAAAAAGAACAGACTTCTCGGTCTGCCGATTATAGCGGTCTGCGTTATTGTCTCGGCGCTGTTCGACTTGCCGGAGATATGCTGCCTGAAGAGCGTTGTGTATTATCTTACATATTTTATCATCGGCATGATGCTCAAGGGCTGCGATTTCGGAAAGATAAAAGACAAGCGTATCGTTATCCTGACAGTGAGTGCAGCGGTGTTCTGTCTGTCATTCATTCCGCTGAGAATCTATGCCGACAAAGTGTATTCTGTTGCCGGAATATATATATCCGCGCTTTCGGCTTCGGCTTTCTTCGCCTCGTTCTTCTCTTTGGTGAAAATGCCGAAATTCATAAAGAATCAGCTGATGACAAGCGGAAAATATTCCCTTCAGTATTATTTACTCAATGCATTCCTGGTAACCGGTCTGCGCTGGCTCGTGGTCACAAAAGTTCATATCACGACTCCCGCGCTTATAGTGCTGATATTGTTTGCGGGAAGTTATATTGTGAGTTATCTTGTATCAAAGTATATTCTTGACAGCAATAACTTCTTCAGGTTTTTGTGCGGCCTGAAAGTCCAAAAAAATAAGTAAGATGGAGTGATAGCTTTGAAGTGTCCGTTCTGTGGTTTTGAAGAGAGCAAGGTCATCGACTCGCGTCCTACCGACGAGGGCGAGAGAATACGCCGCCGCCGCGAATGTATCAGCTGCGGCAAGCGTTTTACGACCTATGAGATAATCGAGACCGTGCCGATAGTCGTCGTCAAAAAGGACAAATCGCGCGAGGTTTTTGACAGAAACAAGCTTTTTAACAGCATGCTCAAGGCGTGCGAAAAGCGTCCGGTCTATATGGAACAGCTCGAAAAGGCAGTCAGCGAGATTGAAGCCGTGCTCCAGAATTCGCTCGACCGCGAGGTGACAACCGTCTATATCGGTGAACTCGCGATGGAGAAGCTCAAGAGCATCGACGAAGTCGCCTATGTCCGCTTCGCCTCCGTCTACAGGCAGTTCAAGGATATCAATACATTTATGGACGAGCTCGCAAAGCTGCTCAAAGAAAAATAAAAAAGCAAGGATCGCTCCGGCGGTCCTTGAATTTTTATCGCAATATAAATTTTACTTTGACTCCCTTGCGTAAAGGAAGACAGTTCGGCGTAAACCAAGACCGATGAATTGTTTTGCTTTGCTCAAAGTAATATGAGTGCACGGTAGGGCGGATATCATCCGCCCGCGAAATCTGCACAAATTCGGCGGCATCTGATACAAAGCCATAACAATTCCGAATTACCAAGAATAAAATCAATTGTTTTGATTTTGCCAATAATCACATCAACCGCCGGCTCAAATTTTTTCTTCTCGTTGCCAAAGCCGTGATAAAGTGATAAAATCTAATCAACATATATTAATGGATGGGGTAAAAGTGGAGTCTGTCAAAATAAATCTGAAAAATAACTGTAAGTCGGCGGGAAAGTATCTGCTGACTTTTCTGAAATGGTTTGCTCTCGCCGCAGTCACGGGAGCCGTGGGCGGCGCGGTCGGAGCGCTGTTTCATCTGAGCGTCGAATATGTTACCGGCGTGCGCAAGGCTCATTCGTGGATAGTATTTCTGCTGCCCGTCGGCGGACTTGTGATAGCCGGTTTGTATAAGCTCTCGGGCAAAAAGGATATCGGTACTAACGAAATACTCGATGCCGTGCGCTCGCCGCAGGGCGTGCCGGCGTTGCTCGCGCCGCTGATATTTGTCTCAACTGTTATAACGCACCTCTTCGGCGGCTCCGCCGGACGGGAGGGCGCGGCTCTTCAGCTCGGCGGCAGCATCGCGGGGCTGATAGGCAAAATAACCCACCTCGATGAAAAAGATATGCATATCATGACGATGTGCGGAATGAGCGCCGTGTTCTCCGCGCTTTTCGGAACGCCGATAACCGCCGCCGTTTTCGCACTCGGTGTTATCAGCGTCGGTGTCATTTACTATGCAGGTCTGCTCCCGTGCGTCGTGTCCGCGTTCGTCGCGTATTTTATCTCGACTCTTATGGGCACTGAGCCCGTCGCGTTTACCGTCTCGAATATCCCTGCATTCTCGCTTAAGAGCTGCCTGCTTACCGCTCTGCTCGCCGCGATATGCGCTCTGCTGAGCATCGGATTCTGCCTCGGTCTGCACGGCACGCATAAACTCTTTGCAAAGCTGTTTAAAAATACTTTTGTCCGCGCAGTCGTCGGTGGATTAATAATCGTTGCGCTGTCTCTTATCTGCCGAAGTGGGGATTACAACGGCGCGGGCATGGATATAGTTGAGCGCGCCATCGGCGGCAATGCAAAGCCCGAGGCGTTTTTGCTCAAATTTATCTTCACCGCCGTCACCGTCGGCTCGGGATACAAGGGCGGCGAAATAGTCCCGACTTTCTTCGTCGGCGCAACCTTCGGCTGCGTCGTCGGCGGACTTATCGGGCTTGATCCCGGGTTTGCCGCAGCAGTCGGACTCGTCTCGCTTTTCTGCGGCGTTGTCAACTGTCCGCTCGCTTCAATATTTCTGAGCATAGAACTCTTCGGTGCGCAGGGTATGCCGCTGTTTGCGCTCGCCGCCGCCGTGAGCTATCTGCTCTCCGGCTATTACGGACTCTACAGCAGCCAGAAAATAGTCTATTCAAAGCTCCGTGCAGAGCTTGTGAATATAAACGCAAAGTAAGTTATTGACTTTGCATCCGTTAACTGATAAGCTTATTCTAACCTATCATGGGAGGGAAAATATGGATGCATTAAAAGCAAAAAAAGGATTTATATGTGATATGGACGGTGTCATATATCACGGAGACAGACTGCTTCCGGATGTCAAAGAGTTCGTGGAGTGGCTGTATAAAGAAAACAAGTCGTTCCTGTTCCTCACAAATTCGAGCGAACGCTCGCCACGTGAGCTTCAGCAGAAGCTTGAGAGAATGGGACTTTATGTTGACGAGAGCCATTTTTATACCAGCGCTCTCGCGACGGCAAAATTTATCAGCAGTCAGAAGCCCGGCTGCTCGGCATATGTTATCGGCGCCCCCGGACTTGTCAACGCGCTCTATGACCAGGGTATCACAATGAACAGCATCGACCCGGATTATGTCATAGTCGGCGAGACTTCGAGCTATAACTATGAGACGGTCGTCCATGCGTCGAACCTCGTCAGAAACGGCGCGAAGCTCATCGGCACGAATACCGATCTCACGGGTCCGGTCGAGGACGGCATCGTCCCCGCGTGCCGCGCGCTCATATCACCCATAGAGATGGCGACGGGCAAGAAGGCGTATTTCGTAGGCAAGCCCAATCCGCTCATGATGCGCACGGGACTCAAGATGCTCGGCGTCCACTCGGCGGAGGCTGCCATGATAGGCGACAGAATGGACACGGATGTCATTGCGGGCATCGAAACCGGTCTTGACACAGTCCTCGTCCTTTCGGGAGTCACGAGCCTCGAGGATGTCAATCTCTATCCCTACAGACCCACATATATATTCAACGGCGTCGGCGACGTCTTTTCAGAAATATAACAAAAACGGAGAGTTAAAATGCATTACGAAAACAACTGGGAATCGCTCAACAGCCGCCATGTGCCGGATTGGTTCGCGGATGCGAAGTTCGGCATATTCATCCACTGGGGTCTCTATTCCGTGCCGGCGTATACCGAAAAAGGGCAGTATGCCGAGTGGTATATGCAGCAGATACGCGACGAGAACAGCGCCGCGCGCAAGTTCCACGACAGGGTGTATGCCCCCGGAACGCAGTATGAGGACTTTGTCAGCGGCTTCAAGGCGGAGCTTTTTGATGCCGACGAGTGGGCGCAGCTCTTTGAAAAGTCCGGCGCAAAGTATATAAACCTCGTCTCGAAGCACCATGACGGCTTCTGCATGTTCAAGAGCGACTACGCATGGAACTGGAACAGCGTCGATGTCGGCCCCCACAGGGATTTCTGCAGCGAGCTGAAAACCGCGCTCGAAAAGACGGATGTCAAGTTCGGCGTCTACCATTCGGTTTATGAATGGTTCCATCCGCTCTACCTCAAAGATCCCGAGGAGTATGCCGTAAAGCATCTTATCCCGATGCTCAAGGAGCTTATAACAAAATATGAGCCATGGACTCTGTTCACGGACGGGGAGTGGGATCACCCGAGCTCCGTCTGGCACTCGACAGACTTCCTCCAGTGGCTCTATAACGAGTCGCCTGTTAAAGATACGATAGTCCCCAACGACCGCTGGGGCACGGAGACAAGAGGTCGCTTGGGCGGCAATTTCACCACCGAATACGGCATAATCGACAACGGCAGACGCATCGAAGAAGTCGAGCTCGACCGCCCGTTCGAGGAGTGCCGCGGTATCGGCGCATCGTTCGGACTCAACCGCATCGAGGGCGTTGACGAATATCTGAGCAGCAAGGAACTTATCGAAACGCTCTGCTCGCTCGTCTCAAAGGGCGGCAACTTCCTGCTCAATATCGGCCCCGCCGCGGACGGCACTATCCCTGTTATTATGCAGGAGCGCCTGCTCGATATTGGTAAGTGGCTCAGCGTCAACGGCGACGCTATCTACGGCACGCGCATTTATACCAAAGCGCCGCAGGAGGGTACATATTACACCAGAAAGGGCGACAAGGTCTACGCAATAACGAACGCCTATCCGTTTGGCAGCCTCACGCTCGACAAGGTGGATTACAATCCGGATATAAAGGCGAAGCTTTTAGCGCATGACGCGCCCATAGCCGTCGAAAACGACAACGGCAAAGCAAAGCTCGTATTCCCGCAGATAAACCCCGACGAAATGAAATGCGGCTGGCTCTATGCCTTTGAACTCAACGGAGTGAAGTAAGAGCAATATAATGCAAAACAAAAATCCCGGAACATCAATGGCGACGTTCCGGGATTTCCTATATATTTTTTTAGCTGGTTTAGTCCGTAATACTCTGCATTTACTCTGCACTTTCCAAGCTTTTTTGTATGTGAATACAGGATAATAGAAATTTTTTCATTTGCGGTTTGCTTAAGCAAGTGTATTAATAAACCTTTTAGCTAAATATCAAAGTGTTGGAAGAAGTGTTAGAAAATATATACTTTCTAATCCTACGCAAAAAATAAAAAGCCTTGAAACCGTTAGATTTCAAAGCTTTTTAACTGGTCCGAGTGGCGAGACTTGAACTCACGGCCTCTTGACCCCCAGTCAAGCGCGCTACCAGCTGCGCCACACCCGGTTGTACCTAAATTCAGTTTGCTTCCCGCTTGTCGGCTTTTGCTAATCGCCGCGGCGCTTCCTTCAGAAACATAGTCGCGGTACTTCGCTTGGAGCGCTCGTTCCGCTCCTTGTTTCTTCACCTCGAAGCAATGCCTTCATCCGCCACAGGCGGCGGCATTTCTCCTCGCCCAGCTGCGCCACACCCGGAAAGCTCATCAATAATACCACATGAAAAGCGATTTGGCAAGTCTTTTTTTCAAACTTTTTTAAAATATCCGCCACTTTTTTACTTTCTTTCTCATTTTCGCCCTTCCTCTTTACTTTTTGTCTCTATCTATGCTAAAATCTAAAGGACGGAAGGAGAGTCAGATATGGCAAAAATAATCGGAACAAACATACCAAACATCCCGTGGGAGGATAAGCCCGCAGGATTTGAATATCCCGTGTGGCGTTACAGCGGCAATCCCGTTATCACCCGCGACAATCTGCATATGGCGAACAGCATTTTCAATTCCGCTGTTGTGCCTTACGGCTCGGGCTTTGCCGGAGTTTTCAGGGCGGATATCCGCTCGCGTGCCCATAAGCTCGTTGTCGGCTTCAGCAAAGACGCGATAAACTGGGAGCTTGAGAATAAATATATCTTCAACGGCTACGATCCGCGCCTGTGCGAGCTCGACGGAAAATACTATCTCTCGTGGGTCAATCTCACCCCTCACGGCACAACTATCGGCATAGCATATACAGAGGATTTCAAGAGCTGGACTCAGCTTGAGGATGCCTGCTATCCTGTTGCCCGCAACGGCGTTCTTTTCCCGCGCAAGGTGAACGGCGAGTATCTTCTGCTTATTCGCCCGTGCGACAGGGGACACACCCCTTACGGCGATATATTCATCAGTCAGTCGAAAGACCTCACTTATTGGGGTAAGCACCGCTTTGTTATGAGCCCGGTCGAGAACTGGGAAGCTACAAAAGTCGGAGCGGGTCCGACTCCTATTGAAACCGACGAGGGCTGGCTCATGTTCTATCACGGCGTGCTCACGAGCTGCAACGGCTTCACTTACAGCATGGGCGCCGCTATTCTCGATAAAGATGAGCCGTGGAAAGTGCTCCACCGCGCGGATAGCTTCCTGTTAGCCCCCCATGAGCTCTATGAATGCGTCGGCGATGTGCCGAATGTCGTGTTCCCGTGCGCCGCGCTCGCGGATGCCGAGACCGGCAGAATAGCTATCTATTACGGAGCCGCCGATACTTCGGTTGCCCTCGCGTTCACAACCGTTGATGAGACTGTGAAGTACATCAAGGATAACGACATTATAAAATAAAAATGCAGCCGTGGGATGATTCTCACGGCTGTCTCATTCCTTTCCCGAGCCTTTCGAGTGCGCGCTTTTCTATCCTGCTGACATAGGAGCGGGAAATGTTCATCATCGACGCTATCTCTCGCTGAGTCAGCGGCTCGTTGCCGTCGAGCCCGTAGCGCATGACGATTATCGCCCTTTCGCGCGGGTCGGGTATGCCAATGACAAGACCGCGCAGCTTCTCGCTCTTTATTTTCAAATCAAGATCGTCTGCGATGCAGTCCGGCGTGCAGATAATATCCATTAGCGTGAGCGGGTTTCCCTCGCTGTCGCTGTCGATCGGGTCTTCGAGCGAGATGTCGTGCGCGCTCTTTTTCATCGAGCGAAAGTGCATCAGTATCTCATTTTCAACGCACTTCGCGGCGTATGTCGCAAGGCGCGTACCCTTGTCGGGCTTGAACGAGTCTATAGCTTTTATCAGCCCGACCGTGCCTATCGAAATAAGATCGTCCTGATCCGAATATGCGGCGTAGTATTTTTTGACTATGTGCGCCACGAGCCGCAGGTTGTGCTCGATGAGTTCGCTGCGCGCCGATTTGTCGCCCGCGTGCATTTTTGCAAGAGCTTCGCGCTCCTGCGCCGCACTCAGCGGCGGGGCAAATGAGCCCGGCTGGCTCAGATGCAGGATAAAAAAGAGAAATCCGTTTGAAAGTAACTGCAAAAACCAACCGAACACAGCACCGCCTCCCGTAGAATATCTATATTCGCGGTTTGTCGGAGTTTGCAAGTCCGGGCTTTTTTTGTAAATTCACTTGAAACTTCGGGACGGCTATAATATAATAATCTGTAGAAAAAGCGGGAACGGAGGTGCTCTCGTGTCGGATATCAAACTCGGCGCGCAGCTCTATACTTTACGCGATTACATACAGAATTATGAGGATGCCGAAAAGACTTTTGCTTATCTTGATTCTATCGGCATCAACACGATTCAAATTTCCGCTATCGGACCTATCGAGCCGGAGAAGGTTGCATATCTTGTTGATAAGTACAATATGGATGTCTGCGTCACGCACACTTCGTTCGACCGCATGCTCAGTGATACCGAAGCCGTTGTCAGGGAGCATAAAATGATCCACTGCGACACGCTCGGAGTCGGCTGCATGCCGGGGGAGTACAGCGGCAGCGAAGAGGGCGTGCGCGAGTTCATAAAGCTCACGGGCGAGCTTGCTAAGAAGCTCCGCGATATGGGGATGCACTTTGCCTATCATAACCACGCCTTCGAGTTCAAGAAATATAACGGCAGGCGCGTTATAGATATGCTTATCGACGACACCGATCCTGAACTGTTCGGCTTTATAATGGACACATATTGGGTTCAGTACGGCGGCGGCGATCCGGTGGATTTCATAAAGCGCCTCAGCGGCAGAATGAAGGTCTGCCACTTCAAAGATTATAAAATCAACAGCGAGAACAAGCCCGATTTTGCCGAAGTAGGCACGGGCAACCTCAATCTCGATGAGTGCTACCGCGCATGCAGGGATTCGGGCGTCGGATATATCGTTATCGAGCAGGACACCTGCGATATCGACCCGCGCGAGTCGATGGCGATAAGCTACAAGAACCTTGTTGATATAGCAAAGAGAAACAGATGATTTTTGGGAAGGAATGACAGAAGTGGAAGGAAAGATGAAGCTCCCCGTAGTTGATAGGGGATACGATATCGCGGCAACGGATTCATATATCTCGATGCTGCAGGAGGAATACAATAAAATTTACGCCTGGGGCTCGGAGCTTGAAAAGCGCGCCGAAGCTCCCGCGGGCGAAGCGGCTTCTAGTGAAGAGATAGAAGCTCTCAGAACGCAGAACCGCAGTTTGTATAACAACTGCGTGGCATTTGCAAAGCATATAAAGCGCCTCGAAAAGCTCAGAAACGAGCAGGGCAGATATATGATTGACGAGCTCAACGCCGCAGAGAGCAGAAAGAAAGCTCTCGAAAAGGAGATATCCGACCTTGAGGCGCAGAAGAGTCTGCTCGAAGTGAGTAATGAGTCGGCTCGCGGCCAGTCGGATGCAATAGTTACCGCCGCGCGCAGCCAGGCACAGAAGACAGTTAACGAAGCGCAGGAGCAGGCGAACGCAATAGTCGCCGAGGCGCAGAAGAAAGCCGAAACTATTCTGCGCGAGCGTATCGGCAGAATGTCCGCCGTGTGCGCCCAGCTTAACGATATGTTTGATAAGGGCGAATAAATATCGATAATAAAATAGAATGCGGCTGTTCATCATGAGGCCCAGTGCCTGCGTGATGATAACAGCCGCTTTTGTTTTTGCTACCCTGTAAAATCTTCTATCAGCTTTTGAAGTGCTTCGTCGCCCTCGACCGTTATTCCCTTGTAGACGCGCTCGGCTTCGCCGCGGGGCAGGGAAGATGTGAAAACATCGAACACCTCCTGCGGCTCGTCCTCGCCGAACACCGCTATCCTGCCGTTGTAGTCGCGCATGATGTATTTTTCGCTCCCGTTAGGCGCGGTGTTTTCGATTATAGCCGAGACGGTCAGAAACGCCGCGGCGCAGAACGCAAGGGCAACGGCGATGCTTTTTATCGTGGTTTTCATCTTTTCTTTTCCTTTCCGCAGGCTTACTTTTTCTGCTTTCGTGGTGATTTTTGCCCCTTTCGGGCGTTTTTATACGCTGTTTTATACACTGCTATTGTTTTGATTTTACAAAATAGTGAGAATATTTGGATTTAGACTAAACTTTTTGCAAAAAGTATGCTATAATTTTTAACTGGATTGTAACGTGAAGGAGGCGCACGGATGGCAAACAGCTCCGCAAACGCATCGAAAAAGATGGGAACAGCCAAAAAATCTTCCAAAAAGAAAAATAAAAAGCCGAATAAAAAGGCCGGCAGGATAGCTCTGCTGGTCATACTCTGTGTGCTCGTCGTCGGTATGCTCACCGCGGCGATAATCGGAGGTTATGTTTTTTTCAATATCGTGTCTTTTGCCCACGGCGAGATCGCGATAAATCTCGACGACTACAAGGCGAATCAGAACCAGACCTCGTTCGTCTATGCCTATGACAGCAACAATGAGCTCGTTGAGATGGCTCAGCTCCACGGAGAGGAGAACCGAATCTGGGTCGATTCCGATAAGATGCCGGAGAATCTCAAAAACGCTTTCATCTGCCTTGAGGATAAGCGCTTTAAAAAGCATCACGGCGTCGATTGGCTGCGCACTTTCGGCGCGGCTACCGGACTTTCCAGCGGCGGCGGCTCGACGATAACCCAGCAGCTCGTCAAAAACCTGACCAACGACAAGGAGGTCACGGTCGTCCGAAAGTTCAAGGAGATAGAGCGCGCTCTGAATCTTGAACAGCACTACAGCAAGGACGCTATTCTTGAAGCTTATCTCAACACCCTTTATCTCGGCAACGGCTGCTACGGCGTCCAGACCGCGAGCGAGACTTATTTCGGCAAGGATGTCAGCGAACTGAATCTCGCCGAGTGCGCGACCCTTGCGGTCATAACAAAAGCGCCGACGAAGTATAACCCTCTGCTCAATCCCGAGGCGAACAAAACGCGTCAGGAACTCTGCCTCAAATATATGCTCGAGGAAAAGGCGATAAGCAAAGAGGAGTACGAAGAAGCAGTTAACTATAAGCTCGTGTTCACAAACAGCGAGGGCTATGTCCCGAAGCCGGGCAAGACCAAGAACACTACCGAGGACAAGAACACCGAGAAGGAATATCAGGATTTCTATGTCGATTATGTCATCAAGACCGTCTGCAAGGATCTGATGAGCAAATACGGCTACACCTACCGCCAGGCGATGGAGAAGATAAATTACGGCGGACTCAAGATATATTCTGCTGCCAACCCCGATGTTCAGAAGGTTCTCAACACCGTATATTCAAACAGAATCGCTTTCGATAAGGAGGCAGACACCGCCGAGCATCCCGCCGCTCAGTCTGCTGCAACCGTCATGGACTATGAGGGCAGAATCGTCGGCATAGTCGGACAGGCGGGCGAAAAGAACGGCAACCTCTGCCTCAACAGAGCGTCCGAGTCCCCGAGACAGCCCGGTTCGTCCATAAAGCCCCTTTCGACCTATTCTCTCGCGATCGAGAAGAACTATATCAACTGGTCGAGCATGATTCTCGACTATTCAATCTATCAAAACGGCAAGCTCTGGCCGCAGAATGCGGACGGTACGAACGGAAGCAAGAAAGAGATAACCGTCCAGTATGCTATCCAGAAGTCGTTCAATACCGTGCCCGTCAGAATAATTACGGAGATGCTCGGCGTCAACGAAGCCTATAACTTCATGAAAAAGACGTTCCATCTGACAACTCTTGATGATTCTGCGGATGCGAATATTGCGCCCCTTGCAACCGGCGCTCTGACAAACGGAGTCACGACCGTTGAAATGGCGGCGGCATATGCCGTGTTCGGCAACAACGGCTATTACTATGAGCCCTATTGCTATTATAAAGTCACCAATGCCACGGGTACGGAAGTCCTGCTCGAAACGAAGTCCGAGCCCGAGAGAGTTCTCAGCGAGGATACCGCAGAGGTCATGCGCGAACTGCTCAAGACCGTCCCGGCAAGAGATTTTCGCAAGAGCAAGAATCTCGGCAAGTTCGAGCTGATGAGCAAGACCGGTACCACGAGTGACACCAAGGACAGCTGGATAGCCGGTGGCACGCCCTATTATGTCTGCGCAGTCTGGCTCGGCTACGATAAGCCCAAGGTCATTCCGTTCAGATACAGTGCTTCCGGACGAGTCTATATCGAACTGCTCGACCGCATCCACGCGAACCTGCCCGTCAAGGAGTTCCCCAAGACCGGCAAGGTCGAGGAGAAGGACTACTGCAAGAAGACCGGACTTCTCGCTTCGCCCTCGTGCAAGGAGACTGCAAAGGGATATTATAAGAAGTCTGCAATGCCCGCCGAGTGTACCGCATGCGGCGGCGGATCCGTTAGCGAGGTCGTCAGCGGAGTCGGCGAGGCGGTCAGCAACATTATAGATTCGCTTCTTCCGACAAGCCCGCGTTCGGACGATTAAACTCAACCTGCGGCGAAAAAATATATAAACGGCCGCACCCGATAACGGTGCGGCTAATTTTTTAATTAAGAGGTATTTTATGATAATCCTGTCGGTAGATTACGGGGATACGCGAACGGGCATAGCCGTCTGCGACAAGACCGAATTTTTGGCGTCTCCCGTGACCGTTATAACAGAAAAAGAACCCGAGCCGCTGATAGAAAAAATAACCGAGATAGCAAAAGAGAAAAAGGCGGAGCTGATAGTTGTCGGTCTGCCCGTCAATATGGACGGCACCCACGGCGAACGCGCTCAGCGCTGCAAGGATTTCGCGGCGGCTCTGACCGAATTTTCGGGCATAGAGACAGTGATGCGCGACGAACGCCTGACAACGGTTTCGGCGCATAACGCCCTGAATGTTACAAACACGCGCGGCAAGAAGCGCAAGGCAGTTGTCGATGCCGTCAGTGCAGTGATGATCCTCCAGGATTATCTCGACTATCGACGCATCAATCACCTTTCCTGAACAGCTCTTTTATGCCCATGAGCAGCAGAAACCCGCCGAATATTTTCCCGGGAATATTGCTGTTCATGTGCGATACCGCGAGACTGCCGAGCAAAACTCCCGGCAGACCGCCTGCGGCAAAGATCAGAACGCTTTTCCAGTCGATGAGCTTTTTGAATGAATAAACTATGCTCGAAAGCACCGCGCAGGGGATAAAAAATAATAGATTTATGCCCTGTGCCTTGAGCTGCGGCATACCGAGTGCGAGCACGAGATAGAGCACCAGCACCCCGCCTCCGCCGAGCCCGAGACTGCCGGCGAGACCCGAGAAAAAAGCTGCCAGTATCGTTTTCATCGCATCAGCATCCTCACTCCCGCCCAAAGCATGAAAAGGGCAAAAATCTTGCCGAGTATTTTCGTCGGTATCTTCGGCAGAATGAAAGAACCGAGAACGCTTCCTATAAGCCCCGCCGGGAGATAGGGGAGCGCATCGCCGAAGGTTACTTTCCCTGTATAAATATATATTCCCGCGCTCGCCGCGGTCAGCAGCATAATGAGCGCCACCGCGTTTGCCTGCGCTCTGTTTTGCTCCATTCCGCTTTTTCTGAGCATCGGCACGGCGATCATTCCGCCGCCGGCTCCGAGCGCGGAGTTGACCGTCCCGATGGCAAGACCGCCGATAATTTTTGTTATCCCTTTCATTTTCTCAGCTCCTTTTTCCTATTTTGCCCGCCGCTGTTCTAATAATGCCGCGACTCTCCGCATATTCTTTTGTGGGGGTGTCGGTATGGTGATAAATTTCAAAAAGCGTTCAAGGCTCGTCGCTCTCGGCATCGCGGCGGCGGTTGTAATAATGATTATATGCTTCGTGATGATATCCTCACGCGGCTCCGGATATGCGCACAGGGCCTCTTCAAATGCGCTCCGCACAGTGACTGTTATCGTTGATGCAGGTCACGGCGGCATGGACGGCGGCGCGACTGCGGCGGACGGAACGGTCGAAAAAGATATAAATCTGTCCATAGCCCTGAAGCTGCGCGATATGCTTGACACGGCGGGCTACAATGTCATCATGACCCGCGAAACGGACGACGATATAGCCGACGACTCCGCAAAAACCGTGCGTCAGCAAAAGGTCTCGGATATAAAAAACAGAATGAAAATCATCGAACAGACGCCCGATGCCCTGTTCGTGAGCATACATCAGAACCACTACGGCGGCCCGTCATACAGCGGCGCGCAGGTGTTCTATTCCAAAAACAATCCGGAGAGCGAAAAGCTGGCAAAGGCGATTCAGCAGGATATCCGCTCGCTTATACAGCCTCAGAATCAGCGCGCCGTCAAGCGCACTGGCACTGAGATATATCTGCTCTATCATGCGCAGTCTCCGGCGGTTATGGTCGAGTGCGGCTTTCTCTCGAACGCCGCCGAGACGCTGAAACTAAAAGACGATAATTATCAGAACGCCATGGCTTTTTCGGTCATGTGCGGTATAACAGACTATTTAAAACAAGACGAAAAACTGACGGAGGTAACATAAAATGGCAGGCAAGGCAAAATCGGTCTATATCTGTTCCGAATGCGGCTATGAAAGCCCGAAATGGTTCGGCTGCTGCCCGGGCTGCGGCGAGTGGAACACCATGAACGAGGAGATAAAAGCGCCCGCCGCTCCGGCGTCCAAGAGCGGCGCGAGCGCGCGCAGCGTCAAGACATATGCACTCAGCGAGATAACCGCCGATGAGGAGATACGCTATCAGACGGGGCTTACAGAGCTCGACCGCGTCCTCGGCGGCGGAATAGTCAAAGGCTCGTTGGTGCTCCTGAGCGGCGATCCCGGTATAGGCAAATCGACGATTCTTCTTCAGATATGCCAGTATATCGGCAAGGATCTCGATATTCTCTATGTCTCGGGCGAGGAGTCGGTCTATCAGATAAAGCTCCGCGCGGACAGGCTCGGGGTCACGAGCCCGACCCTCACTCTCATGAGCCAGACCGACGTTCAGGCTATATGCGAGTATATAAATATCAACAAGCCCGGACTCGTTATCATCGACTCGATACAGACTATGGTCATAAGTGACCTCAGCTCCTCTGCGGGCAGTGTCACGCAGGTGCGCGAATCGACTTCGATGTTCATGCGCACCGCGAAGAACAGCAATATTCCGATTATAGTCGTCGGTCATGTCAACAAGGACGGCAACATCGCGGGACCCAAGGTGCTCGAACATATAGTTGACGCGGTGCTCTATTTCGAGGGCGACCGCAATATGTCTTACAGAATCCTCCGTGCCGTCAAGAACCGCTACGGCTCGACGAATGAGATAGGCGTTTTCGAGATGCTCGACAGCGGACTTTCTCAGGTTGAGAATCCGTCTCTTATGCTCATCTCAGGCAGACCGAAGAACACTTCCGGTACCTGTATCGCCTGCGCTATGGAGGGCACCCGCCCGATACTCGCCGAAGTTCAGGCTCTTGTCAGCGCGTCGAGCTTCGGCAATCCCCGCCGTATGGCGACCGGCTTTGATTACAGCCGCATGGCTATGCTCTTAGCCGTCCTCGAAAAGCGGGCGGGCTATTTCTTCGGCAATATGGATGCATATATAAATGTCATCGGCGGACTCAAGCTCGATGAACCCGCGACCGACCTCTCCGTTGCGCTTGCGCTTATTTCGAGCCTCAAGGATGTCCCGATAAGAGACGATGTGCTCGCTTTCGGCGAGATAGGACTCGGCGGCGAGATTCGCTCCGTCAACCACTGCGAACAGCGCATAAAAGAGGCGGCTCGGCTCGGCTTCAAGACCTGCATTATCCCGCGCCATAATTTCAAATCCGTGCCGGACAAGCTCAAAAAGGAGATAGAGGTCATCGGCGTCAAGAATGTCTATGAGGCGTTCGCGAACTGCGTTGACTGATGAATTTTATGACTCCTATAGAATCGCCGAACCTGCCGAAGAGGGGAATCACCCTCGCCGCAGTGAGCATCGGCGCAGAAAAAGCAAAAGAATATCTTCACTCGCGCGGTATCAGTGTTTTTGATATCCTGCCGTGTGACGCGATAACCGACGGCACAGCCGCCCACGCCGATTTGCACTTATTGCATCTCGGCGGGCGAAAAATTATACTTAGCCGCGAACAGCGTGAAAATATAGAAAAGCTCACTGAACTTGGCTTCAATGTGCAGGTTCTTGATACTCCGCTCGGCGATAAATATCCCGCCGATGTGCCACTCAATGCCGCGCTTTTCGGCAATTATGCGATACTCAATCCCAAAACCGTCTGCAAAAACATCGACTTTTTCGGGCGTAGTTTAATACCCGTGCGCCAGGGCTACACAAAATGCTCGGTAGTGCCGGTGACTGAAAGCGCGATAATTACCGATGATGTGTCAATAGCCTCGGCGGCCGAAAAAAACGGACTTGCTGTACTGCTCGTCTCAAAGGGCGATGTCGCCCTGCCCGGGCGCGAATATGGCTTTATCGGCGGCTGCTGCGGACTCATTGCGCCCGATACAATGCTCTTCAACGGCTCGCTTGCATCTCATAAGGACAGCGAAAAAATCAGAGCCTTTCTCTCTTCATTCGGCGTGCGTGCGGAGGAGGCAGGGGACTTTCAATTAACCGATATCGGCTCAATACTTCCGCTCGCGGAGAGATAAACCGAAAATCTTTTTGAAAATTATATTTTATTCCAAAATCCGATTTTTATTATTTGCCTTTGTGCTATCATATTTCGGAAAACTTCAGTGGAGTGATAACAACGAAAAAAGGACAGCTTAAAGGCGGCATCTTTCTCATTCTCGCCGCCGTTATATGGGGACTGTCGTTTGTGGCTCAGAGCGAGGGACTTGAAGTAATCGGAACTCTGACCTTCAACGGCATAAGAATGATTATGGGCGGCACGGTGCTCCTGCCGGTCATTGCAATAATGTCGGGAGTTCAAAAATCAAAAAACAAAAAGCTCGGCTCGGCTGAACAGAAAACGCCAGAAGAAAAGAAAAAAGGCAGAAAAAGTCTCATTGTCGGCGGACTTGTCTGCGGGACGGTTCTCTGCGTGGCGAGCAATCTTCAGCAGGCGGCGTTCGGCTATACAACGGTCGGCAAGGTCGGCTTCATAACCGCGCTCTATATGCTTCTCGTACCGATAATCAGCCTCGTTTTCTTCAAAAAGCGCGTCAGTCTTCCCGTGTGGATAGGCGTCGGGCTCGGCGTTGTCGGACTCTATCTGCTGTGTGCGGGCGGCAAGGCGACTTTCGGCAAGGGCGAATTGCTCGCTCTCGCGTGCTCGGTCGGCTTTGCGATACATATTCTTGTTATCGACAAATATTCGGCTATAGTTGACGGAGTCAAACTCTCGTGCGCGCAGTTCTTTGTTTCGGGCATAATTTCCGTCATTCTCATGTTTATCTTCGAAAAGCCGAGTATCCATGCCATAATGAGCGCCGCGCCCTATCTGCTCTACACAGGTATTTTGTCCTGCGGAGTGGCTTTCACTTTCCAGACCCTCGGCCAGCGCGATTCAGACCCAACGGTCGCTTCGCTCCTGCTGTGCCTTGAATCGGTGTTCGCTGTCATATTCGCATGGGTGCTGATAGATCAGAAAATGTCCGTAAGGGAGCTCAGCGGCTGCATCATCATGTTCGTCGCAATAGTCCTCGCCCAGCTTCCCGCAGATGTGTTCAAGAAAAAGCAAAGGGCGTAACAAATCATAATTTTATCCGGCAGACTGTGTGCTATCGCATGGTCTGTCTTTTTCTATACCTATTGATATCGTTGACAAAAAGCCAATATATGGTGTATAATTAAATATGTATGATACAAAATAATGCGTAGCATTTGATTTACGGGGGACAGCTAAATGGCGAATAAGGCAACCTACAATCAGGAGAGCATAGAGGTGCTCAAGGGCGCCGACCGCGTGCGCAAAAGACCTGCGGTCATCTTCGGCTCCGACGGCATAGAGGGCTGCGAGCACTCTGTGTTCGAGATTATCTCGAACTCTGTTGACGAGGCGCGTGAGGGCTTCGGTAATACAATAACCGTTACCCGATTTGAGGACAAGTCCGTTGAGGTTCAGGATCAGGGACGCGGAATACCCGTTGAGTATAACCAGAAAGAAAAGGAATATAACTGGAAGCTGACTTTCTGCGAGCTGTATGCCGGCGGTAAGTATAAGACAAACGACGGCGGCAGCTATCAGTATTCTCTCGGCACAAACGGACTCGGCCTTTGCGCCACTCAGTATGCCTCGGAATATATGGAGGCGGAAATACATTCAAACGGCTTTTGCTATCATCTGAATTTCAAGGGCGGCAAGCCCGTAGGTGATATGATAAAGGAGCCGTATAATAAAAAAGACACCGGTACGCGCATAAAGTGGCGCCCGGATCTCAAAGTTTTCACCGATATCAACATACCACTCGAGTATTTTCAGGATATGATGCGCCGCCAGGCGATAGTCAACGCGGGCGTCAAATTCGTGCTCAAAAATCAGAACGGCTCAAAGTTCGATACTTTTGAATATTTCTACGAAAACGGTATCGCCGACCATGTCCGCGAGGTGGTCGGCTCAAACGGACTTTCTTCCATTTGCACATGGAGCGGCGAGCGCGTCGGCCGCGACAGAGCGGATCAGCCCGACTATACTTTGAAGATAAACGCCGCGCTCTGCTTCTCGAACAAAGTTCAGCTCAAGGAGTTCTATCACAACTCGAGCTACCTTGAACACGGCGGCGCACCGGATAAAGCTGTACGCTCCGCTTTCGTGTCGCAGATAGACGCTTATATAAAAAAGAGCGGAAAATATCTCAAATCCGATTCAAAGATAAATTTTCAGGATATTGAAGACTGCCTTGTGCTTGTCATCTCGTCGTTCTCGACCATAGCTTCATATGAGAACCAGACGAAAAAAGCTATCACGAACAAGTTCATTCAGGAGGCAATGACCGAGTTCTTCAAGCATCAGCTCGAGGTGTATTTCATCGAAAACAAGCTCGATGCGGACAAGATATGCGATCAGGTGCTCGTCAATATGCGCGCGCGCGTCCGTGCGGAGACGACGAAACTCAATATAAAGGGCAAGCTCCAGTCGAGCAACGATATGGGCAGCCGCGTGCAGAAATTCGTTGACTGCCGCAGCAAGGATGTCTCCGAGCGCGAGCTGTTCATAGTGGAGGGCGACTCGGCTCTCGGCGCCTGTAAGCAGGCGCGCGACTCGTCTTTCCAGGCGATAATCCCCGTGCGCGGAAAGATACTCAACTGCCTCAAGGCGGAATATAACAAAATATTTGCAAACGATATCATAACCGATCTGATAAAAGTTCTTGGCTGCGGAGTCGAGGTCAAGTCGAAGTCGATGAAAGATATGGTTGCGTTCAATATCGACCAGCTGCGCTGGAGCAAGGTCATAATCTGCACCGATGCCGACGTTGACGGATTCCAGATACGCACGCTTATCCTCGCGATGATCTATCGCCTCATGCCCACGCTTATTGAAAAGGGCAAGGTGTATATCGCGGAGTCGCCGCTCTATGAGATAAACTCAAAGGACGAGACATGGTTTGCCTATAACGAGCAGGAGAAGCAGGATATCCTTTCCCAGCTTGAAAACAGCAAGTTCACCATCCAGCGCTCGAAAGGACTCGGCGAAAACGATGCGGACATGATGTCGCTGACGACGATGAATCCCGCGACCCGCCGCCTTATCCGCGTTGACCCGACCGACGCCCAGAAAACTGCCGAGATATTTGATCTCTGGCTCGGCGACAATCTCGCCGGCAGAAAAGAGCATATCGCACGCGACGGCGCGGCATATATCGACATGGCGGATGTTTCGTAACAGCTTAACTATTGAAAGGATTTTGATATAAATGGCGGGAAAAAGAGGCAAAAAAGAACCCCCGAAAAATGAAATCGATCCGCTCAAGAGCGGAGTTCATATCATCGGCGCGGGTGAAGTTGTCGAACAGCCGATAACCGATACCATTGAAACGAACTATTTCCCTTATGCGATGAGCGTCATTATGTCGCGCGCCATCCCGGAGATAGACGGCTTCAAGCCCTCTCACAGAAAGATACTCTATACAATGTACAAAATGGGTCTGCTCACCGGTGCGCGCTCAAAGTCGGCTAATATAGTCGGACGCACCATGCAGCTGAACCCCCATGGCGACGCCGCCATATACGAGACTATGGTCAGGCTCTCACGCGGCTATGAAGCTCTGCTGCACCCGTATGTCGATTCAAAGGGTAACTTCGGTAAAGCGTATTCGCGCGATATGATGTGGGCGGCTTCGAGATATACCGAGGCGAAGCTCGACCCCATAAGCGCCGAGCTTTTCAAGGATATCGACAAGGACACCGTCGATTTTGTCGATAACTACGACAGCACCATGAAAGAGCCGACCCTTCTGCCGGTCACTTTCCCGAGCGTGCTCGTCAATAATAACACGGGTATAGCCGTCGGCATGGCGAGCTCCATATGCTCATTTAACCTCGAAGAGGTCTGCCGCACGACCATCGAGCTTATCAGAAACCCCGACCACTGCGTTGCGGATACCCTCAAAGCACCCGACTTTGCGGGCGGCGCGAAGATACTCTATGACCGCACGAAGATCGAGGAGATTTACCGCACAGGCCGCGGCTCGTTCAAGCTCTACGCCAAATATACTTATGACAAGTCGAACAACTGCATTGATATAACGGAAATCCCGATGACCTCGACCGCAACGAGCGAGTCTATAATAGAAAAGGTTATCGACAGGGTCAAGGCGGGCGCGATAAGAGAAATAAGCGATATCCGCGACGAGACGGACAAGAGCGGTCTTAAAATAACGATAGACCTCAAAAGGGGAACTGACCCCGACAAGCTCATGCAGAAGCTTTACAGGCTCACGCCGCTCTCGGATTCCTTCGCCTGCAACTTCAACGTCCTGATAGCGGGCTCACCCCGCGTCATGGGCGTCAAAGAGCTGCTCAACGAGTGGATTGCGTTCCGCATGGAGTGCGTCAGACGCAGAACCTACTTCGACCTCAAAAAAGCTAAGGACAAGCTGCATCTGCTGCGCGGACTTGAAAAAATACTTCTCGATATCGACAAGGCGATAAAAATCGTCAGAAATACCGAAGAGGAGGCGGAGGTCGTCCCGAACCTTATGATAGGCTTCGGAATCGACCGCATCCAGGCGGAGTATGTCGCGGAGATAAAGCTTCGTCATTTGAACCGCGAATATATCTTAAAGCGCACGCAGGATATCGAAGATCTCGAAAAGCTCATTGCCGATCTTGAGGATATCCTCGCAAAGCGCGGCAGAGTCGGCGCGATAATTATCAGCGAGCTTGAGGAAGTTATCAAAAAATACGGCAAGCCGAGAAAGACGGAGATTATCTACGCCTCCGATATCGCAGAGGAGGAAGAGGAGGAGCAGATACCCGATTATCCCGTGACGCTCTTCTTCTCGAAGCAGGGCTATTTCAAGAAGATAACCCCGCAGTCTCTGCGCATGAGCAGCGAGCAGAAGTTCAAGGAGGGCGATGAGCTCGCCCAGACCGTGGTCACGGATAACGCGAAAGAGCTTCTCTTCTTCACGAACCGCTGCCAGGTCTACAAGGCTCGCGTCAACGACTTCAAGGAGACAAAGGCGAGCGCACTCGGCGATTATGTGGCGAGCACGCTCTGCATGGACGAGGGCGAGACGGCGGTCTATATGGTCGTGACCTCGGATTATTCGGGTCATATGCTCTTCTTCTTTGAAAACGGAAAGGCGGCGAAGGTCGAGCTTTCCGCCTATCAGACGAAGACGAACCGCAAGAAGCTCATAAAGGCTTATTCCGACAAATCGCCTGTCGCTGCGATGCTCCATATCGAGAGCGATGTCGAGCTTGTTATAATCTCTTCCGCGGGCAGACACCTTTTGATAAACACCGGCGCAATCTCGCCCAAGACTACCAAGGACACTCAGGGAGTCGGCGTTATGAGCCTCAAGAAGGGTCAGAAAGTTATGACCGTCCGCGCGTATAAAGAAGGGGAGTTCGCCAAGGCGTACAGATATAAGACAAAGAACCTGCCCGCCGCCGGAGCGCTGCTGAGCGCGGAGGACAAGGGCGAACAGCTTGAGCTCGGAATATAAAAAAGACCGTTTGCAAGGCTTCCCCGCAAAACGGTCGGCGGGAAAAGCCCTGCAAACGCATTGACTTCGGACTCTTGCCGCTGAGAGTAGTTTGCTCAGCCGCGCGCTGATAATACATCTTTCGGAAGGAAAATTTCTCCGTTCGGCAAAAGTTTTTATAAAAACTATTGAAATGTGTCAAAGTATATGCTAAAATATCTTAGCAATTTGTGTTTGGAGGTTAACTTCATGGCAGTACATGAGATTATATTGGGCATAGTCCTCATTCTTCTTTCGGTCGCTATTATTGTTCTCGTCCTTCTTCAGGAGGGTAAGTCCGCCGGTCTTTCCGGCGCTATCGCAGGCGGCGCAGAGACTTTCTTCGGCAAGAACAAGAGCAGGACTATGGAGTCGAAGCTTGTGCTTATCACGAAGATCATCGCTATCTCTTTCTTCGTTCTCGCACTCGTTGCAACCCTGCTTCTTCTCTTCCTTTAATACAGGACAAGTAATATCTAAAAGCTGAACTTATGCGATCCTTCGGGGTCGCATTTTTTCATGTGTAAATATAGAAACGGCCCCGGGCTTCACAGATTTTCCGTGAAGCCCGGGGCTATGTGTGTTTAAGGGAGTTTTTATATTTAACCGAGATTCAGCTCGACGCGCCCTTTCGGGACATACATTATCGTTCTGCAGCCGTTGGCACGTCTGAACTCGGCAACATATCCGCCCGTGAGGTCGAATCTGTAGCCGTAGGCGTTTTCGGCGAGTGCGTTTATCGTTGCGCCGTCGGTGAATTCCCTTGAATTTTTCGGCATGTAGTCGCCGCTCGTGTATGTGCTTATCTGTTCTCCGGTCTCGCGGTCGGTTTCCGGCTTTGATTTGCCGTTGTCCCAGAAAGCGTTGAATATCGGCGTGGTGTATTCAAGCGCGTCGACGGTGAGCTTGCCTATGTCCGCCACTCTGACGGCGACTATAGGCGATTCGTCAACGAGCAGGTCATAGAGCCCGTGGGCTTTGAGATATTCGACGGTGTTCGTCATTTCCTCTGTTATCGGAATAACGGACTTGAACTTGCCGAAATCTCCGTATTCCGAGCCGTTGGTCATCATCTCTCCGTAGTTGCCTGTCTTCCAAGCCTTTCTTATCGCATCTTCCGGCGTTTCGGTGTCCCCATTGACTGTATCGGGCGAGTAGATTTGAGTTACCGCTTCCATTTCCGCCTTGATACCGTCACGGTACAGAGCCGTCGCGCCGAGCCATTTCGAGTCGGAGCAGAGAATTCTGTCCGCGCCGAGAGCGGTTATGTCGTTATATATCGCGCGGGCGAGTCCGCGTGTAAATTTTTGGTCAACGACGGTCTTTTTGTCCATCTGTCCCGAGAAGAGAACGGGGAATACTTTTTCGCTGTTTATGTTCAGCAGCTCGTTTTTGATTTTGTTGTTCCAGTTCTCGGTGTTCTCTATTGAATAGAGCGAGAGATAGTCGCCGAGCCCGACTGTCTGATATTCTCTTGTTATCTCGCGTCCGTTCTTGAGCTTGTATTTTATAATAACAGTGCTGCGCACGGCTCTTTCGGAATAATCCTCGCTGCTTGAAACAACTTTTCTGCCCGAGGCGATGAGCCTTTTGTGCAGCTCGCGCACGGCGTTAATGTCGCTTTCGCTTTTGAATCCGTCGATAATTATGCGCCTTTCGTCGGCGTTGCTGCGATAGTAACAGCCGCTGTTTATGCCAACCGGGTTTCCGTCCTCGTCGAAGGCGAGATAGTAGCCGGAGTTTGCGTTGAATTTGAGCTCGTCTGCTTTTGTGCGGTAGCTTCCGAGAAGTATGTCCGGAGCGGATACCGATGCGCTCTCGATGCTGTCGGTATCAGGCACGCGGCTGCTGTAACCGAAGAACCCGGTGTAGAGCGAGAGCATAACGGCGACCGCGAGAGTCACATGGACAAGCCCGTATTTCCAATCCTTTTTGAGTGCCTTAAAGCTGAGATTGAGCATAATATCGAAAACCACGAATATAACAGCGCTCAAAAGCACGGTTGTTATGCCCGTTATAAGATATTGCTTGTCGGTGATTTGCGAAAAATAAAAATTAACGGCGACGATAGTCGAGCCTGCGGAAACAGAGAGCATGGCGGTCAGCAAAAAGTTTAAAGCCTTGCTCCTGCCGCTGAAGCCGCATATCTCCACCTTCCTGCGCTTTAGCATCAAAAGCCCGAAAACGAACAGCAGGGCGGTCAGTATCGCCCAGAGTATATAGGGCTCAAGAGACGGCGCGCTCCAGCTTTTCAGCTCGTCTGCGGTGATTTTAGAGAACCCGTCGGCCGAGACCAACGAGCCCGAGCGGATGAATACGTCGTTGTTGAGCGAGAGCAGATTTAGACGCGACAGCACGCGCCCGAAAGGGGAGAGCGCCATGCTGATATCCTGGTTGTGACTCGCCGACGGATAGAGTGCGTAGTTTGAATTGTGAGGCGCGCCGAAGAGCAGATGCGGTACCGCGTTGTTGAGAAAATATACAGCAGCGCTCGGAAACGCTATGAATGCGAGCGAGAACAGTACCGATTCGCCTGCGGTTCCCACGCAGACGGAGACTGCCGCCGCAACAGAGAATCCCGCAAGCGCCGTCACGGTCATGTGAACGGCGTAAAACAGCAGCGTGCGCCAGAGCATGACGGACGAGCCGAAGTAGATAAGGTTCAGCATTGCCGAAAAGGCGAGCGGGAGAAGCACGGCCGCTTCGAGCATGACCGCTCCCGCCAGCCAGTGCGCCGAAAACAGACCCGCGCGGCTGATGCCGAGACTGAAATATATGTTGTTCTTCGCCCTGCTTGAGACGAATCTGAAAAGCATTATACCCAGCGCGGCGGAGAGAACAACGACTGCCGCCGTGTAAAAATAGAGAATATCCGTCAGCATATAGTTCTCAGATCCGCCGATTATTAAAAATTTTCCGGATTCGCGCAGAAGCTCCAACGTTGCCGAGCCGCCGCTCTTCAGCGCCGTAAGCTGTCTTATCTTGTCGCTGCCGAAAAAGCTTCTGAGGTAGAGCGCCAAGCTCATTACAAAGACCGCGAGCGGAAAAGCAAAGTTCTTTCTCATCGCGTGTGCGACCGTGAAGCCAAACGGATTTTTAAAGCCGTCTTTTGTTCTGTTCACCCTTTCTCCCTCCGATGCTGCTCAGTTCGGCGGCCGCACCGTTTCAGCGCAGCCGCCGATTTGATTTTATTTGCCCGTGCCGAGATTCAGCTCGATGCGTCCTTTCGGAACATACATTATCGTAAGGCAACCGTTCGCGCGCTTGAATTCGACAAGATATCCGCCCGTGAGGTCGAAGCGGTAGCCGTAGGCGTTGGCGGCGAGCTTTTCGAGCGTCGCCTTGTCGGTGACGATCATTGAATCCTTCGGCATGAAGTCGCCGCTGGTGTAGCTGCTAACTTCATATTCATAGCCGTTAGAGTCCTTCTTTGAATATGGCTTTGACTTTCCGTCGTCCCAGAACGAGTTGAAAATCGGGCTGGAATAGGCGAAACCGTATCTCATATCGTCTGAGGATGTGGCTTTGCCCATGTCTGCTATTCTTGCGCTGACTATCGGCGACTCGTCGCTAAGCTTTTCATAGAGTCCGTGAGCTTTGAGGAAGCTTATCGTGTTTGTCATTTCTTCGGTTATCGGAACTACCGAAAAACCACAGCTGAGCGCGAGATGTCTGCTTGCCGGATCATGGGACGAAAGTGCGTCAACAATTTCCTGGCGCGGTATAACTTCTTCTTCAACGGTTTCGTCTGTCACTGAAGTTGCATTGACATATTCGGATGACTCATACATCGAGTAATCTTCTCCCTGACTCTTGACACAGAATGCAACCGAGCCGAGGTATTTGGCGTTGCTTGTCAGGAACTTGTCGGAGCTAAGCGTGGTTATATCGTTGTATATCGCGCGCGCAAGACCTGCCGTCAGCTCTTCGTCAACAGCTATCTGGTTGTCCATTTGAGCAGAGAAAACTATCGGGATGATGTTTTCCGAGTCGATGTTGAGCAGTTCGTCTTTTATCTTGTTGTTCCAGTTCTTGGTGTCTTCGAGAGTATAGAGTGTCGGATAGTTTGTCAGCGGAACATATTCATAGACTCTGACAAGCTCGCGTCCGTTCTTGAGCTTGTATCTTATAACAACGCTCTGGCAGGTTATTCTCTTTGAATAGTTGTCGGAGTTTGTGTTGACTCTGTGGATATTTCCGGCTTTTATCATGGCCTTGTGTATTTCACGCACGGTGTTTATATCATCTTTGTCTTTGAAGTTTTCGATGAGGGAAACCGAGCGGTGGTTGCTGACATAGTAGTAATCTGAGTATACATCGGAATAATATCTGTCCGTACTGTAGCTGTTGCCAAGCTCACGCCCGAGCTTGTAGCTGCCCATCAGCGCGTTGGGGGCGGAGATAGATACACTGTCAATATCCTGAATATCCGGCACGCGGCTGCTGTAGCCGAAGAATCCGGTGTAGAGCGAGAGCAGGAACGCCGCCATGAGCCCGGCGTGGACGAGACCTATCTTCCAGTCCTTTTTTATGGCTTTAAAGCTCAGGTGGAGAATAATGTCGAATATCAGGAAGATTATGACGCTGATTATCATCAGCCCGACTATAATCATCCAGGTTGTTATCTGCGGTATTTCGGAAGTCACGAAGTACAGCACCAGCGAGGCCACTCCGAAAGAGGCAATCATGCAGAGTACGAAGTTGAGAACGGTGCTTCTTCCGGGGAATCCGCATATCTCGGCTTTTCTGCGCTTGAACATGAACAGACCGAACACGAAGAACGCGGCGATGAGAACTGCCCAGAGAATATAGGGAGTCAGCGAGGGGGCAGCCCATTTCTTTGCCGCCTCTTTTGTCATAGCTTCAACGGAAGATGAGTTAATAAAAGAGCTTCTGTTGAGCATGAGCAGATTTATGTGACTGATGATGCGCCCGAACATGGTGGAGTCCGTTATGTCGAAGTGCAGCTCCCCGTAGCTTGACGCAGCAGGATATATGCCATAGTAAGTTATGGCGGGTGCGCCGTTGAGAATTGCGGGAACGCCGTAGTTCACGCACATTGTCACAACGCTCGGGAACGCCGCGAGAACGGCTGAGAAGCCAAGCGATTCAACAACCGTACCCACGCAGCTCGAGACCGCCGCCGATATTGTAAGACCGGCGAGCACACATATCACGTTGTGCACCGCATAGAACAGGAAGGTTCGCCAGAGCATGACGGACGAGCCGAAAAAGTGGAGGTTGATTCCGAACGATACTGCGAGCGGGATGAGTGTTGCCGCGAGCATCATAATTATGCCTGCAACCAGACGCGCTGTGTAGAGATCGGCGCGCTTTATGCCGAGGCTGTAATAGACGTTGACGGTCTTTTTATTGGTAACGAATCTGAACAGCAAAACGCCGACTAACAGCGATATCACAACGAGCAGAGCGGGGTAGAACGAGATGAGCGGTTCATATGCCGCGCGCTCCGAGTCGAAGATAAAGACCTCATACGCTTCGCGCATTAACTTCATAACGTCCTGACCGGTGATAGCGGCCTTGTTCTTTGCTTCTCTCAATACATCCCAGCAGAAGCCGGTGAGATAGAAAATCATGCTGAGCACAAATGTTGCAAGGGGGAGAATGAAGTTCTTTTTCATCGCGTGCGCGACGGAGAACCAGAAAGTGTTCTTATATTTTTTCTTCATCTGTTCCACCTCATTTCTTCTCTTCGGTCTTGCCGAAGATGTCCTTGAAGTCGTAGTCGCTGCCCTCCATCTCCTCGAGGAAGATCTCTTCGAGCGTGAGCGGGAATTTTTCGATCATCAGCGGTTTCATATCCTGAAGCTTCTTCTCGTTTTCGTCCATGTCGCCGTTGGCGCTCAGAGTGATTATCTTTCCGTCCTTCGAGAAGTGCTTGATGTCGAGCGCCTTGAAGTCGCTCTCGTCGAGGTCGCGGTCAAAGACCAGCCTGAACTTGCAGCGCGAGCCGCTGATGTCGTCAACCGAGCAGTCCATGACTATGCTCTTGCCGTTTATCAGCGCAATGTGGTCGCACATATCGGCGAGGTCGTGGAGATTATGAGAGGAGATTATGACCGAGCATTCCTCCTCCGCCATGTATTCGAGCAGAAGATTCTTGATGAGGTTCCTCTTCGCAGGGTCGAGTCCGTCGAAGCTCTCGTCGAGCAGGATAACCTCGGGCATGGTGGACATTCCGAGGATTATCTCCGCCTGCCTCTGCATGCCCTTTGAAAAGCCGCGTATGCTCTTCTTCGTGTCAAGCCCGAAAACTTTCGAAAGCTTGTGCATGGTGTCGAAGCTGAAGCGGGGATAGTAGCCCGCATAGAATTTGCCCATGCTCTCTATTGTCGCGTTGGGCTCGAAATAGAGGTCATCGGGGACATAGAAAAGTCTCTGCTTAACCTTTGCGTTGTCAAAAACATTCTCGCCGAATATTTTGACCTCGCCCTCGTCGGCTCTGTAGACTCCGGCGACCGTCTTGAGAAGCGTTGTTTTGCCCGCGCCGTTGTAGCCGACAAGCCCGTATATTGACGACTTTTCGACTTTCAGCGAAAGATTCTGAATGGCGGTGAAGTCCTGAAACCGTTTTGTAACGCCGATTACTTCAATCATAATTCTTCCTCCTGGGTGTAGATTTCATTGAGTATGTCGATAATTTCCTGCTTTTTGAGTCCCTTGGCGCGGGCGGCAGAGATGGCGTCCGAAACTTCGGACACCGCCGTGTCGTGCACCGAATCGTTCTTGAAAGCCTTTTCGCTGACGAAGCTTCCCTTTCCGGGCACGGTGTATATCGCACCGTAGGATTCAAGGTCGGAGAACGCCTTTTTGACCGTGTTTATGTTCACGCCGGCGTCGGTTGCGATGGATCGAATTGACGGCAGCTGCGAGTGCGGAGCGAATGTACCGACAAGGATAAGAGTCAGCAGCTGATTCCTTATCTGTTCGTATGCCGGCACGCGGCTCTGCTTGTCGATTAAGACCACAGCGATTCTCCTTTCTTTTTGATTCCGGCGCGCCGCAGTGCACCAAAATCAGAATAGGTGTGCTATCTGTCGTAGCACACCTATATCATAACACAAAAAATACCTTTGTCAACACAAAATTTTAAAAAATCTAAAAACAAAAAAGCCGCCCAAAGGCGGCTTCTCTGTATTTGGTGATCCATCGGAGATTCGAACTCCGGACACCTTGATTAAAAGTCAAATATGTAGTGCATACACATAGCAAATTGCGGAGAAAAACACAACATATAGTAGCTTGGATGTGCGCAACAGACGATAAATGCTAAACGGAAATCGGGCGTTACTACGGGATTACTACGGATTTTAAGATATCTTCGCCATTTCCTCATGAAGAGTTTTGTCTGATACAAGTGCATAGTATTTTAAGGTCGTGCTGTATTCTTCGTGCCCAAGAATCATTTGTGTAGCTTCGGGCGATACACCGCTTTCTACCATCATTGTTGCACATGTTTTTCGGCAGCAATGGGGGGATAGACGCTTAACTCCTATCTCTTCAAGGCAGTCATAATACTTTTTGCGCATGTAGCTCGAGCTGTATCCCTCGCCGTCATCACGGCATACTATTTTTTTACCTTGCTTTGCTACGAGTGCTTCTATATACGGCTTAATCACCGGCAGAACAGGAACATGGCGATTCTCTCCGGCTTCGGTTTTCAGACCACCTATGAGCAGGGCTTGATCCGCTATGTAATCATCCGGAGTAAGGGCGAGTAGTTCAGAAATACGAAATCCCGTGTAAATCAGGATGAGAATGATATCGGCGTATGGGACATTAGCTTGTGCGGCAGCCTTTATCTTTTTCACTTCTTCGGTGGAAAATGGATGTATTTCGTTTTTCTTTTTCTTTGGGAGCTTAACGAATTTAGAATAGTCTTTGTAACAAATGTCTCTCTCCAATGCAAGCGCATAAAGACGCGAAAATGTGATTTTTATATACGAGAGCGAAGTGCCGCTTTGTGCGCTGTATGCATCAATGCATTTCTGCATGTCTTCCGTTCTCAGCTCGCGCATTTTTATGCTTTTTACATCTTCGGGGATCTTCTTCCATGCGGCGTTGTAGCAGTCCTTTGATTGCTTAGCCAGGTTCTTATATTCGGCACGGGAGAGCCACAATGTGTGCAAGTCATCGACGGTCATATTGATTTCAACTACCGGGTGTTCGAGGTAGTGAGCCAGAGCAGCTTTTGCCTCTTTGCTCGATGCGTAGTGCCCGAGGATTTCCTGCTTTTTAATCATCTTGCCCTGCTCGTCCAGGCTATAACTTGCTGGCAACGCGACGACCCAGGGACGCCGCTTGATATCCTTGCGTTTATATACGCTGCCTTCGCCGTTTTCACGCTTTGCCATTAAAAAATCCGCTCCTTTTCACTTGTGTTTTGCCGGAGCGGATGATATAATAATTATATCAATCCACTCTATACGCATGGTGTGTGTTGATTCTCGAACCCTCGGTGTTCCCGCACCGGGGGTTCTTTTTTATTGTTGTTCTGCCAAAGATGAGAGATTAGGAAGGTCAATCGAATATAAAAAGCTATGACCGTCTCTGTGCTTTTTTAAAATTCCGGCTTTCTCGACTTCTGAAAGCCTTTTTGCAATAGTTGAGGTAGATAAGTTAAAAACGGCACAAAGCTCTTTTTGAGGTATTCCATCGCTGGAAAATAAAGCGCCCTGCATAAGAACATAGCAGAAATCAAGCATGTTATCACGGTCAGAAAAAAGATTGAGCTTTTTTAGAATATCCATGTTTTGTTCAAGAGCCGTTTTCCTTTTATCAAGGGCTTGAAAGAGATTGACAAATGATACATAGACTATGTTTAAAAAAGTTATGATAAACGGTGTCAAATCTCCGCAATTCCTTTTGTCGTTACAAATTTCAAAAGCATTGTAATACGCCTTTTTGTTCTCTTTTATTGTATAAGACAGTCCATATCCTATTAGATGGTCAAATTCTTGAGCTAGCAGATAGCTGCTAATGAAACGAGAGGTTCTGCCGTTTCCGTCATAAAAAGGATGAATATAACCGAATAGATAATGGAAAAGAGAAATCCTAATCAAAACTGGTAAAGATGAATCGTTAAGAACAGCGAGTGCATTTTCCATAAGTTCGATTATTTGCTTCTCGGGATAGGCTCCGCGGTGAATTACCTTGCCCGTTTTTGTTGTGACTTCGTTCATTTCCTTTCTGAAAATTGTACCGTCCGGACGATTCTCGGGGTGTTCCTCTAGTATTTCGGCAAGTACCAATTCGTCATAAAGCCGGCGAACATCTATGCAGGACTTCAACGGAATATATTCTCTGCTCAACATACTGTATTTTTGAGCCAGTCCATAAAACCTTGACTTGTGACCGCTTTTTTGTGACAAGCTGTCCAATGCTTCGGACAACTCTTTCCTCGTACTGAAAACGCCTTCGATATCGTTGGTGAGCTTCATCTCATCAATTAGACATTTCTTTGTAAATTGATCCAATGCAGCAGTGGGGAGGCGTTCACGCAAAGGAAGAATGTCTTTGTCAATTTTCATTATTTGGTAAGTTGTGTCATATATTTCTTGACACATGCAAAAAAAGGCAGTGTTGCCTCCTATTAAGAATGGTAGCTTGATAGCAAATTCCGATTCTTTTCTCTGCAGACTAAGTATATTATACTCGCTTCTGTTTTGATAATATAGGCTAGATAATACTTTATACTCCATTTTGTTCACCTCATTACAGAGTTATATGTATTGTAAGCGCATAACATTGTAAAAATAGCGATAAATTACAATGTTAATCAATAATACACCTATTTAGCTGTAAAGTCAACTGTATTTTTACACGCATTACTGTAATTTATCCAACACTGTCATCTTTATCAATGCCTATTTGCAGTTTCTTTTCTTTCACATTACAACACGCTTTCTTAATTAGTTTTTAATTATCTCTCTCACGAGGAGATAAGGAACGCCGATGATGTGATACTGCTCGAGATTTGCGCCTGTCAATTCTTTGGGTGGGTAGGAAGGATTAAGCGGACTGAGCCTCACCATATCGTCAAAAATTTCGACACGCTTAAGCGTCGCGCATTCTCCATCATATATAACGGCTCCGACATCTCCGCTGCGCTCGACAAAGGTTTGCCGAAGAATGAGGACTTTATCGTCGGTGTGGTATGTGGGATACATTGAATCGCCGTGTACCTTGAGAACAAAAAAGTCGGATTTGCTTCGTCCCTTGAGAAAAGAGCGCGGGACATCTATGGTTTCGCCGCTCCAATCCTCGACTGCAATTTCTTCATATCCGGCGGCAATATTGCCTATTACCGGGAACGTAACAACATCTTCGGTCACATTCGGAGAAACGAGGTTTAGCGGCTTCATGGGAACATCTGCACCCATTAACCACGGAATAGATACATTTAAAATTTTTGATATTTCTTCAGTTCTTCTTTGTTTTGGTGCATAGATTCCTTTTTTATAATTGCTTATTGTAGCGTCAGCGACATTCAACGCTCTCGCAAGTTCCGCTGCGGTCATATTTCTGCGTTCTAAGGCTTCATTTAATCTTTCTGCAAAGCTTGGCATATTGATCACCTCGCCTATACAATATCACAAAGCCAACGAAAACGCAAGTAAAAATGAAAAAAACTTTTGAAAACTTGTGAAAAAGTATTGACTTGTGAAAACGCAAGTGATATAATCAAACCAAAAGGAGGTGAAAGCGATAATGTATGATTACTCAAATTTGCTCGGCGCAATGAGGCAAAGAGGCATAACCCAAAAAAGCCTTGCAAAAAGCGTCGGAAAAAGCGAAGCGACGATTAACCGCAAGCTCTGCGGTGCAAGGGAGTTCACGCAAAGCGAAATGTTCAAAATACTTGAGATTATAGGCGAGCCGGTCGAAAGAGTCTCCTTTTATTTTTTTTACTCATCAACTTGTGAAAACGCAAGTTACAGCTAACCGAAGAAAGGAGCTGAAAAAAAGAAAGAGAGGTGGGGAGAAAAACAAAAATTTTTATATTACAATCAATTAAAAGGAGGTGTTCATCCGTGTTTAAATACGGTTTTACGGAGTTCGGTAAAGAGGTCAAAAAGCGTTTGATAGACCTGGATAAATCGTAGGAGTGGCTCATATCGCAGATCAACCGGGACACAGGGCTCTTTGTAGACAGCAGCTACCTCAACCGGATTCTTACCGGACGCTGCAACAGCGAGAAGATCATCGCATCAATATCAAAAATACTCGACCTTTGAGGGTCGAAGAAAGGAGATGAGACTATGAATGATAGCAAAAAGCCGCACCCCAAATACGGGACGCGGCAGGCTAAGATTATTCCTGTGATATGGACGCGTGGTCTGGTAGGAACAGGTGAAGAGAACAACCCCGTGCGAATGCAGGAGTGCTTCTGGAAACTCGACGGAACATTGATAGCTAAAAAAGAAGCGAGGGATTATTGACTTTTCTTCGACTTTATTTGAAGTGCTTTATCTACGCTGAGCTCGGCATCGAAAAATGTAACAATAGCAGTAATAAATTCCTTTAAATCTTGAATGTCGTATTCCTCGTGATACTTCAAATAATGAGCTTCATCATTTCCTAACCACGCGGATCTACTTGCGAGAGTTTTTAGCTTATTACTTTCTATTTTGTTTTTTATTAATGTTCCAAGCGAAGTATCGAGAACCTTACTTTTTTCATCAGGCTCTTATTAAGTAGTCCTTAATCAAATATTCGAGAGATTTCCTATACCCCAATCCGCATATGCGTAAAAGATTACTTCCTTCTGCCTCCAAGGCTTCATTATAGGTGGAGACAAAAAGAGGAGAGAGCTTATTGATTGCAGGCGAGAAATCGATGTTGCGGACTGTTTTCGGTACAGCACACAACAACTCGAAAAGACCATCGGGAGCATTGTGATATACACCTAAAAAGGCCTGATTACATGAGTAACAAAAATGGGTTACATAAAGGAAATATTTACCGAGATCTTCTTTGCCGTCATCAAAATAAGCGTGTGAATAATATCCGGACAAATGTGTTCCATCAAAAGAAACATGGCATAAGGGACATTCTTTAACAGGGTAATATTTAATAGTTTCCGGCACATTTGTTTCAATATTTATCGCTGAAATTGTTTTCTTCAAAATTACACATCCTTTCGAAAAAAGTATACAAGTCGATTGCCGAAAAGTCAATATTCGATGCTGTAAATTATGAAATGAAAGCTGTAAACATACCCAACAAATAAATTAAATGATAAGGAGCTTTGTAAATGAACGAGTTAATCAAAATCAACTATGAAAGCGACAGACCGACGGTCTTAGCGAGAGACCTACACGAATTTCTTGAAGTGGAAACACCTTTTAACAAGTGGTTTTCGAGAATGTGCGAATACGGTTTTACAGACGGCGCAGACTTTCAGACATTTTTGTCCGAAAGTACCGGTGGTAGACCGGCAACAGATGCACAGATCACCATCGACATGGCAAAAGAGATCTGTATGCTTCAGCGCAACGAACGGGGTAAGCAGGCGAGGCAGTATTTCTTGCAGCTCGAAAGAGAGTGGAACTCACCCGAAGCGGTGATGTCGAGAGCCCTCAGAATGGCTGAGGAAAGGCTTGAGAGATTCAAGACTATAAACGCTAACCTCTCGGTTCAAAACGCCATTATGCAGCCGAAAGCGGAATATTTTGACGGTCTGTGCGACCGCGAGAGTCTTACCGGCGTCAGAGAAACGGCGAAGCTTCTCGGGATGAAGCAGAACGACTTCGTAAAGTGGCTTATAGACCACAAGTACATTTACCGCGACAAGCGCGGCAGGCTGATGCCCTATGCGGAGCATGTCGATTCAGGGCTGTTCACCGTCAAGGAGACATACAACGATAAGACCGACTGGACAGGCGTTCAGATGCTTGTCACTGTAAAAGGAAAAGAACGCTTCTTGAAAGCGCTCTCGTGAAAGGAGACAAACACCATGCGTAAAAAAATGGCACTTATGTCAGTGGACGAAGCGGCGATGTATCTCCGGGAGGTTATTTACATACCGCCGCATCAGATCCGTCTGCTTGCCAGGGAGGGCAAATGCACCTTTTGTATCGCGCTTCAGCACTCAAGCGGAGGCTGGTCGTACTACATCCGCCTTGACAAGCTCGAACAGTTCAAGCGCGGGGATATCGGATTGATGACTGGGCGGTGAATTGAAAGAAAGAGGGGTTTAACAATGGCACTTAAATTTGCAATTCAAACAGTCTTTGAAATTGTCGCCGTCGTACTTATCATCTATGGCTTTTGCCGTGAGGACAAGCTCATAGCCTTCGAGGACGACCTCAAAGCAAAAATTTTAAACAGAAAGGAGACAAAACGCAATGGGAAACCAGACAACTAAAAGCCCGTTCGACGTGCAAATCCTATCCGCCAGGCTAAAAGACCTGATGCGCGAAAGCGTGCCGAAAGTCACGCAGAAAGACCTTGCCGCGGCACTCGGCACCGCGCCTAACATGGTATCGGCGTATATGCACGTCAAGAGCTGTCCGTCGCTGCCGATGGCAGTTAACATAGCACAGTATTTTGATGTGTCAATTGATTATCTCGCCGGCTTGACCGACCATCGGCAACAGCCCACTGCTTCACCGACACCGGAACCGAAGCGCGGACGAGACCCGTGGCGCAAAATGGCGGTCTGCAACAGCTGTGACTGGCGCAGACGCATGGCAGCGCCGTGCGGCGACTGGGACGGCACGGCATGTATGTACACCCACGAGACCGGGATTTTTCGCGAATCGCCGCCGACGGAAGACGGCTGCGCATATTATAAAAGCCGCCAACGCTGAGTGGGCAGCGAAGACGGCAAAGGTAAAACCTCAACATCATGATAACACGAAGGGAGACTAATGTCAAATGAAGATAAACAGCCTTGAGCTCGAGAATGTAAAGCGTATTAAGGCAGTCAAAATCGAGCCCACCGAAAACGGTCTGACTGTGATAGGCGGGCGTAACGGTCAGGGTAAGACCTCTGTGCTCGACAGCATTGCATGGGCGCTTGGGGGCGATAGATTTCGTCCGTCAGAGCCACAGCGTGAGGGTTCTGTACTGCCGCCCAATCTCAAAATCACAATGGACAGCGGCATCATAGTGGAGCGCACCGGGAAGAACAGCACCTTGAAGGTCACAGACCCTACCGGCAGAAAAGGCGGTCAGCAGCTTATAAACGAGTTTATTTCTCAGCTTGCGCTTGATTTGCCGAGGTTCATGACCGCATCAAACAAGGAAAAAGCCAACACACTTTTGCGCATAATCGGCGTTGGAGACAGGCTCGCACAGCTTGAGCACGACGAGACGGAGCTCTACAACAAGCGCCACATGATTGGACAGATAGCCGATCAGAAACTCAAGTATGCCAGAGAGATGACGGAGTATCCGGATGTACCGGAGCAGCTGATTTCCGCATCCGAGCTTATCAAACAGCAGCAAGGTATTATGGCGCATAACGCCGAGAATAAGCGTAAGCGTGACCGAGCCGCCGAGATACAGCATCACTATGACGCCGTCAACAGCAAAATAAACGGAATCCAGGCTGAGCTTCAACGTCTTATGACGGAGCAGCAGAGCCTTATGGATGACCTCAGAATCGCGCACATGGAGACGGAGCACCTCGAGGATCTGAGCACCGCCGAGCTTGAAGAGGACATTGAAAATGTTGAGAAAATCAACATTAAAATCCGTGCCAACCTTGAAAAAGAGAAAGCGGAAGAGGATGCGAAAGCGTATCAGACTCAGTACAGCCAGCTGACGAACGAGCTTGAAGATGTCAGGCAAAAGAAAACCGACTTGCTCAAGTCCGTACAGCTTCCGTTGCCGGGGCTGTCGGTCAAGGATGGCGAGCTGACATACAACGGCTTCAAGTGGGACAATATGTCCGGAGCGGATCAGCTCAAGGTTTCCACGGCCATCGTGCGCAAGCTCAACCCCAGTTGCGGGTTTGTGTTGCTTGATAAGCTCGAGCAGATGGATCTTGACACTCTTGCTGAGTTCGGCAAATGGCTTGAGTCTGAGGGGCTACAGGCGATAGCAACGAGGGTCAGCACCGGCGATGAATGCAGTGTCCTTATAGAGGACGGATATGTGGTGAACGAACCGGCGGAGACTAAAAAAGCATGGAAGGCAGGACAGTTTTAATGAACATAACATCAGGAATAATCGAAGATGCACAGCGGGTCATAGTTTACGGTCCGGAGGGAATCGGCAAATCAACCTTTGCTTCCAAGTTCCCGGGCGCGATTTTCATCGACACGGAAGGCAGCACAAAGAGGCTGAACGTTAAGCGTTTTGACAAACCGAGCAGTTGGACGATGCTTATCGAAGAGGTCAAATATGTTCGCGATCACCCCGAACTGTGTATGACGCTTGTCATCGACACAGCGGACTGGGCAGAGCAGCTTGCAAGTAATCATATATGTTCCGTAAATCACAAACAGAGCATTGAGGACTTCGGATACGGCAAGGGCTATACAAAGCTCTACGAAGAGTTCGGCAGGCTTCTTGACCTGCTCAATGAGGTTATATCAAAAGGTATTAACGTCGTGCTGACCGCTCACGCCAAAATGCGTAAGTTTGAGCAGCCGGACGAGCTCGGCGCATACGACCGCTGGGAGATGAAACTTTCAAAAAATGTCGCGCCGATCGTAAAAGAATGGGCAGACACGGTTCTCTTCGTCAACTATAAGACGTTCGTGATAAAGGACGAGAAGACTGACAGCAGAAAGGCACAGGGCGGCAGAAGGGTAATGTATACCAATCATCATCCCTGCTGGGATGCGAAGAACAGATACGGGCTGCCGGACGAGGTCGATTTCGATTTCAGCGTCATCGCACCGTTTATTCCGTCTTCCGGTGCATATGTCGCAGCGGCGCCGGAAGATAAGCCGCAGACGAATGCGCTACCCGACCCGCCGAAAAAAAGCATAGAGGAGCTCAAGGCAAAAATCGACGAGTTTACCGCCGATGCCGATGAGCCTACCCCGAACACTGAGAACACTGAACCGAGTTCTGGCTTACCGGCAGCGCTGCGTGAACTCATGACGGCGAACAACGTTACCGAAGATGAGCTTAGAAGTGCGGTAGCGTGGAAAGGTTACTTCACTGCCGACACGCCGATTCTCAATTATGGCGAAGCTTTCATTAACGGCTGCCTTATCGGCGCATGGGAGCAGGTCTACGATATCATCGTCAATCATATAAGAAAATTTTAAATAAAAAGGAGTATTAACTATGAACGAAAACTACAATACCAACAGAAACGACGCCCTCGACTGGGACAGTGTAATCGAAGCCGAAAACGAATTTGTACTTCTGCCGGAAGGGGAATATGAATTCACCGTCAAAAGCTTTGAGCGCGGCTATTTCAACGGCTCGGAGAAAATGTCTGCCTGCCCGAAAGCGGAGCTTACGCTTCAGATAGACGCGCCGCAGGGCACAGCAATCGTCAAACATAATCTTTTCCTCTCGCGTAAAACAGAAGGGCTTGTGTGCGCGTTTTTTATCAGTATCGGTCAGAAGAAACACGGCGAACCTCTGAGAATGAACTGGGCGCAGGTTGTAGGTTCAAAAGGCCGCTGCAAGATAGGGCAGAGGCTTTACAACGATAATTATTACAATGAGGTCAAGAAATTCCTTGAGCCGGACGAATCCACTCAGCGTCCCGCTTTCACTCCGGGGAATTTTTAATCCTTGGACGCGAGACCTTATCAGCTGGAAGCAGAACGGGCAATATTCAACGAGTGGGCGAGCGGCAATAATCGCACATTGCTTGTCCTGCCGACCGGCACCGGCAAAACAGTCGTTTTCGCTAATGTTGCAAAGCAGTGTGTTCAGAACGGTGAGCGGGTTCTTGTGCTCGCTCACCGCGGCGAGCTGCTTGAACAAGCGGCGGACAAAATACTGAAATTTACCGGCTTGATGTGCGCCACAGAGAAAGCCGAAGAAAGCTGCCTCGGCAGCTGGTACCGTATAACCGTCGGCTCGGTGCAATCTTTACAGAGAGAAAAACGACTCGAACAGTTCGGCAGCGACTATTTTGACGCCATAATCATCGACGAGGCGCATCACTGTCTTTCCGATGGTTATCAGCGCGTGCTTGAGCACTTTGGAGACGCGCATGTCTTAGGAGTCACTGCTACGCCGGACAGAGGCGATATGCGCAACCTCGGTTCATATTTTGATTCGCTTGCCTATGAATACACACTTCCGCAGGCTATCAAGGACGGTTATCTTGCGCCGATAAAGGCTCTTACAATTCCGCTGAATCTCGACCTGACGGGAGTTGCAATGCAGAACGGAGATTTCAAGGCGGCCGATATCGACAACGCCTTGGATCCGTATCTGTATCAGATTGCCGACGAGATGATAAAGAACTGCAGGGAGCGCAAAACAGTCGTGTTTCTGCCGCTTATAAAGACCTCACAAAAATTTCGGGATATTCTGAATGAGCGCGGTTTCAAGGCTGCAGAAGTCAACGGCGGAAGTCAGGACAGAGCGGAGACAATCGAAGCGTTTGAGCGCGGCGAATATAATGTGCTCTGTAACTCCATGCTCTTGACGGAAGGCTGGGACTGTCCGGCAGTCGACTGTGTCATTGTATTAAGACCAACAAAGGTCAGAAGCCTATACAGTCAAATGGTCGGGCGCGGAACGCGCCTTGCACCCGGCAAAAAGGATCTTCTGCTACTCGATTTCTTGTGGCATACAGAGCGCCATGAACTTTGTCATCCTGCTCATCTGATATGTGAAAACGAAGAAGTCGCCAAGAAAATGACGGAGAATATCGAAGCGGCAGGCTGTTCGGTCGATATTGAGGCTGCCGAGCAGCAAGCGGAGAGCGATGTTGTCGCTCAGCGTGAAGAAGCTCTTGCGGCGCAGCTCAAGGAAATGAGGAAGCGCAAGCGCAGACTTGTCGACCCGCTGCAGTATGAAATGTCGATTTCCGCGCAGGATCTTTCAAGCTATGTCCCGGCATTTGGGTGGGAATGTGCTCCGCCGACGGAAAAACAGATTAAAACGCTCGAAAAGCTCGGTATATTTCCCGACGCAATCGAGAACGCCGGTAAGGCAAAGCTTCTGCTTGACCGCCTCAGCAAGCGCCGCGAAGAAGGTCTCACAACGCCGAAGCAGATACGCTTTTTGGAATCCCGCGGTTTTCTGCATGTAGGCGAATGGAGCTTTGACGCTGCGACAAAGATGATAAATCGCATAGCGGCGAACGACTGGCGAGTTCCGCGCGGCATTGTGCCTAAAGACTATAAACCGGAGGCAATGACGATATGACAGAGGAAAAGCTCGACCTGAAAGAGCTGATAAAATACATAGACCCGGCTGCTTGCACATATTCCGAATGGGTGGAAGTCGGCATGGCGCTTAAGCATGAGGGATATAGCTGCGATGACTGGGATGAATGGTCCCGACCGGACAAGCGCTATCATTCCGGCGACTGCGAAAAAAAGTGGAATACCTTCAACGGTGCCGCTGCACCGGTTACGGCGGGGACTATCGTTCAGATGGCAAAAGACAACGGCTGGCATTTTCAGGCAGATGACGGCGCACTCGATTGGGACAGCGTAATAGGAGAAAAGAAAGACGAGCTTATCCTCGTTGACAAAAGCTGGATTGAGGGCAAGGAGCTTAACATACCTGATGAGTGGAATCCGGTGGAGCAAATCACCAAATATCTCGAAACGCTCTTTGAGGCGGGGGAGACGGTCGGTTATGTCACCGAAAGCTGGGAAAAAGACAGTAAATACCTGCCGACGAAAGGCGTGTATACCAGGACTGCGGGAGAGCTTATAGAGGCTCTGAGCAAATGCGAGGGCGACATAGGTCGCGTAATAGGCGATTGCAAGCCGGAGGCGGGGGCGTGGATACGCTTCAATCCTCTGGACGGCAAAGGCGTCAAAAATGAAAATGTAACGGAGTTCCGATATGCTCTGGTCGAATCCGATACGACCGACATCACCCATCAAAACCAGATAATACGCGAGCTCGAGCTGCCGATTGCCTGTCTCGTTTATAGCGGAGGAAAGAGTCTGCACGCCATTGTACGCATCGATGCCGCGAACTTTAACGAATACCGCAAGCGCGTTGATTACCTCTATGACGTGTGCAAGAAAAACGGCATAGATATCGACCGCCAGAACAAAAATCCGTCGCGGCTGAGCCGTATGCCGGGCGTTGAACGCAACGGAAAGAAACAATATCTGCTTGATACAAACATCGGCAAGAGTTCATGGAACGAATGGAAAGAATGGATTGAAAGCATAAACGACGACCTGCCGGATCCGGAGAGCGTCGCCGATGTGTGGAACGACCTGCCGGAGCTTGCGCCGCCGCTTATAGATGGAGTTCTGCGGCAGGGACACAAAATGCTTGTCGCAGGACCGTCAAAGGCCGGCAAGTCTTTTGCGCTGATAGAGCTGTGCTGCGCCATAGCCGAGGGGCGCGAATGGCTGGGCTTCAAATGTACCCAGGGCAAGATAATGTATGTCAATCTCGAGCTTGACCGTGCGAGCTGTCTGCACCGTTTTAAAGATGTCTATACAACGCTCGGCTGGGCTGCGGAAAACCTACATAACATCGATGTGTGGAATCTGCGCGGCAAATCCATTCCGATGGATAAACTCGCGCCGAAGCTCATCAGACGCGCTGCAAAGAAAAACTATATCGCCATTGTCATTGACCCGATTTATAAAATCATCACCGGCGACGAAAACAGCGCAGATCAGATGGCGCATTTCTGCAACCAGTTTGACAAGGTCTGTACCGAGCTCGGGTGTGCGGTTATCTACTGCCACCACCATTCAAAAGGCGCTCAGGGCGGCAAGAGGAGCATGGACAGAGCGTCCGGCAGCGGAGTGTTTGCCCGCGACCCCGACGCGCTGCTCGACCTCATAGAGCTTGATATAACCGACGGTATCCGCAAACAGCAAGAGGACAAGGCGCAGTGTGAAATCTGCCTTAAATGGATGCGCCGCTTCAAGCTGCCGGAACCGTCGCAGGACGAAGAAAACACCGCGCACGAGCTGCTCAAAATGTGCGGCGAGAGTCTTTCTCCGGCATCTCGTGACCTTATGCTCTCCGAAGTAAGAGCTTCGTGGAATATGATCGAGCAGCGAACGGCGTGGCGGATTGAAGGTACTTTGCGTGAGTTCCCGAAGTTCGCTCCGGTCAACCTTTGGTTCGATTATCCTGTACATCGGATAGATGATACCGGCGTGCTGGAGGACATAAAGCCGGATAGCGATTTTAATTCGAAAAACTCGCCTTTCAGGAGAAACTTCAGCAGCAAAAAGACATCATCCGAGCGAAAAAAGGATAGAACAAGCAGCATAGAAACTGCTTTCGATGCCTGCAATATGGATGGACGGGTAACAGTGAATGAGTTGTCTGAATATCTCGGAGTAACAGCGAAAACGGTTCGCAAAAGGTTGACAGAGCATGGTGGTTTTTGGATCGACGACGGAGAAGTTGGAAAGAAAAACGAGGGAAAAAGTCGATAAAATTTCCCGTTCCCTACAAGGGAAAAAGTCGAATGGTTATCGAGAAATTCCCTCACAAGGAAAAAGTCGATAAAAAATCGAGAAATTCCCTCTGAGGGAAAAAACACTTATATATTTCATATATAAGTGGGGAAATTCCCTTCCCTCAAAGTCAAGGGAAAGAAGTGTGGCGGCTTAGGCTGCCGCCGCACACAACTTCTTCCCTACCTTGACAAGGGCGATTTTCAAAAACAAAAAAGAAAGGAAACTGAAATGACAACTGAATTTTTCATGCCGATGCATCCGCCCACGGTAACGCATCATGACAAAAAGATAACCGTCAAAAACGGTAAGGCGATAATGTACGATTCGACCGAGCTGAAAGCGGCAAAAGGGAAGCTGACGGCACACCTGGCAGAACACATTCCGCAGGAACCGTATTCGGGCGCAGTCAGGCTGATGGTCAAATGGTGTTTCAGCAACACAGGGACGAAACACGGAGACGGGGAATGGAAAACCTCGAAGCCCGATACGGACAATCTCGAGAAAGCCTTGAAAGACTGCATGACCCGCCTACACTTTTGGAGGGACGATGCGCAGGTCGCATCGGAGATCAGCGAAAAGTTTTGGGCTGCCGTGCCGGGAATTTATGTGAGAATCGAGGAGCTGCCATGCTGAAACAAATAACCCAGGAAGAGACCAACAGGCGTTACATACGGGAGCGGACGAGTGACCGGGAAACACGCTGCCTGAGATGTTATTACTGCTGCAAGATATTCGAGGCAGATGATAATAACCGGCACGACTGTCCGCGATGCGGCCGGGAACTCATTGAAATGGGATTTTTGAAAGCGAGTGACGACTATGATGTATGAAGATGCGCTTCGTGAGGTATTGCATCGAGTTTATCTTTATCGAAACACAGATAATTGTGAAATGTGTATTTCAAAAGATTGCTACGAGTTAATCATAGAAGCTCTCAAAAAGCAGATACCAGAGAAGCCGATAAGAGAAGAGTGCTATTACATATGCCCTTGTTGCGGACGTGTGCTTGACCGACCGGAGGTAAAGAATGGGTGATTATATTGACCGTGTTGCACTCGGGATAGGCTTGTGTAACCGAGATGTTTTTGAGAACAAAGGTTATGCGGACGGCTGGAATGCCGCTGTTAAAATTTTAAAAGAAGCTCCCGCCGCTGATGTGCAAGAGATTAAACATGGCGAATGGAAAAAGATGGACATCATTCCTGACGATGTTGATTATTATTGTTCTGAATGTCGTAACTTTATAGACATCGCGACTGGAAGAGAAACACCAATAGATCGTGATTTCTTTTATTGCCCTTACTGCGGCGCGAAAATGGACGGAGGTAATAACAGTGCGTGAGATACTTTTCCGTGGCAAAGGCGATAAAAAATATAATGGTGGTATGTGGTATTTCGGTGTGCCTATTCGCTGTTATGACGGCGACTGGCAGATTTGCACCAATAATAGCAAAAGGACGGTAATCCCTGAAACGATAGGGCAGTACACAGGTTTGGCAGACAAAAACGGCACGAAAATTTTCGAGGGCGATATTGTTTTGTTGAAAGGCGATGAGGAGCCTTATCAAGTCGCTTTTGATGAATCCTGTTTTCAAGTTTATGGCAACAGTATTTGCTATGTTATGGATAACTTTTACGACCACGATATAGAGGTCATCGGCAATATCTATGATAACCCCGAGCTATTGGAAGGTGATGGCAGTGCCTGAGATGTGTCCGGATGAGCATTGTGTGTTCCTCGTACAGACCGGCGGAGAAAAGCCTCTGTGCCCGTTTTGGCATTGTCTGAAGCCGGAGATTGAAAAGCACGACAAAACCCGAGAGGAGGCTGTTAAATGACGCTTAAAGAGTTGTCGCAGCTGTACTACCTTGACAAGGAGATAGAGCTTGACCGTGAGAGGCTTGCGGAACTGCGGGCAAATTTGCTCTGCCCGAGGTCGCCGAACTACGACGGTATGCCGCATAGCCCGAACCCTGAGCCTGCGCTTGAACGCTGCATAGCGGAGATAACGGATCTCGAAGCTATAATCCAGGCTAAAATCGAGCAGCGCATATATGAGCGCAGCCGACTTGAGCGCTACATATCGGATATTCCCGACAGCCTGACCCGGCAGATATTCACGCTGCGCTTTATCGAGGGACTGGCATGGGAAGATGTGGCGGCAAAGACTGGCGGTAATAACACCGCTAAGAATTGTAGCAATATTTGCTATCGCTATATTCGGCAAAGTTGAGGACAATGAGGAATTCATTTCTGTTAGCATTAGGATGAAGAATGTTACCGATATTCTATTCTTCATTTTTATGTCCCCTTTCACACACGCCTGCCCCGCGGCGTCATAAATAGCGGGGCTTATGTTTGTGAATTGTAAATTTGCTCCAAAAGAATTTTTAATACTTCCAAGGCGAGCACAGAGACCGTCTGTGAGTCCGACTTAAAAGCCGAATATGCGACGAAAATCGCGAGGAATAACGCTGTAAAGGATAGAACAATGTGAGTGACTTCGTGCGACTTCTTTTTCTTCGTTTTAGCCGCAGACGATGACTCACAGGAGGTGTGTAGAGAGTCGATATTCGAATTAACGACGGTAATGGTTATGTTACTTTTTTGGAATAGCATGCGTATTTACACTCCCTTTTCTTTTTTTGATATATACGGCCATGCGCGGGAACGCGCACATAAAACAGGAATATACATTAGCTCGACAGAATATTCCATTTTTTTTACTTTTTTTTATAAAATTCTGATTTGCGGAATAGTGGAATCATCGTTGTTTTATTTTAAATGCAAGCGAATATATCCTTTACTGTAACTATAGATCCGTCAGCTTTGACACTATATTATAACGGTCGCACCAGCTTTGTCTATATCTGTTTTTTACGAGAATAATATGTGATTGGATGCTAATTTGCTGCGAAACAGAGAAAATAAAATTAACGTTGACAACTCTTTCAAATTATAATAAAAAGAAAAATTAACAATCTGAAAAAATTTTTTTAAAAGCCAATGTGTGCAAAATATTTTTCGGATACTAGGAGGTGAACCCATGACCGACAAGCAAAGGCGGTTTGCAGATGAGTACATTATTGACTGCAACGCGACAAGAGCATACAAGGCTGCTTATCCACGGATAAAATCGGATGATGCTGCGAGAGCCAATGCGTCAAGGCTGCTAACAAATGCTAATGTTAAAGCCTACATCGAAGCAAAACTCGATGAGCTGAGCTCGAAAAAGATAGCCGACGCGCAGGAGGTCATGGAGTACCTCACCGCCGTGATGCGCGGAGACAGCACGGCGAGCGTCGTGGTTGTGGAAGGTCAAGGCGACGGCTGCTCGGCGGCAAAGGTGCTGGATAAGCCGCCGGACGAAAAGGAGCGCCTGAAGGCTGCGGAGCTGCTTGGCAAGCGTTTCTGTCTGTTCAAGGACGGTATTGAAGTCTCCGTCAACGCGCCGCAGATTATCGACGATATAGGAGGCGGCTAATATGGCCGTCAGGCTTACTGACATAATCGCGCCGTCGTTTTATGAAGTGCATCGCGATGTGTGTGCCGGGCAGCATACGCACTATGTGCTTAAAGGCGGGCGCGGAAGCACGAAGAGCAGCTATATATCGCTTGAAATTGTCTGCGGCATCATTAAAAACCCTGACGCGCACGCGATCGTTTTCCGCAAAATTGCAGACACGCTGCGGGACAGCGTTTTTGCACAAATGCTGTGGGCTATTGATAAACTGGGCGTGTCGCAGTATTTTAAAGCGACGGTCAGTCCGATGAAAATCACATATCTGCCGAGCGGGCAAACGATTATGTTTCGAGGCCTTGACGATCCGATGAAAGTCAAGTCCATAAAAATCCCGTTCGGCTATTTTCGTTATATCTGGTTTGAGGAATGGAATCAGTTTTCCGGGATGCGGGAAACCGATAACGTGCTGCAGTCGGTCATGCGCGGCGGCAGTAAATTCGATGTTTTTTATTCGTACAATCCCCCTGAGTCGCTGAGGGCGTGGGTGAATGATGAGGTGCGCGTAGAGCGCGCCGACCGCCTGGTACATCACAGCACATATTTGACTGTGCCGCAGGACTGGATAGGCGCGCCGCTGCTGTTGGAGGCGGAGCACCTGAAACAGCACTCGCCGGAACGATATAGGCACGAGTTCCTCGGGGAAGTCACCGGCACGGGCGGCGAGGTATTCCGGAACATCAGTATCCGACCCATCAGCAATGAAGAGATTGCGCGGTTTGACCGTATCAGGCGCGGCATAGACTGGGGCTATGCGGTTGATCCGTTTGTTTTTATATCGTGCAACTATGACAAGCCGCGCAGGCGGCTGTACATATACGACGAGATATACGCGGCGGGCATGAGCAACAGACTTGCCGCCGACCGTATAAAATCTCGTGGAGTTGCCGGCGAAATTATCGCAGACTCCGCTGAACCGAAGTCTATAGCGGATATGTATGAATACGGCCTGAGAGTCAGAGGCGCACGCAAGGGTCCGGACAGCGTGAAGCACGGCATAGAATGGCTGCGCGACCTCGACGAAATAATAATAGATCCCGCCCGTTGTCCAAACGCGGCGCGGGAATTTTCATCGTATGAGCTCGAACGGGATAAGGACGGCAATTATAAGGCGAACTATCCCGATAGAGACAACCACACGATTGACGCCACGCGCTACGCCACAGAGAACGACCAGCAGAATGTGAGGGTAACTTAATGATTAACAATATGGACTTGATAAGAGAAAAGCTCGCGTATCACCATACGGCTACGGACGATGAGATTATCAAAACCGTGCTTAAAAATGCGCGGGAAGACCCGGAGTATCTGGCGGCATGCGAGGGACTCCGATATTATCGCGGTATGCAGGACATTCTGCAGAAAGATTTTCGCGAGACGGTCGTTTACGAAGAAGACGAAAACAGCCCGGCGGGCATAAAGCGCGGCGGTGTTAAGATAATCAATGAAAACAATTCGAATCACCACAATGTGCATAATTTCCATGCGCTGATGGTCGATCAGAAAGTCGCGTACATCCTCGGCAAGCCGCTTTCCGTCTCCGTCGAGGGTGCAAATGACGGAGCGGGCAGTGTGGATGAAAGCCTGAAAGCTTTTGAGGACGCTGTCACCGCAGTGACCTCAGACGAGGCTTTTGTGGACATGCTCCCCGACCTCGCAACAAATGCATCGAATTGTATCGTCGGATGGCTGCATGTCTATTACTCGGCAGCCGGCAAGCTTTGTTTTGTTGTTATCCCGACGACAGAATGTATTGCCTGCCGCGATATGAGTTATCAGCAGGTGATTACCGACTTTTTCCGCCACTATAAAATAACCGTCGTGCAAAACGGCACAGAGACGGAGCGGGAGCGGGTAGAGTGGTGGACTGCGACAGGGGTAAAACGCTATGTCGAAAACGATGCCGGAGAGTTTGTGCTCGAAAGCAACAGCCCGCACTGGTATAACGAGCAGATAATCAACGATGAGCGCGTCTCGGTTGAGGCGAAATCGTGGGGAAAAATCCCGTTTGTTCCGCTATATAACAATTCTGCGCATCAGACCGACCTTTCGCGAATCAAAGGTCTGCTTGACGCATATAACCTGATATCTTCTGCGTCGACGAATAATCAGATAGATCTCGTCGAGCTCTATTGGATGATACAGGGATACGGCGGCGAGACCGCAAAAGCGATACAGCAGAAGCTGCAGATAAACAAGGCGGTGTCAATAAGCGATCCGTCCGGCAAGATAAGTGCCGAGCAGGTCACACTTAATGTCACCGAGCGCCTCGCCTGGCTCGATATGCTCCGCCGGGACATATATCATATCGGGCGCGGCATTGATATGAACGATGAAAAGCTCGGCAGCGCGCCGTCAGGCGTCAGTCTGAAATTCCGCTACACCCTGCTTGACCTTAAGGCTGACCCGCTTGTCTCAAAGTTAAAGGTCATGCTGAAAGAGCTGTCATGGTTTATTACGCAGGATATCAACCTGAAGAACGGTACCGACTATGACTATACGCTTATAAAATATGATGTCCACAAGTCGATGATAGTCAATGATGCGGAGACGGTGGACATAATCCAGAAGTCGCAAGGGCTTGTGCCTGATAAGATGCTTTTAGCAAAGCACCCGTTTGTTGATGATGTCGCGCAGGCGTATGAAGAGCTGCAGAAGCAGCGCGAGGAAAACGCAAAGATGTTTATCGGCGACGATGACGACAAGGACGATTCCGAAAAGGATGATGAATAATGCGCTCTGATCTCTATTGGGAGGAGCGGGCACTGCAGCGCGAGGAATATGCCCGACGTGCCTCGACGCGGGCTATAAAGACAAAAACGGTCAAGTTATACGCCAAGGCGCAGAAAGACCTCGACGCCCGCATAAATCGGATATTTTCGCGTTATGCGGCAAATGGTGAATTGACGCTGGAAGAAGCTCGTCGGATGCTGAACACCAAAGAAGCGGAAGCGGAATTGGAAGCACTGCGCAAAGAGCTCAATAACATAAAAGACCCGGCCATAAAGAGAAAAGCACTTGCTCGTCTCAATGCGCCGGCATACGCCGCGAGGATAAACCGCCTTGAGGCTTTGAAAGCCAATATCGAGACGGAAACGGCATTGCTTGCCGACCGGGAGAAGCGGGAGCTCAAGCGGCTGCTTGAAGACGTGAGCGGGGATACATACTATCGCAGTATATATGACACGCAGATCGGTACGGGATTAGGCTTTGAGTTCTCAGCCCTGCCGAAAGGCGCCGTAAACACCATAGTAAATGACCGCTGGAAAGGCGCGAATTTTTCCGACCGTATCTGGCAGAACACATCCGCGCTTGCCAACAGCGCATACGGTATTGTGGCGCGTGGGATTATGACGGGAGCGGGTCCGCAGGTAATGGCGCGCCAGCTCGCTGACGCGATGCAGTCCGGAATGTACAGCTCGATGCGGCTGATACGCACCGAGACGAACCGTGTGCACAACGCCGCTGAAAAGGTGGCATACGAAGAGGAAGGCATAACGGAATACAGATTTCTCGCCACCCTTGACGGGCGCACCTGCGATGTCTGCGGCGCGTTGGACGGCAAGACTTTTCCGGTCTCCGAAGCGAAGGAGGGCATAAACTATCCGCCGCTCCATCCGAACGACCGCTGCACTACAACGGCAGTCATAGAGGGACAAAACCGAGCCGAACTCAAACGCAGGGCATTGGATCCCGAGACCGGGAAAACGGTGCTTATTCCGGCAGAAACGACATATGAAGAGTGGCTTGCGGATAATATAAATCCTCTTACCGGGAAGCTTAAATATTATCCGCCCAAGACTTTGACACAAGTGTCCTCCTACAATAGAGATCAGTTCGAACGGTATTCGGCAGTCTTAAAAGAAAACGTGCCGGATTCTCTTGATGAATTCTTAAAAATAAAGTATAATGATCCTGAGAAGTGGAAGACGCTCAAGAGGCAATACCGCTTGGTGAATCAATATAAGATAGATTCAGGCAATTTATCTACTGATGAAATCTTACGGTTTGATAAAAAGGTTATTTATGAAAAAAGACTCCAGTTCACGAGCAAATACAAAAGAAGCGGAAACATTGCCGGAGCATATATCGATGATGATTTTGACAATATGTACTATGCACATAGTGCAGTATCTACAAAAGCAGACAGCAGTGGGTATAAAGGAACTGGGAAATTGGTTTTACTAAAAGAGGCACGACGTTTTAAATATATTGCTGTTCGCCGAGAGGATGGAACGATAAGAGAAGGAACCCACAATGATACTGAGGCAAAGCTTTTTGAGTTCTTTGCTGATTTGTATGAAACAACCCCCTTTAAAAAGATATGTATGCTTTCCGAACGTGGAATGTGTGATAGCTGTAAAGGGGTGATGCAGCAATTTAAAGAACTATACCCGGATGTTGAAGTGAATGTTATCTCAAACAAAAGGGTTGAAGGCAATGTTTGGAAAGAAAGGGTGAGAAAAAGATGAAATACGACCTTGATTATCAGGGCGCAACAGAAATTTTTGAAAGTCGTGTGATTACGAGTATACCGCCAATAACGGGAAAACTTCTCGAAAATTCATATCTTCCGGAGTTTGATCAGGATATCCTTGAAGAAGCCGAACGTCTTAACGCGGTGCTTCCGTTGATAAAGTGGGAAGTGGACAACAACGATCTCAGCGAAGCCATGAGCGACGAGCTCTATCTCTACTATGAGGATTTGCTCAAAGGTCGCCTCGACGGAATACTGGACGAAGAAGAAGCCCCGATTATCATAAAAGACCTCACCGAGAGCTATATAAAAGCTTTCGGAAAAGATACTCTTGATGAAGAGGATCAATAATAAATAACAAGCCGCCAAGCGAAAGCAAGGCGGTTTTGTCATATCACAACATAATAATTACAGCGTTTTGCAGTCAAATGCAAAGCGCTGTTTTTATATCCAAATTTATCCGCCACCCGGAGCAAAATGGTGTCGCGCAATATTGGGACTGGCCAAGTAAAAAGGGAGCGCGGGAAAGGACAGACATGGACTGGCTTAAAGACATTTTAGGCGACGCACACACCGAGGACATCGACAAGAAGATAGCGAGCTATATCGGCAAGAACTTTGTTTCAAAAGCAGATTTTCGCGCCGAGTCCGATAAGGTCAAGAACCTTGAGGGCCAGATAGCAGAGCGGGACAGTCAGCTTGAAGAGCTCAAAAAGGTTGATACCGCCGGACTGCAGGCTACAATTACACAGCTGCAGAACGAGAACAAGCAGGCTAAGGCTAAGTATGACAGCGATATCGCTGTCATGAAACTTGACTCCGCTATCGATGCCGCTATTACAGCCGCCAAAGGCAAGAACGCAAGAGCTATAAAAGCCTTGATAACACCCGGCAGTGTGAAACTCGACAAAGACGGCAAGCTCGAGGGCTTTGACGATCAGCTCAAAGCAATCAGGGAAAGCGACGCCTATCTTTTTGACAAAGTCGAAACCAGACAGAGGGGCGGAGACCCCGACCACGGAGGCGGAGACCCCGACCCGGGCGAAGCCCCCGAAAACTATGCCGATTATGTAAATTGGCGCAAAAATCAGTAAAAACGGAGGATTTAACAAATGTCAAACAAATTCCTGACTCCTCAGATAGTCGCGAACGAGGCTCTTATGGTGCTCGAGAATAATCTCGTTGCTGCCGACCTTGTCCACAAGGACTATTCCAAGGAGTTCGCACACGTCGGTGATACCATCACCATCCGCAAGCCCGCGAAGTTTTCCGCGAAGAACTTCGTCGGCGAGACCGTAGACCAGAACGTGAACGAGGGCAGCGTCAAGGTGACCCTCGACCATTTCCGCGATGTCACCGTTCCGGTCACTTCCAAGGAAATGACCCTCGACATCAAGTCATTTTCTGAGCAGATCATATCTCCTGCGGTGCAGGCCATATCCCAGGCCATCGACAGCGATATTATCGCCGAAGGCATCGCAAACGCCGGCAACACCGTGAGCGGCACCGCGAACGCGGCCGACCTCAAGGACATTGCCAACATTGCCAAGGCATTTGACCTCAAGGGCGTACCGATACAGCAGCGCAGACTTCTCGTCAATCCGACGCACAAGTATCGCTATCTGACCACGGAAAACCTCTCAAAGGTCGCATATGCAGGCAACTCCGACGCCCTGCGCTCAGCAGAGCTCGGCTCTATCTATGGTCTTGACACCTATATGTCGCAGAATGCCCCCGATACCCTCGCGGCAACTGCGGGCACTGCGACCGCTGCAAAAGTCTCCTGCACCGCCGGCGAGACCAAGGTCGCACTCTCGGATGTCACTGCGGCGACCGGCACCTTTAAAAAGGGCGACGGCTTTATCCTCGACGGCTATCTTTACAGATTTGCCGCCGATGCAACTGCCGCAAGCGGCGCGGTCGCTGAGGTCGCGATAGACCAGCCTATCCATCGCACCATTGCTTCGGATGCGACGGTTAAGGTATATCTCGTCAAAACGACCCATTCCCTCGCATTCCACCGCAACGGCCTTGCACTCGTTACCCGTCAGCTTGAGCTGCCTATGGGCGCGAATAATGCGGCTATTGCGTCAAGCAGGAACGGTCTTGCTATCAGAGTCGTATATGACTACGACATCAAGCACAAGACCGACCGCGTCAGCTTTGATATTCTGTACGGTGTCAAGACCCTTGACAGCGACATGACCGCAAGGCTGGTGGGCTGATATGACGGAGCAGAACAAGGCCGACCTCATAGCCCGGATGCGCGTGATGTTGGGTAAGGAAATGTCGCTGCCGGCTGCCCGGTATCTGCTGGACAGTGTCGAGTCAAAGGTATTGCGATATACCAAGCGGCGTGAGCTTGTTCCCGGTCTTGATCTGCTTGTGGCAGAGATAGCCGCGCAGCGTTACCGCACGCAGCAGCCGGGCTCTACCGATGCGGCGCAGACCGTCGCAAGCATAACGGACGGTGACCAGAGTGTGAGCTTTAAGCACAGCGACTCGGACCTCGCTACGGCGGCGGAACTGAGCGACAGCGAAAAGGCGATGCTCAACGAGTGGAGGAGGCTTTTCTGGTGAAGATCCCCGACGCTTTCAGACGCGCACAGCGCGCCGTATTTCAAGACAAAGCAGTCGAGCACTATGAAGCCGTCAAACAGACGGGAACGCTCGGCAGCGAAACAGTGAAGCCCGCAGAAACGCCTGCGGGCTCTTTTACTGTCAACTTCCGGCTTGTTACTGATGCCATGCGGGCGCAGGAATGGGGGCTGCAGTGCAACAAAGACGCCACTTTTTCAACATCCGATACGCTCGCTGTCGAGAAGGGCGACTATGTGAAATACGGTGGCGCTTATTACCGAATCACCGAGATTCAGCCGCACGACAGCCACACGCTGTATCTTTGCAAGGCGGTGAGCCATGAGTATTGAGGTTAAGGGCCTCGGCGAGCTGGCAAAAAAGCTCGCAAAGCTCGGCGGCGCTGATACCGCCATATCAAACGGTACGCGCGAAGCGGCGCGAATAGTCAACAACAGTGCGAAAGAGCTGTGCCCGGTAGATAACGGCAACTTGCGCGCGTCGCTGCATACCGACTACAAGCGCGAGGGCAGCAAGCATACCGGCAGCGTATTGACCAATGTTGAATACGCCGCCTATGTGGAATTCGGTACGGGTCCTAAAGGTAACGGCACATATACTTATGAGCTCCCGGGCGGGATTCATTACAAGGCGGACAAGTGGCGCGGCAAAATCCCTGGTGTCGGCTGGCGAATGATAAGCGGACAAAAGGCGCAGCCGTATCTCTATCCTGCGCTTATAAACAATCGCGAAGCAATACTCGAGTGCTATAAGCGCGCGATACAACAGGAAATAAATCGTAAAGGCGGTCAGAAAAATGGTTGATATCGAACAGGTGACTTATGATGTGCTTTCACTCGCTGTACCGGGCGTGAAATGGTCTGCGGAATATCCGCAGAGTTTTGAACGGCACGGTTTGATAAAGCAGATGGATAACTCCGTTAAAATGCCATCCTCTTCGCGTCCGGACCATTTTTCCCGGATCGCCGTGCAGATCCAGGTGTGGATGGCTACGCCGGAGGGCAGAAACGAGGTCGAGAGGCAAGTCGACGATGCAATGCTCCGCCTCGGTCTGCTTCGCGGCAGTCCTAACCACCTTGAGGACGAACAGGAGGACGGTACGGTGTTATACCGCACCGTCCTGCTTTATAACGGAGTCTACGACAACAACACGAAGCGGTTTTACCGCAGTTAATAAGGAGGTAAGTACAAATGGCTGAAGATTATCAGACTTCTATAGGCGTGATTCTGAAAATGGGCGCGAGCGCAGAAGCGGCAGCTGAAGTTCCCGGCCTGCTTGATTTTCCCGATATGCTCGGCGAATCGGACAAAATCGACGTGACCACGATGAAGGACACGCAGAGAAAGTATAAGCCCGGGCTTTCCGACCCCGGGGATATGGCGTTTACTTTCGGCTATGAGGGGATGAAGACCGGCACGAACTGGGCGACCCTCAAGGGAGCTAAGGATGCAGACAAGACCTTTATTCTGCTGTTCCCGGACGGTTCCGGTTTCACATGGACAGGCAGAGTGTCACTTTCGATGCCCGGAAAGGGCGTCGCAGAGGCGCTGACCTTTACTGCAAAAATCACTCCATCGTCGGATATAGAGGAATATACCTCGTCCGGCGGCTAAAGAACACATCGGCGGGGGAAACTCCGCCGAAAATTTAAAATAAGGAGACAACAACTATGCTTACTGCGTGTAATGCACCTTTTTATAGATTGACCGCCGGCGAGAAGGAATACAAGCTCAAGCTCACGACGGCGACAAAAATCGAAGTGGAAGACCGTATAGGCTGCAGCCTGCTTGAAGCTCTTGACAAGCTGGCATACACCAAGGTCTTTGCAGTGACCCTCTGGGGCGCGCTGCAGAAATACCAGGCAAATATGACGCTCCCCAAGACATATGAGCTCATCGATGCGCTTGAAGCCGAGGGCTTTACCCTCGAGGACAGAGCGGACACATTCCTCGGCATTATGAAGGTGTCCGGTTTTTTTACACCGGAACAGATAGCGGACATGGAGCGGGAGGACGAGGAGCAGGAGATAGAGTAATCTTCTCCTCGGCGACCGAGTGGGTCGCGGATCTCAAACCTCGCGCTTTTGCGGTAGGGATAACCCCGGACGAATTCTGGAGCATGTCGGCCGGAGAGGTTGAGGACCTTATATCCGCAAGGCAAAAGGCAGAAAATGAGCGGCGTAAATGGCAGTTACAGCTGATATGGAATCTCGGGCAGCTTGATTCTTTCGCGTTTAACGACCCGAAAAAATATCCTACGCTTGAAAAGGCGTTCCCGTCAGCTTTCGGCATGCAGCAAACCGGGTGGATGGCAATCAAAGCTCGGATGTCCGCTTATGCCAAATCAAAAAACGCCGCAAGGCACAGGGCAGGTGAAAAAAATGACAGTTGAAGAACTGCAAGTACTGATTACAGCAAACACCAAGGACTTTAACGCCAAGATTGATAAGGCGAACAAGAGGCTGGGGTCGCTCGAACAGCAGGCAACGCGCACGGGAGCGGGTGTCGGAAAGCTTTTTACAGGCTTAAAAACGGCCGCTGCCGTTGCGGCTATACAAAAAGTAGTGAGCGAAGTCAAGAAGCTGACGGACGCATACGCGGAAAACGAAGCCGCGCAGATGGGCTTGTCGAGCATATTAACTGCGCAGGGAAAAGACCTGAACGCCGCGAAAGCGTGGCTCAAATCGTACACTAAAGACGGTCTTATCCCGATGATGGACGCTTACACCGCGTATAAGAGACTCGCGGCGGCAGGGTATTCCGACGAGCAGACACAGTCCATACTGACCAACCTGAAAGACTCGGCGGCATTTAACCGTCAGGGCAGTATGACGATGGGCGAAGCCATCAAGAGCGCAACCGAAGGTATCAAAAACGAAAACAGCATTCTTGTCGACAACGCCGGCGTTACAAAAAACCTGTCCGTTATATGGGACGAATACGCGGCATCGATAGGCAAGACTGCAGCAACGCTGACCGACGCAGAAAAGCGCATAGCCACGACACAAGGCATCATGCGGGAGACGGCATTCCAGACCGGGGATGCTGCGAAATATTCGAACACCCTCGCAGGAGCGCAGGCTGCTTTGAAAGCTCAGACAAAAATGTTGTCAAGTGCGCTCGGGTCGATGTTTGCGCCGGCTTTACAGCAGTGTATTCCGCATGTCACGGCGTTGCTTGAAAGATTGACCGCTCTTGCCGAAAAAGCCGGGCAAGTTATGGCTATATTGTTCGGCACGTCGAGTGCAACGAGTCGGACATCGTCAAACACCGCCAAGCTTGCCAATAGCACACAGCAAGTGTCCACAAACCTCGGCAGTGCGGCGAAAAAGGCGAAGGATTATAAAAACGCTTTGCTCGGCATCGATGAAATCAATCGTCTCGGAACGCCGGATACCGGATCTGATAGCGGTAGCGGAGGCGGAAGCAGCACAACGGTATCAAGCGGGGGGAACAATTTCAACAGCCCGCTGTCTAACGCCAACAGTGTTATTGACCCGAAGCTTGCAGAGCGCGCAGAGGAGCTGAAGCAGAAATTCAAGAAGGTCAGAGAAGAGCTTGAAAAATGGGAACCGGCGTTTATCGGAGCCGGTACTGCAATAGGTTCGTTCCTACTTATTTTTGAAGGCGCCAAGCTTTTCAAAAAGATAAAAGACCTCGGGGGAATTGTTTCCGCTTTTAAGTCTTTAAAGTTCGTGAGCAAGCTGTCTACAATAGGCGCGAGCATCAAAGGTGTTTTTACTGCATTAGGTACTGCGCTTGGCGCAAGTGCCGGAGCTGCGACTGCCGTAGGTGTTGCTGTGGTTGCTGCGGTAGCCGTGGCAATTGCGGCGGTAGTTTTACTGATAGTCTATTGGGACGAAGTGAAAGCAGCTGCTAAAAAGGCGTATGACTGGATAAAAGAAAAATGGTCGTTTTTGGGTGAATGGTTTAAAAGTAATGTTTCCGAACCGATAAAAGAAACGTTTTCAAAAACATGGGATAAAATCAAAGACGTCTTTTCTCCCGCTACTGAATGGTTTGGAACTTTGTTCGGTAGCGTAAAACAGACATTCGACGATGTTTTCTACGATATCGGCGTTATAGCAAAGGGCTGTTGGGAAATTGTAAAAGCGGCTTGGGACATAGCGGGATCATGGTTTAAAGAAACCGTAATTGACCCGGTTTCCAACTTCTTCGGCGGAATGTGGGAAAGCTTGAAATCAAAGGCGAAGGATGCCTGGGAGGGTGTTAAAACGGCTTTTTCCCCCGTTGTAACTTGGTTTAAGGATAAGTTTACACAAGCGTGGACAGCAGTTAAAAATGTTTTCAGCGTAGGCGGAAAAATTTTTGACGGCATCAAAGAGGGCATAACTGCAGCATTTAAAACTGTTGTTAATGCAATAATCGGGGGTATAAACAAGGTTGTTGCAATACCGTTTAATGCCATAAACAAGTCGATCGATAAGCTGAGAAATGCAAATATACTCGGCTTGTCGCCATTTGCAGATTTGCGCGACATATCGATACCTCAAATTCCAAAGCTTGCAACTGGTGCAGTAATTCCGCCGAACAGAGAGTTTATTGCGATGCTCGGCGACCAGAAAAACGGCACGAATATCGAAACGCCGGAGAGTTTGCTGCGAAAGGTCGTCAAAGAAGAAAGCCGCGGCAGTGATGGCGGCGACTGGCATATACAGGTCGTACTTCCTGACGGTACGATAAAAGGAGAGGCTATAGTAACCGCCGTTCAGAGATATAATCAAAAGAGCGGAAGAACAGTTATTCCATGCGACATATAAAAAGCAGCCCCTTTCAGAGGGGCTGCTTTCAATATGAAACAAAGGAACCGTAGAGAACTTTATCTTCAATTTCCGCATATGTAAGACTTGTTCCCTGTGAAGCGTAGGACATTTGAATTACAAAATCGCTGCGCAACAGTGCACCATAGGAGTTTTGTGAGTCAACCCATGCGCTGACCGTAACGGTGTCTTTATAGCGTGATACAATCCATGCGCTTGTATCCGTGAGGTCGGGGAACGACGCGGCTGATGGGGTCTTGAGGTATTGCTTAACATGTTGTTCTGCCATGCCCTTGTAATAATTTGACTCGTAGGAGCTGAGATAGTAATCTTCAATGTTTGCGAGGGCTCCGCCTTTTTTGGAGTTAAACAGTTCGACTCCGCCGCTCGAAATGTAACTCGTCTTTCCATTGGAAACGACAAGCGTTCCGGATATCTTATCGTTCGAAAACTTAAAGCTTTTATCTGTCGAGTTTGATGATAATGATTCAAAGTAAATCGGAGTGGAAATTCCCACTTTTTTAAAGTCGTTTATAACTTTTTGAGCCTGTTCATCCGAGAGGTCAGCATAGAGCTTAAGTGCTTGGACTGAGACGTCGCCAATATTTTGCGACGCAGCGGCTTCTGTTATCGGCGGCTCGCTCGTCTTGTTTTTGTCCTTGCTTTTATCTTTGCTTGCTTTCTTTTCTTCTTTAAGTTGTGATTCGGCGGCAAGCTTTGAATCATATTCAGATCTTTCTTCGGGGGTCATGTTATTGTAGTTGGTTTGTGCTCCACAAAAAATGAACACATTAGATGCAACAAAGCAAATCAAAGCTGCAACGACAAAATTCTTGCGGGGTTTCTTCTTGAAGATCCGCACAACTGCAATTACTAAAAAGGCGATTACACCCGCCAAAGATAAAAAGCCAAGTCCAAAAAGAACATTATCCATATTATTTTTCTCCTTTTTCTTTTTAATTTATCATGTTTTATTTTTTATGTCAAGAAAGAAGGTGAACAGCAGTGGCAACCACTTTTAATCCCGGCGACAATCCGATAGCTACCGTGGACGGCGTAACTATGCCGGTATATCCTGACTCGGAGGACGGATATAAATGGGAGCTTGAGGACGCTTCGGCCAGCGATGCAGGGCGTACCGAAGATGTCGTCATGCACAAAAAACGCATAGGGCAGACCGACGCGGTAACGCTTAAGTTTTCCGGGCTGTCCATAGCGAACGCGAGCAAGATCCTGAAAATGTTCAACCCGGAGTATATAACGGTCAAGTACTTAAATATGCTCGAGGGCGGATATGTAACAAAAGAGTTTTATGTCGGCAACAGAAGTGCGCCGCTGTACAACAGCAGTCTGAATGTTGTTGACAATGTGACCTTTAAAATCGTGGCGCGAAAGGGGTGATGTTATGTATCCAATAACTTCTGCCGGGCTTGCTGCTCTGCGAGAGGATGTGGTGCAGTCCGTCAATATCCTCTGTACGCCTACCAAAGGCACGGCATTTAATATTACCGACAAAGACATTATCGGCGCGGTAACGGTGGACTGGTCAAGTGTCACGGGCAGCAAGCTTGATTTGGGCTCCGCGTGTATGTCAGAGCTGAGTTTTACTCTTGAGAATACCGACGGTGCGTTTGACGACAAGGTGTTCGAGGGCGCACAGCTGTATGTCACTACGAGCTTTTCCGCAGGCTCGACAACAGAGACCGTGCCTATCGGCTATTACACGGTGGACAGCCCGCCACGCAAGCTCCGGAGCATCAAAATAACGGCTTATGACCGCATGGCGAGGTTTAACCGAGCCTATGATACTGAGCTTGCCTATCCTGCAACACTGTATCAGATAGTCGCCGATGCCTGCACAAAGTGCGGGGTGTCGCAGAAGCTCCCAACGAACACGCTGCATCGGGGTGTGTCGATACCTAAACGCCCGAAGGCGGACAATCTGACCTATCGTCAGGTGCTTGTCTGGGCTGCGGAGCTTATGGGCGTGAGCTTGTATATCGACTATGACGGCAAGCTGACAGGCGGGTGGTATGCGACAAACGCCAAGCACATGGTTATAAAAGCTTCAGATCGTTTTACTTCCGGCAATACAGACTTTGCCGAAAACAACATAGTGTTCTCCGGCGTGCGCATCGTCGGAAACGACGAGAACAAGACAGAGTACCTCGCGGGCACAAAGGACTATGCCTTTAATATCGAGGGCAATCTTCTTGCGCAGAGTGATATGAATCTCAGCACACTGGCGGCGGAGCTCAAAACCGCGCGATGCAGTCTTACATACACGCCTATGTCCTGCACTACACACTCTTTCCCGCACCTCAGACCGCTCGATGTGATGAACTTTGAGACGGCTCAGGGGACGAAGAAAGTCGTGTTGACAAATGTCAAGTGGCAGTCACAGAACCGCTGCACGAAGCTCGAGGGCAAGGGCGAAACGGCAACGCAGTCGGGATATGCCACAATGGGCGCGTTTACACCGAAGCAGCAGGCAGTACTCGAACAGACACGCGCACAGCAAGCTGCGCAAATCAACGACTTTGAGCAGGCGACCCTCGCGCTGAACGAGACCATCGCGAATAGTATGGGCTTATATGTCACGCGGAAAGCAGACAGCAACGGCGCGGTTATAACCTATTACCACGACAAGCCTACGCTCGAGGGGAGCAACACTATCTACTGCCGCAACGCCGGCGGTTATGCCTGGACTAATAACGGCTGGAACAACGGATCCCCGAACTGGGAGTACGGTGTATCAAAAGACGGTGACGCGGTTATCCGAAGCATTGCCGCAAACAAGATTTCCGCGAGTTATATCACGACGGATATCCTTTCGTCGCCGACTGGGAAGTTTTCTTTTAACTTGGACACCGGTCACATCGAAGCCTCCGACATCAACATCACCGGCGGAGATATCAACCTCGACGGTGGAATGTTGTCTGTTAAAAGTTCTGACGGATATCGAGTTGATTTATCGTCAGGTTCTATCGAACTTTATCAGGGCGCGGGCAGCAATTCGGACGCTGAAAAAAAGTACATGGGCGTCGGAAACACATTGATATATAAATCCGTTGATGATGTCCTTTTGTACGCTACTTTTGCATCAGCCGATTATTCGCTTGGCGGTCATTCAAACGGAGGTTTTAGGTTCGGAAAATCGCTTAATAATGGTCGCGACTTTGACACCACTGCAAAGCCGTATTCTGAGATGGAAAAGGCATGGACTTATGATTACATGCGCGTAGAGTATGATGCGACATATATTCGCCGATTGCTGTCTGTCAATGAAATGGGATATCCGACCGACACAGGAGAATATCTCGCATATCGGGCTACAGGATTTAATGCGCAGCTGGTCGAATTTACTACAGACTTCGGCGCGTCGTTAGTGGCAGGAGTTCCTGCCTTTTCCGTGCGTGTGAGAGACAACACAACGCAGAGAAACGATTATGTTCGCGCTGATGTTTTCGCGGCGCGGAGCGACCGGGCGGAAGTTAGATTAACAGACCCGAGCGGCAACGCGTACAGACTGACATTTACTCAGAGCGGCATAACATTCTGGTCAAATACAACAGGCTCAAAAAAACTCGCTTTCGCATAAGGAGTACGACATGACAAAATTAGAAATCGAACAGAAAATCGCAGAGGTCAAAGCGCAGGGCGAAGCCTTGCAGAAACACAACGCGCAGCTGATACAGCAGATAGAGGTCAATAAAGTCGAGCTTGCCAAGGTTTGCGGCAAAATCGAACTGTTGTCCGATATGCTCTCAGAGCTCGAAAAACCGCCCGTGAGGGGCGAGAATGGGAAGGCGGAAAAAGATGCAGACAAGAACGATAACGGTTGATTATGCTCGCCCTCGCGGGTATGACGTCGGCTATCGCGCCGAAAATAACTTTACCTTGCTCGCTCTGCCTATCCCGGCAGAGCTTGAGGACGCAGACAGCTATCGTGTCTACTTTGAGTCGACGGTCGGGGAGTATTTGCAAACCGAGCTACTGACTCCTGCGGACGGCTATGTTACCTTCAAAATAACGAGCGACATCATCCCCGAACCCGGAAACATGGCGGCGCAGCTGGTGGCGTTTGCGGACGGCGAGATAGTCGGCTATGCACCGATGATAACAGGCTCTGCCAAAGTGTCTATTCCGGACGGCACAGAGCGGTTGAGTCACAGTCTCGCCGCCGAAATCGCGCTTAACACCGCCGCACGGCATTCGCACGATAACAAAGGCACGCTTGACAAGCTCTCCGACTCAAACGGCATTTTGACTTATGACGGCAAAGTCCTCGGCGGAGGCGGTGCAGGAGGTTATGCTATCGGTGACGGTTTAAAGGAAAACGGCAAGCTGTCCGTCGATACCGCGACTGCTGCTGAACAAGACAATACTAAGCCGATAACATCGGGAGCAGTCTACACGGCTGTTGGAAATATCAATGCGCTTTTAGCAACAATCTAAGGAGGCTAATATATGAGCACACAGACAGAAATCACCAGACTGCAAACCGCGAGAAATAAGATAAGGACATGGCTTGTCGGGTTGGGGCTTGCCACAAGCACGGACAAGCTTGACGAACTCGCAACCAAAGCCGCCGCTATCAAGAATCAGGGTGCGGTTGACGCGAGCGTCAAAGAGGGCGAGAGCTATACTATCCCCGCCGGATATCACAACGGCAGCGGTACAGTTAAAGGTGTCTCAGGCGGCGGCAATTACAACTTGCAGACAAAATCCGTAACGCCGACCAAAGAGCAACAGTCCATATCTCCCGACCAAGGTTACTACGGCTTATCGGCGGTTACAGTCGGCGCAATCCCCGAAAACTATCAGGATGTTAGCGCAACAACCACCGAAGAGGGCGATGTTCGTGCCAATAAGGTATTTATTAAGTCGGACGGCACAACTGCTACGGGTACTTTAACCGATAACGGCGCTGTGTCAAAGGTTCTCGACGCCACTAAGGGCAACCAGTCTTACACTGTCCCCGATGGCATACATAACGGCAAAGGTGCAGTGAGCATAGTGCTCGAAAACAAGGCTGCCACACCTACTAAAGCGGCGCAGGATATCACCCCGACGGCGGGCAAGGTGCTCGGCAAGGTCTCTGTGGCAGCTATCCCCGCCAAATATCAGGATGTTAGCGGCGTAACCGCTGCTGCCGGAGATGTCGTGGAAGGGAAGAAAATAGTCGCCGCCGATGGCTCGGTCGTTGAGGGTACTATGGCGGACAACGGTACTCTGACAGGGACGATAGACGGCTTGAAGACGACCAGTTACACCATACCCGCGGGCAAAATCTCGGGCGGCACAGTATCACTTACTAACGCGATTGAAACAGCTCTTGCAGCGATTTAAGGAGGCGCTTGCATATGAGTATAAGCTCAAACCTTGAGCGCATAAATGGCGCAAAAAGCACTTTGAAAACTTATCTAATTAATAACAATGTGGCGGTTCCGGACGGGGCTAAAATCGATGCTATGGCAGAGCTGCTGAGCGGAGTAAGTGTTGACAAAATCAATCACGCAGACATTCCAAGCTATGTAAAAGCAGAGGCGCTGGCGGTGGCGGAAAAGGTTAAAGCGGTGATGAAAGCCGACAGCATTGTGTTTCTTGCGATATCAGACTTACACCACACTGGACCGCAGGTAGATAACTGGCAAACGAACATCAACGCGGGAAACCTGCATGCCTGCCAAGCTCTA